>SESD01000009.1_pt1 | contig 116394 bp, 94 predicted proteins | sample 3171411 | NCBI WGS metagenome assembly SESD01 (sample SAMN06051880, study PRJNA518727) | freshwater metagenome | biome: subpolar coniferous forest; feature: holomictic lake; material: water; isolation source: holomictic Lake 442, 16.5 m depth | place: Canada: near Kenora, Ontario | collected...
CTCACGCTTTGATCAAGATAGACATCCTGAATGGCATGAAGCAGTGCAACGCCTTCATTCATCGGTTTCTGGAAGGATTTGCGGCCGCAGATCAATCCCATGCCGCCGGCGCGCTTGTTGATGACAGCCGTGCGCACCGCCTGATGCAAATCGTCATGGCCTGATGCACCGCCCGAATTGATCATGCCCACGCGTCCCATATAGCAATTGGCGACCTGGTAGCGCACCAGATCGACCGGATGTTCGCTGGTCAGTTCGCTATAAACACGTGAGCTGGTCTTGCCGAATTTAATGGCGTTGTAACCACCGTTGTTTTCGGCCATTTTTTGTTTGATGATGTCGGCGTTGATCGTCGCTGCCAGATGATTCGCTTGCCCGGTTAAATCTGCCGCCACATGGTAGTCGATGCCGTCTTGTTTAAACGCCGGATTGCGCAAGTAGGCCCATAACACGGTCGCCATCCCAAGATTATGCGCGTGCTCGAATGCCGCTGAGACTTCCTGTATCTGCCGGCGTGATTGCTCAGAACCGTAAAACACCGTTGCGCCGATCGCAACTGCGCCCATATCGAATGCCTGATCGACGCTGGCGAACAGGGTTTGATCGAACTTATTCGGGTACGTGAGCAGCTCGTTATGATTGATTTTAACGATGAAGGGGATTTTGTGCGCGTAGCGGCGTGCAACCGATGACAGCACGCCCAGTGTTGAAGCGACCGCGTTGCAACCGCCTTCGAGGGCCAGTTTGACGATGTTCTCCGGATCGAAGTACATCGGATTGGGTGCGAACGAGGCGCCACCCGAATGTTCTACGCCCTGATCCACCGGCAGCAAAGACAGATAACCCGTGCCAGCAAGCCTGCCGTTGTCATACAGTGCCTGCAGGCTGCGCAGCACGGCAGGCTTTCGGTCTTTGATCGCCACCACGCGATCCACGTAATCTTTGCCCGGCAGGTGTAGCGATTCCTTTGGAATGCCGCTGCATTGGTGGCCTAGCAGATAGTCAGATTCGTCAGCCAGTAATTGCACGATGTTCGTCATGATCTCTCTCCTTCGGTTGGGAATGCATGCCATCTTACTCTTGTTTTAATATTAATATCTATCTGATCTATATAGGATTATTCTGTTTAACGCTCGGGAAAATATCATTTTGACTAATGGTGTTATCAAGAAGTAGCCCGTGTCGCGGTGTATAATTTCCTCCGGTTAATTCTCAAGGTTTTACATCATGTCCGCACCTTCCTCTGTCATCGGTACGCCGCTCAGTCCTTCCGCCACCAAAGTCATGCTGCTGGGCAGTGGCGAGTTGGGGCGCGAGGTCATCATCGCCTTGCAGCGTTTAGGCATCGAAACTATCGCGGTGGATCGCTACCCGGATGCACCGGGGCATCAAGTTGCGCATCGCGCCCATGTGATCGATATGACGGATGGTGCGGCTTTACGTGCACTGGTTGAGCTTGAAAAGCCGGATCTGATTGTGCCGGAAATTGAAGCGATCGCGACCGATATGCTGGCTTTAATCGAGCGTGATGGATTAGCGCGCGTGATTCCTACCGCTCGGGCGACGAGACTCACCATGAATCGCGAAGGAATCCGCCGTCTGGCGGCTGAAACGCTGTGCCTGCCCACCTCCCCGTATCGCTTTGCCGACAGTCTGGCGCAAATGCGTGCGGCGGTTGAAGAGATAGGCTATCCCTGCATCATCAAACCCGTGATGTCATCGTCCGGCAAAGGACAGTCCAAGGTGGATACGCCCGATGAAGTCGATGCTGCGTGGGAATACGCCGCGAGCGGCAGCCGGGTGAATCAGGGGCGGGTGATCGTCGAGGGCATGATCCATTTTGACTACGAAATCACGCTGTTGACTGTGCGTGCGCTGGACGCATCCGGTCACACTGAAACGCATTACTGCGAACCCATCGGTCATGTGCAGGTGAACGGCGATTACGTCGAGAGCTGGCAGCCGCAAGTAATGTCGCCGCAGGCTTTGCAGCGCGCGCGGGACATCGCCGGAAAAGTCACCGGTGATCTGGGCGGTCTGGGATTATTCGGCGTCGAGTTGTTCGTCAAAGGGGATGAGGTGTGGTTCAGTGAAGTGAGCCCCCGTCCGCACGACACGGGGATGGTCACGATGTGCTCGCAGGTGCAGAACGAGTTTGAATTGCATGCGCGGGCAATTTTAGGGCTGCCGGTCGATGTCGCATTGCGCGCGCCGGGCGCCTCTGCCGTGATTTACGGTCAGATGGATGCCAAAGGGATTGCCTTCGAGGGCGTGGCCGATGCGCTGCGTGTTCCTTGTAGCGATATCCGGCTGTTCGGTAAACCCGAATCGTTCTTGCGCCGTCGCATGGGGGTTGCGCTGGCCACCGGCGTTGACACCGACGAGGCGCGTGTGCGGGCAAAACTGGCCGCTGGCCGCGTAAAACCTGTCCAGCCATGATTACCGGCATCCATCACGCGACTTTTCTGAGTGCAGATTTGGCTCGTGCGCAGGCTTTTTATGAAGGCGTACTCGGATTGCAGCCTGATGCGGCCCGGCCTCAGATGAGTTTTGAGGGGATATGGTATGACGTGGGCTGCGGGGCACAGATACATTTGATGCGACTGCCTGATCCTGCCGAGGGGTTGCCGCGTCCCTTGCATGGCGGGCGCGATCGTCACGTCGCGCTGACCGTCTCCGACATGGCTACACTGATGGCGCGACTCGAGCGCGCTGGTGTTGTGTATACGCTGAGTCAATCCGGTCGCCGCGCGTTGTTTTGCCGCGATCCGGATCAGAACGCGCTGGAATTCATCGAGGTGGCCTGACATGCATCAGGACGATACGGGAATGGACCCTAAGGCTTGGTATCGGGCTGCATGCGAGCAAGGCGGATTTACCTGTGATGCCGCGCAGACGGCCGCGATCGATGAACTGGAGGCTTTCTGGCAGCAACTGGTCGAGTTTAAAAGCCGGCGCGATAAATTTTTGGGACGCAGCCTGTTAAGTCCTGAGGTGCCCCGTGGATTGTATATCTGGGGCGGGGTGGGGCGCGGCAAGACGTTTTTGATGGATGGGTTTTATCACTGCCTGCCTTTCCGCCGCAAACGCCGGATTCATTTTCACCACTTCATGGCCGAAGTACATCACGAGATGAAGCTTTTGGCACACACGCCCGATCCGCTGATGGCGTTGGCCGACACGATTTCGCATTCCACCCGTCTGCTTTGTCTAGATGAGCTTCATGTGGACGACATCGCCGATGCGATGATACTGGGGCGTTTACTGGGTGCCTTGTTCAAACGCGGCGTGGTGCTGCTCACCACTTCCAATTACGCGCCGGATGAGCTGTATCCGAACGGTTTGCAACGCCAGCGATTTTTGCCTGCGATTGCGCTGATGAAGCAGGAGTTGAAAGTGCTGCATCTGGCAGGCAATAACGATTACCGGATGATGCAGATGGTGCGGGATCCGATCTTTATGGGCTGTGACGAGGCGGGTAGGATGGCATCGCTGTTTGAACGACTGACGGCGGGGGGGGCCTCGCCGGTGGGCAGCGACCTTAGAATTAAAGCGCATCGCGCCTCGCGCGAAATTATTTGGTTCGACTTCAAGGTGCTGTGCGGGGGCAATCACGATCAGGCTGAATATCTTCTGATCGCCCATCGTTACCATACGGTCTTTTTATCTGATGTGCCGCGCATGACGCAGGATAATGCATCGGCCGCCCGTCGTTTTACCTGGCTGATCGACGTCTTTTACGACAATCACGTCAAGCTGGTGGCAAGTTTTGCCGTCGCACCCGATCAGCTCTATGAAGCCGGGCGGCACGACAGCGAATCTCAGCGCATCACGAGTCGTCTGACCGAGATGCAGACGCATCGCTATCTGGAAATGCCGCATCACAGTCGCGAAGTGGCACTATCTGAAAGCGCGAAGGGTTAAAGTGTCGCGGCAACGCCCCGCAAAGCGTCAGCGGAGAGATCAGTGAGTTGGATCGTCTTCGCATCGGGTAGTTTTACGTAGTGTTTCGAGGTAGCGCGCAAGTAGCTCGGATCGTAATGCAGCGTGAGCAATTCGCCTACCATGGTTGAGAAATTGCCTGTCTCAATTAAATGAGTCCAGCGCTGCAGCTGTTTTTCGCCGTGAAACGGGCGTAACGGTTGTAGATGTTGAATCAGCAAGGCTGGCTGGTTGACGTAGTGCCGGTAGTCTTCCAGTAGTCCTTTAATGCGTGCGGCAAGCGGCACTTCCAGCAGCGTACACGAACTCGCATGCATGCTGGCGACCAGTGCAGGCGGCAGAGTGACGAGGCCGATTTTATTGCTTTCCGCTTCCACATAGACGGGGCGGGCGGGATCGAGTTTTTGTAATGCCAGCAGCAGCTCACTGTCGAAACGTTTTTGCGAAGGTTGATTCTGCTCCGGCAGGCGACCTAGCATCGATCCCCTGTGCTGCGCCAGATTTTCCAGATCCAGCACTTGAAGTCCTTCCGCGCTCATTGCGCTGAGCAGCCGCGTTTTTCCTGAACCTGTCGGACCGCAAATTACTTGATAGGTGTAGTTTTGCGGCAACAGGGCTAGTTGATCCAGCACGTCACGCCGATAGGTTTTGTAACCGCCTTCCAGTTTGTGCGCAGCCCAGCCGACCTGCGAGAGGATGATGCTCATTGCGCCGCTGCGCTGTCCACCGCGCCAGCAATAGATCAGCGGACGCCAGGCCTTGGGATGATCTTTGAAGCGGGTTTCCAGATGGCGGGCGATGTTTTTGGCAACCATCGCAGCGCCCACCTTGCGTGCCTCGAAGGGGGACACCTGCTTATACAAGGTGCCGACGATGATGCGCTCCTCATCAGTGAAAACAGGACAGTTGATTGCGCCGGGGATATGGTCTTCGGCAAATTCAGCCGGCGTGCGCACATCGATAATGTCGTCAAACAGGGCCAATTGTGATAGGTTCGCGGTTCTGAACAGCATTGAGGAACCTATGTCGGAAGTAAAGTTGACCCAATTGTCTCACGGTGGCGGCTGCGGCTGCAAAATTGCACCGGCACTTTTACAAAAAATATTAGGCGATGTAAAGGACAAACTGCCTTACCCAGATCTTTTGGTCGGCACGGAAACCTGTGATGATGCGGCGGTGTACCGTCTGAATGACAGTCAGGCCATTATCGCCACCACCGATTTTTTCATGCCTATCGTCGATGATCCCTTTGACTTTGGCCGTATTGCGGCCACTAACGCGCTGTCCGATGTGTATGCGATGGGCGGCACACCCATCATGGCGCTGGCGATTGTCGGCATGCCGATCAATAAGCTCTCCGTCGAGGCGATACGCGCGATTTTGCAAGGTGGTGAGTCGGTTTGTCGCGCCGCCGGTATTCCGCTGGCAGGTGGGCATTCGATCGACTCACCCGAGCCGATTTACGGCTTGGTTGCGATCGGTGTCGTGCATCCTGACCGGTTGAAAAAGAACAGCGCGGCCCGTGCGGGGGATGTGTTGATTTTAGGCAAAGGGCTGGGGGTGGGTATCATGGCCGCCGCCCTTAAAAAAGGCGCGTTGTCAGCTGAGGGCTATGAACAGCTCATCAGCAATACCACGAAGCTCAATACGGTGGGGCCTGCGCTCTCAGCGATTGATAGCGTGCATGCGCTGACTGATGTGACGGGATTCGGTCTACTGGGACATTTGCTGGAAATGTGTCGCGGTGCCGGGCTGACGGGAGAGGTTAACTTCAATCAGGTGCCGATATTGCCGGCTGCACTGGAATTGGCACAGGCAGGTTACGGACCCGGTGCGATAGAGCGCAACATGGAGAGCTACGGGTGTGATGTCCATTTTGCAGAGGATATGACGTCATGGCAGCAGCGCGTGCTGGCCGATGCGCAAACCAGCGGCGGCTTATTGGTGTCAGTTGCGCCCGATGCGGTGAATGACGTGTTGGCGTGCTTTCATCAGGCGGGATTCGAACAGGCCGCTGTGATTGGTGTGATGAAAGCCGGGAGTGCGAAAGTCGTGGTCAGTTAAGGTTTGCTTTGTTCAGGATCGCCAAACCAGAAATATGGCAAAAGCGATCCAGAATGGCAGACTGTAGACCAGAATTTTGCCGAATAACATGTCGCTGATATGAAAAAAATGTACCAGATAAGGTACATATTGCAGGCTGCTTGCCGAGACACTCAGTAGGATGAGCGCACCGATGATCTGAAAAATTTGTGTTTTTTTCTCGATCGCAAGCCGGATACGCGATTCCGCCCAATCGTATAAACTTTCCGCCCATTCGTCTGGTCTGAATTTCATTATTTTTTTCTGTGCTGAGGGTTTAAATAACCAGACCTTATAGGCCGAGCGAGGCTAAGAGGTCATCTACTTCATCTTGACCGTTCACACTGTCTTTTAGATGATTTCCAGGGCCGGCGGTCAGGCCCTCTGTATTGATCAGTGAGTCTTGGGTGTTGGGCGCGTACTCTTTGAGTATTTCGAGCAGGATACTTTCAACTTCTACCGCCGCATTGACAATCTTGTTGACCATTTGCCCTGCGACATCGCGAAATTCCTGCGCTTCCATGATTTGCAGCAGGTTGTGATGCATGGTCTCTTCGCTCATGGCGATTTCACCCAGCTTAGAGATCGTTTCCATGATCAGTTCTTGCTGTTCAGTGAAAACGGCATCCGACAAGCGGATAGACAAGTCGCCGCAGATTTCGCGATTTCGATTGGTCATCGGCAGAGAGGTTTCGACAGCGCTAATGGTCAGTTCTGACGCATCGTGCATGGATTTGTCGATAAAAGACAGTCGGTCTCGCGCATCCGGCATGGTTGAGGCCGACTTCTCCAGTTGTCGGGTATGTCCGAGTTCTTTGAGTATGCGGTGCAGTCGTGCTGTTGCGTGGCCAATCTTTTCAACTCTGACGTCAGTCAAAGGCGTGCGTTTTTTGCTCATAGTGTCTGGCTCACTGTACGTTCGTTGTATGGTCGCGAGAGGTGCTAGCCTTCACGATCAGTAATCGCTGTATTTCATGGCGCTGCCGTAAACCCGGTCGGCCGGATACTTTAAAGCATTTTTATCGATTTTGCACAAAGCCGCCGCAAATAAATCTACCCCGAGCTTGTCAGACAGGCGAACCAGATACAGCAGTACATCTGCCAGTTCGTCTGCAACCTCGGCCATTTTGTCAGTTGCGAGATGATCCGATTGCGCAGCGGTAAGCCACTGAAAGTGCTCCATTAGCTCGGCCGTTTCGACCATCAGCGCCATGGACAGATTCTTGGGCGTGTGAAACTGATCCCAGTCGCGCACCCTGGAAAACTCGCGTAGTTTTTCGCGCAATACATGCAGATCAGATTGAGCGGTCATCGGTTAATTCGGTTTGTGCTGATAAGCGACCATCTTTGTCAGGAAAGCTTCGGCGTCCATCGTTACGAGGCCGCGTGGCAGCGTAACAGTATCGCAGGTATGCGTTCCCAATTGAGGACACGACACCGCTTCTGCCGGAAAAATGTCCAACTCGTTGCGTTCGATTTCATAACTGCTCATGCTCATGGTAACGATGCTCATTTCACACCTCCGTCTGTTACGTTATGGCGCGTGCTCTACTCATGTTATCGGTGCAATCAAGCAAAAATTGAGTGCTAGCCGCGCGTATTTGATTGGCTGCCGAATTGCGTGAGTTCAACGAAAGGGGCAGGCTGCCAGTTGTCCTTGCGGTGCTCGGCGACGACGTTCGTGAAAATGCCGCCGCGTACGTAAAATTTTGCGGTCAGGCGCATAAAGCGCGGATTTGTTGCCGCGATCAGATCATTCAAAATACGGTTGGTGACGTCTTCGTGGAAATGACCTTCGTCTCTGAACGACCACATATACAGCTTTAAACTTTTTAATTCCACGCAATCTTGATCTGCAATGTAATCGAGTATCAGGGTCGCGAAATCAGGCTGGCCGGTCTTAGGGCACAGGCAGGTAAATTCGGGGATTTCCATGTGGATGTGGTAATCGCGTGACGGGTTTGGATTCGGGAAAGTTTCCAGTGCTTTGGTGGGTTGGGTCGTCATTTGGTCGTAGGACTCGCTTCGGTTAAGATGGCGGCCATTATATCGTTGCGGCTGACAAATTGCGTCTTTCACAAATCAAGTTGGCTGGATTTAAATCCTTTGTCGATCCGACCACCATCGATCTGCCAGGCCAGATCGTGGGTGTGGTGGGTCCCAACGGCTGCGGAAAATCGAATGTGATCGACGCGCTGCGTTGGGTACTGGGCGAGTCGCGCGCTTCTGCGCTGCGCGGTGAATCGATGCAGGACGTGATTTTTAACGGTTCTGCCCGACGAAAACCGGTCTCACGTGCCAGTGTTGAACTGATTTTCGATAACCAATCTGGCAAAGCGGCCGGACAATGGGCCAGTTATGCCGAAATTTCCATCAAGCGTGTCTTGTTGCGTAACGGTGATTCGAGCTATTACATCAACAACCAGAAGGTCAGACGGCGCGATATTACGGATATCTTTTTAGGCACTGGACTGGGCGCACGTGCCTACGCTATCGTCGAGCAGGGCATGATCTCCCGCATCATCGAAGCGAAGCCTGAGGAGTTACGCGTGTTTCTCGAGGAGGCGGCCGGGGTGTCTAAATACCGCGAGCGCCGCCGCGAGACATCGCAGCGCTTAAATGACACACGGGATAATTTGTTGCGTGTCGATGACATCTTGCAGGAGATGGATAAGCAGTTGCTGCATCTGGCGCAACAGGCCGCCGTGGCGGTGCAATATCGCGAACTGGAAACGCTGCGGGATACGGCGCAGCATTTACTCTGGCTGTTGCGGCGTCAGGAGGCTGAGCTTGCGCGTGCCGGTTTTTCGGCACAGATCGAAACGTTGCGCACCGAACTCGAATTAAAGACGGCCGTCTTGCGCGAAAATGAGAGCGCGCTTGAAATGACGCGCAGCGGCCATTACCTGTTGACTGACGAATTGCAGGCGAAACAGGGCGATGTGTATGCTGCTAACTCGGACGTCGTCCGGCTTGAGCAGCAAATCAAGCATGCGGCGGCAGCCAGGCAGCGCTTGCAACAGCAAATCGATCACACAGGCCGGCAAATGGAGCAGCAGCAACAACAACGGCTATCAGCTCAAAATCAATTGACCCATTGGCTAAGTCAGCAGCAGATTGCGGCGGAAAAATTAACCGTGGCTGAGCAGCAAGTCGAGTGCGTTGATTTGTCCCGGGCAGAGCTGCAGGCTCACGATGCACGCGAGGCGTATCACGCCCTACAGCGTGAACAGGTGAAATTGCAACAGCAATTATCGGGCGGTGAGCACGGTAACCTTGCGCGCAATATTGCACAATTGGAGGCGCGCCACGCTCGTTTGATACAGGAAACCGGCAGTTTGACCGTTACCGATCCCGGGGTGCTAGAACAATTCGAGCGTGAATTAGCCGAATTAGCCCTGTTGCAGACAGAACAGGACGAACATCAGTTGAGCTTGCAGACGCAAGTGACGGAGACTGAGGGTCTCAGGCAGCAGTTGCGCGGCGCGTTGCAGCAAAGGCAATTGCAGGCGGCACAAACGCAGGCAAGGTTGCAGGCATTACAGTCTTTACAGCAGGATAATGCCGCTGATTTGCAGGATTGGTTAGTTCGGCAGGGACTCGATGCGCTGCCGCCGCTGTGGCAGGGAATACAGATTGAACCGGGGTGGGAGACGGCGCTCGAAGCGGTGCTGGGTGAGCGGATCAAGGCGCTGCCCGTATTACTTGAACGCATGAACCCGCTCGATACGCCGCCTAGCCGATTGGCTATGTTTGAGGCCGGGGCGGGTGAACGTGCCGTAGCGGTGCCTCATCACCGCCTGCTCGATTGCGTACAAAGCAGCAATGCACAATTAGCGCTCAACGAATGGCTGGCGTTTGTTTATACGGTGGCCGATGTTGAGCAGGGGCTCTTTATGCGGGCGCAATTGCCCACGGGCGGATGCTTCGTTACACCCGTAGGGCATCTGATCGACCGGCACAGTGTGCTGTTTCATGCGCCAGATTCGCATTTGCACGGCATGCTGAGCCGGCAGCGCGAAATCGACTCGCTTGAGAGCGGCTCGATGATAGACGAAGAGATAATTGCGCAATTAAAAGAGACCTACAGCGACGCTGAACAACGCTATCGCGATCTCGAATGCCAGCTGCCCTTGCTGCGCCGCGCCATTCATGCGACAGGGCAGCGCCAGCATGCGGTGCAAATGCAGATTCATACCTTGACGCAGGCTGAGGAACACAGCCGCGCGCGCGGGTTGCAACTATCACGTGAGTTGACTGAACTCGCCCAGTTGCTTGCGATCGAGCATGCCGAGCAGCACGCGCTGCAAGCAAAGCTCGAACTGTTGCGCCAAGCGGCGGCGGCACTTTTGCAGCGGGTCGCTGATGCGCGTCAGGCGACAGAAGACCGTCAGCGTGATTTGCGCGAGCAGCAGGAATGCGTGCGGCAGTTATTGCAGGCGAAACAGGAAGCGCATTTTTTACAGCGCACCTGTGTCGATAAAATTGCCGATGCACAGGCAGCTATTGAGCTTGCCACGCAAGCTTTGCAGCAATCCGAACAGCTGATGCAGCAGCACCGTGCAGAGTTTTCCATGAGTGCGGATGAGGTATCCAATGACGCATTGCAAGCTGCGCTCGCCACTCGCCAGACGGCTGAACATGTGCTCAGTGAAATGCGTAATCGCCTCGAAGCGCTGACGATGCAGTTGCAAGGTCTGGATCAGGCGCGCCTGTCGTGTGAACACCAGCTGACGGGAATCAGGGAGCGTCTGGCAGGGCTCGCGCTTAAAGAGCAGGAAGCCCGTTTGTATTTTGAGCAATGGGCAGCTCAGTTAGAAGGCGTGGATGAATCAGATCTCTTGCCGCAATTGGCTAAAGCCCGCTCAGGTACGCTACAGAACGAACTGCTTCGATTAAGCCGAGAAATGACCGATTTGGGTGCTGTCAATCTTGCCGCACTCGACGAGTTGCAGGCGGCGACCGAACGGCGCGGCTATCTGGTGGCGCAATCAGAGGATTTGCAGCAGGCGATGGCAACCCTTCAGGATGCCATCAGGCACATCGACATAGAATCGCGCGAGTTGCTGATGGACACCTATCGCAAGGTTAATTTGCATCTGGCAGAACTTTTTCCGGTATTGTTTGCAGGCGGAGAGGCTTCTTTAGTCTTGACGGGCGATGAAATTCTGGACGGGGGCGTGCAGGTGATGGCGCAGCCGCCGGGGAAAAAGAACAGCACGATCCATCTGATGTCGGGAGGTGAGAAAGCGCTGACGGCGATTGCACTGATTTTTTCCTTGTTCCAGCTCAATCCTGCGCCCTTTTGTCTGCTCGATGAAGTCGATGCGCCCTTAGACGATACAAATACGGAACGTTTGTGCGCGCTGGTGCGCAAAATGTCACAGCATACGCAATTCGTTTTTATCAGCCACAACAAGATTGCCATGGAAATGGCAGGACAGCTCGTCGGTGTGACGATGCAGGAGAAGGGCGTCTCAAAAGTGGTGTCGGTCGACATCGAAGCCGCGATCCGTCTGGCCGATATGGCCGGATAACATCATGAGCACTCTTGTCATGCCCGTGTTTGTGCAAATGCGATACAATGGACGCATGAATTCTCAGCAGTTGTTTTCCCCTCTGTCCTTATTTTTTCTGGCTGCAGCGCTGTTATTCAGCCTGTGGGTCGGTTGCGCGCAAAATTGCTGTTCGCAGGATGTGCTCGATGCGGGCAATACGGAACTCACGCTGGACGCTGATATTCAAGTGGATGATACTGATGGCGTCGCAGCGATCACTACATCGCCTGCCCGTACCCTTCATGCGCCACGCACGGCAAGTTATCCTAAAGGACAAGCGCAAGTCGTGTTGTTCAACTGTTTTTCTCCGCCTGACCGTCCGCCTCTCCTAGCCGTTTGATTAACGCCTGACGTCACCAATTGACGTTAGATCGTGTTGCATCTCGCAAGATAATCAACGGATTCAAACATGAAATATATTTATGCTCATCTGATGTCAGGTGTGTCGATGCTATTGGTGCTCATGCCCGTTAGTGCGGCACCGCTGACATTGCAACAGGCTTGGTCGTTAGCCGAACAGCACAGTCCCTTTATTAAAGTTGCCCGCAGTCAGGCAGAGGGGGCGCAGGCGGCCCTCGAGACCGCAAGCGCTTACCCTAATCCGGATATCGAATTCGGCACGGGTACCTCGCATCTGCTTCCTCCTAGCGCACAAACCGGACGCAACAGTGCGATGAGTATCGCGCAGCCGCTTGAATTTCAAGGGGTACGCAATGCCCGTCAGCGTGCGGCCCAAGCCGGAATCGCATCGGGTTCCGCACTGCTCGACGACGCGCGAATCAATTTGTATGCACAGCTTAAGCTGGCCTTTTTCGAGGTGTTGCGTCGGCAGGATGAAGCGACGTTAGCCACTGAAAATCATGCCTTGCTGTTGCAGATACGCAATCGCGTCAAGCTGCGGGTTGAAGTGGGTGAGGCACCGCGCTATGAACTGGTGAAGTCTGATGCCGAGTCCCTGACGGCCGAAAATGCGGCTAAAACCGCTGAACTTAAGGTGGTGCAGGCCAAGGACAGATTACGCGTTTTACTGGGGGCCCCCATTGCCGATCAGTTTGACATCGTTCATGTCATGCCCAAGATTTCAGAACTTCCTGAGTTGAGTGCATTGCGGGCCGAGTTGCTGCAAAACCAGCCGCTGCTCAAGGCGGCGATTGCAGAATCCGATCGTGCCGAGGCTAAATTAGAACAGGAGCGCAGCCTGCGCATTCCTCAGCCTACCTTGAAGTGGGGGGCGGAGCGTCATCCTGACGTCAATCTCTGGCGCATCAGCATAGCGATGCCGCTTCCCTTGTGGAATCAGCGCGCAGGTCCGGTTGGTGAAGCGCATGCAAACAGGGAGCGCGCGCTGGCAGAACAAGAGCGTATCCGTCTGGGCTTGCTGGGGGAACTTGATCAGGCTTATGGCCGCTATCAGATCGCGCGTCGCCAGATGAATGTGTTTGAAAACGGGCTGATGCGCGATGCGGAATCTGCGCTAAAGGTGGCAGAAGCCGCTTATCGATACGGTGAGCGCGGCATTCTCGATTATCTGGATGCGCAGCGGGTGCATCGCAGCACACGCTTGGATTATCTTAACGCACGCTATGAACTGCAATTTGCGCTGGTCGACATCGAACGACTGCGCGCCGGAGAACCAAAATGATTTTATCAAAACGCTATGTGTTGCCTGTGTTGGTTTTAGCTGTATTGCTGGGCGCCTGCCAGAAAAAGCAGGAAACCCCCGAAGCGGTTTTGGTCGATGACCCCGCATTAGTCAGCGCTACGCCGCTGTTGCTCAAGCGGTTAACGATTCAAGCGGTGGGAGTGGGCGAAATGGCCGACACCGTCCGGGTGCCAGCACGCATTGAAGTGGATGAGCAGCGAGTCGCGCGCATCGGCGCTGCCGTGACCGGTCGTCTGACCGAAATTCATGCTGAATTGGGCCAGCGGGTGCGCCGGGGCGAGGTGTTGGCCATCTTGCATAGCGCGGAGCTCTCTACTTCGCAGCTGGCCTATCTCAAGGCGGTATCTCAGGAAGGCCTGCAGGTGCGGGCAGTGGCGCGTGCCAAGCTTTTGTTCGAGTCGGATGTGATCAGTTCGGCCGAACTGCAAAAGAGAGAGAGCGAACTTTTGCAGGCAGAGGCCGAGCGTCAGACCTCGCATGACCAGTTGCACGTGCTGGGGATGACCGAAGCTGACATCAAACAATTGGCCGCGACGCGCTCGGTACATTCGGTATCCTCCGTTATCTCGACGCTGGACGGAGTGGTGATTGAACGCAAGATCACGCAAGGACAGGTCGTGCAACCGGCCGATGCGTTGTTTACCGTGGCTGACCTGTCTCATGTCTGGCTGGTTGCCGAAATACCGGAACAACAGGCAGGGCTGGTCAGAGCAGGCGGCGCGACCGAAGCCGAAATTCCTGCGCTGGCGGACCAGACGCTCAACGGCAAACTGATTTTTGTCTCGGATACGGTTAAGCCCGATACGCGCACCGTCACCGCTCGCATGGAAGTGGCAAATGCGGATCGATTGATTAAGCCTGGCATGCTCGCCTCCATGCTGATCCGAGGTGTCGTGCACAAACGGCTGATGGTGCCGGTGGTGGCGGTGGTGCGGGATGGAAATCAGGACTATGTCTTTGTTCAGAAGGACGCACAGCATTTCGAATTGCGTCAAGTCAAACTGGGGCAGGAAAGCGCAGGGGCAGCCCCTGTTATTTCGGGTTTAGCCGCAGGCGAGAAGATTGTCACAGAAGGCGCGTTTCATCTCAATAATGAGCGCCGCCGCAAGGAACTTGAAGGCTAAGTCACTTAACTGCACTCCGTGATCAACAAAGTCATATAAAGGCTCATTATGCTGGAATCATTAATACGCGCAGCGCTCAAGCAGCGACTCGTGCTGGTCGTGGTGGCCGTCTGTCTGGTCGTGTTCGGGCTGGATGCGACGCGAAAATTGTCGGTCGATGCATTTCCCGATGTGACCAACGTGCAGGTGCAGATTGCAACGGTGGCACAGGGACGTTCGCCTGAAGAGGTCGCACGTTTCGTCACCGTACCGATGGAAATGGCGATGACCGGCCTGCCGGGCCTGGAAGAAATGCGCTCGCTCAATAAACCGGGCTTGTCTCTGATCACGCTGGTATTCACCGATGCCACCGATGTGTATTTCGCGCGTCAACTGGTTATGGAGCGATTGATCGAGGCTGCCGGTCGCATGCCGCAGGGCGTATCGCCAACGCTGGGGCCACTCTCTACCGGCTTGGGTGAGGTCTATCAGTACACACTGGATTTGCCGGACGATGGTGATAAGGCGCTGTCCGTTGAGGAACTGACCCGCCGCCGGATTGCGCAGGACTGGGTGGTCAGGCCGCTGTTGCGCGGCATTCCCGGTGTGGCGGAAATTAACTCCCAGGGCGGCTATGTCAAACAATATCAGGCGCTGGTGAATCCTGACCGGATGCGTCACTACAAGGTGACGTTGACCGACGTTTATCAGGCGCTGGCGCGCAACAACGCTAACGCGGGCGGCGGGGTGCTGCCTCACTATGCCGAGCAGTATCTGATACGCGGCATCGGGCTGATTAAGGATCTTGACGATATTCGCAGCATCGTGCTCAAAGAGCAGGACGGCGTGCCGGTGTTTGTGAAAGATGTGGCCGATGTCTCCATCGGGCATGAAGTTCGTTATGGTGCGCTGCTCAAAAACGGCGTTACCGAATCGGTAGGCGGCATCGTCATGATGATGCGTGCCGGCAACGCCAAGGAAGTGGTGTCGCGCGTCAAAGAGCGGGTCAAGGAAATCAACGACAAGGGCATGCTGCCCGATGGCTTGAAGATCGTGCCTTATTACGACCGCAGCGAACTGGTGGATGCTGCGCTGGGAACGGTGGTCAAGGTGCTGATCGAAGGCGTAGTGCTGGTCATCATCGTGTTATTTCTGTTTTTAGGCGATGTGCGCTCTTCCTTAGTTGTTGTGGCAAGTCTGGTGTTAACGCCGCTGGTCACCTTCATGGTGATGAACCATTACGGTTTATCGGCCAATTTGATGTCGCTCGGCGGTCTTGCGATTGCCACCGGCCTGATCGTGGATGGCTCGGTCGTGGTGGTCGAAAATGCCTTTCAGCGCTTGGCTGAAAACAAGGGGCGGGGGCTTAGCCGGGTGCGGGTGGTGCTCGATGCCGCCACTGAAGTGGGGACGCCGGTGATCTTCGGGGTATCCATCATTATTTTGGTGTTCCTGCCGTTGATGACGCTGCAAGGCATGGAGGGCAAGATGTTTGCGCCGCTGGCCTTTACCATCGCCATCGCCTTGTTTGTCTCACTGATTCTGGCACTCACCCTCACGCCGGTGCTCTGTTCCTATTTGCTGGTCGGCAAAGACGAGCACGATACTCGATTGGTGGCACTGGCCAAAAAGCCCTATTTGCGCCTGCTTGACTGGACCATGGAGAATGGCCGGAAAACGATCGTGGCGGCATCGGCGCTGTTTGTTGTGGCCGTGTTGATGTTGCCCCTGCTGGGCACCGCTTTTATCCCTGAGATGAAGGAAGGGTCTATCGTGCCGGGGATTAACCGCGTGCCGAATATTTCGCTTGAGGAATCCATCAAGCTCGAAATGGAGGCGATGCGGCTGGTGATGCAGGTGCCGGGCGTGAAGTCTGCGGTTTCAGGCGTCGGGCGCGGTGAGAGTCCAGCCGATTCGCAAGGCCAGAATGAGTCCACCCCGATCGTCAGTCTCAAGCCGCGCAGCGAATGGCCCAAAGGCTGGAATCAGGACGATATTGCCGCTGCAATACGGGAAAAGCTGATGACCTTGCCGGGCGTGCAGATCGTCATGGCGCAGCCGATTTCAGACCGGGTGGACGAGATGGTCACCGGCGTGCGCTCTGACGTGGCGATCAAACTGTTCGGCGACGATATGGACGTGTTGAAACAAAAAGCCGATGCCATCGCCAAAGTGGCAGGATCCGTCAAAGGCGCACAGGAACTCAAAGTGGAGCGGGTGACGGGACAGCAGTATTTATCGATTGAGATCGATCGTCAGGCCATCGCCCGTCACGGCATCAACGTGTCCGATATCAACGATGTGATCGAATCGGCGATCGGGGGACGGGTTGCGACCGAGATTTACGAGGGCGAGCGCCGCTTTGGTGCCGCGGTCCGTCTGCCGGAAGCCTTTCGCGGCGATGTCGCCACCATCCGCAGTTTGCTGGTGATGTCTCCGAACGGCGCGATGGTGGCGCTGGAGAATCTGGCGATGATCAGCGTGGCCGATGGCCCGGCACAGATTAGTCGCGAAAAAGGCAAACGTCGCATCGTGATCGGAGTCAATGTGAAGGATCGCGATCTGGGCAGTTTCGTCACCGATTTGCAACTGGCGGTGGATAGTAAGATCAAATTACCAGACGGTTATTATCTTGAATGGGGCGGGCAATTTCAGAATATGGAGCGCGCCATGGGCCATCTGAAAATTATCGTCCCCGTGACCGTCGCCGCGATCTTCTTCCTGTTGTTTTTGCTGTTTGGTTCACTGCGTTATGCCGCATTGATTATACTGGTGCTGCCCTTCGCTTCGATCGGCGGGGTGGTGGCCTTATTTGTCACAGGCGAATACCTGTCAGTGCCAGCCTCGGTCGGTTTCATCGCACTGTGGGGAATTGCGGTATTGAACGGGGTGGTGCTGGTATCCTACATTCGCAGCCTGCGCGAGGAAGGTATGAGTCAGGCGGCGGCGGTTGTGCAGGGTTGTCGCCAGCGTTTTCGTCCGGTCCTGATGACGGCAACCGTGGCGATGCTGGGTCTGATTCCCATGTTGTTTGCCAACGGGCCGGGTTCTGAAGTGCAGCGTCCTTTGGCGATTGTCGTGATCGGCGGACTGATTACCTCCACCTTGCTGACACTGGTGGTGCTGCCCACGCTGTATAAATGGTTTGAAGAAAAATCTGTCGAAGCTTAGGAGATAAAAATGAAAGAAATCAAAGCAATCGTGCGGCCGGCAAAACTGCATAAAATTCGCGATGCCTTCCGGCTGTTGCCGGGTTTTCCCGGTATGAATATTTCGCATGTGGAAGGATGCAGCGCGCATACGGGCATCGAGCAGAATGACTCGTTGAAAGACGAGTTGACTGATTTTTCCAAAAAACTTCGGATCGAAATCATTGCACCCGATGACATGCTCGAAGACATCCTCTCTATTCTTCACCGCACGGCGCATACGGGACAGACCGGGGATGGCGTGTTGTGGGTGACTGATGTTCAGGCGTTTACGCGATTGTGTACGTTGCCTGTTCGAGCGTAACATGGTCAAAAAGTCGGCTGCTAACAGGTACAGCCTTGCCAAATACTGCAGGCCTCATGATGAACAGGAATTCATGTTATGAACGCGCTTAAAACTGAATGGCCGATCGCTATTGCAACGCTGATGCTGGGCTTAGGCTTTGCGTTTGAACACGCCGCAGTTGAACAGGGCGGTGTGCTGTTGTGGGGTGCATTAGCGGCCATCTTAGCCGTGATCATCGGCGTCGCGTTTCGCATTGCTCATCATGCGGAAGTGCTGGCACTACGCTTTGGTGAACCGTATGGAACGCTGATACTGACCCTTGCCGCTGTCTCGGTAGAAGTGGTGATCCTGATCGTTTTGCTGCAAGGGGCACCGAATCCGACCTTGACGCGCGATACGGTATTTGCCGCGATCATGTTCGACATCAACGGCATATTGGGGCTGGCCGCGATTGTCGGCGGTCTGAAACACGGCAGCGCCCGCTACAATGTGGACTCAGCCAATTCCTTCATCGCCATGCTGCTGGTGGCGATCGGTATAGGCATGTTTATCCCTGATTTTGTGCCGGAAGCGAAGTGGGCGTTTTACTCGGCTTTTTCAATCGTCATGATGGTTGTGATGTATACAGCCTTTTTGCGCCTGCAGACGGTTGAACACCGCCGATTTTTCGAATATTCGCCGCAGCTCGAAGAAGAGGCGCAGGACGTGCTCAAAAGTCCGAATAGTCTGCATGTCGCGGTGATGCTGGGGGCGATCGTGCTGGTGGGGCTGCTCTCAGAGGTCTTGTCGGTACTGCTGGATGCAGGACTCGCTGGCAGCAGCCTGCCTCGTGCGATCCCCGCCGTGCTGGTCGCATTGATTTCGGCCAGCCCGGAAATATTGACCGCTCTGAAGGCCGCGCAGCAAAACAGGATGCAGACCACAGTCAATATTGCACTGGGCGCCTCTTTGGCAACGGTGCTGTTGACGTTGCCAGTGATTGAGGGCATTGCGCTGTTAAACGGTGAGCGGATCGATTTGGCGCTGACGCCGGTTCAGGGTGGTATGCTGCTGCTGACCTTTCTTACGGTCATGAACAACCTGCACGATGGTGAAACCAATGCTATCGAAGGTATCAGTCACTTTGCCTTGTTTGGTGCTTTCATTGCACTGGTGATAATGGGCGTACTCTGACGTAACTTTAAAATAAATAATACAATTTTTTATGCATTTACTCCTTGTTGAAGATGATCCTGTATTGGCCAATGGTCTTACGCATTCCCTGCAGTTGGCCAGTTTTACGGTCACTCATGAGGCTAATGGAAAACGCGCAGATCACTTGTTGACTGTGCAGCAATTTGATCTGCTGATTCTGGATCTGGGTTTGCCGGATATGGATGGCTCTGAAATCCTTTCCCGATTACGCCAGCGCGGCAACTTAATGCCGGTGCTGCTTTTAACGGCTCGCAACACCCTGACGGATCGCGTTCACGGACTCGATGGCGGTGCGGATGATTATCTGGCCAAACCCTTCGACTTGAGGGAGTTAGAAGCGCGGATCAGGGCATTGTTACGGCGCGGGCAGCCGGCGGGAGATGCCCGACTGGAAGTGGGGGGGTTATCGCTTGATTTGGAGGGGCAATGCGCAACGCTTAATCATGAGCCGCTTGATTTGCTCGCACGTGAACTGAACTTGTTGAAAATATTGATGCAGCATGCAGGTCGCGTGATCAGCAAGGATGCTTTGTGTGAACAGCTCTCAAGTTTGGGGGAGGACGTTAGCAGCAATGCGGTTGAAGTGTATGTGCATCGCCTGCGCAAAAAAATTGAGTTCGGCGGCATGAATATTCTCACCTTGCGCGGTCTGGGCTATATGCTGGAGTTGCCGTGAACTGGTATCACAATTGGATTAAAACAGTCAGTTTGCGCCATCGCTTGTTGTGGAGTGTGCTGCTGCCGATGCTGGTACTACTGGTCATCAATGTCGCGGTGGTCAGTAAAATGGGATACGACAGCGCAACGCGCAGGCACGACAGTTTTTTGCGAGATGTCAGTGTCAAATTGCTGGAGCAATTAACTGTCCATCAGGGGGTAGCGGAATTTAGCGACAGCGGTTTAAGCATCCTGAAGGAAGATACAAAGGATGAGGTGCATTATTTTTTTCGCGGTGTACAGAAAAGCTTTCGCTTCGGTTATACCGATTTGCCGGTACCTACCGACATGATCAGTGAAGTCCCCAATTTTTATTTTGAGACATACCGGGATAAGCCGGTACGCATGATGGCCGTAATTATGCCGCAGGCGGATGAACATGCCGAGCCTGTCATGATGATCGTGGCTAAAACGCTGGTGCTACATCATGAACGTGCACAGGAATGGATTTGGCGCGTGCTACCAGCCCATTTTATTTTGATGGGGCTCTCCGCCTTGCTGGTCTGGTGGGGCGTAGGGCGGGGCTTGCGACCCTTGCTGAGTTTGCGAGATGAAGTGATTAGTCGCTCTTCATTGGATTTACATCCCTTGCCTGAGCAGGAAAATATTCCTGAAGTCAGACCCTTAATACATAGTTTTAATGAATTGATGGCACAGATGGAAATTTCTCTGGCCGCACAGCAGCGCTTCATTACCAATGCGGCGCATCAGTTGCGCACACCGCTGAGTGGATTTAAGACACAGGCCGAATTGATTATGCGCATGGATAATGTCGATGAGATCCATTACAAGATGCAGCAGTTGCATATTGCGGCCGATCAGGCCGGACGCATGATCAGTCAATTACTGGTGCTGGCCAGCTCAGAACCGGGCGCGCAAACACTTGAGCGTTTTTCGACATTGAATCTGGTGGCCATGGCGAGAGGCATCACCGAATCCTGGGTGCCGCATGCGCGCAAGCGTCAGATCGATTTGGGCTTTGAGAGCGATGAGAGCATCGTTGAGGTGACAGGGAATGCTTTGTTGATGGGCGAGATGCTCGGTAACCTGATCGATAACGCGTTGCGTTATAGCCACTACAGCGGGCGTGTGACCGTGCGCATCAGTCACAAAGAACAGCTGGTTTATCTGGCTGTGGAAGACAATGGTCCCGGTATTACAGAATGTGAGCGTGAACGTATATTTGAGCGCTTTTATCGTGTGCCGGGCACACTACAGGATGGTTGCGGATTGGGATTGGCCATCGTGCGTGAAATTGCGCATCGACACCAGGCTGAAGTTGAGGCACTGCCAGCGCTCAATGGCCAGGGGACGTTGATGAGGATCACCTTCTCACTCAACGGCGCGCAAGGGCTAAACGCCGGTCAGACTTGAAGGTCAGTCTGTCCGCGAGTTGTTTTTGAGCAGAATGATGACAGCACCCTCACCACCTAGATTCGGCGGTGCCAGACAATACGCCAAGACATGAGGATGCTGCGTCAGCCAGTTGCGGGTCAGGGCGCGCAGCACCGCTTCACCTCCCGGACTGTTGGTGCCTTTGCCGTGGATGATTAGAACATGGCGAAACTGCTGCTGTGTCGCCGAAAAAATAAAGTGCTGCAACAGAATTCGCGCCCCATCAATCGGGCTGCCGTGCAGATCCAGACTATCCTCGATGCTGCTGCGCCGCAGTTTGCGCAACGTCATACGTGATAAGCCATTGGCAAGGTACGACTCTGTTGCCGGCTGAGTTTCATAGTCGGACAGGGTGTCCGCAATGCCCGGCAGGCTGCGTGTACTGCGCACCCGAGTTGGTATGGCGGGTTTGGCTTGGGCGATGCGATTTTGCTCAGCCAGCGGCGTCACATGGCCTACGACCGAGCGGAACAAAATGGCATCCTCAAGGGTTGCGCTCATGACGCCAGCGTGGTGTTACAGCTTGCCGATAGACGCTAAGTACTTGTCCGCATCGAGCGCCGCCATGCAGCCGGTCGCTGCACTCGTCACCGCCTGACGATAGATTTGATCCTGCACATCACCTGCCGCAAACACGCCTGAAATGCTGGCTGCTGTGGCGTTGCCAGTTGAGCCGCCGCGCGTGCTGATGTAGCCGTTATTCATTTCCAGTTGACCTGCGAAGATCTCAGTGTTGGGTTTGTGGCCGATCGCAATGAACACACCGGTCAACTCGATATCCTGTTTGTCGCCGCTTTGCACATCTTTCAAACGCATGCCGGTAACGCCTGAGGCATCGCCCAACACTTCATCGAGCGTGCTGTTCAATTGCAGCGTAATCTTTCCTTCAGCCACTTTCTCCATCAGATGATCAATCATGATGCGTTCGGCGCGGAAGGTATCGCGACGGTGAACCAATGTGACGTGTTTCGCGATGTTTGCAAGGTACAGTGCTTCTTCCACAGCGGTATTCCCGCCGCCGATGACGGCCACATTCTGGCCTCGATAGAAAAATCCGTCGCAGGTCGCGCAACCTGACACGCCGCGCCCCATGAAGGCTTCTTCGGAGGGCAGCCCCAGATACTGCGCAGATGCGCCGGTACAGATGATCAGTGCATCGCAGGTATAGCTGCCCGCATCGCCTTCGAGCAGGAACGGTTTTTGTTGCAGTCGGGCGGTGTGGATGTGATCGGAAATCATTTGCGTATTGAAGCGCTCAGCGTGCTGCTGCAGCCTTGCCATCAATTCAGGGCCTTGAACGCCAGAGACATCGCCCGGCCAGTTATCCACTTCCGTGGTTGTCATCAACTGTCCGCCCTGCGCCATGCCGGTGATCAGTACGGGACCGAGGTTCGCGCGCGCAGCATAAACGGCTGCGGTATAGCCGGCAGGTCCTGAACCCAGAATGATGAGACGGTGATGTTGAGTGGTCATGTGAGGTCTTTCAGTTGTAGTTGTGCTGGGGTCATCGTTCAGCGATAGGCGAAATTTACCAGTAATGGCAGCAATCTGTCGAGCATAGGTTAAAATCAGCGTTATGAAATTTACCTTATATTGCGTTTACACCCTGTTGGGCTGCCTGCTCGCCGCGCCCGTTCTGTCAGCCACCTTGCCGGGGATTCCTGAGTTTATTGATGACATGGTCACACGGCATCAATTCGATCGCGATGAATTGACGGCTGTTTTTGAACGGGTGAATCACAGGCCTCAGGTAATCGAGCTGATCTCGCGTCCGTCAACCATCAAACCGTGGCTGGAATATCGCGCCGCGTTCGTCAATGCACGGCGCGTCAAGCTGGGAGTCCAATTCTGGGCTAAGCATCAGACAGCCTTGCGTCGTGCTGAAAAGCAATACGGCGTGCCACAGGAGATGATCGTCGCGCTGATCGGTGTAGAGACGATTTATGGTCAGAATAGCGGCAATTTTCGCACCCTTGATGCCTTGACGACGCTGGCGTTTGATTACCCGCGCCGCGCGGCCTTTTTTCGTGATGAACTGGAAAATTATCTGCTGCTGGCCAAAGAGCAGCAGTTCGATTTATTCGAGGTAAAAAGCTCTTATGCCGGCGCGTTGGGTATTCCTCAGTTTATGCCCAGCAGTTATCGCAAGTATGCGGTCGATTTTAACGGCAATCATAAAATTGATCTGTTGAACGAGCCTGTCGACGCGATCGGTAGCGTGGCGAATTATCTGAAAGGCTATGGATGGATTGAAGGCGGGCCGGTTGCGGTGCGCGCGCACGTAAACGAAGGGTGTTGCACTGAGATTACTAAAATTCCGCGCAGCCTAGCTGACTGGCAGGCATCTGATGTGGTTGCCGGTGACACGATCAGCCCGTCGGAAAACGCACGTTTAATCGACTACACCGTGACCGTCGGAAAAGAATACTGGCTGGGTTTTAACAACTTCGAAGTCATCACGCGCTACAACAACAGCGATTTTTATGCGATGACCGTGTATCAGTTGGCTGAGGCACTTAAAGCGGCCCGTCAGGAAAATTAATGAGGCTATGTAGCAATTAACTGTTGAAACACAGTCAGAGGAAAATTCAAAACCTTACTCACGCGGATAACCAGCAACTTAGCGGACGCTCTTCCGGCTTAGTCGAATGGCTAGTTGCTTTATCAGGCGCGGAGAACGCGGAGAAAACCAAATCAAAAACCAGAACGACCGCCAGCAACCAAAACGACATATACCGATCAATGACTTGTTTTTCTCAAGTTTGGTTTAGCTTTTCTCCGCGACCTCCGCGTCTCCGCGTGAAATCGCTTTTTTATGTGATTAGTGTATCAACAGCCAACTACGACAGAGCTTTAATTATTGACGGCGAATTGTTTGTTCGGCGTGATGCGGCGGGCACCGTTGTATCTGGCATGCCAGTACTTTTCATTCAGACTGGTAATCATGATCGCCTTACCGGTTTTGGGTGAATGAACGAAGCGGTTTTCGCCGATAAAGATGCCGACATGTGAATTCATGCTGCGAGTGGTATTGAAAAAAACCAGATCGCCCGGTCTTAATTGGGCGGCGTCCATCGGCGTGCCGATGCGACCCATTTCAGCGCTGGTGCGCGGCAGATTCAGCCCGAGGGAATTTTGAAAGACGAATTGCACAAAGCCGCTGCAATCGAAACCGTTACTGCGCGAAGCACCGCCGTACTGGTAGGGCGTATCGTGCAGACTCATCGCATAGATTGCCAGATTGCTCATCTGCGCTTCATCATCTTGCGGTGCCACATAGGTCGTTTGTGGCGCGACTGTTTGCACAGGTGCCGTGCCGCATGCGCTCAGCAGCAATACCGCAAAAAGTGTGACTGAATATTTCATGGATGACAATTTACGGTAGAGTGGCCGAACTTGTAAAGGGGAAATAATGAAAAGAGTGATTATGCTGTTGTTAGCCGTGCTGTTTGCGGTGTCAGTGCACGCCAGCGAGTTGGAAATCATCAATCTCAAACACCGCACTGCGGAAGAGTTGATACCGGTGATCCGGCCTTTGCTCGACAAGGATGAAATGGTCAGTGGCATGAACTACCAGATTATTTTGCGCGCCTCTCCGCATAATATTACGCAAATTAAACGCCTGCTCAACGGACTTGACACGATGCCGCGGCGCTTGAAAATCACCGTGATGCAGAATGTCGACAGCGATACGGCATCCCGCTTGATGGCGCTGTCGGGCAGCGTGGGCGGGCGCATCAGTCTGGGTCAGGAAGGCACTGCCAGAATCATCAGCACACGCTCGCTTGAAGATGATAAGAAGACGCAGCAGCTACAGGTGCTAGAGGGAAATCGTGCTCTGGTGCGTAGCGGCCAGAGTGTGCCGGTTCCTCAGCGACAGCTCGTACAAACCCCCTGGGGTACGCAGATGACAGAAACGACGCAGTACCGGGAGGTCGCCAGCGGATTTTATGTCCTGCCGCGCATACAGGGAGACCGTGTGACGCTGGAAATCAGCACGCAGAATGACGCGTTAGCGCCGAATCAGAATACTGCCAATGTTACCCGCATACAAAATACCAATAGCACTGTGTCAGGGCGCTTAGGGGAATGGATCAGCCTGGGGGGGGTGGAACAGCAACACAGCACGGATGACTCAACGATCACCTCGCGCAGTACCTCCCGACTCAATGAGGCGCGCACCGTGCTGATCAAGGTCGAAGAAGTCGATTAGTCGGGATATTTTGCGCCACGTCGCTCACTCATCTGTCGACCGATCGACATGATCTGTTGAGGGCTTAACAGGCGCGCTGCCATCGGCAACAGTTGCGCATTTTCAATCGCAATATGCCCGGTATGGCGGACGATAAAATCTTCGATCAGCATGCTATTGAGCACTACCTCGTGGCACGCGGCAAGCTGCGCCAGCGCCGGTCGCAGCGCAGTCCACGCGCTGAGCATCCCCTCATGTTCTGCAAGCAGGCGGGTGAGCAAGCCGGTATCGGTATCAGGGCAGTCGAGCAGCGCGGGGAACAGATTTTCTTCCTCATCCTGATGATGGAACTTTCCAGCGGTATCAAAGTAGCGCAGTATCCCCGATGCGGCCTGTTGAGCCTGTGTGTCACAACCTTTGCCCTCGATGTGTGCGGCCAGTTTGGTGAGCGTGGCGCATTGTTGCAATATCTTGCCGTGGCAGGCACGCAACATCTGGAGCGGATCATCGAACCCGGCTGCAGTATTCAAGGCGTTCAAACTTATCATGCTGTATCCCTTTTATAAACGCGCTTTGGTTTTCCCCGATAGCCGAAGTCTAAACGACTAGTACGTTACAGGCTGATTTTACAGTGTCAAGAATTTGAATGTCTGACTAGTTTTTCAGGCGATCACTTTTGATCAACATTCTGAATAAGTAAGTAAATTAGAGGAGTGGCTGCGACAAAATGCCGCAGGCTAGTGCGACAAAATGCCGCAGAGGAGTCGAAAGGTAATTTAGTAAAATTGCGTATACATTAACTTTGCCCCGGAAAAGATATATGCAATTGAAACGAATCACCCTTTGTGTCGCACTGGCCTTTGCCCCTTCTGCATTTGCAGCAGAATCAACCGAATTGCCTGATGTCGTTGTGACTGCTGAAAAGCTGCAACCGCTGCCTGCATCCTCAAGCACGGGACTGAATAAAAAGGAATTACTGCGTCTGCGTACAAGTACGAGCGACACCGCCAGATTGCTGGATGGTCAGCCGGGCGTTAGTCTGTATAGCGCGGGCGGTGTATCGAGTCTGCCTGTCATTCACGGCATGGCTGATGATCGTGTTCGCGTCAAAGTGGATGGCATGGATCTGATTTCCGCCTGCGCCAATCACATGAATTCACCGCTGTCGTATATTGATCCTGCCAATGTCGGCAGCGTAAAGGTATTTGCAGGCATTACCCCGGTCAGTATCGGCGGGGATAGTATAGGCGGCACGATCCAAGTGGATTCCGCTGCCCCTGAATTCGCCACAGCTGGCGAGGGCACCTTGCTCAAAGGTCAGGTGGGTGCGTTCTATCGCAGTAACAGCGCGGCGCAGGGCGGCAATATTTCCGCAACGATTGCCGGTGAAGATTTATATGTGCGCTATACCGGCTCGACTGTGACTGCTAAAAATTACACGGCGGGTGCGGCGTTTAAAGCGGCTGGCGTATCGGTAAATTCGCTGTCCAATCTGTATGTGGCAGGCAATGAAGTGGCTTCAACACAATATAAGTCGACCAATCAGGCACTGGCCTTCGGTGTGCGTCGCGACAATCATCTGCTTGAACTTAAACTTGGTTTTCAAAGCATTCCGTATCAGGGATTTGCCAATCAATACATGGATATGCTGAAAAATGACAGCCAGCAGATCAATTTGAATTACACCGGGCAGTACGGCTGGGGTGCGTTGCAGGCGCGCGCGTACAGTGAGCACACCCGGCATTACATGAATAAGCTGGAGGCAACACTTACCAAAACTCAGGTGTTGGGTATGCCGATGGATACCGATGGAAAAAATAGCGGATTTTCCGTTAAAGGCGATGTGTTCTTAAACGAGCGTGATCTGCTGCGTGTTGGAACGGAGTATCAGCATTATGTCCTTAATGACTGGTGGAGTTCGGCACCGCCTTCGATGATGATGTCACCGAATACCTTCTGGAATATCAACAATGGTCAGCGTGATCGCTTGGCGGTGTTTGGTGAAATGGAAAGTCGCTGGAGTCAGCAGTGGTTGTCTCAATTGGGCATACGTTACGAGTCCGTAAAGATGAACACTGGCACGGTGCAGGGCTACAGCACGATGTCGTATGGCAATCCTTTGTTGGCAACGTCTGTGCCGGGTGCATTTAACGCGGCAGATCGGCAAAAAACTGACAACAACCTTGATCTGACGGCCTTGGCGCGCTACACGCCGGATGAGAAAAAAACCTTTGAACTCGGCTTTGCACAGAAGACGCGGTCCCCCAATCTGTATGAACGTTACACCTGGTCAACCGCTAATGCCATGGCGATGCATATGACCAACTGGTTTGGCGATGGCAACGGTTATGTCGGCAATCTCAATTTGAAACCGGAAGTCGCGCGCACCGTGAGTGCATCGGCAAATTGGCAGGATGAGAGCGGCTTTTCAGTCAAGTTAGCACCATATTACACACACGTGCAGAACTACATCGACGCGGCGCGTTGCGCGGTTACAGCTGCTGCTGGCGGGGCTGCCTGTACCGCTGTAAATCAGACCGCGACTACGGGTTTTGTTAATCTGCAGTTCGTTAATCAAACGGCACGACTGTATGGTGCGGATCTTTCGGCACGGCAGCCGATTTCCGAGGCAACGGGCTATGGCAGTTTTGCCGCAACCGGGGTGTTCAGCTATGTGAACGGCAAGAACCTGACTACAGGAGACAACCTGTATCACATCATGCCGCTGAATGCAAAACTGGCAATCGAGCAGCGTTGGGATAATTGGACTAACTCTGTTGAGGCGCAACTGGTCAGTGCCAAGACCAATGTTCAGGCGGTTCGCAACGAGCTTAAAACCAGTGGTTATAGCCTGCTTAATTTACGCAGCAGTTATGAATGGAAGCAAGTGCGTTTCGATTTAGGGATTGAGAACGTGTTTAATAAATTTTATGCCAATCCGTTGGGCGGCAGTTATATGGGGCAATTGTCATCTGCATACGGTACCAGCATGCCTGGTATGGGCCGTTCGATCAACGCCGGTATGTCTGTGAAGTTTTAAGGCGACTCGTCACGTTGTTAAAAACCGCCTTCGGGCGGTTTTTTATTGGGCAGCGCGGGTAAACCGCTTACGCTTTATACAAAATAAAGCACGACAGGTTAACAGCGCTGTAAAATTCGCAGTTCATTTCATGAGTAACTTTGCATGCCGCCATTCATCCATGTCTTGCCCGAGATACGCTACGCTGAACGTATTAGCATCATCGCGCTGGTTGTGGTGATTCATGCTGGCGTTATAGGTATCTGGCTGATGCAGCCTGTGCCCCCCAAGGTTGTGGTGAGTGTGATGTCGGTGTCTGTGCAGGCTCAGCTACTGGCTCAACCGCAACCCGTCATGCCGTCATTGCCTACCAGAACGGAGCGAGCCAAGACTGAATCTGTCAGGGCTGAACCGGTCCGTGCACCGGTCGTTACAAAAACGCTGCCTGCCGAGCCGGTTGCCGCCGCTGTAGCGGCATCGGTTGTCTCAAACCAGGTGACACAGTTGGTTGCTGCACCTGTCATAGATACCGAGCCTGATTACAAGGCATCCTATCTCAATAATCCACGGCCGAATTATCCTAGCGTGGCGCAACGCATGGGTTGGCAGGGGCGGGTACTGCTCCATGTTGAGGTGCTGAGTGAGGGCGCTTGCGGAATGGTCAGCATACTGCGCAGTAGCGGACATGAGGTGTTAGATAATGCGGCGATGAATACCGTCAAGAGCTGGCGTTTTTTGCCGGCTCGTCATGGCGGGCAAGCGGTCACGCAGTGGTTTAGCGTGCCTATTGTTTTTGCGCTGGAGAACGGCGGGGAATAGCTTTGATGCATCAATAAGTTTTTTCAGGCAAAAAAAAAGCACGCGTTAAGCGTGCTTTTTTATTTACTAAACTGCGATATTACTTGTTGCCGCCGCGATTACCGAAGCTAGGACGGTTGTTGCCGCCAAAGCTTGGACGATCACCGCCGTCACGACGAGGAGCACCATTACCGCCGAATGCCGGACGATCGCCACGCGGTGCGCCAGTGTTAGCGCGAGGTGCATTGCCGAAGCTACGCTCCTGGCTGCGTGGTTGTTGAGACTGGCCGCCGAAAGCAGGACGGGCCTGACCGCCGAAACCTGCGCCGCCTTCATTGCGAGCTGGATGGCTATGACGGCTATCCGGTGCGCTGTGATGGAAACCTGCGCCGCCGTTGTTACCGTTGCCGGCAAATGCCGAGCTGCGATTACCGCCGCCGAAACCACCACCATTGCCGCCACCGAAACCGCCGCCGTTACCACGATTGCCATTGTAGCCACCGCCGTTACCGCCGCCAAAACCACCACCATTGCCGCCACCGAAACCACCGCTGCGTGGACCGCCATTGCCGCGTGGACGATCTGATGAAGGACCGCCGGTGCGCAGCTTGTACTTAGGCTCCAGGCCTTCGATGGTGTGCATCTTGATGCTTTGTTCTGTGTAACGCTCGATACGCTTCAACAATTGCGCATCGCGGTTAGACGCGAAAGAGATCGCGATACCTGATGAACCACCGCGACCGGTACGACCGATACGGTGAACATAGTCTTCAGCGAACTTAGGCAAATCGAAGTTGATCACGTGTGAAATACCACGAACGTCCAGACCGCGAGCAGCTACGTCAGTTGCAACCAAAATACGCACGTTACCGTTACGCATATTCAGCAACGTACGATTACGTTCGCGCTGGCTCATGTCGCCATGCAAAGCGGCAACAGAATGACCTTGAGCTGACAGTTGATCAGCCAGGCCGTCCGCATCGCGCTTGGTAGCGGTAAATACCAGAGCCTGATTGACTTCAGTATCTGTCAGCAGGTGGCTCAACATCTTGTTCTTGTGTGCAACGTCATCAGCGAACATCATGCGTTGTTCGATGTTTTCGTGCTTATCTTTAGCAGCAGAGACATTGATGCGCTTAGGTGTCTTGAGCAAACGTGAAGCCAGATTACCAACAACACCTTCCAGCGTTGCTGAGAACAGCAAAGTTTGGCGAGTAGCCGGAGTAGCTGCAGCGATGCGTTCTACGTCGTCCACGAAACCCATGTCCAGCATGCGATCCGCTTCGTCCAAAATCAGCATTTCCAGACGCGAGAAGTCAATACGACCGCGTTCCAGATGGTCAATCAGGCGACCCGGTGTTGCGACCAGAATGTCAACTTGACCTGAGAGCAAGCGGTTTTGTACTGGATAAGGCATGCCGCCCAAGATGCTGATGATCTTGAAACGCATGTTTTTGCCGTACTTAGTTGCTGCGTCGCATACTTGTTGTGCCAGTTCGCGAGTTGGTGTCAAAACCAGTACGCGAGGGCCTTTGCCGGGCATTGTTGACGGTGTGGCCAAACGATTCAGTGCTGGCAGGATAAAGGCTGCAGTCTTGCCGCTACCTGTTTGAGCCGATGCCATCAGATCGTGACCTGCGATAACTTCAGGAATCGCTTGCTCCTGGATAGGTGTCGGTTCCGTGTAACCGGTTTCGGCAATCGCTTTAAGGATAAGTGGGTTTAAATTCAGTTCTTCAAATGTCATGTTGCTTCCTTTTTAAAATCAAAGGGAACCTCCATCGTCATTCGGGCATAACAGGGCACCCGGTAAAATAACCGGACGCCGAATTAAACTCCGGCATGGCGAACGTAGAGTCGTTCCCTAAAGTAAGCGCAGGTGATAGAGCTACCCGTGATACGGGTAGAGGGTTAACCGGCGCAAGAAACATCGTTGCTAACCGGGAAACCCTGAAAATCCGTTGAGTCAACGAATTCTTAATAGAGTTCTTTAGACAGGCACGCTTTGTTAGCGCACGAGAGATAGGTCGGAAACGATGAAATAAAGCCGCATAGACTGCGGCAAGACGCGAATTATACGCATCTTGAAAATAAACACCAGCTAATTTAGTGTTTATTTTCAGTCTGGCGGGAAATTGGAAGAATCTAAGGAAGCGCTGACGAATACATCATTACCTGCCTATATATTTTAAGGCCCGACGGTGATTATTTGCACAGGCGTGAAATCCCCGTTGGCGTGATTTTTATCCCACCAGCACAGTCGGTATTCGCGCACTTCAGGGATTCCCTTGGTCAGCATTGAGCGATCGTCATACCACGGTTTCGTGGTTGCAATCCCCATCGACTCCCATTCGCCGCCATTGCGACGACTTTCGATCGAAACGCCCTCATGTTCATATTTGGTAAAGAGCATCTTGACGCGCTCTTTACCTGAGCTGTGATCGTAGATAACCGAAAATTCAGGCATTACGTGGACGACGCTAATATTGCTGTTGATGATGCCCAGATCCTGACCGACAGCATCGCTGTAGCCTTTGCTCAGTTTTATACGCTGAATCAAATTGCTCAGGCGAATCAACACGCCGTTCGGACGCTCTTCAGGCGCATTTTCAAAAATAACCGGGCCCGGACGGGGGTGTAACGCCTGATCGCTGCCGGACATGACTAAATTCTTGTAAACAGTGGATTCCATCGCGCTTTGCTGCACGGTTGGATACCACGTCTGCAAGACCCACTGACAATACATGATGTCTAACAGTGTTGCGATGAGCTCATCGTTTGTGATCCCCAGCGCTTCGGCGTGAGCGGAAAGCCTTGCGGCCAGATGACTGAGGAAGACAATTAGCTCAGATTCACTTGCGGGTAAATAGGCGCGATGTGCCATGATTCATCTCCTGATTGATAGTCGTAAAGCGGTTTAACTGCACAAATGACGATCGTGTATTGCGGTGGCTTCGGATGAGTGGCACTTTAAACAACGTCGCTACACATTGCTATATCCCATTGTATATAGACCTAAATATATAGACAGCGACTGATTTGACACAGGCGGCCTTGCACGTAAACGCGGCGGCCCGAAAAAAGATCGTCCGCGTGTCATTTCAGCGAGTGCGACGCAAAATTTGGATTCCCGGTGCGCTCTGGCGAGTTTTCAGTGCGCTATGTCGGAGTCTCAGTGCAAAAGTTTTGCCCTCCCGCACGATCCCGCAGGGTGTGCCCGCCAGAGTCTAGAATCGCGGTGCGCCTGGCGAGGATACGAAGTAACCTTCTCAGATGCTTAACGCCCGCCCGGGGTATTTCACCATGCACACCGGGAATCCGGCAACGCAGACGGGGAGAGTGACAGAGCGCACCACGAATATCGTACTCTGCACTGTCCATGTGATTCAGTTCACCGGGGGTATAAAGCGGGGCGGCGGGAATGAAAATATCCACACCCAGAGTAATAAACGGGGCGTCGGGAGTGGAAAAATTGGCCGCGAGGGGGTGAAGGGTGGCAGGCTGGTGTATGCGTTTAGCCCATGCTTTGCGAACAGCCGCATTGCAACTTTCCTGCTTAACCTGCTTACCGGGGCGGTCACGAATAAATCAGTGCCTTATTGCGCTGCTTATTATGCTTTATACTACCAAAGCGATACGGTTTCCTTAAATCGAGACCGTATTTTGCGCTGGGAAGTTCACTGAAGCGCTGTTCGAACGTGTACGAGTGTCACGTTGCAATAAGACTATACCTATTCTCAGTCGCGATCTGGTACGGATGAATTGCATCCGCTTCGGGTAGATTCGGCCGTTTAACCGGTCATGAGCATAAGAAATTGATTTTGCATTATCAATGCTTAAAGTGATGCACGTAATACCGCGCAAACAAGGTGTGTCAGGATTATCGCTGGTATCATTTTTCATGGAGGTGTGTTGAACCTCAAAATCCTGAGATAAGCCAGGATGACACATGAAATTTTTTAAATCAGCGGCAGTCGGATTAAAAATCTTTGACTAATAGCCGTGATATTTTATGTTTTTAGCAATCATTTGAAATCAAAGTTTAAAGGAGAAAACAAATGAACTTCGGAAGAATGCAAAAAATTAAATTTGGCACGCTGAAAGGAACCTATTCAAGCGTCACGGACAGGGAATATCGTGATTCTCAGCTTACCCTTACCGATTATGAAGCTGAACTGGCCGTTTCATATTTCGGCAAAAATAATATTAACGACGGCAATGTTAAATCAGATCCGATAGGAGCGGCTAAAAACTTCAGGCTTTTCCCGGGTGGTGAAACTGTCACGCTTAATCTGGTATTTCCTAAGCCGAAGAAAAATGAACTGCGCTTGTATATTTCAAAAGGTGCCGGATTCATGCCTGAGGCTGGAAGTATCTGGTTCATGTTCCTTGAGAATAGTGAGCTATGGATAGGAGCCATGAATGAATCAAGCTGGAGAAGTGGATCATCAAATTTTAAGCTCGATGAAAGTGATGAGTATTACCAGGAAGCGATCAATGACAGCGACAGCATCCGGATTACACAATTAAAGGCCCGTGATATATATCGCCGTGACAGGAACCTTGCCCTCGAACGTATGGAGCTATCCGGATTTAGATGCGAATTTAATAACAAACATCAACTGTTTATATCCAGATTCAGTAAAAAGCCCTATCTGGAAGCACATCATCTAATACCGCTCGGGCTGCAAAGTGATTTTATAAAGCCGCTTGATACAATACATAATCTGTTCTGTCTTTGCCCTTATTGTCACCGTGCAGTACATAACGCGAAAGAGCCGATAGCGAGAAAAATACTGGAACATCTGGCTGCAAAGAACCGCGTACTGGATGATTTCTCACTGACGGTGCCGGAGTTGTTTGGATTGTATGCAGTCGAAAAAATAGATTGAATGGCAGATAAGCTGACAAAAGAGCGACGAAGCTGGAATATGAGCCGGGTTCGCAGTAAGAATACCGGGCCGGAGCTGATCGTCAGAAGTCTTTTGCACAAACAGGGGTTCCGATTCAGGCTACATCGTAAGGGATTACCAGGTAAGCCCGATATTGTTCTGCCGAAATATAAAACCGTGATATTCGTACACGGGTGTTTCTGGCACAGTCATGCTCTTTGCGCTGATGCGACGGTTCCGAAAAGTCGCACGGAATTCTGGGTGAAGAAATTTGCCGACACGGTGAAACGGGATGAAAATAATCAGGCCGCATTATTAATGTTGGGTTGGAAAGTTGTTGTGATATGGGAGTGCGAGACAGGCAAATATGATCAATTGAAAAATATTCTTGCTAATGTCCTGGTTAAAATATGAAACACGTGCGGCTGTAACGTACAAAATTGCAGTATTGACACAATTTAAGAAACACATTGAATAGGCAAGGTATATTTTGAATTTTTTTGAACAAATTGAAGTGGTATTGCTTCCACTCGCAACACAATACACCCCCGAAGGCTCCGAGCCGAAAGCCGTTGTGCATCAATGGATCCATGCGATTGCAAACGGTGCAACGCCATTTGCAGCTGAGCGCGGTGCGAGCACAAAAAAACTAACAGCCGCATTGAAAATGGCGCAGCTTTACACGGATGTGGAATCGTTCAAAAGTCAACTGCCAGAGACACCAATCAAACCCGCAGAAAAACACACATTTACTTTTATCGATTTGTTTGCAGGGATTGGTGGCATGCGCATTGGTTTTCAAGAAGCGGGCGGAGTGTGCGTATTTTCATCAGAGTTTGAAAAGAATGCTCAAGCTACCTATTGTGAAAATCATGGTGATTACCCTTTTGGTGATATTACTAAAATTCCAGTTGCAGACATTCCTGACCACGATGTGTTGATTGCGGGATTTCCTTGTCAGCCATTCTCACATGCTGGATTAAAGAAGGGGATTGATGATACACGCGGAACCTTGTTTTATAACATTGCGAATATTCTTAAAGAAAAGAAACCAAAGATCGCATTACTGGAAAATGTAAAAGGCTTGATCAGTAATGATAAGGGTAATACCCTTCAAGTCGTCTTAAAGACATTGATAGAAATCGGCTATAGCTGCAATATTGACCGCGAAATTATTATCAACGGGACGCCAAAACAACTGCAGGCAGAAGCAAAGAAAATGGTGCTTAGATCAGTTGATTTTGGTGTGCCGCAGAACAGGCAAAGAATATATATTGTGCTCTGGATAGGCGAGTTAGCGAAACAATTTATCTATCCAGTCGCAACACATGAAAATACTCGGGTTGGCTCAATTTTGGAAGAAAATCCGGATCCAAAATACACTATATCTACCCGTCTTTGGAAAGGCCATCAACGTCGAAAAGTCAATAACGTAATCAACGGGAAAGGCTTTGGATTCAGTATGGTAAATGAGGATTCTCCTTATACAAGTACAATATCCGCTAGATATTACAAAGATGGGAGTGAAATCCTTATTGAACAAAAAGGACCTAATCCACGGAAGTTGACACCTCGTGAGGCTGCTCGCTTACAGGGATTCCCAGACTGTTTTAAATACAACAAATCAGAGGTTCAGGCATACAAGCAATTTGGGAATAGTGTATCTGTCCCAGTAGTGATTGCGATTGCAAACGAAATTTCAAGCCAATTTCTGAAAGGTTAAGTATGAGTCTTCACGATAGTTTTACTGGATTCTTGGATGAACTAAAGGATAAAGAATTTATTGCTGAATTAGGAGGTAAAGGCGGTTATCTAACATTCTCAAATTCTGGAATACGCGGCAGTGTTAAAAAATTCACCATTTCATTAGAGGCATTTTTATCTGGGTTTGTTGATATACAAAATAATCTCGATAAATTTACTTTACACCAACGCTATGTGGAGGGTGAATGGCGTGAGTTGGGCGGGTGTTTTCAAGACTTAACACTTAAGTCAATTGCACAGGTTCAGACAAAACCAACATTTTCAACAATGTCAAAAATCATTGCGTGGGCAAATGACAAAGCCCCCAATATGTATAGTGACAATGCCATTGAAATAAATGTAGATAGCATCGCTAAAACGATAGAACAACTGTCGATATTGGTTGATTGCTATACCCCTAAAGAAAGAAAAATAATATCGGTGTTAATCAATACCAATGTGTGCAGCATCCCTAAGCCCTTCCTTCTCCTCGCGGGTATCTCTGGTACCGGGAAAACCCGCTTCGTGCGCGAGCAGGCAAAGGCATCGCGTCGTGAAGGAAACCCCGATAACTACTGTCTGATCCCTGTTCGTCCGGACTGGCATGAACCATCGGACTTGTTGGGCTATGTGTCACGTATTGGTGCCAACGGTTCAGCACGTTATGTGGTGACTGACCTGCTGCGCTTCGTGGTGCGTGCCTGGCTGGATGCTGCGGCCCCTGCCGGAGCTTCTACTATTGTTCTGCCGTGCAAATCGCCGGACGAGATGACGCCGTACTGGTTGTGTCTGGATGAGATGAACCTGGCCCCTGTGGAGCAGTATTTTGCAGATTATTTGTCGGTGGTGGAAACGCGTAAGTGGGATGCAGGATATTACACCTGCGACCCTCTGTTAAAGGGCGCTACGATTAAGCAGTTAGGCGATGAAGGCCGTAAAGCGCTACGCGAAGAATTGAAATTGGACGATCCGCAATACGATGGGCTATGGGGCTATTTCCTGGAGAAGGGCATTCCATTGCCACCCAATCTGATAGTGGCCGGAACGGTGAACATGGATGAGACCACACATGGCTTTTCACGCAAGGTGATCGACCGCGCTTTTACCATCGATTTTGGTGTTTTCTATCCTAATGATTTTACTGAGTTTTTTGATGAAGATAAAATAAGCCTGCCTAAAACACTGAGTTTTCCGCTGATATCAAAAGTCACACGGGCTGATTTGGTAGATGTTGAGGGGGATAAAGGTGGTGAGAACAGCATTCAATTTCTGGTTGCGATCAATAAGGTGTTAAGCGGCTCGCCGTTTGAACTTGCCTATCGTGCCCTGAATGAGTTGCTGCTGGCGGTGGTGTGCTTCAACCCGAAAGATGACGCCGGGTTGTATGCGGTGTGGGATGATTTTTTAATGAGCAAGGTGTTGCCGCGTATTGATGGCGATGCGGAAAAATTAAATTCAGACGGCACTATCAGTTTGCTCACGCGACTGCAGGAAGAAATTTTCATTCAATTCAAAGATAAGAAAGCTGATCGCCCCGATTTGCTGCGCGAAAATTCCAGCGGCGAGTGCAGGGTGGTCTGGCGTGCAGAGCAGAAGCTGAAATGGATGCAGACGCGCTTAACTGACAACGGTTTTACGACTTTCTGGCCGTGACCTGTGCCTGATCTTCTGACCATCAAAACGCCGCATTTTGATTTGACGGTGTGGGCCAAAGAAGTAGAGAGGCCGCAAAAACTGCTGGCTAAGACACATGCTGCACGCAATATCGTGGTTCAGCCCTGTTCACTGCGCTTTAGTCCTGCACTGATCGTGCTCGATATGGTGCCAGCAGGTACTCCGGCTGAAATACCGGTCACTCAGCTCCCCTTGTATGACGCGATATTTTTTGAGAATAAGCAGTACGAGTTTGATTTCTTGTTTTCCAGTCGTATCACTCAAGCGGGCGAGCCTAAGATCGTGCATCGCCTGACCGGCATTGAAGAAAGCTTCCATTACAAAAGTGGATCGTTGCGGGGCGGCATCAATTTTGGTAACGATATCGGCTGGTTTAGACTGGGGGTAAGTTTTATTCTGGACGGTAAGCAGGTCGAGCAATATATCTCTTTTGAGGTGTTGCCCACCAAAATGGTGATGGCCACTGATCTGCAGCAAATCTATAAAGATATCGATGCCCTCTACCCTCTATGGCGTTATTCTTTCGCACAAAAGACAGAGCAGCAGTTAGCTAAATCGCGCCAGCCGCATGAACGTTTCGATCTGTTGTGGCTTGCGCATTTCGAGCATCTTCGTAAAGATATGGAAGAGGGCGTGAAGCTGATATGTCGCGCGCCTCACAGCCGTTTGCTGCCTTATACACATGCCGTGCGTGCGGACCGTTTGCGCGGACGTCTGCCATCTAAACTTGAAGAGCGCGTCACCACGCATATTCAGAACGGTGAACATCATCACCGGTATCAGATTTCATCAAAGCGTTTGTCCTTTGACACACCGGAAAATCAGTTTATAAAAATGGTGCTGATCCGTTGCAGTCAGGACATTACGCGTTTTATCGAGCGTGCGAGGGCGGGTAATCAGGCGCCGGATCGCGAGCGTCTCTCCGCTTCATTTTTTAATGAACTGGAAAGATGGAAGACTCCTTTGGATCAATTACTGAACCGGCCTTTCTTTGCTGAAGTGGGTAAGTTTGAAGGCATTGAGGCGGAATCTCTGGTATTGCATCAGCGCGCAGGGTACGCCGGTGTCTATCGTATCTGGCAGGAGCTAAAGCTCTATCTGGATTTGTTCGGCGATGATGCCTCGATCTCGATGAAGTCTGTCGCTGAACTGTATGAGGTATGGTGTTTGCTGGAAGTTCGGAGAATTTTGATCGGCGAATTAGGCTTTGAGGAAAAACGCAGCAATAAAGCCGTTCTGAAAAATGCGGGGATGGAAAAAAGTTTACATGAGGGCTTCAATGCCGCGTTTCATTTAGAGCGGGCGGATGGCATTAAAATCCGGCTGGCTCATGAGCCTGTCTTCTTATCTCCTGCCAATAACAAGCTGAATTTCAATAAGATTTACTCGTGGAACAATACACAGAAACCGGACATTCTGCTCGAGGCCACTTTTGAAAACGGTGAAAAAATCCACTGGATTTTTGATGCCAAGTACCGCATCGCAGAGGATAAAAACGGTGTGGATTGCGCGCCTGAAGATGCGATTAACCAGATGCACCGATATCGTGACGCGTTGATTCACATTCACGAGGCCAATGATGGCGGCCATGAGAAAAGCCGTCCGGTGCTGGGTGCATATGTGTTGTATCCGGGCAGCTTCGACGAAGTACAGTCCGTTAATTCTTATGAAGATGCCATTGAAGCGGTCGGCATCGGCGCCTTTCCGCTTCTGCCCGGCAAGTCTAATCAATGGCTGAAGAATTTTTTAGTAACGTGCTTCGGCTGGCTGAAATACGAGAACTATGTCTCGACTCAATTAACTTATTTCATCCCTCATCCGGACCGGATTTTTGCAGAAGACGCTGTTCGAATTTCGCAAACGGGTACTCAACTTGCCCGTTATGCGGATTTAACCCTGGTTGCGTCCTTAGGTTATAACCGTAGTGACGCCTATATAGAGCAATATCGCACGGGAAGTGCCCGCTGGTATCACATACCTCTTAGCACAACCAATAAAGTTTCAGTTGAGCGTAATGCAATGCGTGAAGTCCGTTATTGTGCGATCGCGCACGGTGATGCTGACGGGAGGCACATTACTCACCTGTATCAGGTCAAGTCGGTCAAACTTAAAAACCGGAATGAGCTTGCGTTTGAGCAGACCGGCAGAGATGAGCGGGAACAGAATACAAAATACTGGTTGTTTGAATTGGACTATGCGCGTCCTTTGTTGCATCCGTTAAATTTCCCCTTGTCGCCGGGGTTTATATTCAGACTGATCAATGCGGCAGACTTGCTTGCCACCAAAAAATGGGAAGCACTGCCGGGGCATTATGCGATGATGCAGTAGTGAGTATCGGTCCCTGCGATATCGCAGGGCCTTATTCTAAAGATCAGTCGCGGTTGGTTACGAATCACCTGAAAAAGCTTTTTCTCCGCGTCTTCGCCTGAGTAGGGTTTGGGGGTTTTCTCTGAGTGAGTTTCAACAGTAAATTGCTACATCGCCTACTTCAAATTCCTTATTGCCCCCGCATAAACATCTTGTCGAGTTCGTTCATCGTCAGTGCAAACCAGGTCGGGCGGCCATGGTTGCACTGACCGGAGCGTTCGGTCTGTTCCATTTCGCGTAGCAGCGCGTTCATTTCGGGTACGCTCAAAATCCGGTTGGCTCGCACCGCGCCATGACAGGCCAAACTTGCCAGCAGCTCGTTGCGGCGCTCGGTGAGCATACGGCTTCCGCCGTATTCACGCAATTCGCTCAGAACTTCACGCGCCGCCGCCTCCGCTTCCGCCTGTTTGAGCAGCACCGGCATGGCCCTTATCGCAAGCTGGGTAGGTGAGAGCGGTTTAATGTCAAATCCCAGCTTATGCAGTGCGTCCTGCTCATTTTCTACAGTCGCGACATCATGCGCGTCCGTTTGAAAACTCACCGGAATCAGCAAAGGCTGCGTGGCAATGGCTTCATGATCCATAGAGGTTTTTAGTTTTTCATAGACGATACGCTCATGCGCGGCGTGCATGTCCACGACAATCAGCCCCTGCTCGTTTTGCGCAAGGATATAGACGCCGGACAACTGGGCTAAGGCAAAACCCAATGCATGGTCAGTGGAGAGTGGAGAGTGGGGAGTGGGGAATGAGGTGGGCTCAGCGGGAGCGGTTTGCCCGCTATCCACTTTCCACTCACCACTTGCCGCTTCTCCACTCTCTACTCCCCACTTTCCACTCCCCGTTTGTGCTTCCCACACCTGATACGTCGCATTGAGTTGCGCAGCACCTAGCGGTATGCGTTGCTGAGTCGGAATGGGCGCTTTAAACGCCTTATCTTGCGTCTCTGTACTCGACAGAGCAGGGGCGGCAAGCGCCTGTTGCAAGGTATGAAAAATGAACTGGTGGATGCCTTGCCCCTCGCGAAAGCGCACCTCAGACTTGGCAGGATGCACGTTTACATCCACTTGCTCCGCCGGCAGTTCAAGAAACAAGACGAAGGCGGGGTGTCGCTGGTGATGCAGGATGTCCTGATAGGCCTGACGCAGTGCGTGGCTGGCCACTTTGTCGCGCACGAACCGGCCGTTAACGAAAAAATATTGCGCATCGCGACTGCCCCGTGAATAGGCGGGCAGAGCGGCAAGTCCGTGCAAAGTCAGGTTGGCGGCGCTGCGGGATACGGGGACGGCCGCATTGCCGAATTCGGCACCGAGCAGGGCTGCGACGCGCTTTAATGCGGCATCCTGCAGCCAGGTATCGAGCAGGCGCGGCGGTGTGGCCAATTGCCAGACGGTGCGGCCATTATGTTGCAGCGAAAATCCAACATCAGGGCGCGAGAGTGCGATGCGCTTGAAGGCTTCTTCGCAGTGGGCGAATTCGGTCGCCTCGGATTTTAAAAATTTACGCCGCGCCGGGGTGTTGAAATACAACTCGCGCAGCTCGATCGTGGTGCCCGGCGGATGGCTTGCGGGCGCAGGCTCGCTGATGCTTCCATCAATCGCCTCGACCATCCAGCCATGGGCGTCCTTTTCAGTTTTGCTAGACAAGGTCAGCTGTGCGACAGCCGCCATACTGGCCAGCGCCTCACCGCGAAATCCCATACTCTCAACGCTTTGCAGATCGTCCAGGGACGCGATCTTGCTCGTGGCGTGGCGCATCAGTGCGAGGGCGAGTTCGTCGCGCACGATGCCGCGTCCGTTGTCGCGTATACGCAATAGTTTGATACCGCCATTGTCCAGTTGCACCGTGATGTCGGTGGCGCCTGCATCCAGGCTGTTTTCCAGCAGTTCCTTGAGGGCTGCGGCCGGGCGTTCAATCACCTCGCCTGCGGCGATCTGGTTGATCAGGAGTTCGGGCAAGACCCGTATGTATGAAGGCATGAAAGCGTAGGGCGTAGATAAAATCGACAAGCCGGGATTATACGTGGGGTTTTATGTTCCGCGAGAATCGGTATAATCGCGGGCTTAATCACAAGTGCATTGATGCACGACTTACACCAGAGGAGAATCAGATGCGTATAGGCATTCCTGCGGAAACGCTTGCAGGCGAGAAGCGCGTCGCGACAGTACCTGAGATCGTCGAGAAGCTCATCAAGCTGGGTTTCAATGTCGCGGTCGAATCGGGTGCCGGTGACGGGGCAAATTTTAACGACGAAACTTACCGCTCTGCCGGGGCTGAAATTGTTAATAATGCGTCGGCGCTGTGGGCGGAATCGGACATCGTGTTTAAGGTCACGGTTCCGACTAGTGCTGAAGTCGACCTGATGCGTGAAGGGATCACCCTGATCGGCTTTATCTGGCCTGCGCAAAATCCCGAATTGATGCAGCAACTAGCGGCGAAAAAAATGACCGTGCTGGCGATCGATGCACTGCCGCGCCAACTGTCCCGCGCACAAAAGATGGACGCGCTGACGTCCCAAGCTGGCGTTGCCGGTTACCGCGCAGTTATTGAGGCTGCCAATGTGTTCGGACGTTTCTTTAACGGTCAGATTACGGCGGCCGGCAAAGTCCCCCCCGCTAAAGTCTTTATCGCCGGTGCCGGCGTCGCAGGCTTAGCCGCGATTGGTACGGCAGCAGGCTTAGGCGCTGTGGTGCGCGCCAACGATACCCGTGCGGAAGTCGCCGATCAGGTTAAATCACTGGGCGGAGAATTCGTTAAAGTCGAGTATGAAGAAGAGGGCGGCGGTGGCGGCGGTTACGCTAAAGTCATGTCTGAAGGCTTCCTACAGGCTCAACGCGAGATGTACGCCAAACAGGCTCGTGAAGTGGATATCATTATCACTACGGCCTTGATCCCCGGTCGTCCGGCACCCATGCTGATCACCGCCGAGATGGTGAAGTCGATGCGCCCCGGTAGTGTCATCGTTGACATGGCAGGCGAGCGCGGCGGCAATTGCGAATTGACTGAAGCGGGAAAAGCGGTGGTAAAGCACGGTGTGACCATCGTAGGTTACACCGATCTTAACAGTCGCCTGGCACGCCAGTCCTCTACGCTGTATGCAACCAATCTGTTCCGCCTGACCGAGGAGTTGTGCAAAACGAAGGACGGCATCATCAACGTCAATATGGAAGACGATGCCATTCGCGGGCTGACGGTCATTAAAGAAGGGGAGATCACCTGGCCGGCTCCTGCGCTGAAAATGCCAGCGCCCAAACCCCCTGTTGCCGCCAAACCGGCACCTGCCGCGCATGGCAGTAGCGGCGCACCCGCCTCGGCAGGTAAAACAGCTGCCATTTTTGCTGCTGCCGCACTGCTGTTTCTGCTCATCGGTGCTTACGCACCCGCTGCGTTCTTAGGGCACTTTACCGTGTTCGTGCTCGCGTGTTTCGTAGGTTACATGGTGGTATGGAATGTCACACCCGCCTTGCACACCCCGTTGATGAGTGTGACTAACGCGATTTCCAGCATCATTGCAATCGGTGCCTTGGTGCAGGTTTCACCGCCGATGATGCCGGGGATGGATCGCCCGGATGACTGGATACGCTGGTTGGCGGTGGCGGGGATTGCGCTCACGGCAGTCAATATGTTCGGTGGCTTCGCGGTGACACGCCGCATGCTGGCGATGTTCCGCAAATAAGGATAAACCTAAAAACCTTTTTTCATCCACGAAAAACACGAAAGTCACGAAACTAATCAATCAATTACATAAAGTCAGTGAGTCACCTGTCCGGTGATAGTATCAACAACGATATGTATTGGAATTTGTTCGTGTTTTTTCGTGTGGTTCGTGGACAACAGTTTTTTCCAGGATAAATTATGATGTCTGCAAACTTGGCAACCGTTTCATATATAGGCGCGATCATTCTCTTCATCTTAAGTTTGGGCGGCCTGTCCAATCCGGAATCATCAAGGCGCGGTAATCTCTACGGCATGATCGGCATGGCGATTGCCGTGCTGGCCACCGTGTTCGGCCCGCGTGTCACGATGGCAGGTCTCCCCTGGATCATCGGTGCGATGGTCGCGGGCGGGAGTATCGGTCTTTACGCTGCGCGCAAAGTACAAATGACGCAGATGCCGGAACTCGTCGCGTTGATGCACAGCATGGTAGGTCTTGCCGCGATGCTGGTGGGTTTTGCTAACTACATCGACCCGATGGCGGCCTTAAATCTGTCCGGTGCCGAGAAATCCATCCATGAAGTCGAAGTCTATCTGGGGATTTTGATTGGTGCTGTCACCCTCGCAGGTTCTTTGGTTGCGTTTGGCAAACTGTCCGGCAAGATTGGCGGCAAGCCGCTGCTGCTGCCGGGCCGTCACTTTATGAATCTGGCGGGACTGCTGGTTGTCATTGGCTTCGGCTGGCAGTTCATGCATGCTGAAACAGTGAGTTCAGGCATGACCGCTTTGACCGTGATGACCGTCATCTCGCTGCTGTTCGGTATCCACATGGTGATGGCGATCGGTGGCGCGGATATGCCGGTGGTGGTGTCGATGCTCAACAGTTATTCAGGCTGGGCTGCAGCAGCTACCGGTTTTATGTTGAACAACGACTTGTTGATTGTCGTCGGTGCGCTGGTGGGATCTTCCGGTGCGATTCTGTCCTACATCATGTGCCGCGCAATGAACCGCAACTTCATCAGCGTGATCGCGGGTGGATTCGGCGGCGGCAAGCCTGTGAAGAAGGCGGAAGGCGAGGCACAACCGGTAGGCGAAGTGATCTCTATTACTGCCGTCGAAACGGCTGAATTACTCAAAGACGCCAAGAGCGTGATCATTGTGCCGGGATATGGCATGGCGGTGGCGCAAGCACAGCACACGGTCAACGAAATCAGCAAGTTGCTGCGCGAAAAGGGCGTCAACGTGCGTTTCGGTATTCATCCGGTTGCCGGCCGCATGCCCGGTCACATGAACGTGCTGCTGGCTGAAGCCCGTGTGCCTTATGACATCGTGATGGAAATGGATGAACTCAATGCGGACTTCCCCGATACGGATGTGGCGATGGTGATCGGTGCCAACGACATCGTCAATCCGGCAGCCCAGGATGATCCCTCCAGCCCGATTGCCGGTATGCCGGTGCTGGAAGTCTGGCGTGCGAAGACCTCTATCGTGATGAAGCGCAGTATGGCTTCAGGCTACGCCGGCGTTGACAATCCTTTGTTCTATAAAGACAACAACCGCATGCTGTTCGGCGATGCCAAGAAAATGCTCGAGGAAGTGCTCACTGCGTTGAAAGCATAAAACGTCTCGCTGTGCTTCGTATGCAGGGGCAAGTTTCACGGCACGTGTTGCGCCCTTAAAATACAGCCGTTTCCTTAATCCGGAGCGGCTGTTTTTTATCCGAGTACCCAAACCTTTTTAGATACCGGTCAAACATGAATACACCAGCCCCTCAAACGATCTATCTGGCCGACTACACACCGCCCGCATTCTTGATCGACACGGTGGATGTCGATATCAATTTTCAGCCGGATTACGCTGAAGTTACCGCCCGCCTTGCGGTGCGTCGCAATCCGGCCGTGCCCGCGGCATCGCTGGTGCTCGACGGAGAGGAGCTGGAATTGATGTCGGTCAGTCTCGATGGCGTACTTACCGATTGCTACACGCTGGGGGACAATACGCTTGTGTTGAGTGAGCTACCCGATGCATTTTGTTTGAGTACCGTGGTGCGCATCAAGCCCGATCACAATACGCGCCTGTCCGGCCTGTACCGTTCGGCCAACGGCTACTTTACTCAGTGCGAAGCCGAAGGGTTTCGCCGCATCAGCTGGTTTACCGATCGTCCTGACGTGATGTCCCGCTACAGCGTGACGCTGCACGCCGACCAGGCGTTGCTGCCTTGCCTGTTATCCAACGGCAATCCGGTCGCGAGCGGGGTAGAGGCGAATGGACGTCACTGGGCGAGCTGGCAGGATCCGCATCCCAAACCGTGTTATTTGTTTGCCGTGGTCGCCGCTAAACTCGATGTCTTGCGTGACACCTACCGCACCACGTCGGGTCGTGAGGTGCAGTTAGGTATTTATGTTGAACCCGGCAGACTGGATCAATGCGATCACGCGATGGCGGCACTGAAAAAATCGATGCATTGGGATGAACAGACCTATGGTCTGGAATGCGATCTGGATCACTATATGATCGTCGCAGTGGGCGACTTCAACATGGGGGCGATGGAAAACAAGGGCCTCAACATCTTCAATACCAAATATGTGCTGGCCCGCGCGGATATTGCCACTGATCTTGATTTTGAAAATATCGACCGCGTTGTCGCGCACGAGTATTTCCACAACTGGACCGGTAATCGCGTGACCTGTCGTGACTGGTTTCAACTCTCGCTGAAGGAAGGGTTGACGGTATTTCGCGATCAGGAATTCGGCGCTGATGTGCACAACCGGCAGGTTGCCCGCATACACGAAGTCAGGGGGCTGCGCGCCGGCCAGTTCCCTGAGGATGCAGGCCCGATGGCGCATCCGGTGCGCCCCGCGTCCTATATTGAAATCAATAACTTTTATACGGCGACCATCTATAACAAAGGCGCGGAAGTCGTGCGCATGATACAGACGCTGATAGGTCGCGCGGCGTTCAGGCGCGGCATGGATCTGTATTTCGAACGTCACGACGGTCAGGCGGTGACCTGCGATGAGTTTGTCGCTGCGATGGCCGATGCCTCAGGCCATGATCTGACGCAGTTTATGCGCTGGTATCAGCAATCCGGCACGCCGCATGTCAAGGCATCAGGCGTTTACGATCAGGCAGCACAGCGCTATGTGCTCACGCTTGCCCAGTCAGCCGGTGTATGCGGCAATTTGCTGATTCCTGTGACGGTTGCGCTGATCGGCCCTGACGGGCGACCCTTGCCGTTCGAGGGCGCGATAGATTCTCAGCGCGTGTTGTCGCTGTCTGAATCGTCGCAACAATTTACCTTTGAAAATATAGCAGTTGCTCCCACGCCGTCGCTGTTGCGCGATTTTTCAGCGCCTGTCGTGCTTGAGTTCGATTACAGCGATGAGGCGTTAGCGCACCTGTTAGCGCATGACACCGATCCTTTTAACCGATGGGAAGCGGGGCAGCGTCTGGCAGGGCGCCTGATACTTCATGCAATAGAGGCGATCAGTACAGGTTTTGAACCTGTCTGGCCTGAGCGTTTAGTCGCCATTGTATCGGGCATGCTCGCCTGCACAGATCAGGCGGCCGCTTTTGCCGCCGAGATATTGTCTTTGCCGGGCGAGGCGACACTGGCCGAGCAACTGGAGGTGGTCGATCCGGATGCGCTGCACGCGGCACGCAACAGTCTGCGCCGCTATTTGGCCTGTCAGCTGGAGGCGGAGTTTCGCGCCTGTTACGAAAGACTTGCGCCACTGGGGGCTTATGCGCCTGACTCAATTTCTACCGGCCGTCGCGCTCTGCGCACGGTCTGCTTAGGATACTTGTGTGAAATTGATACTGTGTCATATCGCGCGGCCGCTTTGCAGCAGTTTGAACATGCGGACAACATGACCGATCAATTCGCCGCCTTAGCTGTGCTCGCGCAAGGATCGAGCAATGAATCCCGTCTTGCACTGGCAGAATTTTACCGGCGCTGGCACGATGAACCGCTGGTGGTCGATAAATGGCTGCAAGTACAGGCCGCCAGTCGGAGTGTCGACACGCTGGCCCGCGTTGAAGCGCTGACCCGTCATGCGGCATTCGAGTTGCGCAATCCGAATAAGGTGTATGCGCTGCTGCGCACCTTCGGCGGCAATCACGTGCGTTTTCATGCAGCGGACGGCAGCGGCTACCGCTTCCTGGCCGCACAAATCTGCGCCCTTGATGCAATCAATCCGCAGGTCGCCTCGCGTCTGGCGCGCTGTTTCGATCGCTGGCGCAAATTCGATGCTGTGCGCCAGGCTCATGCCCGCGCAGCGCTTCAAATGATCCATGATCATGCGGCCCTGTCCCGCGATGTGCTGGAAATTGTGGCGCGCTCACTGGGCTAAGTGATGCGCATGGCCGGCGCAATAGGCTATCATGCCGCCGGGATTGAATCATTGCTTTGAAAATGGAGAAGTGTGAGTGAGTACTACGTACGACGAGTCGTCATTCAAGGTATTGCGAGGGTTGGAACCGGTGCGGCAACGCCCCGGCATGTACACCACGCTGGATAATCCGAATCACATCATCACTGAAGTGGTGGATAACGCGTGCGATGAAGCGCTGGCAGGCTATAGCAAAAACATCAACGTCACCGCGCACAGTGATGGCTCCGTGTCGGTACAGGACGAAGGGCGCGGCATTCCAGTCGGCATCCATCCGGAAGAGGGCGTGTCGGTTGTCGAAGTCGCGTTTACCGTACTGCATTCGGGCGGTAAATTCGATAAGGAATCGGGCGGCGGTGCTTACCGTTTCGCAGGCGGTTTGCATGGCGTGGGGGTCGCGGTCACCAATGCGTTGTCGACGGCGGTTGAAGTCACGGTGTTTCGCGACGGCGGTGAGCATCGCCTGCGCTTTGAAAACGGTGTAGCAACTGAGCCCCTGGCACAGGTGGCAACCTGCGCTAAACGCAAGACGGGCACCACGGTGCGTGCCTGGCCTGATGTGAAATATTTTGATAGCCCCGCCGTTAATCTTCCGCAACTGGAACGCGCACTGCGCGCTAAGGCGGTCTTGCTGCCGGGCGTCACCATTACGCTCACGATCGAAAAGACCCGCGAGACCAAGTCCTGGTCGTATCCTGACGGCTTGCGCGGCTATTTAATGGAAGCATTAGCGGATGTGGAACTGGCTGCCCCCGTGTTTACCGGCGAGCGCTATATCGCAAAGGGGGGGGATGAGACATTTGTGGAAGGGGAAGGCGCCGCGTGGGCTTTCGCCTGGGCTGAAGAAGGCCAGATTACCCGTGAATCCTATGTCAATTTGATTCCGACCTGGTCGGGCGGTACGCACGACGCGGGGATGCGCGACGGGATATTTAACGCAGTCAAGAGTTTCATCGACCTGCACGGCATGCTGCCTAAGGGCGTCAAACTTGCCTCCGACGATGTGTTCTGCCGCGTGAGTTTCGTGTTATCCGCCAAACTGCTCGATCCGTCTTTTCAAGGGCAGACCAAGGAAAAACTGGTGTCTCGCAATGCGCTCAAACTGGTGTCTACCATGGTCAGCGACCCGTTGCTGCTGTGGCTGAACGAGCATACTGAGTACGGCAAAAAAATTGCAGAAATCTCCATCCGTCAGGCGCAAAGCCGGATGAAGTCAACGCAGAAAATTGAGAAGAAAAAGGGCTCATCGGTCGCGGTGTTGCCCGGAAAATTGACTGATGCGGCCGAATACAATCCGGCGCGTAACGAGCTGTTTCTGGTCGAGGGCGATTCGGCCGGCGGTTCGGCCAAGCAGGGGCGCAACAAGGAATTCCAGGCGATTTTGCCGCTGCGCGGCAAGGTGCTCAACACGTTTGAAGTCGATCGCGACCGGCTGTTTTCTAACGCCGAGGTGCATGATATTGCGGTAGCAATCGGTGTTGATCCGCACAGCATGAACGATAACGCCGATCTGTCCGGACTGCGCTATCACAGCATTTACATCATGGCCGATGCGGACGTGGATGGCTCGCATATCGCAACCTTACTGCTGACTTTGTTTTTCAGGCATTTCCCGAAGCTGATTGCGGCCGGGCATATTTATCTGGCGCAACCGCCGCTATTTCGCATCGATGTGCCGGCTCAGGGTAAAAAGCCGCTGCGCAAGCTGTACGCGCTCAATGCAGACGAATTAACTTCGATCGAGGATAGGCTCGGCAAGGAAAAAGTCAGGGCAGGTTCATGGAATATTTCACGCTTCAAAGGACTGGGGGAGATGAATCCGCTGCAACTGTGGGAGACCACGATGTGCCCGGATACCAGGCGTGCGCTATGTGTCCAACTGGATGCCGCATCCTTTGATTCGGCAGAGCAAACCATGAATATGCTGATGGCAAAAAAGGAATCAGGTTCCAGACGCGAATGGCTGGAATATCACGGTAATGAGGTAACGGGCGATGTCTGAGATTCAGGAAGAGTTATTTGATGCAGGCGTACCGGTTGAGCCGGTAGAAAAAGCACCCGTACCGGTCGCCGCGGTCAAAATGGCGCGCGAATTTTCCCCGTTGCCCGCGCTGCCGGATGGCGACACGGTGCCGCTCGCGCAGTATGCCGAGCGCGCCTATCTGGAATATGCGGTCTCGGTCGTCAAGGGGCGGGCGCTGCCGGATGTGTGCGACGGACAAAAACCGGTGCAGCGGCGCATCTTGTATGCAATGCGCGAAATGGGACTGACGCACAACAGCACCTTCGTCAAATCCGCCCGCGTGGTCGGCGAAGTGCTGGGTAAATTCCATCCGCACGGCGATTCCTCCGCCTATGACGCAATGGTGCGTCTGGCGCAAAACTTTTCCTTGCGCTACCCGCTGGTCGATGGTCAGGGAAATTTCGGTTCGCGGGATGGCGATAACTCGGCCGCCATGCGCTATACGGAAGCGCGTTTAACGCCGATCGCGGCGGTGCTGCTCTCCGAACTGGATATGGGCACGGTCGATTTGATCCCCAATTACGACGGACATTTTCAGGAGCCTGCCATGCTACCGGCACGGCTGCCGATGGTGCTGCTCAACGGCGCATCAGGCATTGCCGTCGGCATGGCGACCGAAATTCCGTCGCATAATCTGCGCGAAATAGGCGGCGCTGCCGCCTTGTGCGTGCGCAATCCGGACTGTACCGATGAAGAAATATTAAGCGGGATTACAGGACCTGACTTACCCAGTGGCGCGCAGATTATTTCCTCTCCCGCAGAAATTCGCGAATGTTACCGAACCGGACGCGGGTCTTTGAAGATGCGCGCGCGCTGGAGTGTCGAAGAACTGGCGCGCGGCCAGTGGCGTGTGGCGGTGTTCGAACTGCCGCACGGCGTTTCCTCCAAGAAAATCATGGAGGAAATTGAAGAACTAACCAATCCTAAATTCAGGCTGGGGAAAAAGACCCTGACAACGGAACAGATCCACAATAAACAGTTGATCTTGTCTGTGCTGGACAAGGTCGCCGATGAATCTGACAAGGATCAGGCGGTGCGTCTGGTATTTGAACCGAAATCGGGCCGCCAGTCGGTCGAGGAATTGATGGCGATTTTACTGGCGCATACCAGTTTGGAGTGCGGCCTGTCTATCAACATGGTGATGATCGGTATCGACGGCCGGCCTAAGCAAAAAGGCATCACCGATATCATTCGCGAATGGGGGCAATTCAGGCTGGCGACGGTGCGTCGCCGCTGCACCTATCGTCTGTCTCAGATCAACGATCGCATTCATGTGCTCGAAGGGCGCATGACAGTGTTCCTCAATCTGGACGAGGTGATTCGCATCATCCGTGAGTCGGACGATCCTAAGGTGGCGTTGATTGCCCGCTTTGAGCTGTCCGACCGTCAAGCCGAAGATATTCTGGAAATCCGCTTGCGCCAACTGGCCAGAATGGAAGGCATCAAGATTGAACGCGAGTTAAAAGGCTTGCAGGAGGAAGGCGCGGATCTGAACAAGATGCTCGCCTCGGAATCCCTGATGCGCCGCCGGGTCGCCCGTGAAATTGATGAAGATATCAAGGCCTATGGCGATGACAGGCGCACACTGATTGAACAGGCCGAACGGGTGTCGCTCACCGCGACGGTGGTCGATGAGCCGGTCACGGTGGTTATATCGCAAAAGTACTGGGGACGCACTCGCATCGGTCACGGGCTGGATTTGGCGGCGGTTGCTTTTAAGGAGGGCGACAGTTTGCTCGCTGCATTCGAGTGTCGCAGCACCGATCAATGCATCGTCATCTCCAGCAATGGCCGGGTGTGCAGTATTCCCGTATCGGTTTTGCCGGGCGGGCGCGGCGACGGGGTGCCGCTGACCACGCTGGTTGAACTGGCTGCGGGCGCTAAAATTGTCCGTGTGATTTGCGGTGCGGCTGAGCAGAACGTGCTGCTGGCGACCTCGGCCAGTTACGGTTTTGTCTGCAAACTGTCCGATATGATAGGACGCAATAAGGCCGGTAAGCAATTCATCACGATAGAAGGCGACGAGCTGATACTCCCGCCGGTGCTGTACACCCCGAGTGAGCAGGCGCAGGTGATTTCTGTGAGCCGTTCAGGCCGCCTGCTGTCTTTTGCTTTGCCTGAAATGAAACGGCTCAGCTCAGGCGGTCGTGGACTGATCCTGATGGGCCTGGAAGAGGGCGATGTGCTGGCCTCGCTGATCGTGGCGGAAAAATCAAAAATCACCGTGCTGGCGCAAACGGGTACCGGCCGCGAGCAGGCGATCCGCTTATCGGAAACCGAATTGTTGGCGCATTACGGCAAACGCGCTCGTATGGGCCGGATGCTGCCGGTAAAGGCGAAATCCTTTATTACGCAGGTCAAACTCAGCGACTAACGCGATTACGTGAGCCGGTGGTATTTTTACCTATAGTCAGGATGGCATGAATTCTCAACTGTATCTTTTGGTGGCGTTTTTAATCGGGCTCGTGATCGGGCTTGTCTTCATCGGGCTGATTTTCCGTGAAAAACTCGCCGCAGCCAGGCAAAGCGGCAACGGCGAAACACAGGTTGAATTAGCAAGGCTGAATGAACGCTTGAGTGCGGCACACGAGGAAATGTGTCGACTACAAACGGCCTGTAGCAGTGCACGCAGCAGCAATCAGCAGCTCGAGCAGGAACTGGGCGATTTACGCGAAAAGACCGGTGCGGCTGACGCCACTATCGGCGGCCAGCGTGAGCAACTGAGCGTATTGCAACGCGAAAAGGATGAACTGGCGGCGTTGCGCGACCAGTTGACGGGTGCGCAGCAGCGGCTGAGCAATCAGGTGACTGAGCTTAACACCCAGCTTCTCGCCGAACGCGAGAAGGCTGGCGAGAATCTGGCGATTTTAAACAGCGCACGCGAGGAACTGGCTAACCAGTTCAAGTTGCTGGCCAATGAGATCCTCGAAGATAAAACCAAACGCTTTACCGAGCAGAACCAGACCAATCTGAATCAGTTGCTCGAGCCGTTAAAGGTCAAGATCACTGAGTTTCAAGGGCAGGTGCAGCAGGTCTATGTTCAGGAGGGCAAGGATCGCTCGGCGCTGGCAGAGCAAGTTAAACAACTAATGTCGCTCAACAGTCAGTTGTCAAAGGATGCGCATAACTTAACCTCTGCGCTCAAAGGGCAGGCGAAGACGCAAGGAAACTGGGGCGAGCTGATCCTCGAAAAAGTCTTGGAAGCCTCAGGCTTGCGCCGTGGGCATGAGTATGATGTGCAGGAGAGTCATACCCGCAGCGACGGCACCCGAGCACAGCCTGATGTGGTGGTACATCTGCCGGAAGACAAGCATCTGATCGTCGATGCTAAAGTTTCGCTCAATGCGTATGAAGAATACGCCAATGCCGAGACCGAACTGCTGCGCGATGCGGCGATGAAGCGCCATCTGGATTCAGTTAAGACGCACATCAAAGAATTGTCCGAGAAAAATTACCAGCAACTATACGGCTTGAAATCTCTCGATTTTGTGCTGATGTTCATCCCGGTGGAACCGGCCTTCATGCTGGCGATCGCCCATGACAGCGAGTTGTGGCATGAGGCGTGGCGGCGCAACGTGTTGCTGGTCAGCCCCAGCACTTTGCTGTTCGTGGTGCGTACCGTCGCGCATTTGTGGCGTCAGGAGCAGCAGAACCGCAATGCGCAGGAGATTGCCAGTCGGGGCGCTGAGCTGTATGACAAACTGGCAGGCTTCGTCGAGGATTTGGACGGTTTAGGTGCCAGGCTGCAACAGGCACAAAAAGCCTATGACGGCGCGTACAGTAAATTTACCGGCGGGCGCGGCAACGTGATCCGTCAGGCACAAATGCTTAAAGAACTTGGGGTCAAACCCACCAAACAATTGCCGCAGAAGTTGCTTGATGCAGCGCTCGACGAAATTGAGGACAAGACATCATGATTAAGGTATTAAGCGGGGATATCGGCGGCACTAAGACACGACTGGCGATTGTCAGCGTGGCGGGCACTCGGGTACATATTGAGCACGAAGCGAGTTTCCCCAGCCAGTCGTACGATAAATTCGATGCGCTGCTGGGAGAATTTTTGACGGATTTAGAGGTGCCGGAATTGTCGGCCTTCGGTGTGGCGGGACCCGTTCAGGGTCGGGTTGTGCAGACGACCAATCTGCCCTGGTTTATCGATGCAGACGCCCTGCAACGCCGTTTTGGCTTGATGCACTGCGCCTTGCTCAACGATCTTGAGGCGACTGCCTGCGGCTTGCCGGCCTTGGGCGAGGAGGACTTGCTGACTTTGCAGGCCGGATCGCCCGATTCAGCGGGTAACAGGGCGGTGATCGCGGCGGGGACGGGCTTAGGGGAGGCGGGTTTATTCTGGAATGGCAAGCTTCATCAGCCGTTCGCCACGGAAGGCGGGCATGCGAGCTTCGCGCCATCAAATACGCTGGAATTTGCGCTGCTGCGCTATTTTCAGCCGCGGTATCAGCACGTCAGTTGGGAGCGCATCGTATCGGGGATGGGAATTGTCGATCTGCATGCGTTTTTGCGTCAGTATCGCGGGGTGCCGGTGCCTGGCTGGTTGCAAGCGGACATCGATGCGGGGGATGAGGCGGCCGTCATATCAAGCGCATATCTGAAAGATGATATCTGCGCTGAGACCATGCAATTGTTCGTGCGTCTGTACGGCGCTGAAACCGGTAATCTGGCGCTCAAGGTCATGAGTCGCGGCGGGATCTACATTGGCGGGGGCATTGCACCTAAAATTTTACCACTCCTGCAAAGCGGTGAATTTATGGAATCCTTTTTGAATAAAGGCCGTATGCGTCCGCTGCTGGACGCCATGCCGGTAAAAGTAATACTCAACGACAAGGCGGCACTATATGGGCCTGCCTTGCGTGCCGTAGCGGAAAAATAGCCCCCTGCGCATGGTGTAAATCAGCCATTACACCGTGTAGTGCTATAATGCCGCGCTATCTGGCGATGGAGTGTGATGATCTGGCGTGTTGTCATCAGTAATATCTTTGTCGCGAAACCTAATTCTTTATTAAATACAGGCGTTTGTTATGAGTTCTCCAAAAAAACCAAATTCAGCACAGCTTGATCGTTCCAATCCTGACGTTCTGCAAAGAATGTTGACCAATCATCTTATCTATACCGAAGGCAAGTCTGTCACGACGGCGACTGAACGTGACTGGTTTGAGGCGTCCGCCCATGCAGTGCGCGACCAATTGATCGAAAAGCACCTGAAAACCACCGAAGCATGCGTAGAACAAGATCCTAAACGTCTGTATTACCTGTCTTTGGAGTTTTTGATCGGTCGCACGCTGTCCAATGCGGCGCTCAATATGGGACTCGAGCCTGCATTACGCGACAGTCTGAAAACACTGGGGCGTGATCTGGAAGAAGTTGAAGAAACCGAAATCGATGCAGCGCTGGGTAACGGCGGCTTGGGTCGATTGGCAGCGTGTTTCCTTGATTCCATGGCGACGCTGGATCTGCCGGGTCAAGGCTACGGCATCCGCTATGAATACGGTATGTTCAATCAGCGCATCAAAAATGGCCAGCAGGTCGAGCGTCCGGATAACTGGTTGCGTTTTGGCAATCCCTGGGAATTTCAGCGTCCTGAACGCATGTATCCGGTCAAGTTCTTTGGTCGCGTCGTGCAATTTTCCGATGGCGATGGCGGCATTGAGCATCACTGGGTTGATGCTGAAACCGTCATGGCGATGGCCTACGATGTGCCTATCCCGGGTTACAACACCGGGACAGTGAACAATCTGCGTCTGTGGGCGGCCAAGGCTGCACGCGAATTCAATCTCGAATCGTTCAACGCCGGCGATTACCTGAGCGCGGTTCAGGACAAAAATATCTCCGAGAGCCTCTCTAAAGTGCTGTATCCAAATGACAGCTCTGCCGTGGGTAAGGAATTGCGCTTGAGACAGGAGTATTTCTTTGTCTCAGCTTCCATTCAGGATATCTTGTATCACTTCCTGCAAAAACACAGCGACTGGAATCAGTTGCCGGAAAAGGTGGCGATTCAGCTCAACGATACGCACCCTGCAGTTGGCGTTGCCGAACTGATGTATCAATTGATCGATGTGCATGGCCTCAAATGGGATCACGCATGGAGCCTGGTCACCAAGATTTTTGCTTACACGAATCACACTTTAATGCCAGAAGCGCTGGAAACTTGGGCGGTTGAGAAGTTCGAACGCGTATTGCCGCGTCATCTGGAAATCATCTACGAGATCAATCATCGCTTTTTAGCACAGGTGAACCACCTGTTCCCAGGCGACACCGAGTTGCTCAGCCGTGTTTCCATTATCAACGAGAACAGCGGTCGTCGTGTTCGCATGGCACATCTGGCCGTGGTGGGCAGTCATACCGTCAACGGCGTGGCCGCAATCCACAGCGGTTTGCTGCAAACCACGCTGTTTGCCGACTTCCACCGTATTTATCCGGAAAAATTCATCAACGTGACCAACGGCATCACGCCGCGTCGCTGGTTGAATCAGTGTAATCACAGTCTGGCGCAATTGATTTCATCGCGCATCGGCAATGGCTTTGTGCGCAATCTCGATCAGCTCAAAGGCCTGATTCCTCATGCCGAGGATGCAGAATTCCGCAAGCAATTCCGTGCCGTCAAGCAGGAGAATAAGGCGCGTCTGGCTGAATACATCAAAGACAAGGTTGGTATTACGGTTGATATCAATTCAATGTTTGACGTACAGATCAAGCGCATACACGAATACAAGCGTCAACTGCTCAATGTACTGCATGTGATTACGCTGTATAACCGCATCCGCAGCGGCAATGCACACACCATCACGCCTCGCACCATCATTTTTGCTGGTAAGGCGGCACCGGGCTACAAGCTTGCCAAGATGATCATTCGCCTGATCAACGACGTCGCAAGTATTGTCAATGAAGATCCTGCTGTACACGGGTTGCTCAAAGTGGTGTTCCTGCCTAATTACGATGTGTCATCGGCTGAAAAGCTGTTCCCGGCCAGTGATTTGTCCGAACAGATTTCCACTGCGGGTACGGAAGCTTCCGGTACCGGCAATATGAAGATGGCATTGAATGGTGCGCTGACTATCGGTACGCTCGATGGCGCTAACGTTGAAATCTTAGAAGAAGTGGGCGACAACAATATCTTCATCTTCGGTTTGACGACGCCGCAAGTGGCTGATCTGCGCGTGAATGGTTACAGCGCATGGGATCATTATTACGGTAATGACGAGTTAAGACAGGTGCTGGACATGATAGGCAATGGTTTCTTCTCAGTCGAAGAACCGGATCGCTATCGCCAGATTTTCGACAATCTGACACATCATGGTGACCATTACCTGTTGCTGGCCGATTACGCGAGTTACATTGCAACTCAGGATAAGGTGAGCCTGCTGTATCAGGACAAAGAAGAGTGGACGCGTCGCGCCATCCTCAATGTCGCTAATATGGGCAAGTTCTCCAGCGATCGTACGATCATGGAATATGCTGACAAGGTCTGGAATGTGAAGAGTGTTAATCAAAACTAAGCTGTCGCGTTTAATGACGGATTAGCGTAAATGGCCACCTGAACCCCAGGTGGCCATTTTTTATGGAAAATACACGCCGATAGTCTGTCCGTTGGTCAACACAGCTGGGCTATAATCCTGCAAGTTGTGCGCGCCGTTCTCATAAGTCGCATACGGTTGAGCCGGTTAACAGGCACCGGCGGTCAGATGTCAAACCGCATGAACACCATTGTATTAATTAAGTGCTATTCAGGTTAAAGAGGAATTCAAATGGCTGATATTAAAGTTTTGTTTGTAACATCCGAGATGGCGCCCCTAATTAAGACAGGCGGCTTGGCTGACGTCAGCGGCGCGCTGCCTGCGGCACTGCGAGAATTAAAGGTGGATGTACGCGTGCTGCTACCAGGTTACACCCAGGTAATGGCTAATATGGGTCCGAGTGAAGTGATCGCAACGTTCGAGGATTTGCCGGGATTCCCGACATCACGCTTGTTGTTTACCGTGATGAATAACGGTGTGCCATTACTGGTGCTCGATTGTCCTGCGTTGTATCGCCGTGATGGCGGGCCGTATATGGATCCGGTTACCGGCCATGACTGGGTCGACAATCCGATTCGTTTTGGTCTGCTATCTAAAATTGCAGCGATATTAGGTAGCGCCGACAATCCGCTGTCCTGGCATCCTGATCTGGTACACGGCAACGACTGGCAAACCGGCCTGACAGGCGTTTATTTGAGCGAATCGCTAGGTGCCGTACCCAATATCATCACCATACACAATCTGGCATTCCAGGGTAATTTCCGTCCCAAGAAGGTGGAGTTGTTGCGTTTGCCGCCTGCCTGTTTCAATGTAAACGGCGTCGAGCTGTATGGCAACATGTCTTTTCTTAAAGGCGGTTTGTATTACGCCTATCACATCACGACGGTCAGTCCGAATTATGCGCAGGAAATTCAGGGGGATGAGCTGGGCTTCGGCCTGCAAGGCTTGTTGCGCTCACGCCGCAATGATGTGACCGGGATACTCAACGGCATTGATACGGACGAATGGAATCCTGAGACAGACCGACATCTGCCCAATCATTTTAGCGTGACGCGGATGGCTGGAAAAGGGCAAAACAAGGAAGCGCTGCAACGGCGCATGGGGCTGGAAGTCAATTCAGATGTGCCGCTCCTGGGGGTGGTGAGTCGTCTGACGCATCAAAAAGGGCTGGATTTACTGCTCGAAATTGCACCACGCCTGCTCGAATTGCCGGTGCAACTGGTGATCCTGGGCAGCGGCGAAGCCTCCATGCAAAAAATTGCCAGTGATCTGGCACACAGCTATCCGGGCAAGGTGGCGGTGATGATCGGCTTTGATGAGGCGCTGTCTCATCAAATTGAAGCCGGTATCGATATGTTTGTCATGCCGTCGCGTTTCGAGCCTTGCGGCCTGAATCAGTTTTACAGCCAGCGCTATGGCACGCCGCCGATAGTTCATCGCACAGGCGGGCTTGCCGACTCCGTAATTGACTGCAACGCCGAAACACTCAAAGAGGGTACGGCCAGCGGCTTCGTGTTCAGCGGGATGACGACAGAAAATCTATTTTCCACCATACAACGCGCGATTGAGGTTTACCGCGATGAGCGAAAATGGAAAGCGCTGCGTAAAAACTGCATGAGCAAAGACTTTACCTGGCATACCAGTGCGAAATCCTATCGTGACGTCTATCGAAAAGTACTGGGGCGCGCTTGATCGCACGCAGCATCGTTCGCTTGCTGCGCACAGGTAGGCGATGATTCCCTACACGCTGATCGACACGGCCGTTGAGGACGGTGCCACGCTGCGGCTATATCAGCGGGGTGATGAATTTTCTATTCGCGTCGATAAAGCCGGTGAGCTGATGAACAGTCGAGCACATCACTCAGAGGATGTGTTAGCTGAAGTGGCGTGCCGGATGATAGCTAAACGAAAAACGCCTCATCTCTTGGTGGGCGGACTGGGCATGGGATTTACGCTGGCAGCAGTGCTAGCCCATACGGGGGTGGATGCACGCGTGACGGTGGCCGAGTTAATTCCTGCCGTGGTGCGCTGGAACCGGGATTTTATCGGACAGCTGGCCGGCTCTCCACTGTCCGACCCACGTGTCAATGTGCTGGAACTCGATGTCGCTCAGGTGATGCAGGAGGGCAGAAATAGTTTCGATGCCATCATGCTCGATGTCGACAATGGCCCGAGTTCCTTCACCCATGAGGATAACGATGCGCTCTACAGTATGCGCGGATTAAAGCGTGCGTATGAGGCGTTAAAAATCAGCGGCGTACTCACGGTCTGGTCGGCGTGCACGGATGCCGCATTTACTCAGCGTATGATCAGGACAGGTTTTAATGTCAGTGAGCAGCGTGTCGGATCTCACGCGTCTAAACGCGGTAATCGACACAATATCTGGATAGGCGTTAAGGCCTGAAGGCTAAGCAATTGTTGGCGATAAAAATTGAGCGCCCCGTGATAAAACGGGGCGCTCAATTCATTCCTTAACCCACAGGCTGACGGTCGTTTTACGCAAATAAATGTTTCACCAGTTCGCGTTCTTCCATCAATTCACGGTGAGAGTCCAGCATATGCTTGCGTCCTAACTCGCTGATCGGCAAATCCTGCACGATCTTAAAGTGGCCGTTTTTGCAGGTAACTGGGAAGCCATACAGTACGCCTTCCGGAATGCCGTAGCTGCCGTCTGAGGGAACGCTCATGGTGACCCAGTCGTTGTGATGTGAGCTTAACATCCAGTCGTGGATGTGAGCGACCGCCGCATTGGCCGCACTCGCAGCGCTAGAGAGTCCACGCGCCTCAATGACAGCTGCACCACGTTTTTGCACCGAAGGAATAAACTCGTTTTCAACCCAATCCTGATCCGGCAGAATATCGCGTACCAGACGGCCGCGAATTTCGGCGTGATCCAGATCCGGATACTGTGTGCCGGAGTGATTACCCCAGATGATCATTTTCTTGACGTCGCGTATCGGCTGGAATAATTTTTGGGAAACCTGAGCAATCGCGCGGTTGTGATCCAATCTCATCATCGCGGAAAAGTTGCGCGGATCCAAGTCCGGCGCATTTTTCATGGCAATTAGGGCATTGGTATTGGCAGGATTGCCCACCACCAGTACTTTGACGTGACGAGCGGCATATTCGTTGAGCAATTTTCCTTGTGCTGAAAATATCGCGCCGTTGGCTTCGAGCAGGTCTTTGCGTTCCATGCCTTTGCTGCGCGGACGCGCACCTATCAACAGCGCGATTTCGGTATCCTTAAAGGCGATCTTGGGATCATCGGTGATGATGACCTGTTGCAACAGGGGAAACGCACAGTCTTCCAACTCCATCATGACACCGCGCAGTGCGCCTTGTGCTTGCGGGAGATCCAGCAATTGCAGGATGACCGGTTGTTCGCGCCCCAGCATATCGCCATTTGCGATGCGAAACAGTGCTGCATAACCGATTTGTCCGGCGGCGCCGGTGATGGTGACACGTACAGGTGCTTTCATGGAGTGGGTCCTTGTGAGATGAAGTGTGCACATCATAGAACTTTTAGTGTTCTCATGCCATGCAAAAGGTGTAACATCACATCCGGAATTTTCATCACGCAAAAGGTTGGCAATGCTAAAAAAACGTCCGAAACATCTTGCACTGCACCTCATCAAATTACCGCTGCCGGGTTTTGTGTCCATACTTCACCGAGTAAGCGGTTTGGCACTCTTTCTGGCACTCCCGCTACTCCTGCTGATGTTGCAATACAGCTTGCGCTCGGTTGAGACCTATACGTCGCTGATGGACGTACTGTCTCACCCGTTAGCCAAACTCGTCTTGCTAGGCTTGCTGTGGTCATTTCTGCATCACTTTTGTGCAGGAATCCGCTATCTGGCAATTGACCTGCACTACATCAGCAATCTTGCCGGGGCACGCAGCAGCAGCAAGCTCGTGATGGTGGCAAGCTTGCTGTTAACTGTTTTGATCGGAGTGACATTATGGTAAATCGCGTGGTGGTAGGTGCACACTACGGTCTGCGTGACTGGTTGTTTCAGCGCGTCACGGCCGTCGTGATGGCCGTGAGCAGCGTCTTACTGGCAGCGTATTTATTATTGCATCCGGATATGGGCTATGACCGCTGGACTGGGCTGTTTTCCAGCCAACCGGTGCGCGCCTTTGCGCTGCTGTTTCTGTTCAGCCTGTTTTTTCATGCCTGGGTAGGTATCCGAGATATTGTGATGGATTATGTGAAGCCCGCCGCTGTGCGACTGGCGATACACATTGTGGTCGTTTTAGCGCTGATTATGTATTCAATCTGGTCCGTGCAAATTTTGTGGGGTATGTAAAAAATGGCAATTGCAAAACGAACCTTTGACGTAGTGGTGATTGGTGCAGGTGGTTCAGGTATGCGCGCCGCATTACAACTGGCTGAAGCTGGATTAAAAGTCGCCGTACTCTCCAAGGTGTTTCCGACCCGCTCTCATACAGTCGCGGCACAAGGCGGCATTGCTGCATCCCTTGGTAACGTCAATGAGGACAACTGGCACTGGCATATGTATGACACTGTCAAAGGTTCTGACTATCTGGGGGATCAGGATGCGATCGAGTTCATGTGTCGTGCTGCGCCTGAAGTAGTCTATGAACTCGAACATTACGGCATGCCGTTCGACAGGTTGGATTCTGGCAAAATTTATCAGCGTCCCTTCGGCGGTCACATGCAGGATTACGGCAAAAACCCGGTGCAGCGTGCTTGTGCTGCGGCCGATCGTACCGGACACGCACTGTTGCACACGTTGTATCAGCAAAACGTCAAGGCAAACACCAACTTTTTCATCGAATGGATGGCGCTGGATTTAATCCGAGATGAAGATGGTGATGTGCTGGGCGTGACGGCGATGGAAATCGAGACCGGAGAAGTCATGATGTTTCAGGCGCGCGCAACCTTGTTCGCAACCGGCGGTGCAGGTCGTATCTTTCATTCCAGCACCAATGCCTTTATCAATACCGGCGACGGTCTTGGGATGGCGGCACGTGCAGGTATCCCATTGGAAGATATGGAGTTTTTCCAGTTTCATCCGACCGGCGTATATGGCGCAGGCGTGCTGATCACCGAAGGAGTCAGAGGTGAGGGCGGCTATCTGGTGAATAAGGATGGCGAACGCTTCATGCCAAAATATGCGCCGAATGCCAAGGATCTGGCCAGTCGCGACGTGGTGTCGCGCGCCATGACCATCGAAATTAACGAGGGTCGCGGTTGCGGCCCGCATGGCGATCACGTCATGTTGAAGCTCGATCATCTGGGCGATGATGTGATCAAACAGCGCCTGCCGGGCATACGCGAAATCGCACTGAAATTTGCTCATGTCGATCCTGCCAAGAGCCCGATTCCTGTCGTGCCGACCGCACACTATATGATGGGCGGCATTCCGACTAATTATCACGGGCAGGTGGTTGCGCCTTATAAGACCGGGCCTGACGAAGTGGTGCACGGCCTGTATGCGGTAGGTGAGTGCGCCTGTGTATCTGTACATGGCGCAAACCGTTTAGGTTGCAATTCGCTGCTGGATTTGCTGGTATTCGGCCGTGAAGCCGGTCGCCAGATCATTGAGGATTTAAAAAGCAATCCGCATCCGAAACCGTTGCCCAGCGACGCGGCCGATCGCCCGTTGGCGCGCTTGGATCGCCTGGAAAATCAAAAGAATGGCGAGCGCGTCGCCGAAGTAGGCGATGCGATGCGCAGAAACATGCAGAAGCATTGCGGCGTGTTCCGTTTTCCTGAATTGCTTAAAGCGGGCGTGGTCAATATCAAGGAAATCGCCGAACGCGTGGCGCACACCGAGATCGGCGATAAGAGTCGCGTATTCAATACCGCGCGCATCGAGGCGCTGGAACTGGATAATCTGATCGAAGTGGCGCAGGCAACGATGATTGCGGCAGAGGCCCGTAAAGAGAGCCGTGGCGCACATGCCCGCGATGACTTCCAGGAACGTGACGATGTGAACTGGTTAAAACACAGCCTGTATTTTTCCGAAGGAAACCGCCTCGATTACAAGCCGGTGCGCTTAAAACCACTGACCGTGGAGTCCTTTCCGCTAAAACCGCGAGTTTACTAAGCGCTTCGCTTAAGGAACGTTATGAAATTCAAAATCTATCGTTACAACCCCGAAACGGATGCTGCGCCGCGCATGCAGACCTATGACTTAAACATTGAATCGGGTGGCAAGATGCTGCTCGATGCGCTGGTGCTGTTGAAAGAACAGGACGACAGTTTATCTTTGCGCAAATCCTGCCGGGAGGGCGTATGCGGTTCGGATGCGATGAACATCAATGGCCGTAATGGTCTGGCCTGTATCACGCCGCTGTCCTCGCTCAAAGAACCGGTGGAGTTGCGCCCGCTCCCGGGTCTGCCGGTGATACGCGATCTGATCGTTGATATGACTCAGTTTTTCAAACAGTATCATTCGATCAAGCCCTACTTGATCAATAACGATCCGCCGCCTGAAACCGAGCGACTGCAATCACCCGCCCAGCGCGAACATCTGAACGGATTGTATGAGTGTATCTTGTGCGGCTGCTGCACCACGGCCTGTCCGTCGTTCTGGTGGAATCCTGATAAATTTGTCGGTCCCGCCGGTTTATTGCAGGCGTACCGTTTCATCGCCGATACACGTGATCATGCAACCAGCGAACGGCTGGATGATCTGGAAGATCCGTATCGACTGTTCCGTTGCCACACTATCATGAATTGCGTGGACGTCTGCCCGAAAGAATTGAATCCGACCGAGGCCATCGGTCATATCAAGGATTTGATGATTAAACGCATGGTATGACGATGCAATATTCGGAATGCAATACTGAAGATGCCGCTTTATTGCAGCGAGTGCGCTGGCGCTGTCGGCGCGGCCTGCTTGAATTGGATATCATATTCGGACGTTTTGTCGACGCGCACTATGGTGAGTTAACCGAATCCGAGCGGCAGACCTTCGATGAATTTTTGGATATGCCAGACAATCCGCTGTGGGATATGATCTCGGGCAGAAAAGAAACTGAAACAGAATCACAAACCGCCTTGCTTGCAAAAATTAAATCGGTGTAATTTTTAAGATCGGAAATCGGATGGAAAAAGTACTTGGCCAGGAAGTTAGTATGAAAAAACGTGTTGCAACTCTAACACTGGATGACGGTCGCCAGATCGAGCTGCCAATTATGTCGGGCACATTAGGACCCGATGTGATTGATATTCACAATCTCGTTAAGTTGGGTATTTTCACCTACGACCCGGCCTTCTTTTCCACTGCGAGTTGCACCTCGGAAATCACTTATATCGACGGCGATTTAGGCCTGCTGTATTACCGGGGTTATCCGATTGAGCAGCTGGCTGAGAAATCCGATTTCCTTGAAGTATGCTATTTGCTGCTCAACGGGGCGTTGCCCGATGCCGCGCAAAAAGCCGAATTCGTGCACAAAGTGACCACACACACCATTGTGCATGATCAGTTGATGAAATTTTTCAACGGCTTCCGTCGCGATGCGCACCCGATGGCGGTGATGGTCGGGGTCGTCGGTGCTTTGTCCGCTTTTTATCACGATTCGCTCGACATCAACAATCCGGAACACCGGGATCTGGCCGCCATGCGCCTGTTGGGCAAAGTGCCCACCATCGCGGCCATGGCGTACAAATATCATAACGGCTATCCGTTTATGTACCCGAAGAACAAGTACAGCTATGTTGAAAACTTTCTGTACATGATGTTCGCGACGCCTGCCGAAGAGTATGTGCCCAATCCAGTACTGGTCAAAGCGCTCGAACGCATCTTCATCTTGCATGCGGATCACGAACAGAATGCATCGACGTCAACAGTACGGCTGGCAGGCTCAAGCGGTGCTAATCCGTTTGCCTGTATGGCATCAGGTATCGCAGCGCTCTGGGGGCCTGCACACGGTGGGGCTAACGAAGCTGCACTGACCATGCTCGAAGAAATTGGCGATACCTCACGGGTGGCCCAGTTTGTTCAGGATGTAAAAGACAAGAAGCGCCTGTTGATGGGTTTTGGTCATCGCGTCTACAAGAACATGGATCCGCGCGCCTCGGTAATGCGTGAAACCTGCTACGAGGTGTTAAAAGAACAAGGTCTGGAAAACGATAAATTATTCAAGCTCGCGATGGAATTGGAGAAGATTGCACTGAGCGATCCTTATTTTATCGAACGCAAGCTGTATCCGAACGTCGACTTCTATTCGGGCATCGTACTGCGCGCGCTGGGCATTCCGACCAATATGTTTACCGTGATTTTTGCAGTAGGCAGAACCATCGGCTGGGTGTCGCAATGGAACGAAATGATGGCCGCCAGTGATCGCAAGATCGGCCGCCCCCGTCAACTCTATATCGGCGCGACACGGCGCGATTTTTTATCAGTGGATGAACGGTGAGTACAAATTTTAAACAGATGATGCAGGACAGCTCGCTGCTTTTTGCAGCGCCTTTTGTCGAAGAGTTGTATGAGCAGTACCTGATCGATCCTGATAGCGTAACGGATGAGTGGCGCGGCTACTTTGACGCGCTGCCGCCCTGGAACAAGACGGGGAACGAGCAGCCGCACAGCCCTGTGCAGAATGCATTTGAGCTGATGCACACCTCGGTCGCCGCAGCGCCCGATATGGAGCACGAGCGCAAGCAAGTTAAGGTGCTGCAACTGATCAACGCGCATCGCTTTTTGGGGCTGCGCGTCGCCAATCTGGATCCGCTCGCGCGTCATGCCAAGCCTGTCGTACCCGAACTTGATCCTGCGCATTACGGTCTGCTCGATTCCGACATGGCCACCATTTTCGAGACCGGTTCGCTGGTCGCGGCCGCACGTCTGACGTTGCGGGAAATATTGCAACTGTTGCGCCAGACTTACTGCGGCAGCATTGGCGCTGAATACATGTATATCAGCGATGTGCCGCAAAAGCGCTGGATACAGAATCGTCTGGAAGGCGTACGCGGACTGGCCGGCTTCGACGCTGCGCAACGCCGCCGGATTTTGGGGCGACTTACTGCGGCCGAGACGCTGGAGCGTTATCTACACACCAAATTTGTCGGACAAAAGCGCTTTTCGCTCGAAGGCGGCGATACGCTGGTGCCGCTGCTCGACCATCTGCTGCAAAGGGCAGGCGGTCAGGGCGTCAAGGAAGCCGTCATCGGGATGGCGCATCGCGGACGACTCAATGTACTGGTGAATATTTTGGGCAAGCAGCCCTCGATGCTGTTTGCAGAATTTGAAGGCATCCACGCAGAACATCTGACGTCAGGCGATGTGAAATACCATCAGGGGTTTTCAGCCGACATCGAAACTGCAGGCGGGAAACTGCATGTGGCGCTGGCCTTTAACCCGTCGCACCTTGAAATCGTCAATCCGGTTGTGGAAGGTTCAGTCCGCGCCCGCCAGCATCGCCTAAAGGATCTTCAAGGCAAAAAGGTCATCCCGATTTTACTGCACGGAGACGCCGCATTTGCAGGACAAGGCGTGGTGATGGAAACGCTGGCCATGTCGCAGACACGCGGTTATCGCACCGGCGGCACGGTACACATCATCATCAACAACCAGATCGGCTTTACGGCGTCCGATTCGCGCGATGTGCGCTCGAGCCAGTATTGCAGCGATGTGGCGAAGATGATTGATGCACCGATCTTCCATGTCAACGCAGATGATCCTGATGCGGTCATGCTGATTACCGAAATTGCCTTCGATTACCGCATGCAGTTTGGTCGTGACGTCGTGATCGACATGGTATGTTTCCGTAAACTGGGGCACAACGAGCAGGACGAACCACTGGTCACACAACCCTTTATGTATCGCTTTATCCGCCAGCATCCGGGCACCCGTGCGGTGTATGCCGAACGTCTGGTCAAGGAAGGCGTGATTGCTGCCGGCGAAGGTGAGGCGATGATCGCGAGCTATCGTCAGGCGATGGATGAAGGTCGCAACTCGATCCAGCCTGCAATTGAAAAGGCTGACAAGCCCGTATCCAGTTGGTCGGGACTTAAAACCGGTACAAATTGGAATGCCCCGGTCGATACCACCGTATCCTTAGCACGACTGCAACAACTGGGCCGTGTACTGACGACCATACCGGATAAATTTACCCTGCAATCCCGTGTACAGAAAATCGTCGAAGATCGCACTTTAATGGCGCGAGGCGAATTGTCACTCGACTGGGGTATGGCGGAAAATTTAGCTTACGCGACCTTGCTTACCGAAGGCTATCCGGTGCGCCTGTCAGGCCAGGATTCAGGTCGCGGCACCTTCTTCCACCGTCATGCGACCTGGCACGACCAGAATCGCATCGTCTGGCATGAAGGGATACACATTCCCTTGCAGCATCTGGCACCGGATCAGTCCGATTTTGTCGTGATTGATTCACTGTTGTCCGAAGAGGCGGTACTCGGTTTCGAATACGGCTATGCGACGGCCGAGCCCAATACGCTGGTGTTGTGGGAAGCGCAGTTCGGCGATTTTGCCAATGGTGCGCAGGTGGTCATTGATCAGTTTATCGCCTCAGGTGAAGTTAAATGGGGACGTTTGTGCGGGTTGGTGATGCTGCTGCCGCATGGCTATGAAGGGCAGGGGGCCGAACATTCATCGGGCCGCATCGAACGCTATTTGCAGATGTGCGCCGATTACAATATTCAGGTGTGTGTGCCCTCGACACCGGCGCAGATGTTCCATTTGCTGCGTCGTCAGATGTTACGTCCGACGCGCCGGCCGCTGATTGTGTTTACCCCCAAGAGTTTGCTGCGCAGCAAGGATGCGGCGTCCCCCCTGACCGATTTCACGGACGGCAGTTTCCGTGCCGTAATTGCTGAAGTCGAAACGCTCGGCGTCGACAAGGTGCGCCGCATTATCGCGTGCAGTGGCAAAGTCTATTACGATCTGGTCAATGCTCGACGCGTCAAGGGCATAGAGGATATGGCGATCATCCGTATTGAGCAGCTCTATCCCTTCCCGCACGAAGCGTTCGCAGCGCAGGTCGCAGCCTATCCGAATGCCACCGAAATGGTCTGGTGTCAGGAAGAGCCGGGCAATCAGGGTGCATGGCATCGCATTCAACACTATTTGTCGCGTCACTTACGTCACGGCATGCGACTCGAATACGCGCTGCGTCCGTCTTCTGCAGCACCGGCCGCAGGGTATCTCGCGGTACACAACGAACAGCAGAAAGCGGTGATTGAAGCCGCCTTCCGTCCCGATCTCGATATTAAAAATATTCCAGGAGCAGGTCATGAGCATCATTGAAGTTAAAGTACCGCAATTATCCGAATCCGTTTCTGAAGCGACGCTGCTGACCTGGCACAAGAAGGTAGGCGATACGGTTCTCGAGGGTGAAAATCTGATCGACGTTGAAACCGACAAAGTGGTGATGGAACTGCCGGCCTCTAAGAGTGGCGTACTGACAAAAATCATGAGGGCGGATGGCGATAAGGTCAGCAGTGAAGAGCTGATTGCGCTAATCGATACGACTGCGGTCGCTGCCGCTGCCGCCCCCGCCGCCGCAAAAATAGATGCGCCTGTGCCGCCCTCGGTACGCAAATTAGCCCATGAACTCGACATCGATGCAGCAAGCTTAGAGGGCAGCGGGCGCGCAGGTCGTGTAACCAAAGCGGATGTACTGAGTGCAGCAGCGCCGAAAACAGCGCCCGTTCAAGCTGCAGTTGCAGCGCCAGCCGGCAGCCGTCCTGAGCAGCGCGTGCCGATGACACGTATCCGTCAGCGCATCGCTGAACGTTTAGTTCAATCGCAGCAGACTGCCGCGATCCTCAGCACCTTTAACGAGGTGAATATGCAGCCGGTGATCGATCTGCGTACAAAATACAAAGATGCGTTCGAAAAGAAGCACGGCGTAAAGCTCGGCTTCTCGAGTTTCTTTGCCAAGGCTGCCGTATATGCGCTGCAAAAGTTCCCTATCGTCAATGCATCGGTCGACGGCACAGACATCATCTATCACGGATATTTCGACATTGGTATCGCGATCGGCAGCGAGCGCGGGCTCACGGTGCCTATCCTGCGCGATGTGGACAAACTGAGTTTTGCCGATATTGAAAAGCAAATTGTGGATTTTGGCGCACGGGCTAAAACCGGCAAACTCACGATGGAAGAGTTAACCGGCGGCACGTTCTCCATTTCCAACGGCGGCACCTTCGGTTCGATGCTGTCCACGCCGATCATCAATCCGCCACAGGCAGCGATTTTGGGTATTCACGCGACCAAAGACCGAGTGGTGGTGGAAAACGGTCAGATGGTGATTCGTCCGATTAACTATCTGGCTGTGTCCTACGATCATCGCATCATCGATGGCCGTGAAGCGGTGCAGTTCCTGGTCGCCATCAAGGAAGCGCTCGAATCCCCTGAACGCATGCTGCTGGATCTGTAATGAGTTTTCGGGCCTACCGCATTTTTGAGGAAAACGGCGTATCTGCCGGGCGATTCGTCGATTTGACGCTGGATGATCTCGATCCCGGCGAGGTGGTGATCCGCTCGCATTACTCGAGCGTGAATTACAAGGATGCACTGGCGGCAACCGGCACGGGTAAAGTCATCCGCCGCTTTCCCTGTGTGGGTGGCATCGATGTGTCAGGTGTGGTTGAAAGCTCATCGGATGCACGCTTTAAGGCAGGCGATGAGGTGCTGGTCACAGGCTACAACCTAGGCGTGTCGCATGACGGCGGTTTTTCTGAAACGGTGCGCGTACCGGCCGACTGGGTCGTGCCGCTGCCTGCGGGCCTGAGTTTGTTTGATGCGATGGCGCTGGGAACGGCAGGCTATACCGCTGGGTTAGCCATACACAGGATGGAGCAAAACGGCCTGAGTCCCGAACAGGGGCGCGTGATGGTGACGGGGGCGACAGGCGGGGTAGCGAGTCTGTCCATCGTGATGCTCGCGCAACTGGGCTATCAGGTTGCCGCGCTAACCGGCAAGGCGGGCGAGCACGACTATTTGAGTTCACTGGGTGCTAGCGAAATTATCTCGCGTCACGAGCTAGTGATGGGCACGCGTCCGATGGAAAAAGCACTGTGGGCTGGCGCTGTCGATTCAGTCGGCGGCGAAACACTCGCGTGGCTCACCCGCACCATGGCGCAAAACGGCGTCATCGCAAGCTTTGGCAATGCTGGCGGTGTCGAACTTCATACCACCGTATTGCCCTTCATCTTGCGCGGCGTCAGCTTGATCGGTGTCGATTCTGCCGCGACACCGATGCCACTGCGTCAACGTGTCTGGCAGCGTCTGGCAAGCGATCTCTATCCTAAACAACTCGCGCAAGTGGCGCACACGCTGCCCTTCGAGCGCTTAGCGGAGGTTTTTGATCCCCTGCTGCAAGGCAAAGCGGTCGGGCGTACGGTGATTCAATTTTCGAATGCCTTGAAATAACGCATCAAGCACAGGGGATGCTGGGGCCAGCTTAAAAATTGTCCCGCCACTGCCTGAGCGCTGCGAAAACCTCAGATTCAGACGTATCAGTCAAACCCCGTTGTTGCAGCGATCGTATGATTGCCGTTTCCGTGCAGCGCAAAAACGGATTGGTGGCTTTTTCGAGTGCGAGGGTGAATGGCACGCTAGATAAATTCGCAGCACGCAGTCTGGTTGTATCGGCGACGCGACTTTTTAAGGCGGCATTGTCCGGTTCGCACGCAACGGCGAAGCGCAGATTGGACGCGGTGTATTCGTGTGCACAGTACGCAAGCGTCTCATCTGACAGCATGGATATGCGTTGCAGCGAATGGTGAAGTTGGGCAACGCTGCCTTCGAAGCTTTTACCGCAACCGCCACCGAACAGGACATCGCCACAAAACAGGATGGGTGGCGTCGCGTTTTTGGCATAAAACGCGATATGATCGTCCAGATGACCCGGGATTTCCATGATGTCAAACACCAGACCAAAGGCATCCAGACTAACCTGTTCCCCTTCCAGAAGTGCATGGGTGATATGAGGGTTTTTTTCATGTCGACGACCATAGACCGCCACGTTGTATACTGCGCGCAATTTTTCGATACCGCCGACATGATCGTGATGGCGATGGGTGCAGAAAATCGCAGCAAGCTTGAGATGATTTGCTGCTAAAAATTCCAGTACTGGTGCGGCATCACCGGGATCGACCACAACCGCCTCGCTGTCGTTGTGGATCGCCCAGATATAATTGTCCTGAAAAGCGGGGATAGCGGTGATTTTGAACATGGCTAGATTGAAAGTTGAGAGATGACAGATTGTAAGTCAACTGCGCGAAGTTTGAGCGAGTGGTTTGCCACCACGCCGGGCGGCTATGTGCTCGAACATGAACAGGCCTGGTTTGACCGCGCTGTAAACGATATCTTCGGCTATAACGCGCTGCAACTGGGGTTGTCCTCGCAGGATTTTTTGCGCAACAGTCGCATCCCTTTGCGCTTTAGCGGCGAAGACAAAACAGGTGCTGCTCTCAGACTGTGCGCTGATGAACTGCCGATCGCCTGTGGGAGTCTCGATCTGGTGCTGATGCCGCACCTGCTGGAGTTTTCAGCACAGCCCCATGTCGTTTTGCGCGAGGTTGAGCGGGTGTTAAGAGCCGAGGGCAGTCTGATTATCAGTGGTTTTAATCCGCACAGTTTATGGGGGCTGCACCGCACGATGGTCAGGCGGCGGGGTTATCCGTGGTGCGGTCATTTTATCGCGCTGCACAGGCTGCGCGACTGGCTGTCCCTGCTGGGCTTTGAAGTGGCGGAAATCAGCTTCGATGCCTATGCGCCGCCGTTTCAGCAATGGCTCTCGCGTACGGATTTGATCGAGTCGGCAGGCAAGCGCTGGTGGCCGGCAAGCGGCGGGGTGTATTTTGTGCATGCCATCAAACGCGTGCCGGGCATGCGTCTGCTCAAGCCTAGCTGGAATGCAGGATTGGTTAAAAAACTGCTGCCGGTGGCACCCAAACTGAATAATCCGCAGCGCGGCGACACGACCAGCTGCGACAATAATGTGAACAGGTTAGATCATGAATAGTGAAATTGTAGAAATTTTTACCGACGGGGCCTGCAAGGGGAATCCGGGCGTCGGCGGCTGGGGCGCACTGCTGCGCAGCAAAGGCGTGCAGCGAGAACTGTTTGGCGGCGAAGCCCATACCACCAACAACCGGATGGAATTGATGGGCGCCATCTCGGCGCTCGAAGCGTTGACGCGGCGCTGTCAGGTGAAGCTGCATACTGATTCCAAATACGTGCTGCAGGGCATTACAACCTGGCTGGCCGGCTGGAAGCGCGCAGGGTGGAAGACCTCCAGCCGGCAACCTGTCAAAAATGAAGATTTGTGGCGTCGACTGGATGCGCTGGTGATACAGCACGAGATCGAGTGGGTGTGGGTCAAGGGGCATTCCGGTCATGCAGGGAACGAACACGCGGATGAACTGGCTAATCGCGGGGTTGCGATGATACAAGAACAATCGAACGGAAAAATCTGATGCGCAAAATAGTACTGGATACCGAGACCACCGGACTTGACCCTAGAAAAGGTCATAGAATCATAGAAATAGCTGCGATTGCTCTGGAAGGACGTAAAGTCTCCAAGCAGCATTTTCACCATTATCTGGACCCTGAACGCGAAGTCGACGAGGATGCGGCGCGCGTGCACGGCTTCACCTGGGACATGCTCAAAGGTCGCGCTAAATTTGCCGACATCGCAGCCAGCTTTTTAGAATTTGTCGACGGCGCCGAACTGATGGCGCATAACGCGCCGTTCGATATGAGCTTCATCAACAACGAACTGCGTCTGCTCGGCTTGCCGCCGCTGACGAATCCGGTTGTCGACACCCTGAAAATGGCCCGCGAAATGCATCCGGGCAAGAAGAACGGTCTGGATGCCTTGTGCAGCCGCTACGAGATCGACAATACCCATCGCACCTTGCACGGCGCGCTACTCGACACGGAATTGCTGGCCGAAGTGTATTTCGCAATGACGCGCGGTCAGGAGAGCCTGTTAGGTGAGGATGAACCGCCGGCTGCGCGAGAAATTGCCGTGTTAAGTACCGATGCCTCGCGGCCGACCGTACGGGTGCTGTTGCCAAGCGCCGAGGAATTGGCTAACCATGCCCAGCAACTGCTCGACATCGACAAAGCCAGCAAAGGCGCCTGCCTTTGGACGAAGCTGGAGAGCGCGGCATGAAGCGGCGTTTAACGGGTTTTGCTGCGTTGCTAGCCTTGCTGTATATGGGAGCTTGCTTCTATATGTGGTCGACCCAGATGCAACAGGTCTTCGAACCGACAGTGGAGTGGCAGACGACGCCGGCTCGTATGGGGATGAACTACGAGGCACTGCGCATTCCGGTGGGTTCGGGTGCTGATAAGGGAGAACTGGACGCCTGGTGGGTACCGAGTGAATTGCCCGATGCGCCCACGCTGGTCTATTTTCACGGCAATTACCGCAACATCGGCAACAACCTTGAACATACCCGGCACTTGCATCAGCTGGGTTACAACGTGCTGCTGGCGGACTATCGGGGGTTTGGCAATAGCAGCGGCGGCAAGCCCAGCGAAGCCAAGGTCTTTGAAGATGCCGAGGCCGTTTGGCAATATGCCATCGGGCAGCGTGGTCGACGGCCTGCACAAACAGTGATTTACGGTCATTCTTTAGGTGGCGCGATTGCCATCGATCTGGCGGTCCACCATCCGGAGGCGGCGGGGCTGATCACCGAGGGCACGTTTACCTCGATGCAGGCGATGGGACAGATCAACTATGGTTTTCTGCCGATCGGCTTATTGCTGAATCAGCGTTTTACCTCGCTTGAAAAAGTGCCTGCTTTAAAAATTCCCGTGTTGTTTATTCACGGCACCTGGGACAAAAAAGTGCCGGTTGAAATGGCTAAGCAGTTGTATGCCGCAGCGCCTGAACCCAAGAAATTGGTTCAGATTGAAGGCGGCGAACACAACAACAGCGCGACGATAGGCTGGCTAGAATACCGCGATGCGGTGACCGCTTTCGTCAGGAAAAATACGCATTAGTTAAAAACACCATATAATCCGTACATTACGCAGGATAAAACGCTGCGTGGCACGCTAACTTAACACTTTACAATCCCGTTTCAGGGATTTCGGAACAAATATGAAATCAGATGTCATCATTATCGGTTCAGGCGCAGCAGGCCTGATGTGCGCACTCCAGGCCGGGCTGCGCGGTCGTTCCGTGGTATTGCTCGATCACGCCAAGAAGCTGGCGGAAAAAATCCGCATTTCAGGCGGAGGGCATTGCAATTTCACCAATATTAACGCGAAACCTGAAAATTATATCTCCAGCAACCCGCATTTTTGCCGCTCCGCGCTCGCTCGCTACACGCCGAATGACTTTATCGAGTTGTTGCAAAAGCACAATATCAAATTCCATGAAAAGACGCTGGGCCAGCTGTTTTGCGATGACGAATCCGAAGTCATCATCGCCATGCTGCGCACGGAATGCGATGCGGCTGGCGTCAAGCGCTTTATGAACTGCGAAATCGAAGAGATCAAACATACGCCCTATGATGCGGATGCAGGTAATGGCAAAAAGGCCAAATACTATGTGTCAACCTCGCGCGGCGAATTCGAAGCGGTCTCGCTGGTGATCGCCACCGGCGGCCTGTCTATCCCGAAAACCGGTGCGACGCCCTATGGTTACCACGTCGCCGAGCAGTTTGGCGTGCCGATCACTAAATTGAGGGCAGGGCTGGTACCGCTCACGTTTGCACCGGATGAATGGAAACCTTATGCCGATCTGACGGGCGTCTCATTCCCGGCGATCGTCACCACCGCGAAACAGTCATTCCGCGAAGATTTGCTGGTCACGCATCGCGGTTTGAGCGGTCCGGTCATTTTGCAGGCTTCCTCTTACTGGCAGCCGGGTGAAGCATTGCACATCAACCTGTTGCCCGATCTGGACATGGAAAGCGTGTTAGATGAGCATAAAACCAGCAAGAAGCAGCTGGCCAACTTCCTGACACAATGGTTTCCCAAGAGTTTTTCAGATGTATGGTGCTCAGATAAAAAACCGTTCGAAAACAAGCCATTGAATCAGTATAATGACAAACAACGCAAAGTCATTGCCGCGCAGTTGCACGACTGGCAGGTGGTGCCTTCAGGCACACAGGGCTATGCAAAAGCGGAAGTCACCTGCGGCGGCATCGACACACAGGCGCTGTCGTCCAAGACGATGGAATGCAACGACGTCCCCGGCTTGTATTTCATTGGCGAAGTGGTGGACGTCACAGGACAACTGGGCGGCTACAACTTCCAGTGGGCCTGGGCATCCGGTTTCGCTGCAGGGCAGGCGGTCTAAATCTTGAAACAAGGCTCACTGATAAGCAAACTCGTCGCGCTGATCGCAACCGCGACGCTGCTTATCGTCGGGTGGATGTTCTTCGCCGTGTTGCTAGTGTTTCTTTTGAGCGCGGGACTGATTATCTTTGGCTGGATCTGGTGGAAAACACGCGCACTGCGCCGCCAGTTGCGTGAACACAAGCAATTCAGGGCGAGTGCGGCAAACGATGCTGAAGCCTTTCATGCGGATGAATTTACAGGCGACATCATCGAAGGCGAGGTGATTCGCAAAGTGGTCTCGATCGAAGAAATCAAACGCCGCCCGGATGACCTGTAACAGCCATGCTGCTCAATTGCGTCGCATATCGTCATGGCGTCAAAATTGCCGACCCCACCGTTGAGGAAATCAGCGATTATCTGGCGCATGCTGATTGCTTTGTCTGGGTCGCGCTTCGCGATGCGACTGAAGCCGAACTCAACACCATGCAGGAGGAGTTCGGCCTGCACGATCTGGCAGTCGAAGATGCGCGTCACGGCCATCAGCGTCCCAAGGTCGAGGAATATGGCGATACGCTGTTCGTTGCGATGCATTTGCCTGAATATATCGACGCTGAATTATCAGTAGGCGAGGTCAATGTCTTCGTCGGGCGAAATTTCATCCTCTCGATACGCAACCGAAGCGCCCAGAATTTCCTCGGCGTACGCGAACGCTGCGAGCGGGAGCCGGAACTGCTGAAACTGGGCTCAGGCTTTGTACTCTATGCGCTGATGGATGCAGTTGTCGATCGCTATTTTCCGCTGATCGATAAGCTTGAATTGCAGCTGGAAGCAATTGAAGAACATCTGTTCGATAAGGGATATTCGCTCGCGACCATCGCACAGCTCTACGGCCTGAAACGAAAAATTTCCGTGCTCAAACATGCCGTGATGCCGCTGATGGAGGCAACGAGCAAACTCTACGGTGGACGCGTGCCGCCGATTTGCGTCAACACGCAGGAATATTTGCGCGATGTGTACGATCACTTAACGCGCATCAATTCCACGATAGATATGATGCGCGACACCATCACCACAGCGATACTGGTCAGCCAGTCGACGGTTTCCATCGAGCAGAATGAAGTCAACAAACGTCTGGCGGCATGGGCGGCGATTTTTGCCGTTGCAACGGCTTTTGTCGGCGTCTGGGGTATGAATTTTCAGCATATGCCGGAGCTGAAACTCGAATATGGCTATCCACTGGCGCTGCTGGTGATCATCACCGTTTGCGGATTGCTGTTTTTCCGCTTCAAGCGTGCCGGCTGGCTGTAACGACAACGCGCAGTCTATTTTCCCTCGTTGATTTCGCTAAGCGTATGGATGAGTGCCTTGTTCAGCGCCTCCAGCGTTGCGAGCCTGTTGCCACCGTCATCGTTCGTTTTCTGGCCATATCTTAAGCTTACGAGCTGGCGTTTGAGCTCATCCATTTCAGCCTGCATATGGTTAATTCCCGCATCGACACCGGCAGAATAATCCGCAAAAGTAGGCGTGTGATGAAATGACGACATTGAAGCGCAGTAATGTTCAAACAGTGCACGCCGGTTAAGTGCATTCATGTCGGGGATCCATTTACGTTTAATGCGGAAGTCTAACTGATATGCATGCGCTCGGGGGGCTGTGGGCTTCTGTGCGGCACATTTCACACTGAATTTTAATTCGCATAATGCTTAGTTATGGAAACAGGCCGCCCCGAAATGGGCGGTTTTTTTTCGTCAAGAAAAAGCCCTGGGAAAAAGCCCTGGGAAAGTTACCAACAAAAACCGTGAACAAATTTGTGGACAAACAACCCAACCCACGAAAAACAAAGGCGGAAAATCCCGTGATTAAAAAACAGGCTGCGCGCTGCTTGGATAACCTTCGGCGGGGCGACCGCCGAACCCTTCGGGCTTCGGGTCACATCCAACAGAGGAACACCGCCTGAAACCCCGTTTCCCTATCGGGCAAACGGCAGGACGGTTAAGCATAGGCACTGAGGGTTTTTTGTTTACTTCCAGAAGGGTGAATCTAACACCGACCCGTTAGCAGTCTTTCGAGTGGTGAACTTGTGTACAGGCGAAAAAATCAGCCGCTGTCATGCGCTGCGCGTTACAGGCCGACAGCAGGACGCAGAGAATCAACCACCTCACACCGCGCACCGATCAAAAGCACCGCAAGCCTCAAAACGGCGGAAAAACTGCAAACGCTGTTCAGGACATGGCAAGGCAGAGATACGAGCCAGCAGGGGCGATTTATGCTTGAGCGGAATAGGCGAACCAGCACGGGCGTTAATAAAGTCCGTGTACCCCTGTTTAAATCGGTCTGAGAGCGGTATAGCTTGCGGCAGGTAACGCCCCTTTGTGTGCCATGCACTCAAGACCGAGTGAACCCCATGTGCATAATCAGGCGAGAAAATTTGTTTGGTGTCGTAAAGGTTATAAAATTCCGTGCCAAAGTAACTCCAAGTATCAATATGCAATGCTTGTTCGTTTTCGCCCAGATACACCCGCGCCCTGTGCATTCGGGGCAAATTGCCCTTGAGTCCTACGAACTTCAAAAACTTACCAGCAAACGGAATAGGCACACGATCAAGACGGCGACAGCAGACAAGATGTTCAGCCAGAATTGAGCGCAACTGACCATCGACCATGCTGATGTCTTGCACCAGTAACAGCACATCCCAACCACGTTTGCGCAGATACAGGAACCACGTCAAAAGCTTTTTTCGTTCCTTGTCCTGCCAGTCGCGAGCGTTAAACCACGAACCCAGCTCATCCAAGACAAGAAGGCCGTTTTTATCTTCGTTATAGGTATCGTTGGCAATACCGATATTCTCGAAATCCTCGACTGTTGGCTTGTCTGGAATCCGCATGACCGTTTTTTTGCTAGACGGTGAAAAATACCGGTCAGGGAACAAATCCATATTGGTGCAAACAGTATTACCTTTTTCGAGGTATTCAACCATTTTTGCAACGGCAACCAGCGATTTACCCGTGCCAAGCTTGCCCGTAATGAAAAAGGAAGCCATGCCGGTCAGGTTGCAGAGTTAACGAGTTTGAGCTTTTCAAGCGCCAGATCATAAGCCCACCGGCAAGCCTTAGCCGACCAGATGGACGCAAGAACAGCGGCGAAATCATACGGCAGAAACATACCAACGCCAGCGGAAACCCAAGACGGCAGAAGAGTTAAGCCGAGCAAATACAAAATCCCTTGTTTAAGACAGACAACGAGAGCAGCCGTCAGAAGCACAAAGCCAGCAATAGCAGTAACGGCAGTTGTCACTTTGCGCCCGAAATAGGCGACCGCCCAACCCGTGAGCGTAGAGGCCAGCCAAGTGAAGAAGGAAATAATAGCGGGCATGATTAGACCTTACGCAAAAGAGTTTCATAGATTGTGATCGCGCCAAAGATACTCACTACGCGGCTCGGTATTGGCATACAAAGGGCATCGAAGGCATCGAGGTGACAAAGTTTTGGCTAGGTGCAACAAATTTCAAGGATGCGATTGTCGAGTGTCACAATCTCGTTCACGGTCGCGGTGCATCAAATTTGAGTATCTGGGCGGCTGATGACTGGCAAAACATCTGGATCAGCGGGAGTGATTTATGTCCGTTCTGAAAAAATGTGTTATATATAACGATAATTTAGAACTGCCAGGTATTCCGCCTAAGCCTAAAAAGCGGGGGCGTCCTGTTACTGGTCATGCAAAATCGAATGCGCAACGTCAAGCAGATTATCGTAAACGCAAAGGCTTAGAATCTTTAACTGTTTTGTTGCCGGATGATATTTTGACTAGGCTTGAGGGGTTTATGCTGGCTCGAGATGAAACGAGATCTCAGGTTGTTGAGAGGGCGCTTAGGTTGTTTTTTCGTAAACGTTAGTTTTTTAAGGGGTTTGTATGTCGACAATGATTATTGAAGTCTATGACGCGTTTAAATCGGCTGGTGCCACTGAAGATAAGGCACAGGCGGCGGCTAAGGCCATCGCTGATTATGATAATCGGTTCAATAAGGTTGAAACTGAGCTTGGAACAATTCGCGGTGAACTTTCGGCGCTCAAAATGATGGTCGGCATTGTTATTGCTTTGAATATGGCGATCATTGGCTTGATCGTTAACACATTGATAAAGAATTGATTATTTTTGGAGTGGTTAAAAATGGATCTAGATTTTTATAAGGCTCGTGTATTAGAGCTTACCACTCGAGTGAATGAGCTTAATCAGGAAAATCAGGTTTTACGTGCATCTGCTGGATCAGCAAATTATTGGCTTAAGTTGTGGCGCAATCTGTATATTTTTAGCGCGCTTTCCGTTTGGGGCTGGCTTGGGATACTTTCAAACGCTTTTCATTTCTGATTTTTTCGTCAACGTTGTAGTTTTTTCGGTAGGTTTGGCGGCGTGATTCTGTGGCCGATAGGTTCGGTATTGTGTCCAGCCAGTCGGATACCTCTTTTTCTGTCACGGGGGTTTCGTCACTGAAAAGCAAGCCGGATTGCATCATTTTTTACGCTCTTTAAAAATTCGGTGTATTTACAGCATAAAGCCTTAATAATCAAAGCTTTGTTTTTTAAGTCAATGCGCATAATGTATATTATGTCAAATAAATATTGCACAGCAGATTGAATATGACAATCTCGCCACATCGGGTGATAATGAAAAACGCAATTTCTACGCTGCACCCGCGCGAAGCTAAAATACAACTGTAATACTAATCAGTTAAAACGACCCTATTCTCCCAACTCAACCTGACGCACCTAATCAAACGAGTGATCATCATGAACCCAAAAATAGCCCCCTTATCAGATCTCGAAGTAAACCATATCAATGCCTACTGGCGCGCCTGCAACTATCTGGCTGCCGGCATGATTTATCTGCGTGACAATCCGCTGCTCCGCGAACCGCTCAAGCTCGTACACATCAAAAATCGCCTGCTGGGACACTGGGGGTCTAGTCCGGGTCTGTCGTTCGGCTATATCCACATGAACCGCCTGATCGTCAAATACAATCTGAATGCAATCTTTATGGCAGGCCCGGGACATGGCGCACCCGGCGTACTGGGGCCTGTATATCTTGAAGGCCGCTACAGCGAGGTGTATCCGAACAAGGGCGAAAACATCGAAGGCATGCGCCAGTTTTTCAAAGAATTTTCCTTTCCGGGCGGCATCGGCAGTCACTGCACCCCTGAGACACCGGGTTCCATCCACGAAGGCGGCGAATTAGGCTACAGCGTCTCACACGCCTTTGGCGCCGCTTTTGACAATCCTGATCTGATCGTCACCGTGATGGTCGGCGACGGCGAATCCGAAACAGCCCCCTTGGCGACCTCCTGGCATTCGAACAAATTTCTCAATCCGATCCGTGACGGCGCCGTGCTGCCTATCCTGCATCTGAACGGCTACAAGATCAACAACCCGACCATCCTGTCGCGCATCTCGCACGAAGAACTGGAAAACCTGTTCAAGGGTTACGGTTGGACGCCCTACTTTGTCGAAGGCTCAGATCCTGAAACCATGCATCAGCGCATGGCCCAGGTGATGGAAGAATGCGTGCTGGAAATCCGCCGCATCCAGACTGAAGCACGCGAGAGCGGCATACCGGCACGTCCGCGCTGGCCGATGATCGTGTTGCGCTCCCCGAAAGGTTGGACAGGTCCTGCCGAGGTAGATGGCAAGAAGATGGAAGGATTCTGGCGCTCACATCAGGTGCCGATCGGCGACGTCAAGACGCCGGAGCATTTCGCCAAACTGGAAGAATGGCTAAACAGCTATAAGATCGATGAACTGTTCGACGAAAACGGCAAACTATTGCCGGAACTCAAAGCGCTGGCCCCCAAAGGCATCCGCCGCATGAGTGCCAACTTGCACGCGAATGGCGGCCTGCTGCGCCGCGCGCTGCATATGCCGAACTGCCGCGACTACGCCGTTGAAGTCAACAAGCCGGGCACCACGGTCGCGGAAAACACCCGTCCGCTGGGAAAATTCCTGCGCGACATCATGCAGGCCAATATGCAGAATTTCCGCGTGTTCGGCCCGGATGAAAACAGTTCGAACAAACTGGATAACATCTATGAAGTGAGCAAAAAAACCTGGCTTGCGGACTACCTGCCGGAAGATGCGGGTGGCGGCGAACTCTCACCGGATGGTCGCGTGATGGAAATGCTCTCCGAACATACGCTGGAAGGCTGGCTAGAAGGCTATCTGCTCTCGGGACGCCACGGCTTCTTCTCTACCTATGAGGCCTTCGTCCACGTCATCGACTCGATGTTTAATCAGCATGCCAAATGGCTGGCGATGTCAAAGGACGTGCCTTGGCGCGCGCCGGTGTCGTCACTGAATCTGCTGATCACCTCTACCGTATGGCGTCAGGATCACAACGGCTTTACCCATCAGGATCCGGGATTTTTGGATCTGGTGGTCAATAAGAGCCCGGAAGTCACCCGCATTTATCTGCCGCCCGATGTCAATTGCCTGTTATCGGTCGCCGACCATTGCCTGAAAAGCACCGACTACATCAACGTCATCGTCTGCGACAAGCAAAAGCATTTGCAGTTTCTCAACATGGAAGCGGCGATCCTGCATTGCACCAAGGGCATCGGCATTTGGGACTGGGCCTGTAACGATCAGGGGAGCGAACCGGATGTCGTGATGGCCTCAGCCGGTGATATTCCCACCAAGGAAGCGCTGGCCGCCGTGATGCTGCTGCGCGAGCATTTCCCGGATCTGAAGATTCGTTTTATCAATGTGGTCGATCTGTACAAACTGACGCCTTCCACCGAACACCCGCACGGCCTGAGCGATCGTGATTTCGACAGTCTGTTCACAAAAGACCGTCCGGTGATGTTCAACTTCCACGGCTACCCGTGGCTGATACACCGTCTGGCCTATCGCCGCCACAACCACCAGAACTTCCACGTACGCGGTTACAAGGAAAAAGGCAGCATCAATACACCACTGGAATTGGCCATTCAGAATCAGATCGACCGCTTCAGTCTGGTGATCGACATCATCGACCGTCTCCCTGCCCTGCAAGTTTCCGGTGCACACATCAAGGAGAAGATGCTTAACAAGCAGATCGAATGCCGCAACTATGCCTATGAGCACGGCATCGATCTGCCTGAAGTCGACAACTGGACCTGGACGCTTTGAAACAGTTGCTAGCGGCTAGTCACCACCCAACTACAAACTAGCGACTAACAACTTATGACTAGCATTCTGACCATCAACAGCGGCTCGTCGTCGATCAAGGCCAGCCTGTTCGACGCAACAGGGGGTCGGCGCAATTTCCGCTACGAGCACCTGAGAGATCATGCGCCGGCTTTCGACCTGTTAATGCAGGAACTCAAGCACGATGCGCCGGACATCATCGGCCATCGTTTCGTGCACGGCGGCGAGATCACCGATGCCGCGCGTCTGGTCGATCACACTGAACGGGAACGTCTGGAAAAAATCACCCACCTGGCACCCTTGCACCTGCCGGGCAACCTGATGGGACTGGATCTGTGCCGTCAGCGTTTCGATGTGCCGCAAGTCGCCTGTTTCGACACCGCGTTTCATGCGGGTATGCCGGAATTTTCGCGTCGCCTGCCGATTCCACAGGAATTAGGCCTACGCCGCTTTGGCTTTCACGGCTTGAATTATGCCTACATCGCAAGCCGTCTACCCGAACTGTTGGGCCAGACGGCACGTGGCAATATCGTCATCGCGCATCTGGGCAGCGGCGCGAGTCTCTGTATGCTCAAAGACCTGCACTCGGTCGACACCACGATGGGATACACGCCAGCCGGCGGCGTCGTGATGGGCACGCGCAGCGGCAATCTCGACCCTGGCGTCATGCTGGAACTCTCCCGCCGCTTCGATACCGCGCAATTGACGGATATCGTGTTCCACCAAATGGGTTTGCTGGCCCTGTCGGATGGTGAATCCAGCGAGATGAGCGAACTATTGGCCAGCAATACGGCCTCAGCGCGGTTTGCCGTCGAGTATTTCTGCCGCGAAGTCAGCGGGGCAATCGGCGCACTGGCGGCCAAAGCGGGCGGCATCGATGCGCTGGTATTTACAGGTGGCATCGGAGAACACGCAGCGAGCATCCGCCGGCAGATCTGCGCGCCGCTGGCCTTTTTAGGTTTTGCATTGCATGACGACGGCATGTCGATGAAAATCAGCACCGCTAACAGCCGCCCTGTGCTGGTGGTAGCCGCAGACGAGGAGGCGATGATCCAACGACTCTGCCTGACCTTATCGACAGACTGAATTGATCACCGTCACACCCTGTTACAAATTTAACAACCGCAGTCTGCACGAAGCGCCGTGCCAACCGTTACAATACACGCATAAAATTCGTCTCTATTCCCATGTCCGCTCACTTAAAACGTCAAGTTCCGGTGGAACTGTTCCGCATTATTAGGAACGCTGCGCTGATGCTGTGCATGCTGCTAGCCGGCACGCACACATTGGCCGACGTGATGACAGATCCCCTCTCGACAGAAGCCAGACTTTCGCCCCCCGCACCCTGTACGGAAAGCCTAACAGACCGCGCCTTTGATCTGATCGACATCGTCAATACCGCGCTGTGCAACAACCCGCAAACGCGCGAAGTGTGGGCCAATTCCAAGGCACAAGCCGCACAACTTGGCGTTGTCAGCGGAGGCTATCTACCCGGTGTTAGCGTCAGTGTCAGCGAAAATCAAAGCACGCCCGGCAATAAGCTGCGCAGTCTGGGCGTTAATATTTCCTATTTGTTGTACGACTTCGGTGCCCGATCGGCCAATCTGGAAAATGCCCGCCAATTGCTGATTTCGGTGAGTGCTACTCAGGACAATACCGTGCAAGCGGTGTTTCTCGCGGCGGTACAGGCCTATTACCAGACTCGCTCAACGCTCGCTGCATTTGACGCATCCGTGGTATCAGAACAGGCCGCGCAGGAAAGCTTGAAAGTGGCCGAAGCGCGCTATCAGTCGGGCAGCACCACCCCAGCCGACAAGCTCACCGCGCAAACCGCCTACTCACAGGCTACACTCAACCGCATCACCGCCCATGGCGCGATGAAAATCGCCCAGGGGAATCTGGCCAATATTATGGGTCTTGATGCAAATATGGGTGTCAAGCTCGCACCCGGCCATGCGCCGGTTGACATAGAGCAAAATAAATTCAATGAGATCGAGCAAAGCATCGTCGCGCTGATTGAGACAGCCAGACAAAACCGTCCAGACCTGCTGGCAGCGGAGGCCTCAGTCAAAGCCGCTCAAGCGGCCGCTGATGCGGCGCACGCGGCGGGCATGCCGACCCTGTCGATGACGGCGGCGGCCAATCAGAACAACAATGCCGGACTCAACACGCACGGTTCCTCTTTGGGGCTGGCGGTCAGCGTGCCGCTGTTCTCGGGTTTTTCACCGACCTACCGGATACGTGCTGCCGACGCACAAGTCGAAACTAAAAAAGCACAAATGGACCGTATTCGTTTGCAAGTCGCACTCGACGTCTGGAACGCGTATCAAAATCTGACCACCGCCTCGCAAAACAGGCGCACCACCCGCGATTTACTCAGTAGCGCTGAGCAATCCGAACGCGTTGCCTCGGGGCGTTACCGCGCGGGTGCCGGCACCATGCTCGATTTACTCAATGCGCAAAACATCCTGGCCGGTGCACGTCAGCAACGTATTCAGGCCGATCTGAACTGGAATATCAGCCGCGCCACACTGGCCCAAGCGATGGGCAGCCTGGATGCGCAATTATTAACGTCCTTACCCGACGTCACAACGTCCTTTAAGCCATGAAAAAACTTCTGCTCTCCCCTCTCTCACTCTTGCTAATCAGCGCAGCGCTTGCGATCGCGGGATGGACGACCTACCGGCAATTTAATCAGGCAACACCCGAACAGCAATACCGGATGCAGGCCGTGGAACAGGGCGACATCAGTCAGACCGTCTCGGCCAATGGCACGATCAACCCGGTGACGCTGGTCAATGTCGGCACTCAGGTATCGGGTACGGTCAAAAAGCTCTACGTTGACTTCAACAATGCGGTTGAAAAAGGACAGGTGCTGCTCGAGCTGGATAATGCGCTGCTCTCAGCCCAGCTCAAACAGGATATGGCGAACGTGGAAATCGCACGCGCATCGGTCGAATTGGCGAGCGCAAATGAAGCGCGTACCCGCAGCCTGTTTAATCAGGAATACGCGTCCCGCCTGGAGCTCGATACGGTCATTCAGGCCAAAAAAGCAGCCCTGTCACAAATGAAGCTCACTGAAGCGACCGTCGAAAAGGATCGCGCCAATCTGGCCTACTCGGTCATCCGCTCCCCCGTATCGGGCGTCGTAGTCGATCGTTCGGTTGACGTCGGACAAACCGTCGCCGCCAGTTTACAGACACCGACCCTGTTCAAGATCGCACAGGATTTATCCAAGATGCAGATCGACAGCAGCTTCGCTGAAGCGGATATCGGAAAAATCCGCGTCGGCCAAACCGTGCGTTTCACGGTGGATGCGTATCCGAACCGGAATTTTCAGGGTACGGTGCGCCTGATCCGTTTGAATCCCACCACCGTGCAAAATGTGGTCACGTATGATGTGGTTATCAACGTCGCCAATCCGGAACAGATTTTAATGCCCGGCATGACCGCCTACGTGAGCATCGCGGTGACTGAACGCCGCAATGTGCTGTTCGTGCCCAACGTCGCCCTGCGCTTCAAACCCGTTGAAAAAGCGGGCGCACCGGTAAAACCCCGCAGCGAGACGGGCAAACCCAAAGAGGACAAGCGCGACGGATTTTCCGGCCGGTTGTATGTCTTGAGAAACGGCCAGCTCGTCGCAGTGCCAGTCAAACTTGGCATCACCGACAACCGTAACACCGAAATATTGTCAGGCGACATTAAGGCGGGCGACCAGATCGTCACAGGCGACGCACAGGGCGGCAACACGGCGCAATCAGGTAGCCAACCGATGCGCATGAGAATGTTCTAATGAGCGATGCTGTCATCCGCATTGTGGATTTGAGTAAATCCTATGCGACTTCCGCAGGCTTGTTTCCGGCGCTTAAAAATGTCAGCCTGACGATTAACCGCGGTGAGTTTGTCGCCATCATGGGTCCGTCAGGCTCGGGCAAGTCGACCTTTATGAATATTTTGGGCTGTCTTGACGAACCCACCGACGGCCAGTATCAACTCAACAACCGACAAGTCTCAGAACTGGGGCGCGACGAACTGGCGCTGTTGCGCAACCAAACGATAGGCTTCGTGTTTCAGGGGTTTAATTTATTGCAGCGCATGACGCTGCTCGACAACGTCGCCCTGCCGCTAATCTACGCGGGTGTCGAGCATGCCGAACGGTCACAGCGTGCGAATGAATTACTCACGCGTGTTGGACTTGCCGACAAAGCGAATTCACTGCCCAATCAGATTTCCGGCGGACAACAACAACGGGTTGCCATCGCCCGCGCCCTGATCAACCGCCCGCGCCTGCTGCTGGCGGATGAGCCGACCGGCAATCTGGACAGCCACACCAGCGTCGAAATCATGGCGCTGTTCAGCGAATTGAATCTCGAAGGTATCACGATTGTGCTGGTCACCCATGAAGCCGACATCGCCAGCCACGCCAAACGCCAGGTGCGCTTTTACGATGGCAGCATCATCAGTGATCAGGCAACGGAGCCTCAATCATGACGCTGGCGATGCTGGGCGAAGCGTGGCGCGCAATGGGGGCAAACCGGATGCGCACGGTGCTGACCATGTTGGGGATGGTCATCGGCGTTGCGGCTGTCGTGCTGATGATGTCGATCGGACAGGGTGCGCAATATGCCATCAAACAATCGATTAGCGCGATGGGCAGCAATCTATTCATTCTGCTCTCCGGCAGCACTCAGACCGGCGGCGTACGTACCGGCAGCGGCGGCGCGCTGACGTTGACGGTGAACGATGCGGCCGCCATTGCCGAATTGCCCGGCGTGCAGGCGGTCGCCCCGATCAATCCGGGCGATGCGCAGGTCGTTTACGGACCGGCCAACTGGAATACCGCCATTATCGGCACGACCCCCGCTTATTTGGATGTACGCGCCTGGCAGGTCGTCAGCGGTGCGGCGTTTACCGCCTCCGATGTGCGCTCGGCCACCCGTGTGGCGCTGATAGGCCAAACTGCTGCACAAAACCTGTTCGGCGATGACAATCCGCTCGGCAAAACGATCCGGATCAAGCAAAGCCCTTTCATCATTTTAGGGGTGTTGGCGAGCAAGGGTCAGGGCATGGATGGCCGCGATCAGGATGACACCATTATCATTCCCTTAACCACCGCCCAGCGCAGCGTGTTCGGCATCCGCTTTCCCGGTACCGTGCGCATGATCATGGTGCAATCGACGGGGCTGGATGTGATGCCGGAAGTGGAAGCTGCCATGACAGGCTTGCTGCGTCAGCGCCACCGCATACGTGAAAATACCGAGAACGATTTTTCGCTGCGCAACCTGACAGCGGTTGCCAATTCAGCCGAAGAGAGCACCCGCATCATGTCTATGCTGCTGGGCGCGATCGCCTCGGTCTCGCTCCTGGTCGGCGGCATCGGCATCATGAACATCATGCTCGTGTCAGTGACCGAGCGCACCCGCGAAATCGGCATCCGCATGGCCATCGGCGCGCGCGAGCGCGACATCCTGCTGCAGTTTCTGCTCGAAGCCATCATTATTTCAGTGGCAGGCTGCCTGATTGGTCTGCTAATCGGTGTGGGCGGCGCACTGCTGACCGAGGCGCTGACCGGAACGCTTGTGATCATCTCGGGCAGTTCTGTGCTGGTCGCCTTTGGCGTGGCGGCAACGGTCGGAATTTTCTTCGGTTTTTACCCCGCCAGAAAAGCCGCCCGTATGGACCCGATCGAAGCGTTGCGTTACCAATAGCTACGCACTTGTGTCGAATTTTTAACGGTTGATACCCCATGGATATCCTCGCTGTACTGCTCCTCTTCGCCTTTGTTGCCTGGTATTGGTTCGACAGTATGGGCGCACTGGATGCGGCCAGAAATTATGGCAGACAAGTCTGTCGGGATGCCGACCTGCAGTTTCTCGATGATACGGTCGAAAATGTTAAAACGCGACTCGCGCGCGACCAACAGGGCAGACGCGTTTTGCAGCGCACCTACCGGTTTGAATTTAGCGAAACAGGCAACAGTCGCCTGGAAGGACAATTGATCCTGTGCGGCACTACATTAGCGTCGGTCACACTGGATCCTTACCGCATCGACTAAACAGAGGACTAATGCCCGCTACCTGCCGGCAGTAACGCAATACCCTGTTCATTAAACCGCGCTCTTACACAGTTCCACACCGCTTCGCGTGCCAATGATTTATGCTCAAAACTGTCCACACGATAACGTGCGGTAAAACTCGCCACCCAGGTCTCCCCTGTCGTGACCACCCCGTTGTAATACACATGGGGTTTGTACATCAGCACGGGGTTATCCTTGCACATCACATATTCAGATTGCATCAGCGCATCGGTGATGATCCGGTGAACCACCTGGCTATCGGCATCCGGCGCTGTATAGAACAGCGTTTCGTCTACCATGCCGCAAGGCGCAGTACTGTAATTTTCCATAAAAGCTTCCGACACCTGTGAATTGGCCAGACTCATCATGGGGCCATCATAGGACTCAAGACGGATGGTGCGCCAGGCAATGTCATCCACCCGGCCGACGACATCGTTCACCCGAATGAAGTCACCAACCCGAAATGGTCGCTCAATATTTAAAATAATGCCGGAAAATACGTTGGATATATTAGACTGGACCGCCAGCCCCACGATCATCGCCAGCACGCCAGAGGTCGCCAGCAGGCTGGTGAGTGACTGACTGAACACCACCGCCACAATTCCGGCCATTGCCAGCGAGAACACCAGCAGCGTGACAATACCCTTCATCACGTTGGGCACCTTGCGTCCTGTACTCTCTTCGAGCGGCAGCCAGACAAAACGGCGCAGTGCCATGTCGATCAAGCGTGCGCTCAGCAGCCACCAGAGACTTTCATAGGCGAACACCAGATTGCGCGTGATGGACGGTCCCCAGTTGGCAAATGACCAGTCGATAATCAGATTACCGAGTGCCAGCAGCAGGATCGGCCAGAAGATCAGGCGCAGCAGCCAGGACTGTAGCGCAATGTAACGCCCCAATTTTCGCATATCGAGCACCACGGCGGCCAGCGTACCCAGCAGACCGAAGATCGCGATGTATATGAAATATTCACTCGCGATAAGATCGTGTGCGGCAAGAGCTTCTGGGGTGAGCAACAGCCCTAGTGTGATGCTCGAAAACAGCGGTTGTTCGCCTGTCATCCCCACATACTGCGGTGCACCATCCCCGCGCTCGCGCACCAGATCCTGAGAAATCCAAGCATTATCAATTTTCCAGCCGGTTTCCGCCTTAACGATATTGCGTTTTTGCAGATCCTCCTGCAAGGCATTGCCGGTCGGCATACCCAACACGTCCACGACATACATCAGGTTATTGCTATTTAACAGCCGATGGCGAAACTCGATACCGGCCACATTTTGATTGTAGGCGTGTTTATCTTTGCGAAAATTGAGTTTGAATTTCTGCTTGATACGATAGCGACGATATTGCACTTCCTCGCTGTCCTTAATCTCCTCGGGCTTGTCGAACACGACCGGTTCAACGGCATTGACGATTTGCATGTCCTGCGGATCAAACTTGCCGCGATAGCGGAACCAGATCGACATATCCAGTGTGGCAATTTCCGCCTGCGGATCGATATCACTGACTTCGTTAATCGTCGCGCCCACGTAAACCACATTGGTCTTGAACATGAAACGGTTATTCACATACAGCACACGCCCCTGACGCAGCGCCTCGATGTAATTGAAGTTCGCCCCCTTGGCGATGGGAGAGAGTTGTATCGGTGCGGAGATCAGGTCCAGACCGTTATACACACCCATCTGGATGGGCAATTGTGCACGCCCCTCAACAAAATCGAGTGTGCCCGAGATTCCCTGCAGGCTCTCAGTACCGGGCTTGACCGCCAGCGCCACCTGCGCTGCGTCATACGCGGAGACGGCCAGCCAGTCAGGGTTGGACTTGAACTTTTGCTGATAGCGTATTTGAAAGCGTTGCGCCTCATCATTTGCGGTATCAAACAAAACCGGCGTGGCCGCAATGATGCCATGACTCTGGGTGGCCGCCTCCTTGCCTGAGCGCGACTTGAGCTCCTGACTGAATAAGCCGCTGGAGAGCTCAGACGGCCCGAATACTTCGAGCAAATTACCGGTACTGCGGATGTCGTGCACGATATGGGCGGCAAGCACGGAATTCGTCGCGATGTAGATCGCACCGACGTCGATCTGACGAATTTCAGCCAAAATCAATTTTAACTGAGTATCGGTATCCTGCCCTGCCTTGATCGTCCAAACTTTCTGTACCGGCGTCTCGAATCGCTTATAGACATCCATAAAGGGTTCAACCCGCGCATCGTATTCTGGGCCCGCCTCACGCACCACATACATCACGCGCTGCAACTGAATGTTGCGTGCATAATTGGCCGTAAAACTGGCCTCATCGGCAGGATTCAACCCCAGCGAGAGTACTCCCGGCGTGCTGGTTGCGAGTGTGGTCACCAGCGGCAGTTTTGTCTGCGAAAAAACTGGGGCGGCAGCCTGTAAAATTGCCGCATCAAGATAGCCCAGCACGCCGACAACCCGCTTGTCCGCCACGATGCCGGCGGCCGCTTGCGGCGTTTCATCCACACTGAGTAATTCCAGCGGCCGGCCCAGATAGCCCCCGTCAGCGTTAATCTTTTCGATATAGAGCGCAGCGCCCTGCATGAGTGCCACCCCTGCAGGACTCTTGATGGGGCCTACGACAGCCAATCGGGGACGGGTATTGATATCATCGTGTAACAGAGTCACCCTAGTAATCAAGGACAGCAAGGTGCCAACGATCACGATCAACACCAGCATGACACCGAAAATTTTCCATTTAGGCGTACGTTGTATTCGTTGTATCAAGGTATTCAAATCCATGTGATCACCGTTCTATCCAATTATTGTGTTAATGAGCAGAGGGCGGCGGTTGCACCACCCCGTCTGCGAGTTCAAGCCTGTATTGCGTCTGTCCGACTTTGATCATCACCGGCATAGGCCATGCGCCATCAGGCACATCGAGGGAGGAAAACTCACGAGTTTTGGCGTTATAGCTCAGCCACGAGGGCAGTGCTTTGCCGTCGAGCATCGATATTTTTATATTTTTACCCGACAGTTTTCCGGCCAGTGATGCAGGCAGAGCATACTTGAACGCATTGGCCTGTTCGGCACGTCTGGCCAGGTCGAGTGCACGTGCTGAGGTCATGCCCCGCGCCAGTGCTTTGCCCAGCACCTGTCTGAAGATGCGACTCGTACCCGAGCCTTTTAATACGGCTTCTACCCCCCGACCCGTTGCCAGTGCGCTGTCGATGGAGGATGCGTCACGCGTCATCGTGACACGTCGTGCTGTCGTCATCGCCTGCTCAGGAGTTTCACCGCGTGCCAGTGCGTTGCCCAGCGCCTTCTCAAAAGCCGCACTACTATAGTTGGGCAAGGCGCGCCCGCTGGAAAATATTGCGTCAGGATTGAGCGCATCGGCCGCAATGGCGCGTTGTTCATCCGCTTGTATCTGCCGTGAACGTTTCATTGCCTGAGCAAAGGGCACCCCGCGCGCCAGCGCTAAACCCAGCACATCACCCGCCCCCTCTAGCTGCTCAGCAATGACGTTTGAGTTACCGCCCGCTAATACCGTGTTCGGATTGCGCGCGTCAGCACGCGTCGTTGTAGCCTCATCCCTAGCCAACACCCCCGCGCGCTTCATCGCCTCTGCGATCGAATAGCCTCTCGACAATAAGTCACTCAAGGCCTTCTGAAAAGCAGGCGAGCTCTCGGCAAGTTTGTCGGGCGTATTGGCCAACATACTTTGCGGCGTGCTATCTGCCTGCGTCATCAAATCAGCCTGAAGCACAGCGGCCTGAGCCAGTTTAATCGCATCATCAAACGTCATCCCACGAGCTAAGGCCGTCGCCAATGCACGATCAAACGCAGCGGTACCCGCTGCTGTCTTTGCACTGGCTAGTGCGCCGAGTTGCGCGGCTACATCACTCCCGCCCGCTGACAGATTTTGTGCGGCGGCCACCTTGGCCGAGACTGTAAACCCTGTCTCTGCCTTAAAGGCCTGATCGGCGCGTGCCATCGCCTCGCTCATCGGCAAGCCTCTGGCCAATTGCTGCGCTAGCGCTGCGCTATACACATTTCCGGCACGCGCTGCCTGAGCTGCCGTCATACCTAGCGCCAGCGCAGTCGTGACGTGATCACCCGCCAGCGTATCCACTGCACTCGCCGGATTGCTAGCCAGCGCCTGTGTAGTCACGGCGGTCGTAGCAGCGGGCACCGGTGTTGCTGCGGGTTCCGACGCTGGAGCTGGAGCTGGAGCTGGAGCTGGTGCTGGTGCGGGTGCTGGAGCTGGAGCTGGAGCTGGTGCGGGTGCGGGTGCGGGTGCGGGTGCGGGTGCGGGTGCGGGTGCGGGTGCTGGAGCTGGAGCTGGAGCTGGAGCTGGTGCTGGTGCTGGTGCTGGAGCTGGAGCTGGAGCTGGTACTGGTACTGGAGCTGGAGGGAGCGGTAAAATGATAGGCAATGCATTGATTCCCAGCGTGCCACTCAAATAGCTCACGGTGTAGTTTCCACTCGTATAGCCACCCGGCGTAATCAGGTAGTTCCCCGCATTGATCGCGCCTTGTGAATTTCCGCCATAAGTCAGCACCCCGCCCAGCACCGCTGCACTCTCGCCGTTGACCAGACCGGTATACGTCACGCCATTGCCACCCGAATAGGTCTGGCCGTCATAGATTTTTGCAACGCCCAAGGCTGCGACCGTTAGAGGCGCACGCGTAATATCAGCCGCTGTGACGGCGCCCGTATTGTAGGTATAGTTTCCCGCCGCCACACCACCTAGCGAAATACCGGTCACAGTGACTGTTTTGCTTAACCCCGCATTTTGATCGGCGAAACTCGCCCCATAGTTAAGCGATAAGTTGGCAATATCCCATGCAAAGCGGTTATCAGACAGACTAACCGTCGCCGCAAGAGTCCCGTCGTAAACTTTATTATTCCCCGTCGCACTCACGGTCAATGCAAACGGCGATACCGTCAAACTGCCGTTCACATAACTGGTTGCAGCGTATCCGACAGGCGCTACCAGTGTGCCTGACGTAACGCTCACAACATAGGGTGATGCCGCGACACCGGCTGTCTGTACAAAACCTGCCGAGGCGAGGCTGGCAGCACCCGTGATGGCATCCTGACTGAATACATTACCATAGCGCGCCGCATCAATCAGCCCGGAAACAATTGCCGCCTGGGGCGTCGCGGACAAATCAGTGCCATACACCTTGCTAAAACTTGCGCTGACCGACAGCACTGGCGTCTGGCTGAACAGGTAGCGGTTTCCGGTTTCAATCACACTGGCCGGCGCATAGCTGGCGGCGTTCACCCCCCATAGGGCGAGGTTGCCGCTTGCCAATCCGCCAAAACGATCCAGCTCGGGCGCTGCCGAATACACCAGCCAACGCCCCCCGCCAGTATTGCTTAATGCCGAAATACCGGCATTGTTGATAAAACTCCCCGGACCCGCATCCAACACAATGGCATCGCCTGCCGAACTGGCAGTCAACGAGGCCATCGAATCAAGCGTAATGCCTAGACCCTTTACATTGATTGAAGCTGCACTGATGGTATTAGCGATACTGACCGCGTTACTCGCCAGTAAGGAAACACCTGTGGCCGCCGTGATGCTATTTCCACCGGTACCGGCCAGCGTTTCAAGATAGTTTCCCGTAACCACATCATAGCTGAAAGTGGTTGATGCCAGATTATTCAGGCTCGCAGCTGCATTGTGCGCGGACAGCGTGTAATGCAGGCCGTCAGCCTTGGACACACCGATAATTGCGCTGTAGCTGGGGGTTGTTACTGGCGCTGCGCCGTAGTTGAACGAGATATTGCCCTGTTGTGACAGTACTGCCTCAAAGTTGGCTGTATTACTGTAATTCCCGATGCTGGTTGCATCCCACCTAACGGCAAGGGACGTCGCACTGGGCTGGTGAATGTACACGTCATTACTGGCAGTAACATTAGTTAGCCAGTCACACCATGCCGGAGAAATAGTCGGCATAGCCTGAACACCCGCGATCAGTCCTGCCGTGCTGCTTGAGAACGCAGTTGCCCCCCCCGCGAAGCTGATCACGCCATTGGAGCTAACATACATCGTGGTATAGGGTACGCCATAGAAGGAAAAACCGAACGGCAGGGTATAGGCAAAAAAGGCATCGTCCACCTTGAAGTTTTGCGCTGCGCCACCGCCAATCAGGCCGGCACGGGTGATCTTGATATCGTGACTGGCGTTGAGCTGCGCTGCATTGATCGAGGATACGCTCCCCACTTGAACATCATAGGCGTTGATCGTGATGTTGCCGGTTGTCGTGGTCGACAGGACGCCTTTACTCTGTACAAAATTGCTGCCCGTCCCCCCGTTCGCCGTCAGGGTGATATTGCCAGCCGCCGTGATATTCCCAGCCTGAGTGATGCTGCCTGCGGCGACAAGCGATAAATCACCGCGGCCAGAAGTCAGTATATCGTTCACGGCAATCGAGCTACCGCTCACTAGCGCTAAGCTGTCGCCGGCAATCGTCGCGCCCCCCACCGTGATTGCACCTGCCGTCGCATCACCCACCGTGATGCCCGAAAAACCAGTCACAAAATTGCTGGCGAAATTCGCCGCCGTCAATTGCAAGGTGCCCACGCCACCGCTGATACCGATGGTGGTGCCCGCCGTGCGCGGCTTGATCGTCAGCGCGCCGCCTGCGGCTTGCAGCGCATTTGTAATGAGTAATTTATCCGTGGCCAGAAAAATACGGCCGTTCGCCCCCGCATCAATTCCCCCTGTTCCTGCCAAATAAATCCCGTTCGTCGAGCTATCTGCCAAATTGACCAAACCACCGTTAGAACTAATGCGACCGTTCATCAGCACATTGCCCCAGTCCTGACTGGCCGCAATAAAGTTCAAGGCGCCCCCGCCGACCGCAGTACTTTGCACCACCCCGCCACTATTGATGCCGATGCCCCATCCCGAATTGCCCAAAACAGTGGCCGTACCGTTAAGGATTAAAGCGCCGGTCCCTGTTGTTTCTATCGTCGCGGCATCCACGCAGATACCTTGCGATTCGAGTCCGCCGCTCGAAAATCCGGTGATTGTGACCTGTCCCGTGGCCGTTGTTAAACGCGTACCGGCATTCTGAAACAGGACACCCGCCATGAAATTCGCTGGCAAATTACCCCCCGGGCCCGCCATGGAAGTCATCCCGTTAAGGGTGACAATCCCCTCGCTGGACAGCGTCCCGCCAGCAAAGGTAATCCCGTTACCCAACGCACTTTGTCCGTGCAGGGTCACATTACCCATGCCGGCAGTGATATTTCCCAGCACATGAATACCGCTGTTGCCGGTAGCTATTGTGCCTGCCGCGTACCCCGTCAGCGGGTCAACTCCTCCGCCCATGACGATGTTGCCGCCGTTACTGACAATACTCGAACCGGTATTCAGCAGTATCCCACCCGCACCTGACGCGTCGCTGTCACTGTTGAGTGTGACATTCAATATTCCCACCGTGGACGTAATTCCCACGCCGGCCGCGAGCGTAATGTCATTCGCCGCCTGCAACGTCAGCGTGGCCACAGCCCCCGCCGTTTTGGCAATACTGGCATTGACGTTGATGTTGCCCGCCTCGGCTAATACGCCCGTTGTCGTAATGGTCACGCTGGTGCCGGCGTTGAGCGCGGTTTGTATCGTCGTGTTGCTGATATTCGAACCTGTCGCGCCCGGCGTCCAGAGCGCAGGCGCAATACCGGCCATTGAGCCCCCTGCATCCATACCCGCCGTGATGGTCACGTTGATCGGATCGAGCAGCCAGCGACCCGCGTTCCCGTAAGCAGAAGAAGCATCGACTAGAATGCCTGCCACATCCAGCCAGTGACCGGAAGTTTCGATCTGGCCGCCGTTGCCGCCGTTCACCCCACCTTTGGCTAGCAGCGTGCCGTAAACACGGGTTTGAGAATTGCTGTTATGTACATCAGACCACGCAACGACCACGCCGCCGTTGCCGGTATCGGTCGCTGAGGCATCCAGTGTCACTGAAGCTGCAATCGTCACCGTCGTAGCTTGCGGCATCGCACCGTTCCCCTGCCAGCCGCCGCCAACATTGATCGTGCCGCCCCCGTAAGTGCCCGATGCGTCAATGCGGGTATTGTCCAGCAGCATGATATTTTCGCCGCTGACGGTGACGCCGCCACCGCGACGACCGCTGGCATTCAGCACGGTATTGCCTAAAAACAGCACGTTCGGATAATTGACCGGCGGCAACAACGGCAGATTATTGCCGCCTTCGATGCGGATCGTTCCGCCACCCGACGCATCCAGCAGCGCATTTTCCAGCCTGACCTGACCTGATGTCTGTATCGAAATCGCACCATTGGATGGCAGTACCGTATCAATGTTCGAGGCGGCAAGCATACGGCCGCTCACATTCACATACTGAGTGGCGGCGAGCGTAATCGTGCCTGCCTCCCCCGTTGTATGACTGACGTCCATGAGGGCGGCGGCCGTCTGGCTGATGCCGGCCGCTTGCAACAGTATCGTTCCGGCGTTAACCGCAGGCAGAGAGGCACGGGCGGTTATCTCGCCGCTGTTGATGATTTCGGGCGCACGCAGCGTGATACTTCCGGCCGATCCGTCGGTGCCGGCATTCGCATTGATACTGCCGCTATTGTCTATCCGGCTACTCGCCTCCAGCACGATCTTGCCGCCGCGCATCGACATACCGGTGGCTTCCAGACGACCGGCATTATTGACCACGCCCCCTTGCAGGCTGCTGGCTGCGATGGCTGACAAAATAATCAGCCCGCCGGGCGCTAACACCGCCTGCCTGTTTTCGACCAGCGCCTTGATCTGTGAGGGCGTGACGGTGATACCTGCTAAGGTATTGTTACTATCAAAATTTAGGGAAATCGACTCCCCTGCGGCCATCACAACCGTACCCAGTTGCGCGATGATCACGCCGTTGTTTCTCACCTCAGGCGCCAGGAGCGCGATATAACCGCCGAGAGCGGCCTTGAGATTCCCCTCGTTGATCACGCTGCCCGTCGCACCGTTGCGCGCGAAAGTGCTTTTCCCCGCCATGAAGTCGGCATCGCTGATGCTGTGCGTGGTGGCGACCAGACCGCCTACATCAGCCGAGGAAGCCGGGCTGAAATACACGCCGTTAGGATTAGTCAGAAATACCTGGCCATTGGCGGTGATGCGGCCAAATATCTGACTGGGATTGCTGTCCAGAACACGGTTTAAGGTGACACTGGCGGCCGAAGGTTGCTTAAAATTAACTTGCGCTGCCGCACCCACGTTAAAGGTGTTCCAGTTGATCACGCCGCGCGGTGTCGTCTGCGTGATGTCCATGATGGCACCGCTCTGGCTGATTGCGACCTGCCCTGCTGCGACCTGCCCGCCGGTTGGCAGTTGTGCAGGCGCCGGGGGTGCTGCGAGAGCCGGTATGCTGAACATCACGCTCGCGCACAGTAAGGCACTCGTAGCGGTTTGTGACCGTTTGCCGCGGCCTCGCGTATTTTCGGCCGCAGCCACCCAGGTGTTAAGCCGCAAACTCCAGATCAGCCGGTAAATATGGTTCATATAACTATAACGGCAACGAGGCCAGCAACCAGAAACGGTTCCTGATCAGGGTGCCGTCCTGATCAGTGCCTGTCAGCGTGGGATTGGGATTAGCTCCGATGCGTCTGGCCCAGGTGGTTTTTAGATTCAAGCCAAAATCACTGAGCCACCCGGCTGAGACACCGAAGCCTTGCAAGCTATAATTGTTGAGCGCGGGCGCGCCGGCAAAATTATTATTGTGATTAACGGTGACCTGTCCCCAGTCATAAAAAGCCGTCAAACTGAAATGATGCGGCAGGCTGCCGCGCAATTCGGCAGTGAACATCTGCCCACCCGCCCCGCCCCCTTCACTAGCGGGATAAGCGCGTACGCCATTGGCCCCACCCAGATAAAATTTCTCCGCAGAATCAAGATTTTTACCTGCCAGCTGCCCCGAAATCGACAGATAGGCGGCCACGGACTCTGTCAAGGTTTGCAGGCGGCTAGCCGAATAGCGGAACTTGTTAAATTGCCCGTCCGTGCGGGTCGTTGCAGTATCGGCCAGCTGATTCGGTGAGCCGTTTAAGTTCACACGGCCCGTTAGCCAACTCAATCCCATCGTGTTCACGCCGCCACCGAACCCGCTATCCTGTATCGTGCTGTTCAGTGCCGCCGTCAAGGTGTTCAGCGCATAACGGGTCGTCGTGGCAAAATTTGCCTCATTATTGAAATACTTGTGGTCATAGTTGAAGGCCAGATTCAGGTTATTCAGTTTTGAGCGTATCAACGGATAGCTGGCATCAAGGCCGTAACTGACCGACGAACCCTGAACATGCAGCGTCAAAAATTCAGGCGCAACCAGTTTATAAGCCATGTAGGAAGCACTGGTGCCGACACGCCAGCCGTCATACCCGACGGGGGCGCTGAACGCCAGCCGTCCATAGCTGCTGCCACTTGACGCCATCAGGTTCGCACCCAGTTGATCTCCTAATGCCAGCGGGCTATTGAGATTGAAGTTTGCTGAAAGATGCTGGTTTCCCGTCGCGCGGGAGCCTGCGTTGTCCATGCCGGCATTTCCTGAAAACAATGGTTGATCAACGGTATTCAGTATCAGATCGGTTTGTCCCAATGCCTGACCTTCACTTAGACTACCCGTGACACTGACGCCGGGAATATCACTCAACAGCAAGAGTATTCGATCGATCGCGTGAGCGCTCAGCAGGGTTCCTGCGGGCTGGGCGGCATTGACATACCGGCTGATTGTCTCGCTGGACAAACGGGTGGCAGGTACGCCTTCAAAGCGGGCACCGCCAAATACGGCCTCGATAATATCTATACTGACGACACCCTCTTCGATTTCCTGCTGGGGCAGATAGGCACGAACAATCCATCCGGCGTCACGATAGGCTGCAGCGACCGCAGCGACCGCATCCTGCAACTGAGTAAAATCCAGCGGATGATTCAAATAAGGCGCAATGATTTTTTGCAATGCGGCTTCAGACAGCAGCGTGTTGCCGGAAAACTTAAACGTTTTGACCGTCACGGTGGCACCGATTAGCGCGTTCATGGTTTCTTTGCGGACTGTCAGTCTGGGCTCAGGTTTGACAGGCCTGAGATTGCTTTCAATTTGCTGCAACAACACGCCGGCATCCGGGGGCGTCTGAGCGCAAACAGTCGTCGCATGAAAAATGAGCGGAAGTAACCATACTCCTACTTGTCGGTGGTATCGTATTTGCATTAAATTAAAACGGAACAATAAAAATCATGCAGGGTAGCGGGGAATTTTGCAGCAGAAGTATGACGTTCAGGCGCTTTCATCCATAACCAATTACACGAATTGCAAAATAACATAAAAATGGGTGGATTGTATTACGTATACAACATAAATCCATCATCCCCACACCGTCTTCCTAAATTGATTGGCCGTTGCTGTTCATGGTATTTTGTCCCCTTGCTGAATAATCAAATCCTCAGCGTCGATTGAAGTTGAATTTAACGCGCCTTATGTGACAGTTCGACCACGCGCCCCTTCACCAGCGCGAACAGTACCGGTATGACCAGCAACGTCAGAATAGCAGATGACATCATGCCGCCGACCATCGGTGCTGCGATGCGCCGCATTACTTCAGAACCCGTACCCGTACTCCACAGGATGGGCAACAGGCCTGCCATGATCGCGACCACCGTCATCATCTTGGGGCGCACCCGCTCGACCGCGCCGTGCATGATCGCATCATGTAAATCCTGAGCCGTGGCTGCGCACCCTTCATTCTGGCAGCGCGCCTGTGCCGCCTGCCACGACTGTTCCAGATAAATCAGCATCACGACCCCTGTTTCAGCCGCCACGCCTGAGAGCGCGATGAACCCCACCGCAACGGCAACCGATACGTTGTAATCGAGCAGCCACAGCAGCCATAAACCGCCGACCAGCGCGAAGGGCACCGACAGCATCACGATCAGGCTATCCGTCACGCGTTTGAAATTGAGATACAGCAACAGGAAGATCAGCAGCAAGGTGATCGGAATCACGATCTTCATGCGCGCATAGGCCCGTTCCATATATTCAAACTGACCGCTCCAGGTCGCATAGTAGCCCGCTGGAAATTTAACCTTTTCATTGACCGCACGGCGCGCATCGGTGACAAATGAGCCGATGTCGCGGTCTCTGATGTCCACATAAATATAGGCCGAGAGCAGCGCATTTTCGGTGCGGATCGACGGCGCACCGCGACGAATGACAACGCGTGCCACCTGCCCTAACGGTATCATCGCGCCGTCCTGAGTCGCTATGAGCACCTCGCGGGCAATATCCTCCGGCGTGCCGCGCAAATCCCTCGGATAGCGCACGTTAACCCCGAAGCGCTCGCGTCCTTCCACGGTGGTGGTGACCGTCTCGCCGCCTAAGGCGGTCGCAATCACGTCCTGTACATCGCCGACAGTCAGGCCGTAACGCGCCAGCGCCATACGGTCGGGCTCAATGTCGAGATAAGCGCCGCCCGTCAAACGTTCCGCATAGGCGCTGGATGTGCCAGGAACCTCGCGCACCACGCTTTCGATCTGCTTGGCAAGCTGTTCCATTTCCTCAAGATTCTTGCCGAACACCTTGATTCCTATCGGTGTTCTAATTCCTGTCGAGAGCATATCGATGCGTGCTTTGATCGGCATGGTCCAGGAATTGGCAACGCCGGGAAATTGCAGTGCCTGATCCATCTGGGCGATCAGCTTGTCTGTCGTCATGCCGGCGCGCCACTGATCCTGAGGTTTGAGATTGATGACCGTCTCGAACATTTCCAGTGGCGCAGGATCAGTTGCCGTCTGTGCCCTGCCCGCTTTACCGAATACGGAGGCCACTTCCGGAAACGACTTGATGATCTTGTCCTGTGTTTGCAGCAACTCGGCCGCACGGGTGACCGACATACCGGGCAATGAGGCCGGCATATACAGCAATGAGCCTTCATTCAAGGTCGGCATGAACTCGCTGCCCAGCCGCATCGCAGGATAGACGGACAGAGCCAACACCAGCAGCGCGATCGCTACGGTGGTTTTCTTCCTAGACAGAGCGGCGGCAATCAGCGGCCGGTAGAGACTAATCATCCAGCGATTGAGCGGATTTTTCTGCTCAGGCAGAATCGGCCCGCGAATAAACAGCAGCATCAGCACCGGCACCAGCGTCACCGACAACAACGCCGCGCCCGCCATCGAAAACGTCTTGGTATAGGCAAGCGGCGAGAACAGGCGGCCCTCTTGAGATTCGAGCGTGAATACCGGCAAAAATGACACCGTAATAATCAATAGGGAGAAAAACAGCGACGGTCCGACCTCGCGGCAGGCGGCAATAATCGCATCACGACGCGACTCGCCCTCCCCCAGTCGTTCGATGTGTTTATGCGCATTCTCGATCATCACGATCGCCGCATCCACCATGGCACCGATTGCAATGGCAATCCCCCCCAGACTCATGATGTTCGAGTTCATCCCCAGGGCATGCATGGCGATAAACGCGATCAGCACGCCCGCCGGCAGCATTAAGATCGCCACCAACGCGCTTCTGACATGCAGTAAAAACACCATACAGACTAAGGCGACGATCAGGCCTTCTTCGAGCAGGGTGTGTTTTAGGGTATCGATCGCACGCTTGATTAGTTCTGAGCGGTCGTACACGGCACGGAGCGTCACGCCCTCGGGCAGTCCTGCCGAGACTTCCGTGAGCTTATGCTTGATGTTTTCAATGACCTCCAGCGCATTTTCGCCGAACCGCGCCATCGCAATTCCCGCCACGACTTCGCCCTCGCCATCGAGTTCTGTGAGGCCGCGCCGCTCGTCGGGCCCGAGTTCAACGCGCGCGATATCGCGTAGCAGCACCGGCGTGCCACGATCCACTTTCACCACCAGCGTTTCGATATCCGACTTGCCGCGCAGATAGCCGCGCCCTCTGACCATATATTCGGTCTCGCCCATCTCCACGACACGCCCGCCGACATCGCGGTTTGAATCCCGGATGACCTGAGATACGGTCTTGAGTGCAATGCCGTAGGCGCGCAGTTTGACAGGATCAACGCTCACCTGATACTGCGGCACAAAGCCGCCTATCGAGGCGACTTCCGAGACGCCATGCGCCTTGGTCAACTGATAGCGCAAATACCAGTCCTGCATGGTGCGCAACTGGGCCAGATTGTGCTTTTCACTGAGCACCGCATACTGATACACCCAGCCCACCCCTGTCGCATCCGGCCCCAGTTGCGGCGAGACGCCGGCCGGCATCCGTCCGGCAATGCTGCCCAGCGACTCCAGCACGCGGGATCTTGCCCAATAAATGTCGGTGCCGTCCTCAAAAATCACATACACAAAGGAGGCGCCAAAGAAGGAAAATCCCCGCACCACCCGGGATTTGGGCACCGCCAGCATCGCCGTGGTCAGCGGATAGGTCACCTGATCCTCGACCACCTGCGGCGCCTGACCTGAATATTCAGTATAAACAATAACCTGCACATCTGATAAATCCGGCAAGGCATCCAGCGGCGTTTTGAACATCGCATAAACGCCGGCCAGAACGATGAATAAGGTTGCCAACAACACTAGAAACCGGTTGCGTGCCGACCAGACGATAATATTTTGTAGCATCTCAGTGCCCCTCGTGGGAGACGTCAGCCTTGACGTGAAGACGGGTAATCACCCATTCGTCGGGTTTGCGCTCGACGATCTCGAAGCGAATTGCGCTCCCCTGCTTGATGCCGCTTGAAAGCGAGGCATTGGCGAGTGCAAAATCCATCGTCATACCGGGCCAGCCCAGCGATTTAATCGCCTCGTGGGTGATGCTCACCGAGCCGTCCGGATTGATCGAATTAAAGACGCCAACCGCCTGATGACCAACCGTCTTGGCAACAGGTCGTTTAACCGCGGCGGGCACAACAGGCTTGGCGCTAACAGGCTGCGGGGCATCCTCTGCCAGCACAGGTTCAGCGCTTGCGCTATCCGCCCCGCCGAGTCCGCTCAGTGCGGCTTTAAGATTGCTTTCCGCATCGATCAGGAACAGCGCTGAGGTGACGACCTGTTCGCCCGCCGCAAGTCCCGCCCGTATCTCGACGTACTCATCCCCGCGCTGACCGACAATCACAGTGCGTGGCGCAAACAGCCCGGGGGCGCGTTCAACGATCACGATCGTGCGCTTGCCGCTGTCGATCACGGCTGACACAGGCACGCTCAGCACCTCAGTATGGTGAGCCGCCTGCAAGGTGACGCTGGCATACATCGCGGGCTTGAGTTTTCCTGCCTGATTGTCCAGTTCCACACGCACCTGAACCGTGCGACTCGCGGCATTGAGGGTCGGATAGATGAACGCGATTTTTCCCTCGAAAGTTTGATCGGGATAAGCCGCGATACGAATCTGTGCCACGGCACCTACGCTGATCTGTCCGATATCCTGCTCATTGATCTCGGCAATCACCCACACACGGGACAAATCGGCGATCTGATACAAGGTCTCACCCGGCAAAAATCGCATCCCCTGCACCGCTTTTTTCTCCATCACGATGCCGGTGGCCGGTGCGTAATAGGTCAGTGTGCGGCGGGAGTTGCCCGACTGGCTGATTTGACCGTCTGCGATATCCCAGTTTTTAAGCCGTGCGCGCGCGCCTTCAGCCAGTTGTCCCATACCGAGCGAGGCCTCGGAACCTGCATTCTTTAACGTCTCCTCACCTTGTCTGGCAAGACGGTATTCACGCTGAGCGGATACCAGTTCCGGACTGTACACATCGAATAGAGGCTCGCCGCGCTTCACGCTCTGCCCTGTGCTGCTGACATACAGATGCTCGACCCAGCCTTCAAATTTTGGTGCAATCGCATAGGTGCGACGCTCATCGATTTCAATCCGTCCACTGACATTCAGCGTTTTATTCACATCGCGCAGGACAGCCGCTTCGCGCTTAACGCCTAATTTCTGCACCTTTTCGACGCTGATACTGACCAAACCCTCCTCTGTGGCCTCGCCTTGATACACCGCCACGTAGTCCATGCCCATGCTGTCCTTTTTAGGCGTGGGGGACGTATCCGGCAATCCCATCGGATTACGGTAATACAAAATTTTGCGCGGCTCGCCGGGCTTCGATCCTGTATCCTGCATCCTCAAGCCTGCCTCCTGCCTCCCGGACCCTGCATGACTGCCCAGCCAGTAGCCGCCTGACGCAACGATAGAAATTACTGCAACATACATCGCTATTAATTTGATTTTATTCATGATTATTCTCCAGCTAGGCGTTCAATTTCAGCCAACCTCAGTTGCGCCTCATACTGCGCCTTGATCTGTTGCGAACGCGCTTTAAGAATGGATCGCTGCGCATCGAGCAAGGTTGCAAAATCAACTTTTCCATTCTCATAACCGTTCAGCGCCGATTGAAATGACAGCGCCGCCTGCGGCAGCAACTGCGTTGCAATTATTGATTCGGTGCGCTGCGCGCTCTGTAGCCCCGACACGCTCTGCGATAAAGCTGACAGAACGCTATTGAGCAGCGCCTCCTGCCGGGCCGTTGCGGCCGCAACACGCGCTTCTGCCTCACGCTCTTGCGAACGGCGCGATTCCTGCTGCAGAGGGATATTGAATTCAACCATCAAATCCCAGCTTTTGACCGTGTTGCCGCTCTGGGTGGGGGCAACCCCCAGTGTGAAACCGGGATAACGGTTTTTATAGCTCAGCTCGCGGTTGATTCTCGCCTCTTCCACACCGGATGAGGCGATCTGCAACTGGGGGTTATTGGCGCGCACCAACGCATCGAGCGCACCCAGCGTTGCCGCATCCGGCAGGGGGCGCAATTTTTCAGGATCGGCAAGCGGGGCATCGGACGGGCGCGATAACAGATTATTCAGTTGTGTGTGCGCATGATGTTGTTCGTTCGCCAACTCAATCAGCGTGCTCTGCAAATCCGTCTGCTCCAGTTGTGCGCGGATCACTTCCTGCTGCGTCCCCTGCCCGTTGGCATAACGGGTTTGCGCCAGTTTTTCGAGGCGCTGCGTCAGATCAGCCATTTCACGCGTGAACCTGATGCTGCCCGTCAGGTAGTAATGCATCGCATAGGCTGATTTAATTTTGCTGCTCAAATCTGCCCAAAGTGCCGCCGTTTGTCCGCGCGCACCGCTCTCCTGTGCCCGGGCGACATCGCTTTGCAGCTCACGACGACCATACCAGGGCACGCTTTGCGTGAGCAAATATCGCGTCGCCCCCACATTGCCCGGCAGCAGGCTGGCCGGTCGATTGTTGCCCTGATTGGTAAAATCCATCAGCTCGGTGCGCAGCACAGGGTCAGGCAAGCTGCCGGCCGGCAATACCCGCAGGGAGGCCGCATCTGCGTCAAAGCTCAGGGCCGCCAGTTCCTGATTGTGATCCTTTGCATAAGCGATCAGGCTTGCCACATCACTACCCAAGGGTTGTGCCGCGGCAGGCATAAGCCAGCCGGCAAGAAAAATATAAATGATTCGTTTCATGTTGCCAATCCTCGTGCATAATCAGATAGATAGCGTAATCGCTACCCTGTTTCAGGACGGGATAAATCGATACCGACAGGCGGACTCGTCCTGTATTAGACGAGCGCTAAGGGCGGAGGCAGCAAGGGAATGCTGGTGATGGAGTCAAACGAGAATAAATAAGGGGTGACCGTCGCAACGGCGGGTAGCGCATCCGGATGAGATATCGCCTGCACGGCAAGATAACTGCCGCAGGCCAGATGGCAGACATCACAGGTATCGCACTGCGTAGACGCGGGCGCCATGTCATGCTCGTCCATGCCCATCTCCTGACAGGCGTCAGGCTGCATCTGCATCATCACGCTGGCGGCCAAGGCACTACCGCTAAATAACGGCAACCAGATGGCAAGCAAAACAGCGATCAATTTTCGGGTGCGGTAGGACATGGGCGCAGCTTCGCAAAATTCCACCGCGTTGTCAATTTTAATCCATAAAAAAACCGCCAGAATGATCTGGCGGCTTTTTATAAACGATGCTGACTAATTACAGGCCGCGCACGTTACGCTTGCGTTCATTTTCGGTCAGGAAGCGTTTACGCACACGAATTGAAACCGGTGTGATTTCAACCAGTTCATCGTCATCGATAAACTCAACGGCTGATTCCAGCGTCAGGCGGACAGGCGGGGTCAGACGAACCGCTTCATCGGTACCGGAGGAGCGCACGTTGGTCAGTTGCTTACCCTTGATTGGGTTGACGATCAGATCGTTGTCACGGCTGTGAATACCGATGATCATACCTTCGTACAGCTTGTCGCCAGGAACCACGATCATGCGACCGCGATCTTCCAGTTTCCACAGTGCGTAAGCAACTGCATCGCCTTGTTCGGATGAAACCAATACACCGTTACGACGACCTGGCATATCGGCTTTAACCGGTGCGTAGTCATCAAACACGTGCGCCATAATGCCGGTGCCGCGTGTCAAGGTCATGAATTCTGACTGGAAGCCGATCAGGCCGCGCGCAGGAATACGGTATTCCAGACGCACACGACCGTGACCATCCGGTTGCATGTCTTGCAAGTCACCACGGCGACGACCCAATTCTTCCATCACTGCGCCCTGGTTGGCGTCTTCGACGTCCACGGTCAGCATTTCAAACGGTTCGCATTTTTCGCCGTTGATTTCACGGTACACAACACGCGGCTTACCCACGCCCATCTCAAAACCTTCACGGCGCATGGTTTCCAGCAAAATCGTCAGGTGCAATTCACCGCGACCTGACAACAGGAACACGTCGGTGTTGTCGGTTTCTTCGACACGCAAGGCTACGTTGACCAGCAATTCTTTGTTCAGACGATCACGAATCTGACGACTGGTGATCATTTTGCCTTCTTGGCCGCACAAAGGTGAGGTATTCACCATCAGGTTCATGCTCAAGGTCGGTTCATCGATCTTAGGCAAGGGCAGCGCTTCAGGTTTACTCATATCAGCAATGGTCACGCCAATACCGATCTCATCAATCCCGTTGATCAACACGATGTCGCCCGCCATCGCTTCTTCGAGCAATACGCGTTCGATACCACGAAAACCCAGCACCTGATTCACACGTGCACGCTTGGATGACTTGTCGCCATTCATGACCATGACTTCCTGGCCAGGACGGATCTTGCCGCGCGTCACACGACCTACGCCGATACGACCGACGAAGCTCGAATAATCCAGGGCGGAAATTTGCAATTGCAACGGCTCTTCAGTCGCAGCAACACTTGGTGCCGGGACATGATCCAAGACCACATCCAGCAGCGGGAACATGTTGTCAGTAACCGCATCAAGATCAGTTTTTGCGTAACCGTTCAATGCAGACGCATAAATAACCGGAAAATCCAATTGCTCGTCGGTCGCGCCCAGCTTATCGAACAAATCGAAAGTCTGATCCACAACCCAATCAGGACGTGCGCCCGGACGGTCAACCTTGTTGATCACGACGATAGGACGCAAGCCTAATGCCAGTGCCTTTTTGGTCACAAAACGTGTTTGCGGCATTGGGCCGTCAACCGCATCGACCAAAAGCAAAACGCCGTCAACCATACCCAGCACGCGCTCAACTTCACCGCCGAAGTCGGCGTGGCCCGGTGTATCAACGATGTTGATATGTACGCCCTTGAATTCGACTGCGCAATTCTTCGCCAGAATGGTGATCCCGCGTTCCTTTTCCAGATCGTTGTTGTCCATAACACGTTCAGCAACGTGTTGGTGAGCTGAAAAAGAACCTGCCTGAGACAGCAGTTTATCAACCAGAGTAGTTTTACCGTGATCGACGTGAGCGATAATGGCGATATTGCGAAGTTGGCGTGACATAGATGCAGCCTTGCTAAATGTATGGGGGGCGCATTCTAACACAATCAGCGGCACAAATTTTAACTAACGAAAAATGCCCCCTCTCCCGCACTCCGTTTATCCAACCCGCCACTCAGCGACGAATCAGATAACGGATATTGGCCCCTTCCGTCGCCACTTCCAGCACCTGATAGCCGTGATTTATTGCATCCGGCGGCACGTTGTTGATCGATTGCGAACAACTGGTCACCACTTCCAGAATTTCACCGGATTTGAGTTGCGCCATGGCGTCCAGCGTTGCGATCGCAACATAGGGACAGGTCTCCCCCATCAGATCCAGATGATAGTCAGGGATAATTTTTTGCTCGGTCATACAACCTCCTGCACGAGCGTTTTTCTAGCGAAAAAGCGTTTTTCCCACCACAGCACGGCCAGCATGGCCAGTGCGAGCATCGCATAAGTGACCATAAGTCCTCCGGGCTTGCCGAACACCACCAAAAGATCGACCTTATCGTAACGGGTAGCCAGCACAGGCGCGATGTCATCCCAGCACAGCGCAAGCAAGGTAGCCCCGATGATATTGCCCAGCCCCACCCACCAGTAATGGACCTGACCTTCGACGGCGCGGTACATCCAACCCGTCTCGCAACTGCCGGCCAACACGATACCGAAACCGAACAGCAGCCCGCCGATCACGGCGTTGGGGCCGGCCCACATGATTTTAGCCGGTACGCCAAGCTGGATATAACTGTAAACACCAATCGTGCTGACCGCCATGCCGAGGATGATCGCCTTGGCCATCTGCGTACGCCCGGTTAGCCACAGGTCGCGGAATGCCGAAGTAAAGCACACCTGTCCCCGCTCGATGAGGATACCGAAAGCCAGCCCGAACAGCGCCGCTAAGCCTAGCTTTGGCGCATCGAATGTTTTGGCAATCGCCCACAGCAAAAATCCTGCAAACACAAGTATGCCCAGACGAAAACGGCGCGCCGCCCGCTCAGGCGTTTGAACCAGCGGTTGAGCGGCCGAGACTTTTTTCACGTTCACGGCAACCCTGAATATCGGCAACATTACAAACCGCGCGCCAAACCAGGTGCCTGCAACCGTCGACAACGCAAAAAACCAGGCGTGCAGGGAAAATTGCGGGATGCCGGTAAAAAACGCCGCTAAATTACACCCCATAGCCAGACGGGCGCCGAAGCCGGCGATAATTCCCCCGGCCAGCGCCTGAATGATGCGAATGCGATGTTGCGGCTGGCGCAGCCTGACGTTATTGGCCCACAGTGCGGCCGACAGGCAACCTGCAAACATCCCGATGATCATCACGCCATCCACCCGGCTAAGGGGCGTTCCTTCCAGATGAATTACCTTGAAATAGCCCCAGGTCTCCGGTTGAAAACCGAACCATTGCAAAAGGTGCCCACCCCAACGGGTAAATTCCCCGGTGACGGCCCAAAAGGTGCCGGTAATGCCAAAATAATAGGCGGAAAGTACCCCCGCTGCGATCACGGAGGGGATGGGCGACCAGAACTGCACCAGATAGTCGCGTTTAAAGTTAAGCCAATTCATTGAGTAGCCTTTTCTAAAATTATGCAGCCAGACTGCAAAAGCGGCAGGATGATACGGCGATCTGACGCGGGGGGTGTGATATTTTAATTCAGACATAAAAAAACCGGCGTTTTAGCGCCGGTAATTTCACGATTGCATCCCACTCAGTTTATGCTGAAACACCACGCTGATACCATGCCCGAGAACGGTTTGCAACGGCCACCACCATCAGCATCACCGGCACTTCGATGAGCACACCGACGACGGTAGCTAACGCGGCCCCCGATTGAAACCCGAATAAACTGATCGCGGTGGCGACCGCCAGCTCGAAAAAATTGCTCGCACCGATCAAGGCGGACGGTGCTGCAACGCTGTGCGCCACACCCAGCTTGTAATTGAGCCAGTAGGCCAGACTCGAATTGAATAACACCTGTATCAGGATCGGCACAGCCAGCATCGCGATCACCCAGGGTTGCGCCACAATGGCCGTTCCCTGCAGGGCAAACAGCAGCACCAGCGTCAACAGCAAGGCCGCAATCGAAAACGGGCCAAGCTGTGCGAGCACACGATTGAATGATTCATCACCACGCGCGCGCAACCGACTACGCAACCATTGCGACAGCATCACCGGAATCACGATGTAAAAAATCACCGACATCAGCAAGGTTGCCCACGGCACGACGATACTGCTTATACCGAGCAGCAAACCCACCAGCGGCGCGAAGGCGAAGATCATAATGGCGTCATTAAGGGCGACTTGCGAGAGTGTAAAATACGGATCGCCCTTGACCAGATTACTCCAAACAAACACCATCGCCGTGCAGGGCGCTGCGGCCAGCAGGATCAATCCTGCGACATAACTGTCGAGTTGAGCGGCAGGCAGATAGTCGACAAACACATACCGGATAAACAGCCAGGCTAACAATGCCATCGAAAAGGGTTTAACCGCCCAGTTGATAAACAGCGTCACCCCGATGCCGCGCAACTGCTGTTTCACCTGATGCAGCGCGCCAAAATCAATTTTGAGCAGCATCGGTATGACCATCACCCAGACGAGCACACCGACCGGTAAATTAACGTTCGCCACTTCAACGAGGGCAAGCGCTTGAAACAGTCCCGGAAAAAACTGACCGAGCAGTATGCCGGCGGCAATACAGAGCACGACCCACACGGTCAAATAGCGTTCAAACAGATTCATTTTTATCCCTTTATGTCGCCTGCGCCAATGCGAGCAATGCCGCGACGCCAACGGGTTCTTCAGCCTGAATCGGCACAAAAGCGGCGCGTTCCGCATAGCGCTGCCGGACAAGGTCGATTTGCGCCCACTCGTGTTCGGCACGTAATTTTAAAAGCGCCGAGTCCGGGTGGCTTGCAGCCAGACTTTGATTGACGATCCACGCCCAAGGCGCTATTCCCGCGCGGCGCAAGTCGTCCTGCAAATTCGCCGCTTCCAGCACCGGGGTCGTTTCAGCGAGGGTCACAATCAGAATGCGGGTGTAATTCGCATCCTGCAGTCGCATCATCGGCGTGGTGAAATGCGCCGCCGTACTCAAATTGCGTGCCACTTCCCGGTGATAGGCGCCGGTGGCATCGAGCAACAGCAAGGTATGTCCGGTGGGCGCGGTATCCATCACCACAAAGCTGTGATCCGCTTCCCGTATCGCTCGCGAAAAAGCCTGAAAAACAGCGATTTCCTCGGTACAGGGTGAGCGCAAATCCTCAGCCAGCAAGGCGCGCCCCGCCTCATCCAAATCACGCCCCTTCGTTTCGAGTACATGCTGACGATAGCGCGCGGTCTCCGCCACAGGATCAATACGACTCACCTGCAAATTAGGCAGCCCGCCCCGCAGCGTATCGGATAAATGCGCGGCAGGATCAGAGGTCGTCAGAAGAACCGGATGTCCGCGAGACGCCAGGGCCACGGCTACGGCTGCCGCAAGGGTGGTCTTGCCCACCCCGCCCTTGCCCATCAACATGATCAAGCCGTGCCCTGACAGCGCGATTTCATCAATCAGTCCAGACAAGCCGGGCAAAGCGCCTTCCCGCTGCACACTGGCCGCGTTGACTAACACCGGCTGAACAGAGAGTAAAGCACGCAGCGCATCGATACCAACCAGATTAAAGGGCAGCAAATCCAGCCTGTCGGTCGGCAAGCGACGCAAGGACGGTGGCATTAAAACGGCCTGCTCGCGCAGGTAAATGGCTTTTGCCACAGAATCCGTACATTCGCGCTCGGGCATACACCCGTTAATCACCAGATACTGATGGGTAAAACCGATATGCGCCAATTCTTCACTGGTACGCGCCGCTTCCTGCAAGGTCGAATGCTGCGCACGGGCCACCAGGATCAGCCTGGTTTGAGTTGCATCCGCTAGCACCGCGACCGCTTCGCTGTAACGGTGCCGCTGCTTATCGAGTCCTGCTAAAGGGCCGAGGCAGGAGGCCCCATCGGGATTATTGTCTAAAAATCCGCTCCAGGCGCCCGGCAGTTGCAACAATCGTATCGTGTGGCCGGTCGGTGCGGTATCGAAAACAACATGATCGTACTGCGCCAGTATCGCCTGATCGGTCAACAATTCGGTGAATTCATCGAACGCCGCGATTTCGGTGGTACACGCGCCGGAGAGTTGCTCCTCGATCCCCTTCACGACCGCGTCCGGCAATACGCCGCGCACCGGCCCCACGATCCGGTCGCGATAGACTTGTGCTGCCGCCTGCGGGTCAATCTCCAGCGCTGACAAGCCCGCCACAGCGTCAATCGGCGTGATGGCATTGCCAATGTGAACACCAAATACCTGAGCGACGTTGGAGGCGGGATCCGTGCTCACCAGCAATACCCGTCGCCCCTCATCGGCCAGTTTCACGGCGGCAGCACAGGCAAGCGAGGTTTTACCCACGCCGCCCTTGCCGGTAAAGAAAAGAAATTTAGGTAACTGTTTGAAGAGGTTCATGATCAGGATATTTAAAGCCGTTTAACAAGCGCCACCGCAACAGGCGGTTGCCGACTCGACGAACGACTCGTCTATCCCTGCGAAACGCGCCAATTCCTTGCGAGTCGGATAGCGCCCCGCCAGCGCAATCTCGCCGCCTAGTAACACCAGCGGCAACCCTTCCGCCCCCGAACGCTCAAGATACGCCCTGACGACGGCATTCTGAGCGAACGCCATCGGCTGCTGGGCGAGATTAAAGCGTTCTAGCGTGCCGCCGGCGCGTTTGAGCCAGTCCGCGTCGGCACTAAAACCCACCAGCGCCTGATCAATGTCCGTACCACACACGCCGGTGCTGCAACACAATGCGGGATCAAAAATTTGCAGATGCGCCATGACAGCCTCCTTAATCTTGAATACGGCCAATTTCAGCCATTTTTTCTTTCAGGGTGAGCTTGTCCAGTGACTCGATCGGCAAACTCATAAACAACTGGATGCGGCGGGCTAATTGCTCGGATGCACGCTTAAAAGCGGCACGGCGCGCGTCATCACCTTCGATATGCGCAGGATCAGGGATACCCCAATGCGCGGTCGCCGGTTTTCCGGGCCAAATCGGGCAGGCTTCACCGGCGGCATTGTCGCAAACGGTAATGATGAAATCAATTTCCGGCGCATCCGGTGCTGCGAATTCATCCCAGCTTTTGCTGCGCAAGCCGTCAATACTGTGCCCTTGCAGCGAGAGTAATTCCAGCGCACCCGGATTTACTTTTCCGGCCGGACGACTGCCTGCACTATAGGCCTTGAACTTACCCTTGCCTAGGTGATTGAACAGCACCTCACCTAAAATGCTACGGGCCGAATTACCGGTACACAACACCAGCACGTTATATTGCTTTGTATCCATTTTGATTCCTTTAAGGTGATTTACAATCCGGCGCACGCACCGGGGTTCCCATCGCAGCAATTTTCAGTTAAGTACGCCAGCATGCCGTTCATCACCGTGAAATTCGCCGAGTAATAGACGAACCGGCCGTCCTGACGACTGAGGATTAACGCCGCATGACTGAGCGTTTTAAAATGATGCGACATATTGGCCGGCGACACGCCTAACTTTTCGGCAAGCTGCCCGGCGGCCATGCCATCGGGCCCGCTCACCACCAAAAGACGGTAAATCGCCAATCGGGTTGGTTGAGCCAGTGCCTGCAACGCTTTGACCACGTGAACTGATTCCATTTTATATTTCAATTATTAAACAATTATTAAAATGACAGGCTGAATTTGAACAGAATGTAGCCGCCAATTCAACAAAAATTGTCGTGAGGGGCAAAAAATGGCCAGCGAGCGATAAAAAATGAATTTATATCAAGAAAAATTGAACAGAATCACGCCAAGATGTTCAGTTTGTCTCAGGACAGTGTTAGACTTTGTCCGCAGCAATGCGCAGCCCTTACATTCACTAAGCTACTCACGGAGAGATACACATGAACAGAAAAGAACTTATCGATGCTTTGGCCACTAAAACCGGAAGCACCAAAATTGTTGCAGAACAAAATATCGCTGCACTGATTGAAGTGATTGGTGAAACACTGGCAAACGGCGACAGCATTTCTCTGGTCGGTTTTGGTACTTTTGAAGTGCGCGAACGCGCTGCACGCACCGGTCGTAACCCTAAGACTGGCGCTGAATTGAAAATCGCCGCGTCCAAAGTACCTGCTTTCAAGCCAGGTGCAACACTGAAGTCAGCTGTAAACAAATAAGCAATTACTAAATACGCCAGTCCTCACTGAGAACTGGCGTATGTCTTAGCCTAACGCATCAACGCATTCACACGCGGCATCAATACACGGTAGCGTCCGCTTATTGCAGGCCGTAATGTTGGCAAATTTGATCGTCTGCCATGGCTGTACCTGCTCCCATGTAAAACGCCACTCCCAATTGCCCTCCGCACGTCCCGGATAGTTCATTCGATGCTCGCCTGACAGGCAAAGCACATCCTGCATAGGGAAGATCACCGTATTAGCAACCGAAGCCGACAGCGCGCTGATCATATCCCACGGCACATCAACCGATTCTTTGGCAAAATATTCCTGAGCAAAGTGATGCTCGTGCTCGGTGGCGGTATTCCACCAACCCAGCGTCGTGTCATTATCATGCGTACCGGTATAGGCAATCGTATTGGCAATATAGTTATGCGGCAAAAAGGCATTGCTGCGGTCATCACCGAAAGCAAATTGCAAAATACGCATGCCGGGCAAATTAAACTGGTCGCGCAACTGGGCGACATCCGGCGTAATCACGCCCAGATCCTCAGCAATAATCGGCAATTCTGCAAAAGCGCTGGCAAAGGCTTCAAACAGTTTGGCGCCGGGTCCCGGCATCCAACGGCCATTGATTGCGGTGGATTCATCCGCCGGCACTTCCCAGTAAGCCGCAAAGCCCCTGAAGTGATCAATGCGCACCTGATCAAAATTGGCTAGCGCAGAAGCCAGACGCCTGATCCACCAGGCGTAACCCGTGCTTTCATGCGCCTCCCAGCGATACAAGGGATTGCCCCACAACTGCCCGGTCTCGCTAAAATAATCAGGCGGCACCCCCGCGACAACAGAAGGACACCCTGCCTCGTCGAGCTCAAACAGGTCAGGATGCGCCCAGACGTCGGCACTTTGAAACGCCACAAAAATCGGCACATCGCCCACCAGCTTCACGCCGCGCGCATTCGCGTAGGTTTTTAACTGAGTCCACTGGCGATAAAAACACCACTGACAGAATTTCCAGAAACTGATCTTGACTTGAGATACCTCATCCAGCACCGCCAGCGCCTGCGGCGAACGACGTGCATACACTTCCGGCCATTGATTCCATCCGCGACCTTCCTGTTGCTCCAGGATCGTCATGAAGCGCGCATAGTCTTCCAGCCACTCGCACTCTGTCAGGCAAAAGTGGGCATAGGCCTCGTGCGCACTCCCGTGGCTACTGGCAAAAAATTGTCGTGCGGCACGGCGTAAGCGCGCTAGCCTGAAAGGCCCCTGCAACGAGAAATCGACGCGATCGGCCGAAAAACCGGGATCAGCAATCAGGTCCTCCGCGCTCAGCCATCCTCGCGTTGCCAAATCCTGCAAATCAATCAGCAGCACATTGCCCGCAAACGCGGAGCTGCTCATATAAGGCGAATTGCCGGGACCAATTTCCCCCAGCGGCAAAACCTGCCAATACGTTTGTCCGGCACCTTTTAACCAGTCGATAAAAAGGTAGGCATTGGCGC
>SESD01000010.1_pt1 | contig 112184 bp, 101 predicted proteins | sample 3171411 | NCBI WGS metagenome assembly SESD01 (sample SAMN06051880, study PRJNA518727) | freshwater metagenome | biome: subpolar coniferous forest; feature: holomictic lake; material: water; isolation source: holomictic Lake 442, 16.5 m depth | place: Canada: near Kenora, Ontario | collected...
TCATCGATGGCCTCGGCGGCAACGATCAGATCTACGGCATGGGCGGCGCCGATAATCTGGCCGGCGGCGACGGCGACGATGTGCTGTACGGCGGCAGCGAAGGCGATACGCTGCAGGGTGGCGCTGGCAATGACCGCCTCTACGGCGATGGCGACGGCGCCGGGATAGACGGGGACGACTCACTGGATGGAGGTGACGGCGACGACTGGCTGGTTGGCGGCAATGGCGAGGATACCCTGCTCGGTGGTACCGGCAGCGACACGCTGGAGGGCGGCGATGGCCGGGACACGCTGCTTGGTGGCGCCGGCAACGACGTGCTCTCCGGCGGCAGCGGGAACGACAGTCTTCACGGCGACGATGGCGACGACCGGATCAGCGGCGACGGCGGCGCTGACGAACTTTTCGGCGGCGCGGGCGACGACACCTATTGCTTTTCGAGCGGCAGCGGATCGGACCGGATCGAGGACTGCGGCGACGGTACCGGAAATGGCAATATCATCGTCTTTGGCGATTTCGATATCACCCGGACCAATACGTCGGCACATCTTGTCGGCAACGATCTGTTGCTGAGCTATGGCACTCACGGTGACGAGGTGGTGATTCACAGCCTCGACTCCAATGCGCCCGCGAGCAGTGTCATCCGTTCCATACAGTTTGCGGACGGAAGTTCGGTTGCCCTCGTCGATCTGGCCACGAACCACGCACCGGCCGCGGGAGATCCGCTGGCGGCGCAAACCATCGAGGCCGGCGACATTTTCAGCTACACGCTGCCGGAGACGGCGTTTGCAGATCCCGATGCGAGCGATGTCCTGAGTTTCAGCGCGATCCAGGCCGACGGCAGTCCGTTGCCCGCCTGGCTGGAGTTCGATCCGCTGACGCGAACGCTGTCGGGAAGTCCGGGGGACAGTGATGTCGGATTCCTGACCTTGACCCTCACCGCGACCGATCTCGCGGGCGCCACGGCGCGAAGCAGACTCGATCTGTCCGTAATAACTTTCACGGATCTGACGCTTCTCGGCGGCACCGGTGACGATGCGCTCACCGGCAGCGCCGGCAACGATGCGCTCGACGGCGGCGAGGGGAACGATGCCCTAAGCGGCGGCGACGGTAACGATGTCCTGTCCGGCGGATCAGGCAACAACACGCTGGCCGGGGGGGAAGGCGACGATACCTTTGTCATCGATGCCTCGCCGGGGGTCGATCACATCCTCGACTCCGGTGGCGTCGACACGCTGGCCCTTCCAGGCACGACAGTGAGCGATCTTAGCCTCGGCGTCGGCTCGCTGAAGATCACGGTCAATTCGACCGGCCGCGAAATCCATATCGACAACTTCGATCCCGAAAACCCGCTCGGCGCAGGCGGCATCGAGTATTTCCGTTTCGACGACGGCAGCGTGCTCGACAAGCAGGAACTGATCGCAGCGCTCGGTTTTCATCCCTCAGGCGGGGAGGGCGACGACACGCTTTCCGGCACCGCGCTGGACGATTGGCTGAGCGGATACGGCGGCGACGACAACTTGCGCGGAGCCCGCGGCAACGATCTGCTGGAAGGTGGAGACGGCGCGGACGTCTATCAATTCAACATCGGAGACGGTGTCGACACCGTTGTCGATGTTGCGGATGCCGGCGGCAACCGGATCGCATTCGGCGCGGGGATCGCGCGCAACGACATCAGGCTCGTGATGAGCGAAGGGAATCTGCTGATCTACTACGGCGACGGGGACTGCGTCGCGGTCAGCGGAAGCGACGCGCCGGGCCGGAGCGGGGATGCGGTCATCGACCGTATCGAATTCGCCGACGGTACAGAGGCCTACGTCCAGGACCTGCTGAACCATGCGCCGGTTGCGATTCCAATTGCCGCCTTGGTTATGGACGAGGACAGCGTTGCTGATATCCCGGTGGCCTCCGGGTTCCGTGATAGCGACGACGATCAACTCGGCTATTCGGCAAGCATGGCCGATGGCAGTGCGCTCCCTGCCTGGCTCTCCTTCGATGGCGTCACGGGTCGCTTCGGTGGCCGCCCGCAAAACGAGGATGTCGGCAGCTTTGCGCTGCGCGTTACGGCCACCGATCCGGCGGGTGCGTCGGTCACCCAGGAATTGACGCTGACCGTCGCCAATACCAACGATGCTCCGAGCGGCAGCGTGACGGTGCGCGGAAACGCTGCACAGAACGAAACACTGACAGCCGGCAACAGCCTGGCAGATGCCGACGGCCTCGGCAGCATCGGCTACCAGTGGCAATCCTCGGCGGATGGCAACACCTGGAACAGCATCGGCGGCGCGACGGCGAGCAGTTTCACGCCGGGCCAGGTACAGGTCGGGAAGCATATCCGTGCCGTCGCCGCCTACATTGATGACCGTGGCACAGCGGAAGCGGTTGCCAGCGCGGCGACGGCGGCGGTCGTCGCAGTTCCAGTTGCAGTTCCGGTTCCAGTCCCTGTTCCAGTTCCGGTTCCAGTTCCGGTTCCGGTCGCCGAGCCCGAGCCCGACCCCGGCGTGATGATCAGCGGCGGCAGCGGCAGCGACGTGCTCAGCGGCGGTGCCGGCGACGATGTTCTTTGCGGCGGACCCGGCGCCGATGTGCTGCAGGGCGAAGCCGGTGACGACACTTTCCTGTTTTCGACCGACGCCACCTGGTCGGCGGGCTTCCTCTGCCGCAACGACGGCAGCCCCGGCCATCCCGGCAGCAGTGCCACGGTAGCCATCACCGGTCGTGTCGCCAGTTGGGATGCGATGGACGGCGGCAGCGGCAGCGACAGCCTGGTCGGTACCGCCGGCAACGACATCATCGTGCTTGACGATGCCATCAGTCCGAGCCCGGGCGGACAGCAACCGCGCTTTACCAGGATCGAGACAATACGGGCGGGAACCGGCGACGATATCGTCGATCTCACCAGTTCAAGGTGGGCCTGCGGCGACGTCACTGTCGACGGTGAAGGCGGCGACGATGTGCTGTGGACCTCTTCCGGCAACGACCTGCTGCTCGGCGGTGCCGGCAATGACACGCTGGACGGCGGTTTCGGTAGCGACAGGATGGCCGGCGGTGCCGGCAACGACACCTATGTTTTCGGACGCGGTTACGGTAGCGATACGATCAGCGAAGACGACGCCAGTCCGGAAAACATCGACCGGGCTTCGTTTCTACCCGGAATCGGCCCCTCACAGATATGGCTACGACACGTCGGCAACAATCTCGAGGCCGGCATCATCGGTACCACGGACAAACTGACGCTGGAGAACTGGTATCTTGGTTCAAGTTACCACGTCGAGCAGTTCAAGGCTGCCGACGGCAGACTGTTGCTGGACACCCAGGTCGAGAACCTGGTGCAGGCCATGGCCGCGTTTGCCCCGCCGCCACCGGGGCAAACCACGCTGTCGCCGGCCTATCAGGACAGCCTCGCTCCGGTTATTGCCGCGAACTGGCGCTGAACGCGCTGACGCATTCTCCTCGCCGGCATGCGCTTGAACGCCGGTGGTGGTGAATATGATCTTGTTGCGATGCCTTGCGGCGTCAAGGCGCTTCAGTGCAGCACCGGCCACTGCGGCGCATCCGGCAGGTTCAGGTTTATCACGATGACGCGACTGCCCAAGGTGACGACGCTTCCCGCGTTGCGGTCATCGCCCGTATCGCTGTACTCGAAACCATAGATGCGGCGGATGCGCAATTCGCCGTTGCCGTTCCGGGCCAGGCCCAGTCGCGTGATGGCAACGGTGTCGTCGAGCAGCAGCAGATGCTCCGATTCGCAGGCCGCCCTGGCGGCCGAAACCGCCGTCTCGCGCGCCGTGAGGCTGTCGAGCCACAGCCAGGCGGCGGCGGCCAGCAGCATCAGTCCGAGGAGATCGGGCACGTCCATGCCCGCAGCCTAACCGAAAAACCCGGGCGCGCCGGCAATTGACACAACGATCGCCGGCGCCGATTGTGCGACACTTGCGCGCCACTCTCGCATCGATGCCAACATCAAGACGGCGATCATGATTTCAAAGGAATGGAAGGATTGAAGATACTTCGGCAACTAGCGTGGCCCCTGCTGATGTTCTGGCTCGCACTGGTGCCGGCACACTCGACGGGGCAGACAACTCCCTCCGCCAAGGCTATGGCGAAGGCCAGGGCGGCGCACGAGCAAGCCAGGACCAAGAGCAAGATCAGCCCGAATCATCCCGGTATCTCGCCGGTCTCGTTCAGGCCCGACATTGCGGACGAAGCCGGTCTGGATGCGGAAGTGGCCGCCGCACGTCGCATCGGGTCGGGCAAGTCAGGCAGCAAGGAGGCAAATGAGCGCCTGGCTCGTGCCTCGGTGGTGCTCATCGACTGGGTGCTGCGTGCGGAGGCCGTCAGCGATATCGAAAGAGCCCGGCATTTCACGCGGAAACTTCACCGGGACCTGCGTGACTCGGGCCGGCACGTAGAGAACCTGTCGCGGAGGGGCGATTTGATGGCCAGACAGGCCATGGGTTTTCTCCTGGAGCGCGGCATCCTGCTGCAGAAAGATGCCGAAAAATCCTGCGTCGAGTTCATCGCTGCAGCGCAGAAGCTTGCGCCTGCCGGATGGCATGCCGCGCAGTGCCTGATGGACGCTGCGCCAGAGAAGGCATGGGCGCAGATGGAGCGCGCAGCGGAGCAGGGCCACGCTGCCGCACAGGAATGGATGGGGCGCCGTTTCCTCGGTCAATTCGGTGCAAAGGAAGAGGATGTCGTCCGTGCCAGAGCGTACCTAGTTCAATCGGCGAGCCAGGGTCGGCCAAGCGCCCAGACGCTATTGGCATATATACTGATTGCCGGTCTGGGCGGTCCGGTGGATTTGGCCCGGGGCGTCCGCCTCTACAAGGTAGCCGCCGAAAAAGGCGACGTCAATGCGCAGAACAACCTGGGCGAGCTCCACGAAACGGGCCGCGGCGTTACCAGGAATATCGACGATGCCATCCGCTGGTATGAGCGGGCTGCCGACCAAGGCTTCGCGCCGGCCCAGTTTAACGCCGGCAGGCTGTGGGCCATTGGTATCGGCGGCAAGAATGATGCAGCGAAAGCTCGTGCTTTCCTTTTACAGGCGGAAACTAACGGCGTTCTGCAGGCCAGACAGGTGCTCGACTGGCTTGATCGGCAGGAGGTGCCGGCGCCCGCCGGATCTCCGGCGAGCAAGCCTTGAACACTATCCGTCGCCGGCGCTGACCGGGAGATGTGTCCAACCGCGTGATTCGACGCAATACCGGATTCAACTGGCTGCGGGGAAATCCCCGGCCGGCGCTTGCGCAACGCCGACGAAACCAGCCCGGGGCTTGGCGGCATTTCTTCGCGCGGTCTCCGCCAGTTCGGCTTCTTCGGCGAGCTTCAGGCATTCGTCAATTGCCGGGAAGTTGTTCTGCAAGGCGACATCGGAAGCTCGTCCTGACGAACCGGCAAGCGTTGGCGAGGCACCGCGTTTCAGGATCATCTGGACCACCTTGAGATCGCCGCGCTGAGCGGCATACATCAACGGCGACATCCCTTTTTCATCGATGGTATCAAGATCGAAATCCATGGTCAGCAGCGTCTTGACATAGGACAGGTTGCCGCGATCGATGGCATTGATCAGGACCCGCGTCGCCTCCGGGTTCTGCTTGCGTTTTTCCGGCTCCAGCCCCGTCGGCAGCAGTTTCGCGCCATAGTTGAGCAAAGACATTGCAACCATCACGATCAGTGTCGCCAGCAGTGCTTCCCGGCTCAAGCCGAGGCCTGCCGCCCATTGTTCCGGGAGGTTGGCGCCAACCGCCAGCAGCGTATAGGCCAGAAAAAAGAAAAACCGCACATAGAGAAACAGGGCGAGTACCACCAACACGCCGAGCACGGCCATCAGGAGGTTTGTTTCCACCCCGATATTGCTGAGCAGATGATCCGGCAGATTGGCAACCAGAGCCATGGTTCCGACCAACCCGAGCAAAGTCCATTCCCTGATGCGCTTTTCCTTGACAATGTCCATATCGACCTGTGGGCAGAGACACTTGTTGCAGAAGGGCTGAAAACCGGGTGCAAATGAACGAAAATGTCCTGTTCAGCCGCAGTCAATGACAAATTTGCCTGGCCAAGGCCGATTCATGATCGGTCGAGGCGCCACCGGCAATTTAGCGCATCTCGCGTCTTGATGGAATTCTCGTATTGTGGAAAGTGATTTTCATTGCGAAAATACGCATCTGCAAACGATGGCGTGGCACTATTTGTGCCCGGCGGCAATCCGACGGTAAGACAACAAGGAGAAGTAGTGATGAAAGCGCAATGGGTATTTGCTTTCGAGGAAGGCGACGGCAAGAACAAGATGTTGCTCGGCGGCAAGGGCGCGAATTTATGCGAAATGACCAAGATCGGCCTCAATGTGCCGCCGGGCTTCGTCATCTCCACAGACGCCTGCCTCGCTTTCCTGGAGAAAGACCGCCTGCCTGACGGTGCGATGGAGGAAACTCTGGCGCACATGAAGGCCCTGGAGAAGAAGACCGGCAAGACCTTTGGCGGTGCGGACAACCCTCTGCTGGTCTCGGTGCGCTCCGGTTCGGCAATGTCGATGCCGGGAATGATGGACACCATCCTCAACCTTGGCCTCAACCAGACTACGCTCAAGGGCCTGATCGCCCTGACCGGTAACCCGCGTTTCGGTTACGACGCCTGGCGTCGCTTCATCCAGTTATTCGGCAAGATTGCCCTTGGTATCAGCGACGAACATTTTGATGCGGCGATGGCGGTGATCAAGGCCCGTTACAACGCCAATACGGACGTTGATCTCAAGGCCGAACACCTGGCCGAACTGGCCAACGAGTTTTTGTCCATCGTCAGCCGGCATACCGGCAGGCCTTTCCCAGAGGATCCCTACCAGCAACTCGAAATAGCCATTGGTGCGGTATTCCGTTCATGGAACGGCAAACGGGCCATCGACTACCGGAGGCAATTCAAGATCACCAAGGAGATGGCCAGCGGTACGGCCGTAAATGTGGTGACCATGGTGTTCGGCAACATGGGCAATGATTCAGGTACCGGCGTCGGCTTCACGCGCAACCCCGGCACCGGTGAAAACATCATCTATGGCGAATACCTGGTGAATGCCCAGGGCGAGGACGTGGTGGCCGGCATTCGCACGCCGAAGCCTATTGCAGAAATGGAAATGGAAATGCCGGAAATCTACCGGCAGTTGCAGGAACTGCACGCGCGTCTCGAGTCGCACTACGCAGAAGTGCAGGACTTCGAATTCACCATCGAGAAGGGAACCCTTTACTGCCTGCAGACGCGCAACGGCAAGATGAATGCGCGAGCCATGTTGCGCACCTCGGTCGAAATGCACAGGGAGGGTCTGATCACCCGCGAGAAAGCCCTGATGCGGATTGATCCGATGTTGCTGGAGCAAATGCTGGCGCCGCAGCTCGCCGCCGATTTCAAGGGCAAGCCGCTGGCCACCGGCCTGCCGGCTTCTCCCGGTGCCGCCTCGGGCAAGATCGTGTTCGATGCCGATACCGCGGAAGAGCGCGGCCGCGCCGGCGAACGGATCATTCTGGTGCGCGAGGAAACCAAGCCGGAAGACATCCACGGCTTCTTCCAGGCTCAAGGCATCCTGACCAGTCGCGGAGGCAAGACCTCCCACGCCGCCGTGGTTGCCCGCGGCATGGGCAAACCCTGCGTTTCCGGATGTGATGCGATAGTCATCTCCGACTCGGCACGCCGCGCCGTGATCGGCGAGACCACCTTGCACGAGGGTGACGTGATCACCATCGACGGCAGTACCGGCATGGTCTACGCAGGTGAAGTGCCGACGGTCGAAGCGGTTTTTTCGGAAGACATGGAGACCCTGCTGGGTTGGGCCGACGAAGTGGCGCGACTCAAGGTGATGGCCAATGCCGACACACCGGACGATGCGGCCAAGGGTCGGACCTTCGGCGCCATGGGTATCGGCTTGTGCCGCACCGAGCGCATGTTCAACAGTTCCGATCGCTTGCCCATCGTTCAGGAAATGATCCTCGCCGAAACCGTCGAGGAGCGCCAGGCCGCACTGGACAGGCTGCTGCCGATCCAGCGCGCAGACTTCAAGGGCATTTTCAAGGCCATGAAGGGCCTGCCGGTAACGGTGCGCCTGCTTGACCCGCCGATGCACGAATTCCTGCCGACGGCGGCGCAACTGGAGCTTGAAATCGCCCATTTGCACCATCTGCGCGATTCCATCAAGGCGATGGAAGAACTGCCGGAAACCCTGAAGCTGCTCAGTCCGCGCCTGTACCAGCAGTATTCGGACGGTCTGAGCAAGTTGTCGCTGGGATTCAAGGACTTCAAGGACAGCCATCTGGAAGATGATGTGATCCACAAGAAGGAAAAAATCCTCAAGAAGGTCCGTGCCCTGTCCGAGGTCAACCCCATGCTCGGCCATCGCGGCGTACGCCTGGGCATCACCTATCCTGAGATCTACATGATGCAGATCCAGGCCATTCTGGAAGCTGCCGCCCTGTGCGCCAAGGAAGGGACCGAGGTCCATCCCGAAATCATGGTGCCGCAAGTGGCGACAGTAGAGGAATTGTGCCGCGTGCATAGCTATGTGAAACGCCTGCACAAGGTCGTGGAATTGACCCACGGCATCAAGGTCGGCATCAAGTTCGGCAGCATGCTGGAAGTGGTGCGGGCCTGCCTGCGCGCCGGGCGCATGGCCGAAGATGCCGAGTTCTTCTCCTTCGGCACCAACGACCTGACGCAAGCCACGTTCTCCTTCAGCCGAGAAGATGCCGAAAACAAGTTCCTGCCCGCCTATATCGAAACCGGAATTCTCCAGGACAACCCGTTCGAGGTTCTGGACCAGAAGGGCGTCGGCGAATTGATGAAACTGGCCGTCAGCGAAGGACGCAAGACGCGGCCGGACCTGAAGGTCGGTATCTGCGGCGAGCACGGCGGCCATCCGGCATCCATTCACTTTTGCCACAGCATAGGTCTCACCTACGTTTCCTGCTCCGGACCGCGCGTGCCTATCGCACGACTGGCTGCGGCGCAGGCGCAACTGATGGAGACGGGCGGCGCGGTGACCAAAAACGCCTAGGCCGTCCGGCGCCAAGGGTTCAGCGCAAGGCGGCGGGAATGCCATAATCGGCCCCATGGACGATAGCGGATTCATGGGGTTGGCGCTGGACCTGGCGCGCCAGGCCGGGGCCGCCGGCGAAGTGCCGGTGGGCGCCCTGATCGTGAGTGAAGGGGAAATCCTTGGTCGCGGCTTCAATCAGCCGATCGGCCGCCACGATCCCACGGCGCATGCCGAAGTCATGGCTTTGCGCGATGCCGCCGCGCACCTGGGAAATTACCGTCTGCCGGGCTGCACGCTGTATGTGACGCTCGAGCCCTGCGCCATGTGTGCCGGCGCGATCATGCATGCGCGCCTTGACCGCATCGTGTTCGGCGCGCGCGATCCCAAGACCGGCGCCGCCGGCAGCGTGATCGACCTGTTCGCCGAAGCCCGTCTCAACCACCACACCGCTGTTGTCGCCGGCGTCCGGGCAGACGAATGCGCCAGCCTGCTGTCGGGTTTCTTCGCCGCGCGTCGCGGACGTACCCTGGTGGCCTGAGAGATGCGTATCCGCATCAGCCTGCCGCAGCAAACCCTTGAACTGCATGACGGACAGGGCTCCCTGCTGCGCCGCTACAGCGTCTCCACGGCACTGAAAGGGGCAGGCGAACAGAACGGCAGTTTCCGCACGCCGCGCGGCCGGCATATCGTGCGTGCCAAAATCGGCGCCGGGGCGGCAGTGAATGCGGTATTCGTCCGTCGGCGTCCGACCGGCGAAATGTGGACTCCGCAGTTGGCGGAGCAATTCCCCGCTCGCGACTGGATCCTGACGCGCATCCTGTGGCTGTCCGGCAAGGAGCCTGGCCGCAACCGGCTTGGCGAAGTCGATACCATGCGGCGCTACATCTATCTCCACGGCTCGCCCGACAGCGTTGCCATGGGCACGCCGGGTTCCATCGGCTGCGTGCGCATGAGGAATCAGGACATCGTCGAACTGTTCGATCTGGTTCCGGCCTGTACGCCGGTCGATATTGTCGAGTTCGGCATCGACGCCGGCCCGTGGAGCGCACTGGGCGCGAGCGCCCGGCAGGTGCGCGAAACGGTGTTTGTCGAGGAGCAGAATGCAGCGCCGGGGCTGGAATTCGACGGCGCGGACGCAGCAGCCCTGCACGTCGTCGCCCGCGACAGCCATGGCACGGCCATCGGCACCGGGCGTTTGCTGACGGATGGCCGCCTCGATCGCGTGGCTGTTCTCGCCCGGTGGCGCGGCAAGGGTGTCGGCCGCGGGGTGTTGGAACGACTGCTGGAAGAAGCGGATCGACAGGGCCTCGGGCATCCGGTGCTGCAAGCCGCAACGCAACTCAGCGGTTTCTACCGGCGCTTCGGCTTCGTCGAGGAAGGGCCGGAGTTCATGGCAGCCGGCATTCCGCATCGGGCCATGGTAAAGCGATAGCGCACCCGTTCGCCGCGCCGGGCGCCCGGCAGCCAGGTCTGCTCGCTGAAACCGGTCCAGCCATCCTGCCCTACGCAGAGCACGGTGGAACTACGCGTACCGTATTCGGGCGATTTGACGAAGGCTGCCGACAACATGCGCTCCAGATCGAGCGGAACGCCGGTCTGCGGCAGTTGTGCGTCGGGGTGGATGCCGTCGTCAGCAAGCAGGTCGAAAAGAGATTGATCGTCGGGCAGGCGGTCGATGGCCTGCGCCAGCGCCGCCTTGCCTGCGCCGACTTTCGGCCACGGGGTGTCAAGCAGGTGATTGGATACGCCATACAGCCCGGGCTCAAGCATTCGCGGCCGGCCGCCCATGTTCGAAGACCACCACAGCGTTTCGCCGTCGCCGATCAGCAGGTTGTAGCCATTGCACCGGCTGCCGTAGGCGGTGATGCGCTCGAGGTAGTCCTGCGGCGCTTCATCGCCGGCAAGAAAGTCCGCCACCAGTCCGCCGCGGGAAGGCATACCGGCGCGTTTCTGCGCCGGATCGCGGAAATTGGTCAGCGCCGCAAAGCGCCCCGCGCGACTGACGCCGAGCCAGGTGCCTCCGGCCTCGAGATCACGTCCGGCCAGCAAGTGCGGGGCATTGTTCCAGAAGGCCGCAGGCGCCGTCGGCCGGGCGAAGAACTCATCCCGATTGGCCGCGACGACCAACGGGTAGTCGGGATGAACCCGCCAGGCAATGAGGATCAGGCACATCGTACCGCTCAGGAAGCCGCGTCCCCCTTGGGGACTGCTTGCAGCGCGTAGGGCAGCGGCAGGAATTCCAGTCGTTCGCCGTCGACGGCGCCGACATGGACCTCACCGGCGTCCGCCGCGCCGCTTTGCACACATATCAGGCACTCGAAACCGCCGCCGGGGGAGGCAGCTACACTGACAACGGCGCCACAGTGCTGATCGCCGGTTTCGGGAGCATAAACATGGGTGCCGGGAACCACCTCGCCAGCGAGCCTGGCGCGATAGGTACGGCGCTTGACCTTGCCCAGATACTGGGTGCGGGCAACGATTTCCTGGCCTGGATAGCAGCCCTTGCTGAAACTCACGCCGGCCACCGCAGGCAGTTCCATGTTCAGCATCTGCGGCACGAAAGCCTCCTGCGTTGCCGCCACAACGCGGGGTTGCCCGGCGACAATTTCCAGCCATTGCCACGCCGCCAGTCCCACCGGACGTGCGGCAGAGGTCAGGTGCCGCCAGCACGACGGGGCAGCAGAACCTTCGAGCGCCAACAGCCAGCGCGTATCGTCGAGCCTGATCGCCTGCCCGCCTTCGACAGCCGCAACAGCGAAACGCGGGAGTTGGGCGACCGGATCGCCGAGCATGGTCGCCAGTGAGCTTGCGACTGCCGATGAATAACCCAGCAAGACGCGCTCCGCCGTCGCGTCACTGAGCTTGACCTTCGAGCGCAAGATGTACATCGAGAGCTTTTTCAGGATTGCCGGCAGGATGTCGCGCGGCAGCATCAGCAGGAAGTCATCGCCGTCGCGCCAGATCAGAAACAGTGCCAGCAGGCGTCCCTTGGGCGTACAAAGTCCGGCGAAGCGCGCGGCGCCGGGGGCAATGCCGTTGATATCGTTGGTCAGCAGGTTGTGCAGAAAACCGGCCGCCTCGACGCCGCTGGCGCGGATCAGCCCTTGGTCGAGCAAGGGTGCCGCAATCCTTCCGTCGCGTGCCGCGACAAGCTCTTCGGCGGCAGCGCCAAAGCTGCTGCCATCCGCCGCCAGGCCTTGGGCGGCAAGGAAAGGAATCCATTCTTGGGTCATGAGCAGCGTCCGGGTCGAAGGGTAGGGAATGCTATTATCGCGGCAGCGCTGCAGATTGCGCTTGCCCTGTCCATATTCAAGTCTTGATGCGCACGTTCAAACTAATCCTGCTGCTGCTGATTCTCGCATTTGTCGCCGTAATCGCGGGTGCCGGCTGGCTCACCGTACGTCACTTGCCCATGCATGGCGCGCCGACCGCGTTTTCTGTCCCGCCCGGTGCCAGCCTGCGCGCAGCGGCGCAGGTGATCGAAGCGGCGGGCATTGATCTGCCTGCCTGGCAACTTGAACTTCTGGGACGCCTGCTCGGACGCTCGTCGAAGATAAAGGCCGGAAGTTATGAGGCGGAGCAGGGCCTGACCGCACTGGCGCTGCTCGACAAACTGACGCGCGGCGATGTCACGCAGGGCGAACTCGTGCTGGTCGAAGGCAGGAACTTCCGCCAGTTTCGCACCGCGCTGAACGAACACCCCGATCTCCTCCATGACTCGCTTAAGCTGAGCGATACGGAAATTCTCGCCCGGTTGGGGGCCAGGGAGTCGCATGCGGAGGGTCTGTTCTTTCCCGATACCTACCTGTTCAACAAGGGCAGCAGCGATTTCGACGTCTTGCGCCGCGCCTACGCGGCCATGCAACCCCGTCTCGCTGCCACATGGGCGGGCCGCGACAGTTCGCTGCCGCTGAAGGCGCCTTACGATCTGCTGATTCTGGCGTCGATCGTGGAAAAGGAAACCGGGTTGCCCGCCGACCGACCCCAGGTTGCCGCGGTTTTCGTCAATCGACTGCGCCGCGGCATGCTGCTGCAAACCGATCCGACGGTCATCTACGGCCTCGGGGAGCGCTTTGGCGGCACTCTGCGCAAGGTCGATTTGCACACCGACACTCCCTGGAATACTTACACGCGTCCGGGTCTGCCGCCGACACCGATCGCCATGCCTGGTCTCGCATCGCTGCAAGCCGCGGCTAAACCGCCCGCCAGCGATATGCTGTATTTCGTCGCTCGCGGCGACGGTTCGAGCGCTTTTTCGACATCGCTGGACGCCCACAACACTGCCGTCGCCCGGTACCAGAGGAGATAGACCCGCATGGCACGAGGCCGCTTCATCAGCTTTGAAGGCATCGACGGCGCAGGGAAAAGCACGCAGCACGCCTGGCTGGCGGATTACCTGCGCACGAAAGGTCATACCGTGGTCGCCAGCCGCGAGCCGGGCGGCACACCGCTGGGAGAAAAGCTGCGTAGTTTGCTGCTGGCCGAACCCATGCATCTGGAAACCGAAGCGCTGCTGATGTTTGCCGCGCGCCGCGAACATATTGCGCAAGTAATCGAACCGGCGCTGGCGCGTGGCGATTGGGTGGTCTGCGACCGCTTCGTTGATGCTTCGTTCGCCTATCAGGGGGGAGGGCGCGGCCTCAGTTGGACTAAACTGGAAGAACTCTCGGCCTGGGTGCTGGGCAATCTGCAACCGGACCTGACCCTGATATTCGATGCGCCGGTGGCAGTTGCCCGGCAACGTCTGCAGGCGAATACGGCCAAGCCGGATCGATTCGAGCAGGAACAATCGGCCTTTTTCGAGCGCGTCCGCGCCGCCTATTTGCGCATAGCGACCGAGAATCCAGGGCGGGTACGCGTGATCGATGCAACACAGACTCCAAGCAATATTAATAAAACACTTGAGAATATAGTTGCAGAACTTTGATTTAAAACAGTTAGATTGGAATAGCTCGATACGAGATCAACTGCTTGGGCAGGGACTCGAGCGGCTTCCGCATGCGACGCTACTGGTCGGGCCAGCAGGGGTCGGCAAGGCCGCATTTTCCGAACAACTGGCCGCCCTGCTGCTCTGCGAGTCGGCCGCAAAGGAGCGCGGAGCCTGCGGCGAATGCCAGGCTTGCCGTTGGCTCGACGCCGGTAATCATCCCGACTTCAGGCGTGTTGCCGCGGACGGGGACGACGACACCGAAGACGGTGCCGCGGACAAAGCCGGCGACAAGCCGAAAAAGCGCAGCTCAAAAATCATCAAGATCGACCAGATACGCGAACTGGAAGCCTTCGTTTTCGTCGGCAGCCATCGCAATGGGAATCGGGTAGTGCTCATCACGGATGCCGACGCGATGAACTCCCCTGCCGCCAATGCTCTTCTGAAAATACTTGAAGAACCGCCTTCAAGCGTCTATTTTATATTGGTTTCATCAAAAACAAAGTCGCTGCTACCTACGCTCCGTAGTCGCTGCCGCGTCATTCCCTTCGGCCCACCGCCAGCCGCTGCCGCCGCCGCCTGGCTTGCCGGCGCCGGGCTCGAAAAGCAGGCGGTGCGCTATCTCGACCTTGCCGGCGGAGCTCCGATGCGAGTCGCACAATGGAAAGACGAGGGGCAACTGGCACCGATCGACGCGGTGGTGGATTCCCTGATCTCGCCGCCGGCCGATCCGCTGGCACTTGCCGCGCGCTGGGACAGCCTGCTCAAGGGTGACGGGTTGTTCCGCATGGAACATCTGGTTGAAGCGGTTCAGCGTTGGCTCTGCGATCTGGCTCTGGACCGGATGGCGGGCCAGGTTCGCTACCATGGCGGTTGGCCTCGACCGAAAGGTGTGACCGAACTCAATCCGGCCGCCCTGCTGGGCGCCTGGCGGGAAATCAACCAGTTTCGCCGCAGCGCTCGCCACCCGTTGAATCAATTGCTTTTTCTGGAAGAAATCGCCGCTCATTATCTGCGCGCCCTGCGTCCGGGAACCTCATGAACAGCCTCTTGGTCGATTCCCACTGCCACCTCGATTTTCCGGATTTTCAGGGCCGGGAAGAGGAACTTGTGGGCGCCATGACGGCCAATGGTGTCGGTTGGGCATTGATTGCCGGTGTAAACCTCGAGCGCTTTCCCGGCGTTCTGGCACTGATCGGGCGTTTCCCCAATCTTTATGCGGCTGTCGGCGTTCATCCGGATACCCGGGACGGGGATGAAGCGGATGAAAACACCCTGATCCGTCTTGCTGACCATCCAAAAGTCGTCGCCATTGGCGAAACCGGTCTTGACTACTACCGCTTTGAGGGCGATCTCGACTGGCAGCGCGAACGTTTCCGTACCCATATCAGGGCTGCCCGGCGCGCTCGCAAACCGCTGATCATTCACACGCGTGAAGCCGCCGCCGATACCTTGCGCATCCTTGGCGAGGAGGAGGGCGGCGAAGTGGGCGGGGTATTCCACTGCTTCACGGAAACCCGCGCGGTGGCCGAAGCCGCCCTCGCGCTTGGTTTTCACATTTCCATCTCCGGTATTGTTACCTTCAAAAATGCACTGCAAATCAAGGAGGTGGCAAGCTTCGTACCTCTCGACCGGCTGCTGGTTGAGACTGACGCCCCTTACCTTGCCCCCGTGCCGCATCGGGGCAAGCTCAATCATCCCGCCCTGGTACTCCACGTTGCCGAAGAGGTCGCCAGATTGAAAGGTATCAGCGTTGAGGAACTGACCCGGGCCACGACGGCCAACTTTTTTCGCCTCTTCGGCGCCTCCGATCATGCGTAGGCGGTTCTTGGCATGGGTGTTGGCGCTTGTCGCCGGACTGGCGCAGGCAGGTGCCTACGACGACATTCTGGGTGCCGCGAATCGCGGCGACAGCACCGCGGTCATCGATTTGCTCAAGCGCGGCATGGACGTCAACACCGCCGACCAGAGCGGATCGACGCTGCTGATGATCGCCGCCCGCAACGGCAGCCAGGCCTTGCTAGAGGCCTTGCTGATCAATCGCGCCAACGTTAATCGACGCAATCAGGTCGGCGACACGGCCTTGATGCTGGCCGCGTTGAAGGGTTCGCCGGAGACCGTACAAATGCTGCTGGACAGAAGTGCCGATCCGAATCCGTCGGGTTGGACGCCATTGCACTATGCGATATTCGGCGGCAACAAGGAAGTGGCGGCTCTGATGCTGGCAAAAGGCGCGAGTATCGATGCCCGCGCACCCAACGGCCAGAGCGCGTTGATGCTGGCCGTCAAACTCGGCAATTTTGAGCTGGTTCAGATGTTGGTCGAAGCCGACGCGGATATGGATATGGCCGACTACGACGGCGTTACGGCACTGCGCCTGGGCGTAAAACTGGGGCACAAGGAGATTGTGGAATATTTGCGCAAGACGGGCGCATTTGAATAAATGACGTCCTGAAGGACGTCATTTATACTTCGCATAATTGACATTATGTCAACTAATGTCGGGACGTAGTGACCCGTTATTGGGCAAGCAAACCACTTAAGCGTGTTTATGTGCGCGACTTCCTAACAGTCTAGTGCACCGTACAGACCATGCAAGGATCGAAACTTCTCACTACATGGTCGATCACCGCCGGCAGCGGACCGTCGGTGCTTGCCGGCAAGCCCGCCAGGGCCTGCTCCAGCGCGCCCGGTTGTCCCTGCGTATCGCGCGGCGAGAAGTTCCATGTGGTCGGTGCGATGATCTGATAGTTGTGAATGCGGCCGCGCCGCACTGTCATCCAGTGCCCCAGCGAACCGCGCGCCGCCTCGACCAGGCCGACGCCGGAGGTTTCGTCGGCGAGACGCGCCGTGATGCACCAAGGCGCGCCAGGCACCAGTTCGGTCAACCAGCGCTCCATGGCGGGCACCACCAGCGCCAATTCAAGCAGACGCGCCACGACACGGCCGGCAACGCTGCCACCATCGGACTCGACCATGTCGCGCGCCAGAGGATGACCGGCCACCACCTGGCGCGCCAATGCCCCGGTCTCCACCACCTGCCCCGCCAGACGCGGCGCCTTGCACCAGGAGTAGGCGCCTTCCTTTTCGGCGACCGGCAGAGTGCTGCCGGCAGCCGGATGCTGCGGCAGGCCGGCAGCGGCGTACCACGCGTGGCTGATGTCTTCCTCAATCGCTTCGACCTCCAGCGCTGCCGCCCCACCGTGCCATAGCCCCGCCGGGAACAGTTGCCCATCCTCTTCGCGGTAGCAACCGTAGCTCATGAAGCGATCCGTGCCACGCCCGAGATGCCACAGATCCAGGTCCCCGGCGATGGCGAGAAATGTCCGCAGGTCGCCGCCACCGGCTCGCGTCCGCCACGCTTCCAGTTGGGAGCGGTCGGCAATCGAGGCAAACTCTTCCAGTGTCGCGCCGAAGCTGACGGTTTCGAGGAAAGTGCGAAACTCGCGCAGAATCCGATGCAGTCGGAATATTTCCGAACTCTGCAGCGGCCGCGTCGAGCCGCCCGGCTGAACGGCCAGCGTATGCGGCCATTTGCCGGCCAGCAGGCCCATCATCTGCATGAAACGGGCGCGCTCCGGCAAGACCTGATTCGGCGCACTGCCCGTGATGGCGCGAAAACGTCCGGCCGTCGAGCCGTACCAACGACGGCCGGCATACTCGGCACGGGCGAAGTCGGGCATGAAGAACAGGTAGAAATGCGTCAGGTGGTCGGCCATATTCTCGGCGGCCAGGGTCAGATTGGCGGCCAGTCGACCGTTGTGGGGCGGCTCGATAGCGGCCGCGTCGGCCAGCGCCAGGGCCGCAGCGGCCGACTGGGCCACCGAGCAGATGCCGCAGATGCGCGGCACCAGCACCAACGCATCGGCCGGCAGCTTGCCTTGCAGGATCTGCTCGAAACCCCGGTACAGCGGCGAATTGACGTAGGCCGCAGCGATCCGGCCATCGGCGATGTCGAGGCTGATTTCAAGATCACCTTCAACACGGTTGAAGGGACCGGCGATGCGCCGCGTGCTCATCTTCGGCCACGCTTGACCGAAGGCGCGCGCAGCAGATGGTCCGCCGTCGCGTTTTCGCGCACCCGCGCCGGCGTCGCCGACTTGGACAGCGCCGCCAGCGCGATAAACCACGCTTTCGGCATGTCGGCGGGCAGGCCGAGCGGAATTCCTGCGACCTTGGGGGTGGTCTCGAAGGGGTGGCCGGGTTCCTCAAAGCCCGGGTCGGTACAACGGATGCAGGCGTAGCCGCCGCGAAGACAAGAGCCTTCGCCGTTCCACAGGCGCTGATTGCAGTCGGCGTGGGCCTGCGTGCCCTTGCAGCCGAGTTGCTCCATCAGGCAGCCCTGTTCCGAATGCCTGGAGGCACTGGCCTTGAATTCGTAATACTCGTTGCGCGGGCAGCCGTGATGCACCAGCTGATCGGCAAAAAACCGGGGGCGCCCGTAGTCATCCAAATGCTCCGCGCCCAGCCTGCCGTGAGCCAGGGCGGCCAAGGTTTCGGTAATCCAGTCGGGATGGGGTGGACAGCCCGCGACATTGATCACAGGCAAACCGGCGCGGCCACGGAAGTCGGGCCCGAGCAGGCCGCCAGCGGCCTCGCCGTCGTACTGCAGCCCGCAGGCGTCGGTCGGATTCATGCCGGCCGCCGTGATGCCCCCAAAGGAAGAGCAACTGCCAACCGCGACAACATGTCTGGCGCGGACCGCGATCTGCCGCACCCATTCAATCATCGGTTGCGCTCCCCCGCCGAAACGGTGAAAGCCTCCGGTCCCCTGCGGTCCGCGCAACAGCGAACCCTCGATACACAACACATCGACTGCGGTGCTGCCGGCGGCACATTGCTCAATCAGGTCCCGCGCTTCGTCGACACCCGCCTCGGAAATGCTCGGATGCCAAAGCAGCTCAATGCTTTCGTCCGTCAGCAAGCGGAACAGCGGCCCGTGTTCGCTGCCCAGCCACGACAGCGTACAGCCACCGCAACCACCTGACTGGAGCCAGAGGATGTTCATGGTTAGCTTTCTCCGAGGCCCAGTCGGGCCAGCTTCATGCGCAGTCCGACGCGTGTCAAACCGAGCTCTTCGGCCACCCGCGTCTTGTTGCCGCGATGGCGTCGCAGCGCCGCATCGATGACCTGCGCCTCGACCCGATCGAGAAGCTCCTTGAGCGTTGCGCCATCCGGATCGAACGGTGCGGCCTCCCGGTTGGTATACCCGCTCGACTGACTAATGCCTGGCGAAAACAGCTCGATACCAAGCAGATCGCCCTCGCCCAGTGCCAGCGCGCGCAATATTTCGTTCTGCAACTCGCGCACATTGCCGGGCCAACTATGCGCAATCAGACACTTCATCGCTTCATCAGAAAGCTTCCGTCCCGCCAGCGCTGATTCCTTGAACATGCTGGCTATGATCAGCGGAATGTCCTGCGGCCGTTCGCGCAAACTGGGCATGGTGAAGGTAATGCCGGCGATACGGTAGTAAAGGTCCTGGCGAAACCTGCCGGTGGCAACATCGGCTTCGAGATTGCGGTTTGTCGCCGCGATGATGCGCACATCCACCGGTACCGAACGCGGGCTACCCACCGGCCGCACTTCGCCTTCCTGCAAAGCGCGCAACAACTTGACCTGGAAGGCCGCCGAGGTGTCGCCGATCTCGTCGAGAAACAGGGTGCCGCCGTCGGCTTGCTGAAACAGGCCGATGCGATCTTCATGGGCGCCGGTGAACGCACCACGCTTGTGGCCGAAGAGTTCCGCTTCGAGCAGGGTATCCGGCAGGGCGCCACAGTTTTCAACGACAAACGGCCGGTCAGCACGCTCGCTGGTGTAGTGGATGGCACGCGCCAGCAACTCCTTGCCGGTGCCGGATTCTCCGGTAACCAGCACCGACAGCTCGTGGCCGGCAATTTTTTGCGCCAGATCGCAAACGCTGTTCAACGGACTGTCAGCCGCCCGCGTCAGGCGATCGAAGCCGGACTGCGCGCGCACCCGGCTGCGCCGGCTGGCAACGCGCTGTACCAGCTGTTCCGGGCTGTCACGCAGTTCCAGCGAAAGGCGCTGGTTGTCCTGTTGCAGACGCCATACCTCGGCCGCACTTTTCAGCGTCAACAACAACTGGTCCGGATGCCACGGCTTCAACAGGTATTGCCAGATGCCGGCGTCATTGATTCCAGAAATGATGTCTTCGGCCTCCGTATATCCGGACAGGATCAGGCGCACCGTGTCGGGCCACTGGGTGCGCACACGGCGCAGGAATTCGACACCCGACATGCCCGGCATGCGCTGGTCTGACAGGACGATATGCACGAACTCGCGGCCCATGATGACTTCCCCCTCCTCGGCGGAGAGGGCGGTGAACACCGTGAAGTCCTCCTCCAGCGTGCGACGCAGGGTTTCCAGCGAGCGCTGTTCGTCGTCGACCACCAGCACCGTCAATGGGGTGCGGGGCTTCATCATGTCGGCACTTTCCAGCCAAGGTCGCGATGGCGCGCCAGATGACGCGGGGTCCATGAGGCCAATGACTTGCGCACGAAATGATGACGGGCGACGTGGTAGCTCGGATCGAAACCGTAGAAATTGCGCCGCATGTGGGCCAGTTCTTCTTCGCGATAGGCGGTCAGCGGTTTCTCGGCCTCGTCCCTGGCGCGGCGCTCGCGCTTGGCAGACAACTGGGCCGCAAGTTCGGGTGCTGCCACGATCTCGGCTGCACGCCGCGCTACGTCGATGCGGAACGCCTGGGGATCGCCCGCCAGGCAGGCATCGGTAAATCCGATCTCTGCCGCGCTCTGTGCTGTGAGCGGCTGCCGGTTGCGCATTATTCCCCGCGCGCCCTCCTCGCCGACTCGACGCGGCAGCAGATAAGTCCAGTATTCCGAGCCGTAGAGATTGCCCATGTTCTTGTAATGCGGATTGAGCATCACCCCTTCGCGCGCCCAGACGTGGTCTGCCGCCCGAGCCAGAAAGCAGCCGCCCGCTCCGGCATTTCCCGCCAGTGCCGCCACGGTGATCTGGTCGCCTGCCTCAATCAGCTCGCGCGCCACATCGTTCATCGCATTGATGTTGTTCCATGACTCGTCCGCCGGCGAATCCGCGGCTTCAATAACATTGAGATGAATGCCGTTGGACCAGAAGTCGGCGCCACCCATCAGCACCAGAACCTTTACCGGCCGCTGCTTCGCCCATGCCAGTGCTGACTGCAGGCGTACGCACTGCGCGGTCGACATCGCGCCGTTGTAGAACTCGAAATGGAGGAAGCCAACCGCATTTTCGTCACTGCCGCTCTCCTCGTAGGCAATGTCCTGCCAGGTTTCGCTGCCGGCTCGCCACCATCCTTGAAGCGGTGCTTCGGCAAGGGCGGCAGACTCGGGAGCGAAGGCCAGTGTTGCCGGGAGTTTGAGATCGCCCGCCCGCTTGGCATGGCCGATCCACAACGCGCCATCGCGGGTTCGCCTCAGCAAGGCGCCTTCGCGTCGCGCCAGCGCTTCTCCGGGCTTGCTGCCAAGTTCGCCGTGAAGAATCGCCTCGGGCCACGCATCGAAGATATGGCAGGGTTCGCCGAACAGAGTGTCGGCGACGCCGGGGAAGCCATCGGCGGCATTTATTTTCCTCAGGACCGTCGCCGTATCGTCGCGATGCCAGTCGATGACGCGCTCCGTCTGCTTCATCAGAGGCCGCAAGCGGCCACGCGCCTCGCCGCAGGCAGCCAGCGGTGTCGGCACAAAATTGCCCGCGATAAAACGCTCCAGCGCCTGCAGCACGGCACCTGTCGCGGCTTGCGTCACCTCGTTGCGGTAGATGCTCGACTTCTTCGCGTGGCGCAAGGGAAACGCGGCACTGGCCCAGATCGGCCCGGCATCCATCTCGGCTTCAGCCTGCAACACGGTGACACCCCACTCGGCCTCGCCCTGCTGTATCGCCCAGTCCAGCGCCGACGGCCCGCGGTCACCTATGATGCCCGGATGGACGATGAGGCAGGTGTATTGCGACCAGATCGATTCGGGAATCGCCCGGCGCAGATACGGCGCGACGATCAGGTCCGGCTTGAACAGCGCAACCGCTTCCTCGGCGACGCTGTCGGCGATGTCGAACTCGATCGAGATCTCGTGACCGCGCCGTTGCAGTTCCGCCCCGAGGCGTTGCGTCAGGCTGTTGAAGGCGTGGGTCAGGAGCAGGATGCGCATGTGCTGACCGCTAACAGATTCTAGGCAACTGATCACCCGCCAGCCAATCGACGATGCGGCGGCCGCCGAAAGATGTGGTGAGCTGGACGAAGTGGTGGTCGTCGGCAATGACCTCGCCGATCAGTGCGGCCTCCCGCCCCAGCGGATGGGCGCGCATCGTGGCCAACAGCCGCTCGGCATCGGCGCTGGCGCAGATCGCGATCAGCTTGCCTTCGTTGGCGACGTAAAGCGGATCGAGGCCGAGGAATTCGCAGGCGGCGGCAACCACCTGCTTCACCGGAATGGCCTTCTCGTGGAGCATCATGCCGACACCGGATTGACCGGCGATTTCGTTCAGGGTTGCTGCCAGGCCGCCGCGTGTAGGGTCGCGCAGGCAATGCAGATCGGCGCCGGTGGCGAGCATGGCGGCAATCAATCCATTCAGGGCCGCCGTGTCGGACTCGATCGGCGCATCGAAGGAAAGATTCTCGCGCTTGCTCATGATCGCCACGCCGTGGTCGCCCAGCGATCCCGATATGATTATTGCGTCACCCGGTCGCGCCCGGCTGCCGCCGAGTTCGATGCCGTCGGGCAGTACGCCGACGCCGGTGGTGGTGATAAACACGCCATCACCCTTGCCACGTTCGACGACCTTGGTGTCGCCCGTCACCACGGGCACCCCGGCCTCGCGCGCGGCATGCGCCATGGATTCAACGATGCGCGCCAGATCGGCCAGCGGGAAGCCTTCTTCGAGAATGAAACCGGCCGCCAGATACAGAGGTGTGGCGCCCATTACGGCAACATCATTCACCGTGCCATGCACCGAGAGGCAGCCGATGTCGCCACCGGGGAAGAACAGCGGCGAGACGACATGGCAGTCGGTGGACATGACCAGCCGTCCCGGCTTTCCGTTGATAGTCGGCGCTGGCAATACGGCGCCATCGTTGCCCTGCCCCAGATATTCGTTGCCCAGATGTTTGGCGAACAGTTCCGAGATCAATTGCACCATCGAGCGGCCGCCCGAACCGTGCGTCATATCGACGCGCCCATGCTTCACATCGAGCGGGCGCACATAGCCTCTTTTCACTTCACTCATTCAATGCATGTCCTTGTAACGACCATAGCTGTAATGCGCCGCGCAGGCACCTTCCGAACTCACCATGCAAGAGCCGATGGGGTTCTCCGGCGTGCATACGGTGCCGAACAGCTTGCAGTCCTGCGGCTTCTTCACACCGCGCAGGATCGCGCCGCATTCGCAGGCCTTGTTGTCGGGCACCGAGCGGTACTCGATATTGAAGCGCTTCTCGGCGTCGAAGGCGGCATAGCGTTGCCGGATCTTCAGCGCCGAATACGGCACCACCGAAAGCCCTCGCCATTCGAATTCGCGGCGCAGTTCGAACACTTCGGCGACGCGGTCCTGCGCCTTCACATTGCCATCGCGGCTCACGGCGCGGGCGAACTCGTTCTCCACCTCGGCGCGGCCTTCATTCACCTGCCGCACCAGCATCAGGATGGCCTGCATCACGTCCAGCGGCTCGAAGCCGGCGATGACCACCGGTTTGCGGTATTCCTCGGCAAAGAACTCGTAGGGCCGGCTGCCGATCACCGTGGACACATGGGCCGGGCCGATGAAGCCATCCAGCGGTACCGTACCCCATTGACGCACCTCGGGTGATTCGAGGATGTTGCTGATGGCCGACGGTGTCAGCACGTGGCAGCAGATGACGCTGAAATTCTTCAGCCCTTCGGCGTCGGCCTGCTGGATCGCGACTGCCGTGGGCGGCGTGGTGGTCTCGAAGCCGATGGCGAAGAACACTACTTCACGCGCCGGATTGTCGCGGGCAATCTGCAGCGCATCGATGGTCGAATAGACCATCCGGATGTCGCCGGATTTGTCCCCGACCCCGGCCTTCGCCTTCATCAGCGACAATCCGCCAGAGGCCGGAATGCGCAACGTGTCGCCGTAGGTGCACAGGATCACGCCGTGATCGAGCGCCAGGTTGATGGCCATGTCGACGCGGCCTATCGGCAGCACGCAGACCGGGCAGCCGGGCCCATGCACCATGCGTACCGTTGGCGGCAGCAGATCGCTCAGCCCATAGCGTGATATGGCGTGGGTGTGCCCACCGCAGAACTCCATGAAGCTGTAGTTGCGACCGGGCTGAACCTCGGCGCAAATACTCAGTGCAAGATTCTTTGCCAGTTCGCCATCGCGAAATTCGTCGATGTACTTCACGATGCAGCAGGTGCCCCCGATGCGCCCGTCTCATTCAGCTCCGCAAACAGGGCCAGGGTTTTTTCGGCTTCCTCGGGATCAAGCTTCGACAACGCATAGCCCACATGCAAAATCACATAGTCGCCCAGCTGCACGTCGGCCAGCAGCGCCAGGGAAATCTCCTTTTTGACGCCGCCGAGATCCACAATCGCCCACTCGTCACCTGGGCCAGCGCCGACTTCTACTACCTTTACCGGTATTGCGAGGCACATGATTCAGCTTTCCAGTAGATGCATTGCAACCCACGCCTGCCCCAGCGAAATCGCTGTATCGCCCGGCAACAAACGCTTTGGCAGCAGCAGTTCAAGACCGGTGGGAGGAAGCTTCTCCACCAGGGCTGAACGCAGCAGCTTGTTGAAGAAGCAGCCGCCGCCGCAGGCCAGTCGCTTGACGTCCGCTGCCTCGGTCGCTCCCACCACCCAGTGAAGCAATGCCGCCACCAGCGTGGCGTGAAACAGCGCAGCACCGAAGCCGGTGTCAGGCTCAGTCGACAAGGCACCCAGGAGCGGCAGCAGATCGAGTTCCCCGTCGGCGCTTATGCGCCAGCCACCTTCAAGCGGCTCCGGCCAGCCATGCGACTCGATATAAGTCGTGGCATTCTGCTCCAGTGCAATGGCGGCCTGCGCTTCGAATTCCATGCGCGGACAGATGCCGAGCAGGCCCGCGGCCGCGTCAAAGACCCGCCCCATGCTTGACGTTCGCGGGCTGTTCAAGCCCTTGACCAGCATCGCGGCCACGATCTCGGCGCCGGCCTGATCGGCAAAGCGTGTGGCAATTTCCTCACCCCGCCCCAAATCGAACAAAACCGCCGCCGCCATGCGCCACGGATCGCGTGCCGCACGGTCGCCGCCGGGCAAGGCCAGCGGCCGCAGGTGTCCTATCCGTGTGAATTGCGCGCTATCGACACGCAACAGTTCTCCGCCCCACGCCTTGCCATCCGTACCGAGACCAACGCCATCGAGCGCCAGTCCCAGCATGGGTCCGGCCACACCATGCTCGGCCGCAATGGCGGCGATATGGGCATGATGGTGCTGCACGCCGATGGCCTCGATGCCGAGTTCCGCCGCGAGTTGCACCGCGAAGCGGGTCGAATGCAAGTCCGGATGCAGGTCGTGGGCAATCGCGACCGGCTTCTTGCCCATGGCATCCAGTGCCTGCAGAAGTTCCCGTGCAGTTGCCTCATGGGCAAGGCAGGCTTCGGCCTGGAACAGGTCGCCGACCGTGTGCGAGACCCAGGCCTGTTGTCCCTGCGCCAGGCACACCGTGTTCTTGAACCAGGCGCCCATGGCGAGCAGGGGCGGAGCGCAACGGGCCAGTTCAAGCTGATGCTCGACACAAGCCGGGACGGCATCTGCCTTGGCGCTCATGATTTCAAGCGCTCCCCGCGGCCAGCCGCCCTTCCAGTTCGGCAACGCGCCGCCGCAGGCTATCCACCGTTTCCTGCCGCTGCCCCCTCGCCTCAACAGCACCGCGCTCGAGCCACGCCAGCCAGGCATCCATGCCCTGCCCCGTGGTTGCCGATACTTCGATCACTTCAATGCCGGGATTGACGCGGCGGGCGAATTCGATGGCGGCGTCGACCTTGAAGCTCAGGTAGGGCAGCAGGTCACATTTGTTCATCAACATCAGGGTTGCGGCACGGAACATGTCCGGATACTTGATCGGTTTGTCCTCGCCCTCGGTGACGGAGAGGATCACCACCTTGTGCGCTTCGCCAAGATCAAACGCCGCCGGGCAGACGAGATTGCCGACGTTCTCGATCATCAGCAGAGAACCCTCCGGCAATTCGAGCTTGCCCATGGCATGACCGACCATGTGCGCGTCGAGATGACAGCCTTTGCCCGTATTGATCTGGATCGCCGGGGCGCCGGTGGCGCGAATACGCTCGGCATCCTGGCTGGTTTGCTGGTCGCCTTCGATGACCGTCACGAGTTCCTTGCCCTTGAGCATTTCGATGGTCTTGCACAGCAGTGTAGTCTTGCCTGAGCCGGGGCTCGAGACCAGGTTCAGCGTAAAAATGCCTCGCTCCGCCAGCCGTTGCCGGTTCTCGGCGGCATAGGCATTGTTCTTGGACAGGATGTCCTGCTCGATCTGCACCATGCGCTTGGTGCTGACGCCCGGTGCATGCGAATGCGCGGGCGCATAACTGTGCTGATGCGAATGAGTGTGGGGGTGTTCGTGGCCCTCGCCGGAATGCTCATGATCGTGACTGTGCGTGGTGCCGTCGGCATGCACGTGCTCGTGCTCATGATGGGCATCCACGCCGTCGATTTTCACTTCACCATCACCGCAACCGCATGTCGTACACATTCTTTTCTCCTATGCCACTTCGAGTTCCTTGACCCGCATTTCGGTGCCGCCCGTCACCTGCATCTGGTGGCCGCCGCAGTGCGGGCATTCGCCAAAAACCTCCGCCATCGGCACTGTCAGCGAACACTCCATGCACCAACCGGTGCCCGGCAGGGCAATGATTTCCAGGCGCGCGCCATCTGCAATGCTGTCGCGCGTCACGGCATCGAAGCAGAACTTCATGGCCTCGACCTCGACGCCGGACAACTGGCCGATTTCCAGCCAGACCGTGGTCACTTTGGCAAAATCCTGCTGGCGCGCTGCATCTTCCATCAATTGCAAGACGCCTTCGGCTAAGGACATTTCGTGCATCGACCCTTACAGCCCATTGCGCACATAGTCGGCAAAACGCCTGTCGCGCGTGTCGATGTGATTGGTGATGAACTTGAGTACCCCGGCGGCCTTGTCGGACACCAGCGCCGAGTTGCCGCCCGAATGGTCAGTGGCGATCTCGCGCAGCACATCCAGCATGTGGATGTGGTCATCGACGTGATCTTCGTAGTCGTCATAGCTCTTGAGCCGCATCAGCAATTCCTCGGACATGAAATGCGCCTCGCTATAGGCAATCAACTGGTCAAGGATTTCAGCGACCGAGGCCGCATCGCGATTTTCCGCGGCGGCACCGCACAAAGCCTGCAGCAAGCCGATCTGAACCTCGTGCTCGCGATCAGTCTCGGCATTTGATGCACTGTTGAACTCAGAGATAGTGGACATATTCACCCCTTGTGACCAGCGGAACCCCGGAAATGCGAAGCTTAGCGCAAAGCGAGAAAGCGTCGGCGTGAAAGTGAGGGTGCGTTCGCCGACTTCTCTGTCTTGGCTTTGTCAGTCTGGGCTTGCGGCACCGTGAGCAAGGCGATCATCGAGGCGCGGGCCGTCATCGTTGCCTCTGATTGCGTCGAGAACTTGCCCATCGGCGAAAACAGGGGGCAGCTCTGGTACTCGCCGAGTTCCATCTCCTCGCTGCCGAGAAACGCGAAATCACCCGCGGGAAATCTGACGAAGCGGCGCTTGTTTTCTCCCGTGGAGACCCAGTTTTCGCTGCTGCCGGGTACCAGCAGCATGCTCATGCACCAAGGCGTGACCACGATGCCCAGCCAATGCCCCTGCCAGCGCTGGAAATCAATGGCTTCCACGGAAAGCGCGGGGTTGAGAATCGGCACATCGGACATCTGGTCGCGCTGAATCCGGAAAAACGCCTCCTCCACTGCATCAGCAGGGCTGACGTCGTGGATACGGAAGTTCATGTCGCCTCGGGACTGTCGCCCCAATTGCGGGCATCGCCACCCTGCTGCATGAGTTCTTCCATGAGCGCCAAGGCCTCTTCAGCACGTTCCGACTCGATCAGTTCGAAAGCAAAACCGCCGGCCTGAATCAGCAGGTAGTCACCGACATTGACCTCTTCATTCAGCAGCAGCAGGCTGACTTCACGCGTTTGCCCAAAGCATTCGGTAACCGCCGTGCCGTCTCGGACTTCAATGACGCGGGAGGGAGCGGCCAGGCACATATCAGGCAACCGATGCCGTCAGGGGCTCAAGCGTGTAGCCGCGCGCAACAAGTTCAGCCGCCGCCATGGCCGCCAGTACCGGCACCTTTTCTGCGACGGTCGGCGTCATTTCCATACCCAGTTCGAGCGAAATCAGTTCGACACCCAGCACGACGATTTCCTTGGGCATGGTGTCGAGCAGTTCGAGGCTGGCCAGCACGTCGGGCAGCGCTATCTGATGCGGCGACAATTTCTTGCGAAAGAACACCGGAATCTCGTCACCGGCGATCTTCACCACCGTACCCGGCGCTGCGCCGGTCTTGACGACGTCAAGGACGATGAGGAAATCCAGGTTGGAAAGATCCTCGATCATCTCCATGCCCGAGGTGCCGCCGTCGATGGCCATCACATTCTCAGGCAGCTTCCAGCCCCGCTCCAGCGCTTCGACGGCGCGTACTCCGGCGGCCTCGTCGGTGAGTATGGTGTTGCCAATGCCGAGAACGACTGCACGCATGAATGGAGCCCTATCCGCAAGGGATACCGTCCCGGCCCAGAGGGACCGGGACATAAAAAAACAGGGCCGGCACCTGCCGGCCCTTGTATGTTACGCGCTGTTAAACCGCCTTGACAGTAATCGCGGTGTCGCTGTCCTTGTCGGTCAGGTGGATGGCACAGGCGATGCACGGGTCGAAGGAGTGGATGGTGCGCAGCACTTCCAACGGCTTCTCCGCATCGGCGATCGGGGTATCGACCAGCGAAGCCTCGTACGGGCCCGGTTCGTCCTTGTCGTTGCGGGGACAGGCATTCCAGGTCGAAGGTACGACGCACTGGTAGTTCTTGATCTTGCCGTTGTCGATGACCACCCAGTGCGACAGGGCGCCGCGCGGTGCCTCGTGGAAGCCGACCCCCATCACTTCGTCCTTGGGGAACACCGGCTTGTTGAAGGTCGTCAGATCACCCTTGGCCATGTTGCCGAGCAGCAAGGACCACTGGTCCGCCAGCATATCGACGTTCACGCAACAGGAAATCGCCCGGGCGGCATGGCGACCGATGGTCGAATGCATGGCATCCAGCCCGACCTTGGTCTTGGCTAGCGCGGACACGGTATCCAGCGCGGCGGTCGCGTACTTGGTGGTCGGCGCATGACCCGCGGCCAGCCCGTTCATCACTCGCGCCAGCGGCCCGACTTGCGCCACTTTGCCGTAGAAGGTCGGCGACTTCATCCATGAATACTTGGCGTCTTCCTTGAAATCGGTGTAGTTCGGCGCGGTCTGGCCCTTGTAGGGATGCAGGGGGCCGGCCTTGTCGTAGTTGTACCAGGAATGCTTGACCGACTCCTCGACACCCTTCATCCAGTACTCGTCGTTGAAGCTCTTGATCTGCTTCTGGCCGGCGAGATCGCCACCCTCGATAAAGCCGCCGGGGAAGGCGAACTGCGTGCCCTTGGTGTCGAGCGGAATATCCGGCACCGACAGGTAGTTGGTGACGCCCTTGCCGACCTTGGTCCAGTCGGCATAGAAGGCGCCGACCGCAGCGACGTCGATCAGATACACGTTCTTGACGAAATCGGACAGTTCGTCGATGAAGCCCTTGATGGCCATCAGGCGCTCGACGGTCAATACCGCCTGCGAATCGGTCGCCAGCGGATTGGCTACACCGCCGACGGCGACGTTCTGGATGTGCGGGGTCTTGGCGCCCAGTATCGAAACGATCTTGTTGGCCTTGCGCTGCACTTCCAGTGCCTGCAGGTAGTGCGCCACAGCAAGCAGGTTGACCTCGGGCGACAGCTTCATCGCCGGATGACCCCAGTAGCCGTTGGTGAAAATGCCGAGTTGGCCGCCATTGACGAAATGCTTGAGCCGCTCATGTACGCGCCGCATCTCGTGCTTGCTGTTCAGATGCCAGGACGACAGGCTCTCGCCGAGAATCGCGGTCTTGTCCGGATCGGCCTTAAGCGCGGAGGTCACATCCACCCAGTCGAGTGCAGACAGGTGGTAGAAATGCACGATGAAATCATGCACCGAGTGCGCCAGGATGATCAGGTTGCGGATGTACTGGGCGTTGAGCGGAATCTCCATCTTCAGCGCGTTCTCCACCGCCCGCACCGAGGTGATGGCATGAACGGTGGTGCACACGCCGCAGATGCGCTGGGTGATGGCCCAGGCGTCGCGCGGGTCGCGGCCCAGCAGAATCAGTTCAACGCCGCGCCACATCTGGCCGGACGACCAGGCCTTCTTGACGCGGCCGCCATCCACGTCGACGTCGATACGCAGGTGGCCTTCGATACGGGTGATCGGATCAATCGTTATGCGCTTGGACATTTTCTGTCTCCATCCTTATCTTAGTGAGCGGCCTGCACATCTTCCCGGGGTAGCACCGGGAAGCGACGGGTGATGATGATGTAACCGAGAACTTCGATTGCGAACATGCCTGCCGTCACGAGAATCTCGGCCAGGGTCGGGAAATACGTAAAACCGTCGCCGGTTTCATAACCGATCAGGAAGCCGTTCAGCCGCAACAGCGCGCCGCCCAGCATGAGCAGGATGCCGGCGAGGAACAGCTTGGCGGGATTGCGGCGGTTGGTTTCAGCGCCGATCAGGATCAGCGGCGCAATGAAGCAGGCCGTTTCCAGCCAGAACATCAGCGCTTCGATCGACGGTACAAATGCTTTTGGCAGAGCGCCCCGTACCACCACGTCGCCGACCCTGACAACAAGATAGACCGCAAGGAAACCCAGCATCACCTTCGACATGGGAGTGAGCAGGCTCATCTCGATCTTGCGCCGGTAGGCGGATGACGCCACGCAGGACTCGAACAGCACCACCGCGTAACCCATGGTGATGGCGGTCAGCAGATACAGCGCGGGTTGCAGCGGGGTATTCCACAGCGGATGGATCTGCACCCCCATCACCACCAGCAGGGTACCCAGCGATGACTGGTGCATCATCGGCAGCACGGTACCCAGCGCGATGATGAAGAACATCGCCTTGTTGAGTTTCTTCTTGGTGTCGTGCCGTCCCATCTGTTCTAGGAAGGTGGGCGAAAACTCGATCCACATCACCACGATGTAGAGCGAGATGCAGACGGCCACTTCGAACATCACCGAGTTGAGATTGATCGAACCGGGCCAGAACATGTTCCACACGTTCCACCAGCGACCGAGGTCGAATATGACCCCGGCGCCGGCCAGCGTGTAGCCGAACAGGCTGGCCAGCAGGGCCGGACGCACCAGCGGATGGTACTCGCCCTTGTTGAAGATGTAGACCAGCATCGCCACCGAGAAGCCGCCGCAGGCAAAAGCCGAACCGATCATGACATCGACCACCACCCAGATGCCCCATGGATAACCGTCGTTGAGCCCGGTCACCGCGCCCAGGCCGAACAGGAAGCGGACTGCCAGCACCGCTACCATCAGCGCGATGAGCACGCCGCAACTCAGTGTGACGGCATTGACCAGACTGCCTCCGACCGGTGCGGGCGCCGCATGTTGATTGTTGGCCATGATCAGCTCCCCTCCTTGTCGGACGACTCGTCGTCAGGCTTGACGTTGCGCTTGGCGACGTAAGTCATCGCGCCCAGCACGGCGAACGGCATGATGAGATTGCCGTAAAGCGCGTGCTGTATTGTCTCGGACATCGCTGCCGCCGCATCCGGCGGCAGATCGGGCATGCCGACTTTGGCGAAGCTGACGCCGGAGAGCTTGAGCACCTGCGTGCCGCCGTATTCCTTCTCGCCGTACACGTGCTGCAGATACTTGCCGGCGGGCGTCTCGTAACTCTGATCGGGACCGCCGAGCTTGCCGCGCGGGAACTTGGCAGGCACTCCCGGCTTCAGCGCAATACGGCGCTTGGCCTCGACCAGCAAATCCGAGGTCTTGCCGTACAGGGTTGCTCCGGTCGGACAGACTTCGGCGCAGGCCGAATAATGGCCGTCCTTGTAGCGGTGACGGCACAACTCGCATTTGCCTATGCGGCCGGTGGGCGAGTCGTACTGATATTTCGGGATGCCGAAGGGGCAGGCGGCAACGCAATAACGGCAGCCGATGCACTTGTCGGCGTTGTAGCCGACCACGCCGGTCACCGGGTCCTTGGTCATCGCCGAGACCGGGCAGGCAGACACGCAGGACGGATCCGCACAGTGCATGCAGGATGTCTTCATGAACGCGTAGCCGTTGGTCTCCTGATCCTTCACATCCATCGTGCCGTTGCGGTACATCTTGATGATATTGAAGGTATAGCCGGAGGTATCCAGCGGCGTATCCCACAAATGATCCGCGGTGGAAAACTCCGCCGGGTTGTTGTTGGCCTGCTTGCAGGCCGCGACGCAGGCCTTGCAGCCGACACAGAGCGTGGCGTCGTAAAGCAAGCCAAGCCCCTCGGGCGGACGCTGCCTGGTTTCCCTGGCGAGGACAGGTGACGCCACGACGCCTGCCGTGGCCGCTGCCCCGCTCGCAAGGAAACCCTTGAGAAAATCTCGCCGGGTGCCCATGGCTACACCTGTGCCTTGTCGGCTGGCTTGCCGGCGTCCTTGGCGCGCTCGGCTTCCTCGGCCGCATGGGACAGGCCGAGATTGCGCGTCAGCATGATCGCCGCGCCCGCCGCCGCGCCGGCAACCGCCGCCACGGCGGCCGCAGAAGCGAAGGTGGCCGCCTTGCCCTGCTCCTCGACTATGCGCGGATACTGCTGCGGCGGAGCAACGTTGAGCATCCTGGCGACCTGGTGAATCGGCTTCTGGAAGCCGACGCCTTTCTCCGAACAGCCGATGCAGGGATGACCGCAACCGACCGGCCAGTTGTTCTCGCCGGCATCACCGAAGCCCAGCGTCGAACAGTTGGCGTAGGTTTCCGGTCCCTTGCAGCCCAGTTTGTAGAGGCAGTAGCCCTGACGATGACCGGCATCGCCGAATTCCATGGCAAAACGGCCGGCGTCGAAATGGGCTCGACGCTCGCAGTTCTCGTGGATCAGGCGCGAGTAGGCAAACTTCGGGCGACCCAGTTTGTCGACTTCCGGCAATTTGCCGAAGGTCAGGAAATGCACCACGGTAGCAAGGAAATTGTAGGGGTTGGGCGGACAGCCGGGAATCGTCACCACCGGCTTGCCGAGCACTTCCGCCACCCCTGACGAACCCGTCGGACTCGAATCGGAGAGCGGAGAAATCGTCGAGGGCATGCCGCCCCATGAGGCACAGGAACCGATGGCAATCACCGCTGCGGCATCCGCCGCACATTCTTTGAGCAGATCAATCGCCGTGTGACCGCCGATCTTGCAGTAGATGCCGTTCTGCTTGGTCGGGATTGCGCCTTCGACCACCAGCACGTACTTGCCCTTGTTCGCCTTCATGGCGTCCTTGCGGGCGGCTTCGGCCTGATAGCCGGCGGCAGCCATCAGGGTTTCATGGTAATCGAGGGAGATCACGTCGAGGATCAGCTTTTCCAGCGTCGGGTGTTCGGCGCGCAGGAGCGACTCCGTACAGCCCGTGCATTCCTGGAAGTGCAGCCAGATCACCGAGGGACGCTTGGCCGCTTCGATCGCCTTGGCCACCGCGGCTTCGGCGCCGGCCGGCAAACCCATGGTCACGGCCAGAGTTGCGCAGAATTGCAGAAATTCCCGCCGCGGCATCTCGAGGCGTCGTTCGATGTCTTGCAGCGTTGTGCGGTCCGTTTCAAAGATTTCGTTCGTGGTGCCCATGTCTGCTATCCCCCTCCGAGAGTCAGGCCGCGTCCGGACCTGATGCTGAAGGAGGTAACGCAAGTCTCGCGCCAGTTCCATGAAGCCCTGTCGTACACTGTCAATTCAACGGGTTGACAGGTGTGCAGCGCAACATATGGCGACTCGGGTGATTAGTTTATTTCCATCTGACTAACCATCTGTATCCGGTGCGCCGCCTGAGTTGGTGCCGGCCTCAGGTGAGGAAAGACTTCAGCAAACCCAGCAAGGCACAGACGCCGATCACTTTCATGATGTCGATCTTGTATGTCCAAAGTGCTATGAACGATGCCGCTGCGACGACGGCTGAAATGGCATCAAAGGGTCCGGCAAACGGCGCGGCGTCGGTCGCTTTCGGCCAGAATGCGTGCCACGCGAAAAAGGCGGCGAGGTTGATGATGACCCCGACCACCGCTGCTGTGATGGCGGTCAGCGGTGCGGTCAGTTTCAGTTCGCCGCGGGCGGACTCGATCATCGGTCCGCCCGCGATGATGAAGAAGAAACTCGGCAGAAAGGTGAAGAAGGTCGCCACGGCCGCACCGGCGAGTCCGGCAGCGACGGAATTGCTCGCTACCTGCTTGCCGACGCCACCGAGGTAGCCGACCCACGTCACAATCATGATCAGGGGCCCCGGGGTGGTTTCGCCCAGCGCCAGACCGTCCATCATCTGCGGACCGGTAAGCCAACCGAAATGCTCGACGGCCGCCTGATAGACATAGGGCAGCACGGCGTAGGCGCCGCCGAGCGTGAGGAAAGCGGCCTTGGTGAAGAAAGCGCCCATGCGGTAAAGATCGGGCATGCCGCGCAGGACCAACATGGACGCGGCCCATATCGCGAAGAAAGCGATGACCGCTGTAGCCAGCTTGCCCCAGCTAAATTTCGCATGCACCGGCGGCGGTGTATCGTCGTCGATGATGGCCGGGCCGTATGTCTTGTTCGCGGCGCCGTGACCACCCCCCGCCTTGAACTTGTCCGGCAGCAGTTTGCCGCCGATGGCGCCGAGAATCGCAGCAGCCAGGACTATCCACGGGAAGTCGATACCAAGAAAGAATGTGCCGGCGAAGGCCATGACGGCAAGGCCCAGCAGGACCCCGTTTCTGATAGCCCGCGAACCGATGCGCCAGGCCGCGAACAGCACCACGGCGACCACGGCCGGTTTGATGCCGTAGAAGATTCCCTGCACCGCCGGCACTTCACCGAAATTGAGATAGATCCCTGCCAGGAGTGACAGCAGCACGAAGGCCGGCAGGAAGAACAGCACCCCGGCCATCACCGCACCCCTGATGCCGTGCATCAGCCAACTGATATAGATGGCCAACTGAATCGCTTCCGGCCCGGGCAGCAGCATGCAGTAGTTGAGCGCGTGGAGATAACGGTGTTCCGAGATCCAGCGCCGGCGCTCGACCAGTTCCTGATGCATCATCGAAATCTGCCCGGCCGGACCGCCAAAACTGATGAAACCGAGTTTCAGCCAGTACTTGAGGGCTTCGCCGAAGGGCGGAACGGGGGGCGGACCGGCGGCGACAGGGGGTTCACTCAAGCGACATCTCCTTGTGCAAGTTGTTCATGAGGCTCGACGGCGCGGTCGCCAACGGCGGGCCGTTGGCCGGGATCCGGCAGAAGAGCAACAAGGCCGGTTTTGTGCAAACATGGGCGGACTCAATCGAAACAAAGATCTGAATAACATGGCCAGAATTCTCATCGTCTTCTCATCCACCGACGGTCACACTGAAAAGATATGCACGCAGTTGAAGCGGGTGATCGAACAGAACGCACATCAGGCAACTGTGGTTGCCATCCAGAATGTTCAGCAGGCGGGACTGGAAACCTTCGACAAGCTCATTGTCGGCGCCAGCATCCGCTATGGCAAGCACAGCAAGCTGATATTCGATTTCATTGAACGCAACCTGCCGCTGCTGGAGAGAAAATCGAACGCCTTCTTCTCGGTCAATATCGTCGCCCGCAAACCCGAGAAGAACCAGCCGGAAACCAATCCGTATATGCGCAAGTTTCTCAAACAGACAACCTGGCAGCCAAAAAACCTGGCGGTCTTTGCCGGCAAACTGGATTATCCGAAATACGGCTTTTTCGACCGGTTGATGATCCGCTTCATCATGTTGATTACCCATGGCCCCACCGATCCCGCTACGGTAGTTGAATTCACTGACTGGGGAAAAGTGGAAGCTTTCGGCCAACTGGTCAGCGACATGTAGCAGGCGTGCCTGACGCGCCCGGAACGCCGGCTGCGGCTCGGTGGCGACGCCGAACCTCAAGCGGGCAGCGGCAGCGTGGAGTAAACTGCCAAGCATGACATTGCCGCCGGATCAAGTAGAACCGGAGTGCCCGGAAAAGCGCCTAGGAGAAGAAAAAGTGAAGAAATCGACGATTCGCGGGCTGGTCATCTTGTCGATGGCGGTTCCCCCGGCGATGTTTGTCCAATCGACAATGGCCGAGACAATGGCCGATCGCAGCGGGAAAGAAGTCGTCGAGACAGTTTGTGTCGGCTGCCACGAGACAGGAAAGGACGGCGCGCCCATGATCGGCGACCAGGCGGAATGGGCCAGGCGCGCTTCCGCCGGCTTGAATGTTGTCACCGGGCACACCATTACCGGCATTCGCAAGATGCCCGCTCACGGCGCACGCGCATCGCTTTCCGATCTCGAAATGAGCCGGGCCGTGGCCTTCATGGTGAGTGGCGGCAAGGCCGTTGATCCAGCCAAACCTTACAGTTCGCCCAGCCAGAAGACCGGCGAACAGTTGGTCAGGGAACGCTGCATCGAGTGCCACGCCACAGGCAAGGAAAAGGCGCCCAGAATCGGCGTCATGAGTGACTGGCAGCCGCGCCTGACGTCGGGGACCGAGAAATTGGTCAACTCTGCGATTCGCGGCCACAACGCCATGCAGTCGCGCGCCGGCATGGCCAACCTGAGCGATGCCGACCTGCGTGCGGCCGTCGTCTTCATGGTGGTACAGAAGCAGCCGCTGCAGCCTTAGGTTCCGCTCGCGGCGGAGCCGCAAGGGCGCATCACGAAAAACCTATTTGTACTTTTTGAATACGGCTTTTGCGTCCTGGCCGGCGCGCGCCAGCGTGCAGATTGACGGGTCGTCGTCGTGGCCGCTGAAGAAATCATCGGCCTGGGCGCGCATCACCAGCGCGATCGCAGCCTCGTCGCTCAGGTCGTACTCTTCGGTGAGGAGCGTGGTGACTTCATCAAGGTGCTCTTCATAGGTCATGTTGAATCACCCCGCTGCCGATGGCTCTTGCTTTGCTTCATCAGTGCCCGTGTCCGGCCTTGGGTTTAGCCTGCGGCGTGGCCGTCACGGCAGCTTCCGGATAACGGATGACCTCGATCCGTTCATCGGCTTCGAGCCAGAATTCACCGTGAGGCCCCTTGGCATTGCCGGTAATCAGCATGATCAGGCCGTCCTCCAGCCGCACCTCGGTGACGGTTTCCCAGGCGAAGCTGGGATGGGCGTTGGTTCCGGTGCCGTTGTAGATGTGGTCCTTGACCCGCACCTCCGACGCCGCCACGATAATCCTGTTGGTCATGAGCGGTTCTCCCTGTTGCAGGTATTTCAACAGAAATTACGACGCACCGCCATCACCGCTCAAACGCCGGCGTCAGGCAAGCGGCTGAAACAGCACGTCCAGATCGCCGGCGGTGAGCAGATGACTGCCGCCTTCGCCACCCGAACCGCCTGTCTTCATCAATTGATCGGCCAGGCCGCGCTTGCGGTTCTGCAGGGCGAGAATTTTTTCTTCCACCGTGCCCTGGGTCATCAACTTGTACACAAACACCGGCTTGTCCTGCCCGATGCGATGTGCCCGCGCCGTGGCCTGCTCTTCGACTGCCGGATTCCACCATGGATCGTAGTGGATCACCGTATCGGCGGCGGTCAGGTTGAGACCTGTGCCGCCGGCCTTGAGGCTGATCAGGAACAGCGGCACGCGGCCTTTCTGAAAATCATTGATGGGCGTTTCGCGGTCGCGGGTCTGGCCGGTAAGTTTGGCATAGGCGATGCCGCGCTTTTCCAGTTCCAGTTCGATCAGGCCCAGCATCGAGGTGAACTGCGAGAACAGCAGTACCTTGCGGCCCTCATCGAGCAGTTCATCGAGCATTTCCATCAGGGTCGCCAGTTTGGCAGAATGGGCGTGGCCTTTCTTCACCAGCGCCTCGGCGGAAGGCAGCTTTACCAGGCGCGGATCACAGCAGACCTGCCGCAGTTTCAGCAGCGCGTCGAAAATCATGATCTGGCTGCGGCCCACGCCCTGCTCTGTCAGCACCAGACGCAGTTTGCGGTCGAAAGCCACGCGCAGGGATTCATACAGGTCGCGCTGGCCGCCCTCGATCTCGACCCAACGCACCATCTCGGTACGCGGCGGCAGGTCTTTCAGCACCTGCTCCTTGGTTCGCCGCAGCAGGAAGGGCCGTACCCGCTCGGCAAGGCGGGCGCGCATTTCCTCGTCGCCCAGCTTTTCGATCGGCGTGCGGAACACCTGGGTGAAGCGTTTGGCATTGCTCAACAGCCCCGGCATCAGGAAATCGAACTGCGCCCAGAGTTCGCCCAGATGATTCTCCAGCGGCGTACCCGTCAGCGAGAGACGATGGCGGGCCTTCAGGCTGCGCGCCACCTGGTGCGACTGCGCCTTGGGATTCTTGATGAACTGCGCCTCGTCCATCACCAGCAGGTGGTAGTCGTGGGCCAGCAGGGTTTCGCGGTCGCGCACCAGCAGCGGGTAGGTCGTCAGCACCAGATCGGCGTGCGCGATCTGGTCGAAATGCCGGGCGCGGTCCTTGCCGTGCAGAATCAGCACCTTGAGCCCGGGTGCGAACTGCGCGGCTTCGTCGCGCCAGTTCGCCATCAGGCTGGTGGTGGCCACCACCAGACTGGGCCGGTCCGCCCTTCCGGAAGCCTTTTCCAGGTGCAGGTGCGCCAGCGTCTGCACCGTCTTGCCCAGGCCCATGTCGTCGGCCAGGATGCCGGCCAGGCCGTATTCGCGCAGGAATTGCAGCCAGTCCAGACCGATCTGCTGGTAGGGGCGCAAGGTCGCCGTGAATCCCGGCGCCTGCGGGCAAGGGGTCATGCCGGAGAAATCGCGCAGACGCCGGCCCAGGTCGCGCAACTCTTCGCCGCCTATCCACTGCGTCGGCAGATTGTCCAGGCCGGCCAGCGCAGCGGCATTGTGGCGCGACAGGCGCGGCCGGTCTTCGTCGAGAAACTCCAGCAGCGGCAGCAGCCAGGCCTTCAACCGGCCGACGGGCACCGGCAGTATGCGCCGCGCATCGAGCGCGACGGGAAATGTCTGGCTGTCTTCGAGACCGCGCACCACGCCAAGCAGATCAGGCTGTTCGCGCAACAGGCGCAACAAGGGCGGCACCAGGCTGATGCGCTCGCCGCCGACACTGACGCCGAGATCCAGGTCGAACCAGTCGCTGCCGACCGATTCTTCCACCGCCACGAACCAGTCGTCCGCCTGAGCGATGCAATAGGGGAAGGTCTCGCCAAGCACCACTGATATGCCGCGTCGTTCCAGTTCCGGCAAACCCTCATTCAAGAAAGACAGCCAGCCGACGGCATCATTGCGCACCGGCACCAGTCCATCCTCGGTGCCATCAAGACGCTGGTAGTTCAGCAGGCCCCGCGTCCAGCTCTCAAGCCCCATGGTCTGCAGCAATTGCCAGACTTCACTTTCCGCTTCGAGGTCGCGCTGCAAGGTCTGCCACTTTCCGCCTGCCCGCTGCCGCATGAATGGTGAAGGCCGCTCCGCCCCGGCCACTGTCAGATGCTCCGGATAGTCGAAATACAGCACCGCAATCGCCAGATCATCGTGCAGGCGACTCATGTTCATGTGACGGAAACGCCCCTGAGTGAGCAGCAGGCGCGCCACAGGCTTGCCCGCCGCCAATGCTTCCGGCGCATCGGGAAGCGGCAGGGCTAGGTGCCGCTCGCGCGCGATCTGGGCCAACTGCTGGCGCACCAGCGGCGCGTCGGCTTCATTCAGCGGTGGCGCCGTCATGAGTCGCTGCAGCAGATGGGCGGACAGGTCCGATTGCAGTTCGCCGACAACGCGAGCCACCGGGTCGAGATAGAACGGCGGCCAGGTCGGGATCATCTGCAATCCCGCCGGCAGGTCGAAAGTCAGTTGCTGCAGACCGGCCGGATTGTGTGCCCACAACAGATTGAGCTGCCTTGGCGGAGCGGATGCGAGAGGCTGTTCCACCAGTTGATCGAGATACAGCCTTCCCGTGCGTAGTGCCAGACGCAGCAACAGCGATCCGGTCTCGCCGCCGAGGTCTACGGCTTCATTGTAGAAATAGCCGCCGCCGGCCTGCAGAGCCAGAAACAGGCGCAGAGGCGGAATATCCTCGTCGAGAATGAATTCGCGATGACTGCGGGCGCTGCCGAGGTCATAGGGCTGCGGACGGTACACCGCCGGCTTGCCGAAGCCGCCTTTCTTCAAGGGACGACTCTTGCCCAGGCTGAGGCTGGGGGGACTGTCCGGCCGCAACAGATAAACCACACGTGACGGGGAAGTTCTTGCAACCGGCTTCTGCGTCACCTGCTCGTTCAGGGAGTCCAGCCAATCGAGCGTCGCCGCGCTGGGTTCCGGAAATTCGGTCTGATGCCGCGACGGAGCGTTGGCGTCAGCAAGACTTCCGATATCCGTCATTTCGCCCAGGCTGAGCAGCACCGCCACCACGTGCTTGCAGTTCTGCTGCAGCGGGCACATGCAAACGTTATCGACGCCCAGAATCGCGCCGTCGCGGTCCACCTCCAGCCAGACATCAACCTCATAGGGATGCTTGCGCGTGCCCTGGACGTCGGCTTCGACATGAATTTCGCCGGGCGCCCGTTCCACACGCTTTACCCGCACGCGACCCTGCGCGGCGTAAGCATGGCCGCGCTGCAATGTCGCGCCGGTGAACAATCCGGGACACTTGTCCAGAAGGTGGTGGCCGGAGGAGGAATTAACAGTCATTCAAGAGAAGGGGCGGACGGTCATGGGGCGGCGACCTTAGCACATAACGGCACACTTCCAGGCAATGCTTTGCGCGCCGGTGCCTTGCATGACTGCATGAGATGCAGGGCCGGATCCACGCGGCCGCGTGCCGGCGTCAGGTCTTGGGCTTCAGATGTACATGGCCGCGAGCCCGCCCTGCAGGGACGTAGCCGTGATGATGCTCGCGACCGGAATCGAGCTCGACGTCGATCAGGTTGAGTTGCCCGTGACGCACCCCGCGCTCGGCGATCAGTGCGTCGGAAAATATTCTGACCGCAGCCGTCGGCCCTCTCAGGATGACGCTTTCAAGACAATTCTCGTGATCGAGATGGGCGTGCAGGCTCGCCACCGTAAGGTCATGCTGGCCATGCTGCAAAGCCGTCAGGCGTTCAGCCAGGTCGCGCTCGTGATGGTTGTAGACGTAGGACAGATTGGCGACGCAGTGCGTCGCCTCGCCACGCTTCTGGCGTGCCTGCTCAAGATGCGCACGCAGCAGATCGCGCACCGCCTCGGAACGGTTTTGATAGCCGCGTTCGGCAATCAGCCGGTCGAACTCCGCTGCCAGATCGGCATCAAGGGAAATCGTTATGCGCTCCACACTAGAGCCTGCCTTTCGTTTCGAGCACCGATTCGACTATGCCGCCGCGCTTCAGGCACTCCAGCCGGCGCTGCCTTTCCATCCTCACCACGCGCTCCAGATAATCAAGGTTGCGCTCTATCGATTCCGTATAAAAATTCCGGCCGGCGCCCTGCTGCTGGCTGAAATGCCGCGTCAGATGCGTGGAAAGGCCGTTCAGATCCCGATCGAGCCGGATCTTGGTGACACGGTAAAAGTCGCTGGTCTTCTCCAGCAGGTCGTGGACGTCGGCAAAGCCCCCCATCTGCGCCTCCTCGAATTCGAAATACAGCAGCAGCAAGCGCTCCAGGTATTCGCGGTTCGCCATCTGCCCGATCAGGTCGGCGGTGGCGGTGACGTAAGCGGCCCGTTGCTGCTGCCGGCTGTCGAACTTGATCAAGTCAGGGGCCTTGCGGTGGTCGGTAAGCAGGATCACCCTGATCGTGGTCTCGAGCACATCTGCCGGCAAATCGAGAAGGTGGGTTCGGGCGAAGTCCGCTCCCCGCAGAACATGAGTATCGGTGAACTGTGCCCCGCTGCCGCCGGCCTCGTCGTCCTTCATCAGGTAGCCGACGTCATGCATCAGGGCGCCGATCAGCGCGGCGTCGATGTGATCGGCATCAAGCCCCTGTCCGGCCAGATGCAGGCCGTGCAGCATGCGGGCGGCGCACATCACCACCTCGTTGGCATGGCTGCGGTTGTGATAAGGCGTCTGCAACTGCTGATAGCCGGGCAGGTCGCCGTCAAATGCACGAGCCAGCAGTTTGAACGCACCGGCCAGCCGCTGCAGGTCGTGATCCGGCGCGAAGGCACGGACTATCGTGCCCACCTGCGCCTGCACCTCTTCCGTGTCGCTAATATTGCCCAGCGCGGCAAAAGGACTGTCGAAAACCATTGTCAGGAGGGATCCTCAGGCGTCGCCGCGGTCGATGCGCTTAATGCCGGAAAGCCGTGCCGCCCGCCCCTGAAGCATGGCCTTGGCCCGCGTCAAGCTTGGCCGCCGCCTTTGCCGGCAGACCCAGGCTGCGCCGCAAGGCAGCAATCACATGGCGGTCGAAACGCGTGCCGGCACCTGCATCGATTATCTCGAGAGCCTCTTCGCGGCTCATTCTCTTGCGGTAATGACGGTCGGCGGTCAATGCCTCGAAGACGTCGGCCACCGTCAGGATCTTTGCCATGAACGGGATCTCGCGCTCGGTGAGGCCGTGCGGATAGCCGCTGCCGTCCAGGCATTCGTGATGAGAGGCTGCTATCACCGCCACATTGCGGTACTTCCGGGAGAAGTGTATGCGCGTCAGGATGTCCTCGCTCAACTGGGCATGCATCTTCATGTGCGCGTACTCGGCGGCGTCGAGACGCCCCTGCTTCTTTAGCACACTGTCGTCGATGCCGATCTTGCCGTAATCGTGAAGAACCGCTGCGACTCGCAGCAGGTTGAGTTCCTCTCTGTTGAAGCCGAGTTCGCGACCGATGGCGACGGCATGCAGCGAGACATTGTTGGAATGGCCTGCCGTCAGTCCGTCCTTGGCATCGATCGAGGCCGCCATGACATTGAGCATGCTGTCGAACTGACGTTCCTGATCGGCAAACATCACGGCGTTCTCGATGGCAATCGCCACGATCCCGGCCACCGCCTCCAGTGTCGCCAGGTCGTCCTCGGAGAACAGGCCAATGTGCTTGTTGATGGCCTGCACGACGCCGACCGATTCACCCGCCGCGTTCTTCAGGGGTACGCACAACATGGAGCGGGTCCGGTAGCCCGTGGCCTCGTCGACACTCCGGTCGAAGCGCGGATCGTCCCAGGCTTCGGCGATGCGCATGCTGCGCCCCGCCACTGCCGTCAGGCCGGCGATGCCGAGTTTCACGCTGAGCGACATGGCGCCGGCATCGCTGCCGTCGGCATGGATCGCCATCAACCTGCCGCTGCCTTCCTCCAGCACGAACAGCGTGCCGCGATCACAGCCCACCTGGGTGCGCACGGCAGCGATACCGGCGGCAACCGCCGCGGCATCGGCGGCGCCTTCTGCGATCAGGCGCGCCAGGCGTGCCGCATGCGGCTGCATCACGGCCTCGTCATCCGCAGAGAAGTGCCCGGCGTCGTGGTTGATCAACTCCAGACCACCCAGAACGCGCCCATCGGATCCGAATAACGGGGCAGCCAGCAGGCTTTCCGTGCGGTAGCCCAACATGGAGTCGAACTCGGCGTTGAAATAGGGCGAGGCGTAGGCATTGGAGACGTTGATGATCTCGCGGCGCAGGATCGCCGTCCCCACAATTCCCATGCGGATCGGCACCACCAGGGCGCGCCCCTCGACCCCTTCGGCAAAATCGGCGCGCAACTCCATGGTATCCCAGTCGAACAGGAACAGGGTGCTGCGATCGGCGCCGAGAAGTGCAGTGATTTCGCTCATCACGACCTTGGCAAGGCGGCCGAGGTTGCGCTCCGAACTTACCCGCCGCTGTATTTCAAGGCAGCGGCGGAATCGTTCATCGTCGGACACAGGGGCATCGCTCATGATTCGGGAGGTTCCACATTCCTTCGTTGATGCCTACGCCCGGCGTCTATCCCGCCGGCCGCACTGGAAATCATTGCACGCATTCTTTTGCAGCGTCACACATGAGGCTAAATCGTAGCAGAGCGGCATGAGAATAGCAGTCGAAATGAAAAAAATCAGCAGCATTTTCGGTGCAAATGTTTCATTGCCGGCCCCTGGCCCCGTTCGCGCAAGGGCATGGTTGCAGCGCCGGCCGGCGCCACGCCGTGGCGGCAAAAAACGCGGCGGCGGCAACCAAAAGGTTGACCCAGATTAAATTGCCATAACACTATAAGCATATGCTGCATCGCACTAGCCGTGCGCGCATCGGTATCATCGTCCCCCGAGGTTCCTGCCATGTCCGAAACCGATCTGATCGACGCCGTTCTTGACCGCCATCGCCGCGACGGCACGCGGCTCATGCAGATTCTGCGCGAGATACAGGAACAGCTTGGCTGGCTTTCGCCGGCCACGCTGACCGCCATTGCCGGAGCCATCGCCTGGCCGCGCGCCAAGGTGGAGGGCACCGCCGACTTTTACAGTTTTTTTTACACGCGGCCGATGGGGCGCTTCCGCGTCTTGTGGAGTGACAACATCACCGATCGCATGCTGGGCAGCAGCGACCTGATGAGCGCCATGTGCAAGAAGCTGTGGTTGGAGCCCGGGCGCGTTTCGGAAGACGGCCTGGTCAGCGTCGATACCACATCCTGCACCGGCATGTGCGACCAGGGCCCGGCGCTGCTGGTGAACTCCCGTGCCGTGACGCGCATGACGCAGGCTCGAGTAGGCGAGATGGTCAGTCTGATCCGCAGCGAAACACCGGTCGCCGAATGGCCGGCCGAGTGGTTTGCGATCGAGGACAATATCCGGCGCAAGGACATTCTTCTCGATCACGGTCTGGTTCCCGGTCAGGCTCTGGCCGCGGCGCTGGAACGCGGCCCGCAGGGGATGCTGGCCGAGATCAAATCTGCCCGCCTGCGCGGCCGCGGCGGTGCCGGCTTCAGCACCGGCCAGAAATGGGAAGCCTGCCGCAGTGCCGCCGGACACGGTGCCGATCCCGCCCGTTATGTCGTCTGCAATGCCGATGAAGGCGAGCCGGGCACCTTCAAGGACCGGGTTCTGCTGAACTCGTATTCCAGCCTGGTGTTCGAGGGCATGAGCATCGCCGGCCTGGTGGTCGGCGCAAAAAAGGGCCTGCTCTACCTGCGCGGCGAATACCTCTACCTGCTTGAACCCCTGCAAGCGGCGCTGGAGGCCAGGCGCAGAGCAAACCTGCTGGGTTCCAATATCCTCGGCACGGCCTTCGAATTCGATATTGAAATCCACCTCGGCGCCGGCGCCTACATCTGCGGCGAAGAATCGGCCCTGATCGAATCGCTGGAGGGCAAGCCGGGTCGCCCCCGCATCCGGCCGCCCTTCCCCGTCACGCGCGGTTACCTCGACCAGCCGACCACGGTCAACAACGTCGAGACGCTGGCCGCCGCCTGCCTGATTGCCACCCACGGCAGCGACTGGTACGCCGCGCACGGCACAGAGAAATCGACGGGCAGCAAGATCCTGTCGGTGAGCGGCGACTGCGAACGGCCGGGCATTTACGAATACCCTTACGGCACTACCGTGCGCCAGGTGTTGGAAGACTGCGGCGCCTCGGATTACCAGGCGGTGCAAATCTCCGGCCCGTCGGGGATTTGCCTGGCGGAAGCCGAGTTCGACCGCAGAATTGCCTTCGAGGACATCCCGACCGCGGGCGCCTTCATGGTCTTCGACGAGACCCGCGACATGTTCGAGGTGGCGCGCAACTTCGCCCACTTCTTCGCACATGAATCCTGCGGCTTCTGCACCCCCTGCCGGGTCGGCACGACGCTGGTCAGGAACCTGATGGACAAGATCGCGCGCAAGCACGGCTCGCCTTACGACATCGACGAACTGTTCAAACTGCATCGCCTGCTGCAGGGTGCCAGCCATTGCGGCCTGGGCAATTCCGCCTGCAACCCGGTATTCGACACGCTCAACAAGTTCCGGCCGGCTTACGAGCACCGGCTCATGTCGCTCAATTACGAACCTGCCTTCGACCTCGATGCCGCGCTGTCGCAGGCGCGCCAGATGACCGGCCGCGATGATGCCGGCGCGCACTTTCCCGATGAGGCCGAAGCATGAACGCGACCACCACATTCCACCTTGACGGCGAGGAAATCCCCTTCACGCCGGGCCAGACCATCATGCAGGCGGCAGTGGCCGCCGGCACCTACATCCCCCACCTGTGCTGGCATCCAGACTTTCAGGTCAACGGCTCCTGCAAGCTGTGCACGGTCAAGGTCAATGGCCGCTTCGGTTCCAGTTGCACCATGGAGGCTCAGGTCGGCATGGAAGTCGAAAACCGGACCGCCGAGATCGACGACAAACGCCGCACGCTGCTACAGATGCTCTTCGTCGAAGGCAACCACTTCTGTCCCTCGTGCGAGAAGAGCGGCGACTGCAGCTTGCAGGCAACAGCCTACGAACTGAAGATGATGTCGCCGCATTTCGACATGTTCTATCCCGACCGTCCGGTAGACGCCTCGCATCCGGATGTGCTGCTCGACTTCAACCGCTGCATCATGTGCGGGTTGTGTGTCGCCGCATCGCGCGACGTCGACGGCAAGAACGTCTTCTACATGGGCGGCCGCGGGCTGCTCGGGCGAAGGGTGCACATCAGCAGCGAATCGGGCCGTCTCGCCGATACCGGTTTCGCCGTTACCGACCGCGCCGCGAGCATCTGCCCGGTGGGCGTGATACTGCCCAAGCGCAGGGGCTTCGCCGTGCCGATCGGCCAGCGCAAGTATGACCTGGCGCCGATCAGCGAACAGGTCAAGGTGAAAACGCCATGAACGCCCCCATCGCTCCACCGCGAAAACTGCGCGTCGCTACCGCCAGCCTGGCCGGTTGCTTCGGCTGCCACATGTCGATTCTCGATATCGACGAGCGCATCCTGAAACTACTGGACCTGATCGAATTCGACCGTTCGCCGCTGACCGACATCAAGCATTGCGGCCCCTGCGACCTCGGCATCATCGAGGGCGGACTGTGCAATGCCGAGAACGTCCATGTGCTGCGCGAGTTCCGCAAGAACTGCAAGATCCTGCTCGCCCTCGGCGCCTGCGCCATCAACGGTGGCTTGCCGGCGCAGCGCAACCACCTCGACCTGCGCGATGTGCTGGAAGAGGTGTACCAGACCGAATACCTGGTGACCCACGGCGGCATTCCCAACGACCCGGAACTGCCTCTGCCGCTCAACAAGGTGCATCCGCTCCATGAAGTGGTCAAGGTCGACTACTTCCTGCCCGGCTGCCCGCCGCCCGCCGATGCCATCTGGAAGCTGCTGACCGACCTGTTGGCCGGACGCACACCGAATCTCGGTCACGGCCTGCTGCATTACGATTGAATTCAAAACCATGAGCCACAGAGGACTCAGAGGAAAACCCTGCTCCTCGCCTTTCTCTGTGCCCTCTGTGGCTAAAAAAGGTTTACACCATGACTTTCGAACTTGAAACCGCCGTCTCCCCCGAAAATCTCCGCCGTGTCGCCATCGATCCGGTCTCCCGGGTGGAGGGCCACGGCAAGGTGACGATCCTGCTCGACGCTGACAACAAGGTGCATCAGGTGCGCCTGCACATCGTCGAATTCCGCGGCTTCGAGAAGTTCATCCAGGGTCGTCCCTACTGGGAAGTCCCGGTGATGGTGCAACGTTTGTGCGGCATCTGTCCGGTCTCCCACCATCTGGCGGCATCGAAGGCCATGGACATGATGCTGGGCGTCAAGCAGTTGACGCCGACCGCCGAAAAGATCCGCCGCCTGATGCACTACGGCCAGATTCTGCAGTCGCACGCCCTGCACTTTTTCCACCTGTCGTCGCCGGACCTGCTGTTCGGCTTCGGTTCCGACGTCGCCGCGCGCAACGTCGTCGGAGTCATCGCCGCGCATCCGGAAATCGCCACGAAAGGGGTCCTGCTGAGGAAGTACGGCCAGGAAGTGATCCGCATGACGGCCGGCAAACGGGTGCATGGCACGGGCTCCATCCCCGGCGGCGTCAACAAGTCACTGTCGCTCGAAGAACGCGCCGAACTGCTCAAGGGCATCTACCAGATGGTGGTCTGGAGCCGCGAGGCCGTAGGCATGATTCGCCAGCTGTTCGAGCAGAACCTCGCCGAATACAACGAATTCGGCCGCTTCCGTTCCGCCGGCATGTGTCTGGTGCGGGCCGATGGTGCGATGGATCTTTACCACGGCGGATTGCGCGCACGCGATGCCGGCGGCAACACGCTGTTCGACCACTATGACTACGGCCGCTATTGGGATGTCATCGCCGAAGACGTCAAGCCGTGGTCCTACATGAAGTTCCCCTTCTTCAAGTCGCTGGGGCCCGAGGACGGCTCCTACCGGGTCGGGCCGCTGACGCGGGTCACCCACTGCGACAGCATCCCCACCCCGCTGGCCGACAAGGAACGCCAGGAATTCGTCGCCTACGACAATGGCAGCGCCGCCGGCGCGACGCTGGGCTACCACTGGGCGCGCATGATCGAGATGCTGCACGCCGCCGAGAGCATCAAGGACCTGCTGCACGACGACGACGTCACCGGCCATGACCTGATGGCCAGCGGTGAGCGTCAGGAACGCGGCGTCGGCGTCATCGAAGCGCCGCGCGGTACGCTGATCCACCATTACCGCGTCGATGAAAACGATCAGGTGATCCGCGCCAACCTGATCGTATCGACCACGCACAACAATCAGGCGATGAATACGGCCGTGCGGGAAGTGGCGAAAAAGTACCTCAACGGCAAGGAAATCACGGAAGGCCTGCTCAACCACATCGAAGTCGCCATCCGCGCCTTCGATCCCTGCCTGTCCTGCGCCACCCACGCGCTGGGCCAGATGCCGCTGCAAGTCAGCATCGTCGACGCCGATGGCGCGGTGAGCGACGCGGTGACGCGCGATCAGCGCGGACTGACGCGCGAAATTCCTTGATCGCGCCGACCCTGGTCTTCGGCTGGGGCAATCCGAGTCGCGGCGACGACGCTCTGGGGCCGCTGTTCGTCGAGCACTTCGAAGCCCTCGCTGCGCTGCATCCGGAATGGGGCGCGGTCGAATGTCTGACCGATTTCCAGCTGCAGGTCGAGCATGCGCTGGACCTGCAGGGACGCCGCCGCGTGCTGTTCGTTGATGCCAGCCTCGACGCGCCGGCGCCCTGTTCGCTGCAGCGCATTGCGGCGGCCAAAGACGCCAGCTTCACAACGCATGCCATGAGTCCGCAGGCGGTGCTGAAGGTGTATGCCGACATCGAGGACGGCGAGCCGCCGCCGTGTTGGCTGCTGGCGATCCGCGGCGAACGTTTCGAGCTCGGTGAAGCCCTCAGCGGCTCGGCGCAACAATCGCTGCGGGCGGCCTTGCAGGTCGCCGCAGACTGGGTCGCTACCGGCTGAGAGACCGCACGCGGTCCCGCGTTCAATGCCGGCGGCCATCGCAATGGCGGTTACTATCCGGCTTCACCCCGTCGAGAGCGGCAATCCCCGAATGCAAAAAGAAGCCAAAGAGAAGCCGAAATACGCCGTCGTGGCGTCCGTGCAACTGCCCAACGTCAGCGACGTCGAGTTCGAAGCCTCGCTCGCCGAACTGCGCGATCTGGCCAAGACGCTGGGTTACGAGATCACCGCCACCTTCACCCAGAAACGGTCCAGTTTCGACGCCACCGCCTATCTCGGCACCGGCAAGCGCGAGGAGATGCGCGTTTTCATCGACAGCGAGCCCGCGCCCGGCGCCTTTGAAAAAGCCCCGCAGGCGGCCGCCGATCCCGAGGCCGGCACGATCGACGCCATCTTTGTCGACCACGAGATCTCGCCTTCGCAGGCACGCAACCTGGAAAAGGAGCTCGGCTGCGAAGTGATGGACCGCACCATGGTCATCCTCGAGATATTCCACCGTCACGCCAAGTCCCGTGCCGCACGCGCCCAGGTGGAGATCGCCCGCCTCGGCTACATGGCGCCGCGCCTGCGCGAGGCAGCCAAACTCGCCGGGCCGCAAGGCCGGCAGCGCAGCGGTACCGGCGGCCGCGGCGCCGGCGAATCGCACACCGAACTGGACCGGCGCAAGATTCGCGACCGCATCGCCGAACTGCAGAAAGAGATCGCCGCGATGGAAGTCGAGCGCAAAACGCAGCGCGCACGGCGGCAAGAGCGCCAGGGGCTCGCCAACGTGGCGCTGATCGGCTACACCAATGCCGGCAAGTCGACCCTGATGCGGGCCCTCACCGGAAGCGAGGTGCTGGTCGAGAACAAGTTGTTCGCCACCCTCGACACCACCGTGCGCGCCCTGCAGCCGGAAAGCCGGCCGCGCGTGCTGGTCAGCGACACGGTCGGCTTCATCAAGAACCTGCCGCACGGGCTGGTGGCCTCGTTCAAGTCAACCCTCGAAGAGGCGCTCGACGCCTCGCTGCTGCTCCACGTAATCGACGCCAGCGATGCCGGATTTGAACGGCAACTGGCCGTCACCGACAAGGTCATAGGCGAAATCGGCGCGCAGAGCGTGCCGCGCATTCGCATCTTCAACAAGATCGACCATGTCGGCGACGCAACGGCGCAAGCCGGACGCGAGGCGGAACTGCGCGCGGCTTACCCGGATTGCCTCGTGATGAGCGCGCGCCGCGCCGGCGACGTGGCTTTGCTGCGCGAGGCAATAGTCGCGTTCTTCCGCGAGGGACTGGTCGAGGCCGAACTGTTCCTGCCCTGGTCGGCACAGCAGCAGCGCGGCGATGTCTTCGCGCGCTGCGAAGTGCTGGAGGAGCGCGCCGACGCCGACGGCGCGTTTCTGCGTGTTCGCGGCGAGCGCGAGGCGGTAAAAGGCCTGTTCGAGAAATTCGGTCAGGCGTGACGAGCCGGATCTGACGGCGCGGCGATTCGAAAGACTGCATCGACCGCTGCGGCAACTCCTGCAATGCGTCCGGGCGATTGTGCCACCGCCGATATTGATAGATAATTTCGGTTGTATACCGCATACACCAACCGGATCCCATCATGACCCTATCCTTCGCCAATCCGCTGCTGGCCGCGCCTGACCGCGCCCTCCCCCGCGCCATCGCCGTCATCGGCGCCGGCACCATCGGCCCCGACATCGGCTATTACCTCAAGAGCGCATTGCCCGGCCTCAAACTCTATCTCGTCGATGTTTCGCAAAAAGCCGTGGACAGCGCCTTGCTGCGCTTTCAGGACTATTCGAAAAAGGCCGTGGCCAAGGGCAAGATGAGCGAAGCCGATGCAGCGGCGGTGACCGGCAACGTGGTCGGCACCCTCAGCTATGCGGACATTGCCGACTGCGACTGGGTCATCGAGGCAGCCACGGAAAATCTGTCCCTCAAGCGCAAGATCTTCGCCCAGATCGAGGCGGTGGTGCGGGCCGACGCGCTGATCACCTCGAATACCAGTTCCCTGCCCGCAGCACAGATTTTCTCGCAGATGAAGAACAAGCAGCGGGCCACCGTGACGCATTTCTTCGCCCCGGCCTGGCGCAATCCGGCGGTCGAAGTCATCCGCTGGCAGGAGGCCGATCCGGCCATGGTGGAGTATCTGCGCTGGGTGTTCTGCATGACCGGCAAGGTGCCGCTGGTTACCGCCGACGTCGCCTGCTTCATGCTCGACCGGATTTTCGACAACTGGTGCAACGAGTCGGCCATGCTGCTCGACCGCGCCACCGCCGCCGAAGTCGACAGCGTCGCCGCCGAGTTCGTCCATGCCGGCCCTTTCTTCGTGCTCAACATGGCGCGCGGCAATCCGATCATCACCGAGACCAACACGCTGCAGGCCGAAGAAGAAGGAGAGCACTATCGACCGGCGACCATATTCCGCTCGGTTGACACATGGATAACGGTGTCGCCCGGCAAGCGCGTCGAAGTGGCTGCGATCACCGCCCAGGCCATCCGCGAGCGCCTGCTCGGCATCCTGTTCTCGCAGAGCGTAGACATCGTCGACCGCAAGATCGGCGACGCCGCCGATCTCGATCTGGGCTGCCGGCTGGCGCTGGGCTTCAAGAACGGACCGCTCGACCTCATGCAGCGACTGGGCGAACAGACCACCGGGCGCGCGCTGATGCGCCTGCGCGACGAGCGTCCCGGCATGCCGATGCCGAAGCGTGGTTTTGACGCCTATCAGGATTTTCTGCGCCACATTCTGGTCGATGACCTTGACGGCGTGCAAGTCATCACCCTGCGCCGGCCTGAAGCCATGAACGCGCTGCACGACGCGATGACCGATGAAATCCTCTCGGTCATCCGGCGTTTCGAAAATGACTCCGCTGTCACCGGGTTTGTCCTCACCGGCTACGGCACACGCGCCTTCTGCGCCGGTGCCGACATAGGCCGCTTCACCGGCATGCTGGACGATGCCGCGGCCTCAGAGCAGTACGCGCGCGACTGCTCGCGCCTGCTGGTGCATCTGGACCGGATGAAAAAGCCCGTGGTCGCAGCGCTCAACGGCATGGCACTGGGCGGCGGGCTCGAACTGGCGATGCGCTGCCACGGCATCGTGGCGTTGCAGCGCGCCTGGCTGCAACTTCCGGAGGTCACACTGGGCATCGTGCCGGGCATCGGTGCCATGGTGGTGCCCTATCGCCGCTGGCCGCAGGCTGCCGGAACCTTCAACGCCATGCTGCGCCAGGCTGAACGCCTCAAGGCAAGCCGCGCTCAAGAACTGGGCGTGGTCGATGCGCTGGCCGATGACTATCCGTCCCTGATCAGACTTGCCGTGACTCGCGTAGGCGAACTGTCGGGCCGCATCACGCCGGTTGCTGACGCCCCCGTCGCCGTCAGCATCCAGCCCGTCGAGGCCAGATCGGCCGGCGGCCAGGTGCTGAGCCGGGAGTGCATAGCCCTCATCGAACAGGCCATCCGCGAAGCCGCTGCCGCGCCGAGCTTTGCCGCCGGACTGGAAGTCGGCTACAAGGCCTTCGGCCGCTCGGCCTGCACCGGAGCCGCCCGCGAAGGCATCACGGCATTCAAGGAAAAACGCCCGCCGGATTTCAGCAAAACGAAGTAGCCGGGTGGCGCACGGGCGTGAAGGAAGCGGCGCACCCAGAAAACGCTAACATGATCAGGGGTATTATTCTGGTCAGAGCGTGACCGCAGATTGTCGCAAAGGGATCCCGTGCCAACCAATAAGCGAGCAGTGAACTCCAGCAGGCATGGCGCTGCCATCGTCGCCGGGTCCCGCTGCGCGGCAGGCCGATGACGGGCGCTCTCTCAAGGAAAACGGCCCCCGCCTGGGCAATCCTCGGCGCCGGTCTGCTGGCAGCCGTTTTCGCCGGCATTCAGGTCAAGCAGGGCATTGAAGAAGATGCGCTGAGGCAATTTGCCTTTTCCTGCGATCAGGTCACTCTCAAGATTCAGGAGCGCCTTGGCGCCTATGCGCTGATCCTTCGCGGCGGCGCCGCTCTTTTTACGGGAGCGAAAATTGTCGATCGTCGTCAGTGGCGGGACTACGTCGCAACACTGCGGCCGGAGGAAATCGTCCCCGGCGTGCAGGGCATCGGCTTCGCACAAGTCATTGCCCCGGATCAACTCGCCGCCCACATTGCCCGGGTCCGCGGCGAGGGATTTCCCGCCTACAGCGTGCGGCCGCCCGGCGAGCGCGCCATCTACACCTCCATCATCTACCTCGAACCGTTTCGCGACCGCAACCTGCGCGCTTTCGGCTTCGACATGTTCTCCGAACCGATCCGGCGCGCCGCCATGGAGCAGGCGCGCGACAGCGGCGAAGCGGCTCTGTCGGGCAAGGTCGAACTGGTGCAGGAGACCGCCAAGGAAGTCCAGGCCGGAACCCTCATGTACGTTCCCGTGTATCGCAACGGCGAAGCGACGAATACGCTCGAGCAGCGACGCGCGGCACTGATCGGCTGGGCTTACAGCCCCTACCGAATGAATGACCTGATGGGCGGAATTCTTGCGAACTGGACCCGCCAGGAAGGCAAAGTCATTGAGTTGCGGATTTATGACGGCGTTCAGGAAGCGCCGGCCTCGCTGCTCTACTACAGCAAGGCCGACACGGCCGCCGAACTGAATCCGCTGTTCCATCAGCACCGCAAGATCGACTTCAACGGCCGTCAGTGGCTGCTGGTGTTTGATCACGCCGCATCAGCAACCGGGATCAGCTACGCACACGCATGGGCGGCCTTGATCGGCGGCATTGCGCTCAGCGGAGTGCTGTTCGGCCTGATGCTCTCCGTGATCAACACGCGAACCAACGCCGCCCGCATCGCCGACGAACTTACCGAAGCGATTCGCGGTCGCGAGAAATTGCTGACGGAAAGCGAAGCCCGTTTCCGCGCCATGGCAGACAGCGCACCGGTACTCATCTGGATCCTGGACGAGGACAGGCTGTGCAACTACGTCAACAAGGTCTGGCTGGATTTCACCGGGCGCCGCCTTGACCAGGAGATGGGCAGCGGCTGGACCGCGGGGGTTTACCCGGATGACGTGCAGCGATGCCGGGACAGCTACGTGGGCGCCTTCGATGCGCGGCGGGAGTTCGTCCTGGAATACCGGTTGCGCCGCTTCGACGGTGAATATCGCTGGCTGGTCGCCAAGGGTGTGCCGCGCCATGACGATCAGGGCAGCTTCATGGGTTTCATCGGCTCCTGCATAGACATCACCGAGCGCAAGCAGGCCGAACTCGCGGCCAGCAAGGCGAATCGCCTGCTTGAGGAATCCATAAGCAGCATTGCGCAAGGCTTTACCATCTACGACGAAAATGACCGCCTGATAATCTGCAATGAAGCCTACCGGAGTCTCTACAACACCAGCCGTGACCTTATTGTTCAAGGTGCCACATTCGAGGAGATTGTTCGCAAGGGCGCGGAACGCGGGCAATACACGGACGCTGTCGGTCGCATCGACGAATGGGTGAAAGAACGGGTAAGAACCCATCAGGCCGCAAACGGTGCCCAGCACGAACAACTCCTTGGCGACGGCCGCTGGTTGCTTATAGTCGAATCCCGCACGGCCAGCGGCTTCATCGTCGGCAACCGGATCGACATTACCGCGCGCAAGCTTGCCGAAGCTGAACTTGACCGGCACAGGAATCATCTTGAAGCGCTGGTCGAAGAGCGCACCGCTGCCTTGAACATCGCCAAGGAAGCCGCCGAAGCAGCCAACCGCGCCAAGACGATTTTCCTCGCCAACATGAGCCATGAACTGCGTACCCCCATGAACGGCATCATGGGCATGACCGGCCTGGCGATACGCCGGGCCACCGACCCCAAGCAAAAAGATCAACTGGCCAAGGTGGAACAATCCACGCAGCGCCTGGTCGGCATCATCAACGACATACTCGACATCGCCAAGATCGAGGCCGAGCGTCTCACTCTGGAACTGGCCCCCTTCCATCTGGCTGCGGTTCTGGAGAACCTGACCATCCTCAACGCTGGAAATGCACGTGAAAAAGGCCTCACGCTAAGCATCGACATCGATCCTGATCTGGCCGCAATGCAACTGCTGGGAGACCCCCTGCGGCTAGGGCAGATCCTCACCAACCTGGCCAGCAATGCCATCAAGTTCACCGCCGAGGGCTCGGTAAGCGTTCGCGTACTGGTCGCCGAGGAGAATCCGCGCGATGTCCTGCTGCGCTTCGAGGTACGCGACACAGGAATCGGCATACCCGCAGAAATTCAAAAGCGTGTCTTCGACCCCTTCGAGCAGGCGGATGGATCGATAACGCGCAAATACGGCGGAACCGGGCTCGGGCTGGCCATAAGCAAACGGCTGGCCGAAGCGATGGGCGGCCAAATCCGGGTCGAAAGCCAGGTCGGGGCGGGGAGTACCTTCTCGTTCAGCCTGCGACTAAAAAAAAGCACAGAGACGGTCGCCAGGCAGGCGGCGACGCAGGTCGATGTCGAGTTGCTGCTCCGGCAGCGTTGCCAGGGCAGCCGCATTCTGGTCGCCGACGACGAGCCGATCAACAGGGAAATCACCAAGATGCTGCTCGAGGACATCGGCATCCTGGTCGATACGGCAGAGGACGGTGCGGAAGCGCTGCTCATGGCAGGAAAGACAGGCTATGCGGCGATCTTCCTGGATATGCAGATGCCGAATGTGAACGGACTGGATGCGGCGCGGCAAATACGTTTGATGCCCGGCTACGGGAAAACACCCATCATTGCCATGACGGCCAATGCCTATGCCGAGGACAAGGCGAAGTGCCTTGCCGCAGGGATGAATGAATTCCTGGTCAAGCCCTTCAATCCCGACGAGTTGTTTGCCAGCTTGCACAGGACGTTGGATCAAGCTTCTGCCTGATCCAGGCCGCGCCCGTCATGGCTGCCTGCAACCGGCTCGCCATGACAGTTCGCCGCTTACCGGTCCGGCGATCAGACCAGGCCATCATGCCGAACGCATCTATTGCTGCGGCGGCAACAATTCGGGATATTCCTGAACCAGCGTCTCGCCGTCCTGACGCCAGGCATGGCAATGATTGACGAAGCTCAGCGTAGTCTTGTCGGGCCAGCGCCGCGGGTCATGATCCACGCTCATTTGCCGGGCCATGCGGTCGGGCCATGAGGCCTGCATATAGGTGTTGGCGATCTGGGAAACCAGTTCCGTAACATGGGTGCAGCCTTGGACTCCGCCCAGGATTTCCCTCATGCGCTGCGAAAAACCCGGTCCGATGCGCAATCCGACCAGGCGGCGGTAGGCGTCGTCGGTGGCGCCGCACATGGCCCAGGGCGCTTGCAGGGTTTGCGCCGTGACATCGTGTATGAGGTAGTCGCTGTCGATGGTCATCGACAAGGACATATGGTGCATGTACTGCCCGGGCAACACCGGCGGACGGGAGCGGAAAGCCACTTCCTGGCCTTTTTCGTCGCTCAGCGTCGCCTCGATTTCAAGCAATCCGTTCTCCAGACGGAAAGCGCGACACGTTATCTGACGGGTATGTACCGGTTCGCGCTGCTTATCTGTGGGCACGCTTGTTCTCGCTGTAAGTAGATCCGTAGTGGGTCGTCATGGAACTGCCGGTCGATCTGCGGCAGCGGATGACGGGGCGCTCTGCAGTGCGGCAAGCAGGGCACGAAAGGGCAGCAGGATGCAGCGGTGCCGGCTGGCATGGGCGCGCGCCGGCTCGAACATGGCGAGTTCCGGCCAGACGGCTGGCAGCGGCTCACCGCTTTTCAGCATGCGCTCGAGGGCTTCGGTGACTGAGGCGATGCCGGCCTCGCTCTGGCCGACGGCGCGCAAGCCGATTACCGCCGCTGCCGCGCGGCAGAGCAGGCATCCTTTGCTGGCATGGGCGACGGCGGCGATGTGCCCCGAGGTCACGGCCACCTGCATGGCAACCCGATCGCCGCAAAGCGGGTTGTCCAACTGCGCTGCGCCCGTCGCATGCTGCAACTGCCCATGGCCGTGGGCAGCCTTGGCAAACTGCTTGATGGCCTCCTGGTAGAGGGAATTGTTGTCGTTCATGCCAGTTCTTTCAGCACAAAATGCAGCCCGTCGAGCAGCGCCTGGATGTCGGCCTCGTCGTTGTAGAGCGCGATGCTGGCCCGCGTGCAGCCCCCGACACCAAGCGCCGCCAGCAGCGGCTGGGCGCAGTGATGGCCACCGCGCAGCGCCAACTGCCGCGCGTCAAGCACCTGGCAGATGTCGTGCGGATGAAGACCCTGGATATCGAAGCAGACAATCGGCGCGCGCGCTGCGGAGAACTCCGGACCGATCAAACGCAGGCCGGGGATAGTCTGCAAGCCCTCGATCAGTTGCCGGCAAAGATGTCTTTCGCGGGCATGCAGTTGCGCCCAGTCGAGACTCATCATCCACTCCAGCGCAGCGCCGAGCCCGACGGCCTGCGCGATGGGCGGTGTGCCGGCTTCGAAGCGCTGCGGTGGCGCGGCCCAACTGGTCGCTGCCGGCGTGACTTCTCCTATCATGCCGCCGCCGGCCAGAAACGGCGGCATCGCCGCCAGCAGTTCTGCCCTGCCCCAGAGCACACCGACGCCGCCCGGAGCGAAGCACTTGTGGCCGGAGAACGCGTAGAAATCCACGCCCAGGGCTTGTACATCCTGAGGGCCGTGCTGCACCGCCTGGGCGCCGTCAAGCAGGACTCTGGCGCCGACCTTGCGTGCCGCATCGACCAGCGTCGCGACATCGGTCCACGCCCCGGTGACATTTGACAAATGCGTAACCGCAACCAGGCGACACCTGCTGTCGAGGAGTTCCGACAAGCCGCCCAGATCAAGCCGGCCCGAGGCGCTGACCGGGATCAGCGCCAGGTCTATCCCGGTACGCTGGCGCAGCATCTGCCACGGCACGAAATTGCTGTGGTGTTCGGCGATCGAGATCAGCACCCGGTCACCGGCCCGCAGCGTGTTGCCGAAGGCATGGGCGACCAGATTGAGCGAGGCGGTCGCGCCGGAAGTAAAAATGATCTCTTCGGACGAACCGGCGTTGAGGAAACGCGCTGCCGTCTGCCGCGCCCTTTCATAGGCCAGGTCTGCCGCTTCGGCGAGGCGGTAGGTGCCGCGCGATATGTTGGCGCGACTGGTGGTTTCATGGCGCAACACGGCGTCGAGCGCCGAGCGGTGAATCTGCGCGGTAGCGGCGCTGTCCAGATAGTGCAGAGCGGGCGCACCCGCCAGCAAGGGAAACCCGTCGCGCAGAGACGCCGGCTTCACACCGGGATGAAGGACTGCCGATTCCCCGGGCACGAACAGGCCGCATTCCGCTGGGCCTCTGTGTCCGTGCGGCGAGGTTGGCAACTTCGAGTTCATCGGCCGGCCAATCCGCTCAGCGCCGCCGGCGTGTCCACATCGGCAAAGATTGCTTCGTCATCGAAGGTCACAAACTCGATCTGATCAGCATGACGGCGCAACAAATCGCGGGCGCCGACATCGCCCTCTACGGCCTGCATTTCGGCGAAGAAACTGCGCGGCCAGATGATCGGGTTGCCGCGACGTCCGTCCTTCATCGGCACCACGATTCTGGGTTGAGCGGGATCGAAGGCGGCGATCAGGCGGTCGATGTGTCCGCCATGAATGCAGGGCATGTCGGCCAGCACTACCACCACGGCATCGACATCGGCCGCCAGCGCAGCCAGGCCGCAGCGCAGCGATGAGGCCATGCCGCTGAGGTGTTCGGGGTTGTGCGTGAAATTCACCTGGAGGCCGGCAAGACAGGCGCTCACGTCGTCCGCTGCAAACCCGGTGACGACCACCACCGACGTGCAGCGCGAAGCCAGCGCCGCGTTGGTCGCGCGCCGTACCATGGGCACGCCGCCATATGTCCGCAGCAGTTTGTTGCCGCCGCCCATGCGGCTGCCGCTGCCGGCGGCCAGCACCAGTGCGGCAACCCGGCGGCCAGGCGGCGCCCGGACCGGGTCCGGTGCGGGGGCGTTGTCGTCATCATCAACTTCCAGCGGACTGCGGATCAGGCCGCCGACGCCCATCTCCATGATCTGTGCGGCCGCCATCGGCAACCCTGCCAGCATGCGCTGCAGGACCCAGTCGAGGCCGTTGCTGCGCCGCGAACGGGCACAGCCGGGCAGGACCAGCACGGGCACGGCGCCGATCCGCGCCAGCAGCAGCATGTTGCCCGGCTCCACCGGCATGCCGAAATGGACTATTTCGCCCCCGGCGGCAACGATGCCGGCGGGAACGGTGTCGGCGCGGTCCTTGGCAACCGTGGTGCCGGATATCAGTATCAGCGAGCATCCGGCGGCAAGCGCCTCGTGCAGCCCGGCCGTGACCGCCGCTGTTCTATGCGCGCAGCGCTGCACCAGGCCGAGATGGCTGCCGAGATCTTCCAGGCGCCGGCGGCTGCTGGTCACTGCGGCGATGTAGTTGCGCTGCGACTCGCCCGACTGTTCGGTGACGATGAGCGCGGCGCGCTGCGGCAGGAAAGGCAGCCGCCGCAAGGCTGCGCCCTGCGCTGCCTGCGCTATGCAGGCATTGACCAGGGTGCGGCTGACAGCCAGCGGAATGATCTTGACCGTGGCGACGACGGCACCGCCCCTGACGGCCGACAGCGGCGGCAAGGTAGCCAGTGTCACCGCCTCGTCGAGCCGGTTGATGCGATTGATGATGTCGGCATCGACCGTGATCAGGCCAGCCTCTGCCGCGAAAAGGTTGCAGCGACCGGCATGCGGTGCGCGCGCGGCAATGCCGGGGCCGGCCAGGGCGGCGGCGACGGCCCCGGCCGCGGCGTTTTCATCGAGATCACCGGCCTCCAGCCGGGCGCCGCTGAGGCGTTCGATCCCCGCCGCGGCGAGCAAATCAATATCGGCAGCGGCGAGGCGGCGGCCCTTCTTCATGGTGCGACCGGGCAAGCGCAGGCTGTGCGCCAGCAGCAGCCCTTCGCATTCCTGCAGCGGAAACTCGCCGAAGATCATGCGCGCTCGCGGCGATAGCGAACCTGGATGATCTCGGCCAGGATGGACACAGCGATCTCGGCCGGCGAACGGCCACCGAGATCGAGGCCGATCGGCGAATGGATGCGGCCGACCAGTGCATCCAGTCCGGCCGCCCGCAGCCGCTCCAGCCGCTTCTCGTGGGTGCGGCGACTGCCCAGCGCGCCGATGTAGAAAAGCGGGGCGGGCAGGGCCAGTTCCAGCGCCGGATCGTCAAGCTTGGGATCATGGGAGAGGGCCACCAGCGCCGTCGCCGCGTCAAGACCCAGTCGCGCCAGAGCTTCGTCCGGCCACTCGGCGCTGAGTTGAACACCGGGAAATCGCTCGGCCGAGGCGAAGGCGCCGCGCGGATCGATGACGATCACTTCGAAGCCGACCGCGGTCGCCATCGGTGCCAGAACCTGAGCGATATGCACGGCGCCGACAATCAGCAGGCGCGGCGACGGCACGTAGGCTCGTGCAAACAAGGCGTCGGCGCCGTCCAGCGACGCGCTGCGCCCGGCGTCGAGGAAGCTTCTCGCTTGCGTCAATTGTTCGGCGGACAGCGGCAGTTCTCCCTCGCAGGTTTCCGCATCCAGCAGGCACTGCGCACCATCTGCGAGGCGGGTCACCACCAGCAGCGCACGCCGCCGGCTCTCTGCCGCGGCGATTCCGGCCAAAACCGTACGCTTCATTCGACGGCTTCCACGAACACCTGCACCCGGCCGCCGCAGGCGAGTCCGACCTGCCAGGCCTGCTCGTCGCTGACGCCGAACTCAAGCAACTGCGGGCGGCCGGAAGCCATGACCGCGGCGGCAGCGTCGATCACGGCGCCCTCTATGCAACCGCCGGATACCGATCCGACGAAATGGCCGGCTTCATCGACTGCCAGGTGGCTGCCCTCGGGGCGTGGCGAGGAGCCCCAGGTACTCACCACGGTGGCGAGTGCGGCCGCCCTGCCCGCGGCGCGCCATTGCTGAAGTGTTTCGAACAGTGAACCGGTGTCTGCAGACATAGTCGTATTCCATTTCTCTCCGCGGCGGGCTACCGCAATGACCGGTGAAACCGGGCTGCAGAAAAAACCTGCTGCCGGCGAATCGACAGCCCTCTATTTGCCTGCATTCAGTGTACCGTATCCCGCGGCGCGATATGTCTGCGGAGACGGCATCCCTGATGGGCTATCATGCTGCCAGCCGACTGTGCCGGCGGAGACCGCAGCCATGAATGCAAGCGCTTTTGAATGTGACAAACTGATCCGGTTTCATCATTGCGATCCGGCTGGAATCGTTTTTTATCCCCAGTATTTTGTGCTCTTCAACGAACTCGTCGAGGACTGGTTCAATCAGGGCCTTGGCGTTGACTTTGCCCGCTTCCATGTCGAGCAGGGAATGGGCGTGCCCATGGGCAGCATCGAATGCCGCTTCATCTCCCCAAGCAAGGTCGGAGAAATGTTGCGCCTGTCGCTGTCGATCAACCGGATCGGCAAGAGTTCGCTGGAACTGAACGTGAGCGGCACATCCGGTGCCGAAACCCGTGTCCGGGCGACGCTTACGGTGGTCCTTGCCTCGTTGAAGACAATGCGCTCGCTGCCGTTTCCGGATGACCTGAGGACCAGGCTCGAGCGTTATCTGCTGCCTCCACCGGTCTGATCCGCCGACGCTCGGGATATCAGCCCCGCGCTGCGCGGGGCTGACAAGGACGTCGCTACAGCGCCAGCGAGAAACGCCGCGTGCACGACGCGTCGCCTGCAGGCAGCGCACTTTCCGTCACCACCCGGATCTTCGGCGAAATGGTTTTTGCGGTGGTCTGGAACCAGTGATCACAACTGGCCTGACACTGGTTGGCAGCGCCCGTGGCGCGGAACGAATCCATCCACGGGCAGGCCGTATGCACCAGCAGCACGTCGTCCCCCTCGCGTGTCAGATGAGCCTCCTCGCCCATCACCTCGCTGGCCCGCACCAGCGAGCGGACCAGCTTTTCCAGTTCATCCGGCTTGCCGCCGCGATCGAGAAACATCTTCCCCGTTCCTTCGCCGATACGCTGGTAGAAGCTCATTTCCAGTTCTTTGGCGACCTCTACGCCGTAGCGATCCTGAACGGTACGCCGCCAGCCGTGAAAGAAGTCATGACAAATACGCTGCATTGACTGCCAGTCGCGTTCGGCGCGCGCCAGTTTCTTTGCCTGATCGGTATCGGTGCTGCTGCTCATCTGCTGTCTCCTCTGCTCGGTTGATTCACTTGACGTTTGACTGGCCTTCGGTGCGGGCCGCGAACTCGGCCAACGCCTGCTGAAACTCGCTGATCGCTGCGGCAGTGATCTCGCTGCCGCATTCGTAGCAATGATTGCCGTTGGTTCTATCCACCCAGCGGCAGCCGCAGTGATCGCAGGCAAGTTCCGGCGCCCCCCGCGGATTGACGAAAATCATCGACACGCTCCCAGAAAGGCCAGGCCCAGCGAATCGAGAAAATCCTCATAGCCGGCGTCCTGAAGCTGAGCCTTGTTCTTGAACACGAAGAACATCATGCGCCCGCGTCTGATCAGGCGCTTGATCACCGTCAGCGTATCGCCGTCGAGTTCGTTCAGCATCGTCGCCATGGCCTCTTCGTCGGCCACCAGCAACAGGTCCACGCGGGTCGATGCCATCCCGGAAAAGTCCTCGATACGCGCCGACATCGTGCCGTTTTCAAGCTGCCAGGCCAGCATCGGCACCGCCGCCGCCACCTGAACGCCTTCCAGTCGTTTGCCGGGCAGGATGCCGGAGGCTTCGCGCGAAACGAAGCCGATGCGCGAGCCCTGCACCATGTCGAGGAACAACTCGCGGTGACGATCGAGCATGGTCTGCCACGAGGCGATTTCGCCGAAGGATTGGTCCACAGCCGCAGTCATCAATGTTTGGGCGTCGCCAGTTCAAGCGACTCGAGGAAATCAGTCAGCCCGGCGGCTTCCAGCGCCTCCATCTGCTGCAACAGGAAGGGCATGATCCTGCCCCGGCGCACCTGCCCCGCCATGCACGATTCGCCTTCGGCGCAGACCGCTTCGAGCGCGACTTCGCTGACGACCAGCAGCATGCCCCAGTCCGCGGCAAAGCGTCCGTCGAAGTCGCAACGCTGCGCACCCCGGCCGGGGCTGCCCGGCCACCAGAGCCAGGCCGATCCGTGCTTCGCCGCAAAGTCCTCGTTGCCGACAAAGGCGACCGCCAGCGCCTTGCTCACCTCGCATGGCGCAGCGGGCAATGCCGCCAGCGCGCGCTGCCAGGTCGCAGCATCCTGCCTCATGCGTCGGAAAGCACGGCGGTTGCTTCGATTTCGACTTTCGCGCCGGCTTCGACGAAGCCCGCCACCTGCACCGCAGTCATGGCTGCACCGTAACTGCCGATGACCTGACGAAACACCCGTCCCAGTTCCTTCTGCCGCGACATGTATTCATCCTTGTCGCCCAGATACCAGGTCATGCGCACGATGTGCTCCGGTCCGGCACCGGCCTCGGCCAGAATCGCAACCACATTCTTCAGCGCCTGCTCGACCTGCCCGACCAGGTCGTCGGTCTGGAAGCGGCACTGTTCGTCCCAGCCGACCTGGCCGGCGACAAACACCATTTCGCCGCGGGCAACCACGCCATGACTGTAACCCTTGGCCAGCGTCCAGCCTTTCGGCACCAGCGTCTTCACCGCGCGCCCCCTGCGGAGATCTGACGCAACCTGAAGCGCTGCAGCTTGCCGGTTTCGGTACGCGGCAGGCTGCTGACGAACTCAATGCTGCGGGGATACTTGTAGGGGGCGATGTTGTGCTTGACGAAGTCCTGCAGTTCCTTCGCCATCGCCGGCCCTGCCTCGCTGCCGGGGCGCAGCACAACCATGGCCTTGACGATCTGGCCACGTTCCTCGTCGGCGATGCCGATGACGCCGCACTCGGCCACCGCGGGATGGCGCAGCAGGGCGTCCTCGACCTCCGGCCCGGCAATGTTGTAACCCGCCGAGATGATCATGTCATCGGTGCGCGAGTGATAGTGGAAGTAGCCCGCGGCATCGAGCGAATAGGCATCGCCTGTGTAATTCCAGCCGTCCCTGACGTATTTCGTCTGGCGCTCGTCGGCGAGATAGCGGCAACCGGTAGGGCCCTTGACCGCCAGGTTGCCGACTTCACCCAGGGGCGAGGGTCGGCCGGCGTCGTCCATCACGCACGCCACGTAGCCGGGAACCACCGTGCCGGTGGCGCCGGGCAGCGCGTGCGCCTCGTCGGCGGAGATGAAGATGTGCATCAGTTCGGTGGCGCCGATGCCGTCGATCATCTCGATGCCGGTCGCCTCCTTCCACAGCGCGCGCGTCGCCGCAGGCAGTGCCTCGCCGGCCGAGACGCACTTGCGCAGGCTGCTGTTGCGCAGCGCTCCGGCAATGGGGGCGATGGCCCGGTAAGAAGTGGGGGCGGTAAACAACACGGTGGCCTTGTAGGTCGCAATCGCGTCCACCAGATCCTGCGGCGCACCCTGTTCCAGCAATACCGTGGAAGCGCCTACGCTGAGCGGGAACAGCAGCAGTCCGCCGAGACCGAAGGTGAAAGCCAGCGGCGGGGTGCCCATGAAGATGTCGTCGGCCACCGGGCGCAGCACGTATGGCGGCCAGCAGACGCAGGATGCCATGACGTCGCGATGGAAGTGCATGGTGGCCTTGGGCTGCCCGGTGGTGCCCGAGGTGAAGGCCAGCATGCAGGTATCCGTCGCGGCGGTGTCGACATTGTCGAATGTCGCCGGATGATTCGCCATCGCAGCTTCGAGACCGTCCGCCGAACTGTCGTTGAAATAGCGCAGGTGCTTCAACTCCGGACACTCGCCGGCCGCATTCCTGAGTTCTTCCGCCAGCCGCACATCGCACAGGGCATGGCTGATGCGGGCCTTGGTGATGACGTGCTTCAGTTCCTTGGCGCGCAACAGCGGCATGGTCGCCACCGCCACGGCCCCGGCCTTCATCACCGCGAACCAGCAGGCCGCCATCATCGGATTGTTCGGTGCGCGCAGCAGGACGCGGTTGCCGGGCACCAGGCCCAGGTCATTCACCAGCACGTTGGCGATGCGGTTGGCGCGTTGCTGCAGGTCGGCGTAGGTCCAGCGTAGGCCCGGTGCCTGAATGCACAGCCGGGCGCCGCGCCCTTCCCGCACATGGCGGTCGAGAAGCTCGCCGGCGCAGTTCAGCCGCTGTGGAAACTTCAGCTCCGGCAGGTCGAACAGGAACTCCGGCTGCAGTTCCGGCGGTGGCAGGTTGTCGCGGGTAAAGCTATCGGTATGGGCACTGTAGGACATGCGGTCACTCCGTCTTGATCGTCCGGCAATCGCCCCCGCCCGCAGGCGAGGGCAGTTCTCAGATTCTGACGCCGAGGCGGTAGCCTTCATGGATCGCTGCGTCGAGTCCGCGCGGCACCGTGGCGTCGCCGCCGCCATGCAGTTCGTCGACCATCCACTGAAACTCGTAAAACAAGTCGTGGTTGGCCTTGCGCGGGCTGGATACGAGCACGCTGTCGGCGGCGATGAACTTCTCCTCGCCCTTGGCCGTCTTCACCGTGGCGCCTTCCTTGCTGAGCTTGGTGAGTTGGGCCGAGGTGATGGTCTGGATGCCCAGTTCGTCCACCCAGGCGGTATGCCGCCACTTGAAGGTCGGCATGATGTCGCCGCCGATGCGCTTCTCCTGTTCGACCACGGTGACTTCGTGCCCTGCCTTGGCGAGAAATTCGGAAATGGTCAGGCCGATCATGCCGCCGCCTATCATCACCACGCGCTTGCCCGGCTTGATCCGGCCGTGCGCCACTTCAAGCGCATCGATCAGCAATTCGGAATTTTCGAGATAGCGGAATACCGCCATGTCGGTACGCGCTCCGGCCGCCACGATGCAGGCGTCGTACTCGTGCAGCACGCTGCGCATGAACTTGGCATTAGCCTCGGTGTTGAGGCGCACTTCGACACCCAGCTTCTTCGCCATCACAGCGTAGTAGTCGATGACGCTCTGCAGATCGACGGGCCGCGCCAGATCGTTGGCCGCATAGGCCGCGAGGTTGCCGCCGATCTTGTCCGCCTTCTCGAACACGGTCACCGCATGGCCGCGCTGCCGCGCCGTGATGGCCGCCTCCATGCCCGCCGGACCGGCGCCGATGACCATGATGCGCTTCTTCTCCGTGGCCGGCGTGATGTGGTACTCGGGCTCGACTTCGTGGCCGAGCATGGGGTTCATGGTGCAGGTGTAGGGCAAGTCACGGAACAGGCGCGACAGGCAGTTGAGCGAGCCGATGCAGGGCCGCACTTCCTCCATGCGGTCTTCGGCGGCCTTGTGAATCATCTCCGGATCGGCGAGCAGCGGCCGGCAGACTTCCCAGTAGTCGAACACGCCGTCGCGGATGCAGTCGTTGGCCATGGCCGGGTCGGGCAGACGGTTGCCGAAGGCCACCAGCACGCCGGGAAACATCTTCTTGGCCTTGGCCGAGAGGAAGTTCCAGTAGCCGGGCTCGACGTCGCGACCGAAAGAGGATTCCGGCGCTTCCTGCCAGCCGACCGTGACCGAAATCATCTCGACGCCGCAATCGACGGCCTGCTGCATCAGCTCGAAGGATTCATCCTGGGTATTGCCGCCCCAGCGATCCATCAGTTCCGCCCCGTTGAGGCGCACCGAGAGCGGGTTATCGGGAGTCGCCTGCTTGATGGCATCGATCAGTTCGCGCATGAAGCGGCCGCGGTTCTCCACCGAGCCGCCGTATTCGTCGCTGCGCTGGTTGGTGAAACGGGAATTGAAGTTGGCCAGCAGGTAGCCCATGAAACTGGTGATCTCGGTGCCGTCAAAGCCGGCGCGAACGGCGCGTCTGGCGGCGTCGGCGTGCTGCTGCACGACGAGCTTGATCTGCTCCTTGGTCATTTCGCGCGGCGGCCGGAAATGCGGCAGGGTCTGCGGCACCACCGACGGCTGCACGCAGTAGCCGAGGTCGATGCCGCCGTAACGGCCGGCATGAAGAATCTGCTGCAGGGCGACCGCGCCCGCATCATGAATGTACTGCGCGATCTTCTCGAACTGCGGCAGGAACTTGTCGTCGTGGATGGCGACCTGGCGGAAGTAGGACTTGCCTTCGCCGAGCGGATCCGGGTAGGCACCCTGGTTGGTGATCATGCCGCAGCCGGTGCCGGCGATGACCCGGACCCGCGCCAGTTCGCGCGGCGTGATGGTGCCGTCGCGGCCGTTGTAGTTGGAGACGCAGCAGGCGCCGTATTTGACCAGGTTCTTGGTCTTGAACTTGCCGATGTGTCCCGGCTGGAACAGGTGATTGAGCTTCGCTTCTCCCGGTCTTGTCACTTGCTTTTCCTCCTGTAGTCCTGCAACCGGCGCACGCCGAGTCGATTAATGGATACTGTATACATTAGATGCAAGGTAGTCAAATTTAGCTCCCCCTCTGCTGCCCCGGGGCAGCACACCTACATATCGATAGCGTCGGCAAAGCGGCCTATGGCCTCGATCACGGCCAGGGTCTGGTCGCGGTGCGGCGAGTGGCGACAGTCGGCCAGCTTCAGCAGTTCGACAGCCGGAGACGCGATTGCCTGCCTCGCCACGGCCTCGATCTGCGCCATGGTGCCGTATTCATCATCTTCGCCCTGGATCGCCAGGATCGGGCAGCGAATCTTCTGCAGGCAGTCTTCGATGTTCCATGAACGGAAATCCGGGTGCAGCCAGATGTCGTTCCAGCCGTAGAAGGTTCGCCTTGCATCGCGATGATGTTTTGCCAGTTTGACCGGCAGGTCGGTGCTTTCAAAAGCCAGCCTGGCGGCTTCGATGCTGCGGATGGAAATGTCTTCGACAAAGCAGTGCGGCGCCATGGCCACCAGACCCGCCACCGCATGCGGGCCGTCACTTGCGTGCAGCAAGGCGATCGAAGCGCCGTCGGAATGACCGACCAGCAGCGGCTTGTCGATCTTCAACCGGGCGAGAAGTTCGGGCAAGGCCTGCCGCGCCTCGCGGTGCATGAAATCGGGCTTGAAAGCTTCCTCGAGGATGTCGGACTGGCCGTAACCGTAGCGCGAATAGACCAGCGTCCGGCAACCGGTGGCCGCGGCAAGGCGCGCCGGAAAATCGCGCCACATCGAAACCGAGCCCAGTCCCTCGTGCAGCAGCACCAGCGTCGGTCGGTTGATCTGGTGGGCGGGGATCAACAGGTATTGGAGATTCCGCTCGCAGACCCTGATGAAGCCGCTGTGCATGCGCTCAGACTCCGAGAAAACGCTGCATCAGTTCCGCATTTTCCGAAAGTTCATTGGAGGCGCCCGAAAAAACCACCCTGCCCTTCACCAGTACCACGCTGCGATTGGCCAGCGCCATGACCGCGGCGTAATTCTTGTCCACGATCACGGTGGCGATACCGGAGGCACGGATGGTCTTGATGATGCTCCAGATCTCCCTGGCGATCAGCGGCGCCAGACCCTCGGTGGCTTCGTCGAGGATCAGCAGGTCGGGATTGGTCATCAGCGCACGGCCTATGGTCAGCATCTGCTGCTCGCCGCCGGAGAGTTGCGCCCCGCCGTTGCCCAGACGTTCGCCCAGGCGCGGAAAGGTAGCGATCACCCGGTCGAAATCCCACTCGCGGCGACCGTCCACCGCCGCACGCGCCGCCATGACCAGGTTCTCGCGCACCGACAGATTGGGAAATATTCCGCGCCCCTCGGGAACATAGGCGATGCCGCGACGGGCGATGGCGTGGGTTGCCGCCTGCGTCATGTCGATGCCGCGCACCTTCACCTGCCCCTCGCGCGGCCGCACCAGGCCGAGCATGGTCTTCAGCAGCGTGGTCTTGCCCATGCCGTTGCGCCCCATGAGGCCGATGGTTTCGCCGCGACGCACGGAAAAATCGACGCCGTGCAGAATGTGACTGACGCCGTAGAAGGTATGCAGGCCGCCGGCTTCGAGCAGCACCTCGCCTGACTGTTGCGGATCCTCAGTCATGAAGGATTTCCTCGCCGCCTAGATACGCCAGTTGCACCGCCGGGCTGGAGCGGACGTCTTCCGGCGTTCCTGATTCCAGCACTTCGCCATTGACCATGACCGTCAGCCTGTCCGCCAGCGCGAATACCGCATCCATGTCGTGCTCGATCAGCATGATGGCATGGTCCGCCGTCAGTCCCTTGATCAATTCCACCATGCGCTGCGATTCGTGCGGTCCCATGCCGGCCAGCGGCTCGTCGAACAACAGCAGCCGCGGCTGCGTCGCCAGGCACATCGCGATCTCGAGTTGGCGCTGCTCGCCGTGCGAAAGGGTGGCTGCGATGCGCTCGGCGCGATGGGCGAGACCGGCGGCAGCCATCGCCTCGCCGGCCAGGCGGTTGATCTCGGCGTAGCCCCCGGCGCGATGAAAAACACGCAGGGCATGCGGCGTACGCGATTGCGCCGCAAGACGGCAATTCTCGAACACCGTGAAGGGCAGGAAAATATTGGTCTTCTGGTAGCTGCGCCCGATGCCGAGACGCGAGATATGGTCGGCGCTGCAACCCGCAATGTCGTTCCCCTCGAACCTCACCTCGCCCGAAGTCGGCGGCAGATCGCCGGACAGCAGGTTGGTCAGCGTGGACTTGCCGGCGCCGTTGGGACCGATCACGACATGAACTTCGCCGACGTAAAGATCAAGCGAGACATCGCTCACCGCAACCAGACCGCCGAACTGCTTGGTCAGCCCTTTGGTGCGCAGAATGGGCTCGCCGCCCAGAGACACGGCCTCACTCATCGGTCGTCTCCGCCGCGGCTTTCCTGCCGGACTGCCGCAACAGCCCGGCCAGACCCTGTGGCAGGTACAAGGCCACCAGCATGATGAAGATACCCAGCGCCAGTTGCCAATGCTTGGCCGCAGCGCCGAACCACGCCTGATTCGACAGTATTTCCTGCAACAGGACGAACGCAAAGGCGCCGATCACCGATCCGTACAGCGTGCCCATGCCGCCCAGAATGACGATCATGAGCACCGCGCCGGACTGGTGCCAGGACAGTATCTCCGGATTGACGAAGCCATATTGCACGGCGGCCAGGTAGCCGGCGATGCCGGCCAGCGCGCCGGACAGGGTGAAGCTCGCCAACTGGTAGCGGAACACCGGGAAACCCAGCGCACGCATGCGATGTTCGTTGACCTTGATACCGACCAGGGCACGGCCGAAGGTCGATCCGAGAACACGACGCAGCAGCAGGAAGGTCGCCGCCATCAAGGCCAGCACCAGCCAGTAAAAGTGCTCGATCTTTTCCAGGTTCGCCAGTTCGACCTCGCCGGACTTCATGGTCGGCTTGACGTAGATGTAGATGCCGTCCGATCCGCCACCGATCTTGGTGTCATGAAAGATGAAGAACAGCATCTGGGCGAAGGCCAGCGTCACCATGATGAAGTAGATGCCGCGGGTGCGCAGCACCAGCACGCCGGTGACCAGCGCGAACAGCGCACAGATACCCACCGCTGCGGGCAGCGACCACCACAGGCTGACCGCCTCGTACTGCGGCGCCATCAGTGCCAGCGCATACCCGGCCAGTCCGAAGTAGGCGGCATGGCCGAAGCTGACCAGTCCGGTGTAGCCGACCAGCAGATCCAGGCTCATGGCAAAAATCGCCATGATCAGCACCTTGGTCAGCAACTGCATGTAGAAGGTGCTCTCGACCAGGGGAAACAGGGCGAGCAGGCCGATCACCAGCCAGGGCAGATAGTCGGCCGCGCGGAAGTTCATCTCAGCCCTTCCCGAACAGGCCTTCGGGCCGCCATACCAGCACGATCGCCATCAGCACATAGACGATGGTCCCCGCCACCTCCGGCACCAGCACCTGGCCGAAGGTTTCCGCCAGGCCGATCATCAGCGAAGCCGCCATGGCGCCCTTGACCGAACCGATGCCGCCGATGACCACCACGACGAAGCAGATGATCAGAACCTGGCTGCCCATGTTGGGGAACACCGAGGAAAGCGGCGAGTTGATCATGCCGGCAAAAGCCGCCAGCGCAATGCCGAGGGCGAAAACGAGGGTGTAGATCAGTTTGATGTCGATGCCCAGCGACTGCACCATGTCGCGGTTGCTGGCACCGGCGCGGATCATCATTCCCAGCCGCGTCTTCTGGATCAGGAAATACAGCGCCGCCGCCAGCAGCAGGCAGACGCCCGAAATGGCAAGGCGATAGACCGGGTAGGAGAGATTGTCGGTGAGCGGAATCGATGCGTTGAGCAACTCCGGCACGGCAACGCCATGCACATCGTCGCCCCAGATCATGCTGCGCAGTTCCTCGAAAACCAGGATCAGACCGTAGGTCAGCAGCACCTGATAAAGATGGTCGCGCTGGTAGAGATGCCTGAACAGCAGGCGCTCCAGCCCCATGCCGAGAATCACGGTAAGCGGAATGGCGAGCAGGATGGCTGCCGTGAGACTGCCGGTCATGGCGGACAGCGACCATGCCAGATAAGCACCCACCATGTAAAAGCTGCCATGCGCCAGATTGATGATGCCCATGATGCCGAAGATCAGGGTCAGGCCGCTGGCGACCAGAAACAGCAACAGGCCGTACTGGAGACCGTTGAGCAACTGGATGAGAAAGAAGGCGAAATCCATGAGACCGGGCGATTGGGCAGATCCGGGGGCTACGGTCCCCGCCCGAAAAGACGGGGACATAAAAAAGGCGGCAGACAGCTGCCGCCTCTTGAGTCTTGCAACTTACGCCTTGCAGCCGCGCGCCGGATCGGCCAGTGCTTTCCAGGCCACACCCTGCACCTTGTTCTCCTTGCCGACCACCTTGCGCAGGTACATGTCCTGCACCGGATTGTGCGACTTCGACAATGTCCATGGACCGCGCGGGCTGTCGATCTTGGCCGCTTCCATGGCCTTGATCACGCCCGCCTTGTCGCCGATATTGCCCTTCACCGCATCGAGTCCGGCGGCCAGCAACTGCCCGGCGTCATAACCCTGCACCGCATACACGTCGGGTTGCAGCTTGAAGGTCTTGGCATAGGCCAGGCGGAAGGCCTTGTCCTTCTTGGTGTCAAGACCGTCGGCGTAATGCAGCGTGGTCTCGACACCCTCGGCAGCATCGCCCACGGCATCGAGCACGCCATCGGTAAGGAAGCCCGAGCCGAACAGCGGGATCTTGCCCTTGAGGCCGGCGGCCTGATAGTCCTTGAGAAACTTTATCGCGGCGCCACCGGCAAAAAAGCACACCACCGCTTCCGGCTTGATGCTGGCGATTTCGGTAAGCAGCGCCTGGAACTCGACTTGCGGGAAGGGCAGGTACAACTCCTTGACCAGTTTGCCGCCTTCCTTCTCGAAGCCTTCCTTGAAGCCCTCCATCATCTCCTCGCCCGCCGCGTACTTGTGGGTAATGAACACGGCGGTCTTGATGCCCTTGGCCTTCAGCACCTTGCCCAGGGCGTGCGTCGACTGCCAGTTGGAGAAGGAGGTACGGAAGAAGTTGGGCGCGCAAGCCGCACCGGTCATGGCGCCGGCGCCGCCGTTGGGATTGATCCAGATCGTGCCGGACTCTTTCAGCACCTTGGCCATGCCCATCACCACACCCGAATGCACCGTACCGATCACTACATCGACCTTGTCGCGCTGCACCAGCTTGCTTACGTTCTCCGGAGCCTTGGCCGGATTGGATTCATCATCCACCGTGAAGTACTCGATTTCGCGTCCGCCGAGCTTGCCGCCACGCTCCTCGACAGCGAGCTTGAAGCCGTTGGTGATGGCGATCCCCAACTGCGTGTAGGTACCCGTGTAGGGCAGCATCAGGCCGACCTTGAGCTTGGCCTGCTGGCCGAATACCTGGCCCGTCGGCAGCAGCACACCGGCGACTGTCGTGCCGGCGATGGCGGCGCTGCCCCGCAGAAATTCGCGACGGTCGTAACTTGCTTTCTGATTCTTGTGCATGGTCATTTTCCTCACTCAAAATTTTGTTCTGCCTGGACGCGGCAGCGATTGCGCCTGATGCGGATTGCAGGCCTGAATCACAACACTTCCCACCCATTGCGTCAAGCCAATTTGGAAGGCTACGCCTCCCCCTCCGTCTTCCCCGTAATAGCCTCGCGCAGTCGCCGTTTGAGTATCTTGCCGACGGGGCTTAGCGGAAACTCGCTCACCACTTCCAGGCGCTCGGGCAACTTGAAGCTGGCAATGTTCTGTTGCTTGAGAAATGCAATCAGGTCGCCGAATTCCAGGCTGCAGCCATCCTTGGCGATGACGAAAGCGCAAGCCTTCTCGCCGAAGGTCGGGTCGGGCATGGCCACCAGCGTGACCGCCTTCACACTCGGATGGGCAAAGATCAGGTTCTCGACTTCCTCGCAGCTTATCTTTTCGCCGCCGCGGTTGATGAGATCCTTCTTGCGGCCCTCGGTGAAGACGTAGCGACCCTCCTTGCGGACGATGTCGCCCATGCGGTAGAAGCCGTCGGCGGTAAACGCTTCCGCGTCCTTGCCGGGCGCATTGTAGTAGCCGCGAATGGTGTAGGGTCCGCGCGTCGCCAGTTCTCCCGGCGTACCGTCCGGCACCTCGTTGCCGGCATCGTCAAGGACCATGATCTCGTCATCCTCGCACACCGGCATGCCGGAACTGTTCAGCAGCGCCTCCTCGTCAGCGTCGAGCGGCACCATGTTGATCAGTCCCTCTGCGGTGCCGTAGATTTCCTGGGGAGTGCAGCCGAAGCGCTGACGCAGGCGGCTGCGCAATTCCGGCACCAGGCGGGCGCCGCCGTTCTGGATCACCCGCAGCGAGGAAAAGTCGTAGTCGTCCGGCACCGGCGAGTTGAGCCAGTTGGAGATCAGCGGCAGCACGGCGGCAATCGTCGTCACCTTCTCCCGCTCGACCAGCGAGAACACCTCCGCCGCATCACCGGAAGGGGCCAGCACCACGGTGCCGCCGTAGTAGAAGGCGCCCAGCATGCCCGGCGAAGCCAGGTTGTAGTTATGGCTCAGGGGCAGGATGGCCATGAACACTTCGTCCTCGCCGAAGCCGCCGGCGCTGCCGCACAACCTGGCATTGAGCACGTAGTCATCGTGGGTGCGCGGAATCAGCTTGGAGAGAGAGGTCGTGCCGCCCGACAGCAGCATGGTCGCCACTTCCGCGGGATCCGGCTGCAACTGCGCCAGGGTGGCGCCGACATCCCCGGCCGCCATCGGCGTCGCAATCATGCGGCGCAGGTCGTGCTGCCCCGCGCCCGGCTCACCGGCCACGAATACCGCGCGCAGGCCGCAGAAGTCGCCTTGAACTTCGGCCGCCATCGCCCGGTAGTCGAAACTGCCGATACGATCCGGAATCACATAGGCGACGGCGCCGGAGGCACGCGCAAAGTGGCGTATCTCGGTCTGGCGGTGCGCGCGCAGGGCCGTAACCGGGATCGCGCCGATCCGCGTCAGGGCAAAATAGCTGTGCACGAATTCTGGACCGTTCGGCAGTTGCAGCACGACCCGGTCCAGGGGCCGGATGCCGGCTGCGAGGAAACCGCAGGCCAGCCGATCCGAGTTTTCCACCAGGTCGCGGTAGCTCAGGCGCGCATCGCCGCAGACCAGCGCCGTCTTTTGCGGATGCCGGGCGGCGCTGCGCGCCAGCATCTGCGGAATCGTAATTCCCTCCCACCAGCCGCGTGCGCGGTAACGCGCCGCGAAGTCGGCAGGCCAGGGTACGCATCCATCGAGCATGGCCTGTCTTCCGTCAGCGCAATTTGAAGCGCTGAATCTTGCCGGTCGCCGTCTTCGGCAACTCGGTGACGAATTCGATCCAGCGCGGGTACTTGTAGGGCGCCAGCTTCTCCTTGACGTGCAACTTGAGCACATCGCCGAGGCTTGCCGAAGGCTCGACACCTTCCTTCAGCACGACATAGGCCTTGGGCTTGATCAGTTCATCGCTGTCGGCGTGAGCGACCACGGCCGCCTCGAGCACCGCTTCGTGGCTCATCAGCGCCCCTTCCACCTCGAAGGGTGAAACGTAGATGCCGGACACCTTCAGCATGTCGTCGGAACGACCGCAGTACTGGAAGTAACCGTCGGCCGACTCGATGTACTTGTCGCCGCTGCGCGTCCACTCGCCCATGAAGGTATGGCGCGACTTCTCGCGGCTGTTCCAGTACATCACCGCCGCACTGGGCCCGTTGATCTGCAATTCACCGATCTCGCCCGGCGCCACGGGCTTGCCGTCCTCACCGATCAGACGCAGCGCATAACCCGGAACCGGCTTGCCGGTCGTGCCGTAACGCACTTCGCCGCGCCGGTTGGACAGGAAGATGTGCAGCATCTCGGTGGAGCCGATGCCGTCGAGGATCTCGACGCCGAGCAGTTCGGTCCAGCGCCGGCCGATGTCGGCCGGCAGGGCCTCACCGGCCGATGCGCATACCCGCAGTTGCGGCACTTCCTCGCGCTTGAGCATGTCCGGACTGGCCAGCAGAGCGCCGTAGAGTGTCGGCACGCCGTAAAAAATCGTCGGCCGGTGCTGGCGCAATCTCTGAAATACGGCCTGCGGCGTCGGCCGTTCAGCCATCAGGATGGTGGTCGCGCCGACCGCAAGCGGAAACGTCAACCCGTTGCCCAGGCCGTAGGCAAAGAACAGCTTGGCGGCAGAAAACACCACGTCGTCTTCGCCGATGCCGAGCACCGCCCTGCCGTAGAGTTCGGCGGTCTGGATCAGGTGCGAATGCAGATGCACAGTGCCTTTCGGCGCCCCCGTCGAACCCGAGGAATAGAGCCAGAAGCAGAAGTCGTCGCAGGTGGTCGGCGCCGGTTCGAACCTCGGGCTGACGCCCTTCATCAGGTCGCCGAGGCAGGGGTGACCCTTGCCGTCACTACCGGAGACGATGACATGCTTGAGCGTCTTGTGTTTTGCCACGACGGGAGCGAACGCCGGCCAGAGCGCTTCCGAAACCACCAGCGCCCTGGCCCGCGAATCGCCGAGCATGAAGTCGTAGTCGGCCGTGGTCAGCAGGGTATTGGCGGCGACGGGCACAATGCCGGCCTGGATGCTGCCGAGAAATGCCGTCGGAAAATCGATGGTATCGAGCAGGCACAGCATGACGCGATCCTCGGCATCGAGGCCGATGCCGCCGAGCACGTTGCCGAAGCGATTGACCCGCTCGGCCAGATCACCGAAGGTGTAGCTGCCGTGATCGTCGATGTAGGCGATCTTGGCTGTCCGTCCGGCCTGCAGATTTCTCTGGACCAGGTCCCAGGCTGCGTTGTACTGGCGCGGGATCCTCACCCGCGGTGGCGATGAGCCGTGATCGGCGGTACTCAGTTCCGGCATGACTTTGTCCTCCTCCGCTCGTTGGCGGGCGCTCGTGTTTTGTGAAAATCTTCTGCGCTACATGCTGCGACTGCTGCTGCTCCCGTCAGCTGAAAGCCTGAATGCCCGTCATGGCGCGGCCCAGGATCAGGGCATGAATGTCGTGCGTTCCCTCGTAGGTGTTGACCACTTCCAGATTCACCACGTGACGGATGACGCCGAACTCGTCCGAGATGCCGTTGCCGCCGAGCATGTCGCGCGCCATGCGGGCAATCTCCAGCGACTTGCCGCAGGAATTGCGCTTCATGATCGAGGTAATCTCGACCGACGCCGTGCCTTCGTCCTTCATCCGCCCCAGCCGCAGACAGCCTTGCAGGGCCATGGTGATCTCGGTCTGCATGTTGGCCAGCTTCAACTGGATCAACTGATTGGCCGCCAGCGGGCGGCCGAACTGCTTGCGGTCGAGCGTGTATTGCCGCGCCGCATGCCAGCAGTACTCCGCGGCACCGAGCGCGCCCCAGGCAATGCCGAAACGCGCCGAGTTGAGACAGGTGAAGGGCCCCTTCAGGCCGCGCACATCGGGAAAGGCGTTCTCTTCCGGGCAGAACACCTCGTCCATGACGATCTCGCCGGTGATCGAGGCGCGCAAGCCGACCTTGCCGTGGATGGCCGGCGCCGTCAGCCCCTTCCAGCCCTTTTCCAGCACAAAGCCGCGAATCTGGCCGCCGTCGTCCTTGGCCCAGACAACGAAGACGTCGGCAATCGGGCTGTTGGTGATCCACATCTTCGAGCCCGAAATACTGTAGCCGCCATCGACCTTGCGTGCGCGGGTGATCATGCTGCCCGGATCCGAGCCATGGTTCGGTTCGGTCAGACCGAAGCAGCCGATCAGTTCGCCGGTGGCGAGTTTGGGCAGGTACTTGCCGCGGGTCGCCTCGTTGCCGAACTCATAGATCGGCACCATGACCAGAGAACTTTGCACGCTCATCATCGAGCGATAACCGGAATCGATGCGTTCCACTTCACGCGCCGCCAGACCGTAACAGACGTAGTTCATGCCGGCACCGCCGTATTCCGCGGGAATGGTCGTGCCGAGCAACCCCAGTTCGCCCATCTCGCGGAAGATCGACGGGTCGGTCTTTTCGTGGCGGAAGGCTTCCAGCACCCGCGGCGCCAGTTTGTCCCGCGAGTAGGCGGCCGCGGTGTCGCGCACCATGCGTTCATCATCGCTCAACTGCTGATCCAGCAGCAGCGGGTCTTCCCAGTTGAATCTCGGTTGACTGCTCATTTAGACATCCTTAATGTGAAATACCGTGGCCGGAACGCCCGCCAATCATCGAGCGCAGCGAGCCGATCAAGAGCCTCCCCGCGAGGGGGCGAGGCGGGAATTCGCGACGCATGCGTCGCGCCGCCGCAGCCGGCTGGCTGTACAAAGCCAGCCGTGGGCCGCTTAGCGGATGGGAGGGGCGGGTCAATTTGCCAGATTCAAACCCGGCAAAGTTGCGAACTGTCATGATATCGGACGGGTTGTCGAAGACATGCGGGTCAGTAGATTGTCATGCCGCCGTCGGCGGCGAGGATCTGTCCGGTCACATAGGACGATGCGTCGGAGGCGAAGAAGACGAACACCGGCGTGATCTCTTCGGGCTCCGCCCAGCGGCCGAGGGGAATGCGATCCAGGTACTTGTCCTTGAAGCGCTCATCGGTGCGGATGACCTCGGTCATCGGCGTCGCGGCACCGGGAGCAATGGCGTTGGCCGTGATGTTGTAGCGCGCCAGTTCCTTCGCGGTGCTCTTGGTCATGCCGAGGATGCCGGCCTTGGCCGCGCTGTAGTTGATCTGGCCGATGGTGCCGAGTACGCCTGCCGTGGACGTCACGAAAATGATGCGGCCGGACTTGCGCTCGATCATGCCGCCGACCACCGCCTGCAGGCAGTTGAAGGCGCCCGTCAGATGAACGCCGATCACCTGCTGCCACTGCTCGGCGGTCATCTTGTGCAGCATCGCGGTGCGGGTGATGCCGGCGTTATTGACCAGGATGTCGATCCGGCCCCAGGCGGCATTCACCTGTGCCGCAGCCATCTCCACCTGGTCGCGATCGGCGACGTCGCAGGCGACGCCCATCGCCTCGCCGCCGGCATCGGCAATCTCTTTGGCGACCTGCGCCGCACTGTCCAGCGTCAGGTCGATCACCGCCACTTTCGCGCCCTCGCGGGCGTAGGCCTTCGCCACCGAAGCGCCTATGCCCTGCCCGCCTCCGGTGACGAATGCGACTCTATCCTTGAGCTGCATGTCTTGGTCTCGATTCAGAATAAAAAAGCAGATCAGCCACAGAGCTCACAAAGGACACAGAAAAAATCCTGGCGCCGGTTTGCATTTCTCTGTGAGTTCTGTGTCCTCTGCGGCTGCTTCTTGTTTTCAGGCCTTCGGCTTGCCGAGGACCTGCTCCGCCATGCTCTCGTCGAGCGGATGGCCGGTGGCCAGGAGCTGGCGGAACTTGACGAAGTCGATGACGTCCTTGCCCGTGATCTTCTTCGTGTTGAAGGCATTGAAGCCCAGCCAGGCCTCGTTGTTCATGTTGGCCTGCAGCCAGTGGCGGTTCATGGTCTTGGAGGCGTCCCAGAAGAACTTCTTCTTGGCGCGGATGCTGTCGATGGAGGTTTGCAGGCAGTTCGGGAACAGGTTGGCAAAGCGCCAGACGAGGCGGTCGATCTCCTTGTCCACCAGTTCGAAGTCCGTGGTGCATTCGGCGATGAGCGCCTTGGCGGCGGGCACCTGATCGGCGGCGATGGATTCGCCATAGACGATTTCGCCGTCCTCGAGGTAGGCGTCGGTCCGCACCAGCGGATTCCTGACCCACTTGCCGTCCTTCTTCAGCACGGGCAGGACTTTGGTCACCATGCCCTTCTGCTTCATCTTGTAGGCGCTCCACAGTTCGCAGGAGACGCAGTTGTAGATGGCATCGTCCATCGACAGGAACCATGGCAGGAAGTCGGTCGAGCCACCCACCGGCGCCGAGCCGTGCTTCGGACCGGCCTGGCCGTAATTCGCCATGTCGGAGGAAATCGTCAGGTCGGTGGCCATGCCGATTTCCTGGCCGCCGGCGACGCGCATGCCATTGACGCGGCAGATCACCGGCTTGCGGCATTCGAGAATGGCATCGACCATGCGATTGAAGAGGTCGATATAGTCGCCGTACTCGTGGGGCCGGCGCGAATAGTAGGAGGCGTATTCGGCGGTGTTGCCGCCGCTGCACCAGGCCTTGTCGCCGACCGCGGCGAAGATGGTGGCGACCACGCGGCGGTCACCGGACGCGCGCTGGAAGCCGGCGATCACACCTTTCACCATCTCGGTGGTGTAGGAGTTGTACTGGGCCGGGTTATTGAGCCATATCCACGCCGTGATCAGCCCGTCCACCGGCTTGCCCTGCTCGTCCACCACCGGCCGCTCTTCATAGATGACGGACGGCGCGTCCTTGCCGTAATGCTCGTTGCCGATGAGTTGATGGTCCTTCAGGCCGTTCTCGCGGGGAATCCAATCTAAAGCCATGTCGTTTCTCCTGGTTGATATTCGCAAAGTGGTTGTTGCCGATATGTTCGGCTGACCGGTCAAAAATCCGGGGTGAGAATCACGCGGCGCTTGAGCCTGCCGTGGTGCGCTTCGTCGAAGACCTGTTCGATCTGGCTCATGGGCCGCGTCTCGACAAAGGGTTCGAGCACGATCCTGCCATCGACGCACATCTCCAGCACCTTTGGATAGTATTGCGGCAGGCAGCCCCAGGTACCGATCAGTTCGGCGTCGAAGGCCATCAGCTTGGACAGCATGTATGAGGTTTCGTCGGTACCGTAGCCGACCACCATCAGCGTGCCGGTAAACGAGAGCAGCGCCATGGCCAGTTCCTGCCCCGGCTTGGTGCCGGTGACTTCGAATATTTTCCAGCCGTAGTTGGCGGGCAGGCCCTTTTCCTTGCAGTAGGCCTTGAACAGTTCCTTGACCTCCTTGGCGCTCTTGCCCCTCGGGTCGATGGTGAAGTCGGCACCGTAACCCTTCATGAATTCGAGCTTTTCGGCATTGATGTCGATGCCGATCACCGCCGCCGCTCCCATGCCCTTGGCCACCTGGGTCATGAAACTGCCGACGCCGCCCGCCGCGCCGATGATGATGACGCGATCGCCGGCCTGTAGCCTGGCCCGGATCGCCGCCTGATAAGGCGTGGTCACCGCGTCGGCGATCACCGACAGATGCTCGAGCGGAATCTTGCCGCGATTGCCGACGATGCACAGGTCTTCTGCCGGGACCGGAATGTGGCTGGAGAAGCCGCCGTAAATGCCCATGGAATTGCCCGGCATCTTCTGGCTCAGGCAGCGGTTGCCGCGCCCCGTCTTGCACAGTTCGCACTTGTTGCACGGCAGTACCGCCGGAATGATGACTTCCTTGCCGAGCACCCGGGCGTCGCCCGCCACCACCACGCCGGCGATCTCGTGGCCGAGGGACAGCGGCGGCTTTTGATCGGTGCGCACACCCATGTAGAAGTACGAAAGGTCGGTATGACAAACTCCGCAGCCCTTGATTTCAACCAGGGCTTCGCCCGGCTGCAGTTCGGGGACCGGAATCTCGGTGCGTTGCAGCTTTCCCGGTTCCGGCATCTGCCATGTCTGTATGCTTTTTGGAATCATCGCTTTTCTCCTGGGCTATTCGGTGCGCGGTGGATTACTTGTTCTTCCAGACCGGCTTGCGCTTCTCTATGAACGAGTTGAGGCCTTCCTTGGCATCTTCGGTGGCCATCAGATCCTTGAGGTAGTGCTGTTCGATGTGGAACAGGGCCTCATAGAACGGACGGGTTGCCGCTTCCTTGACGGCTTTCTTGGTGTGTAGCAGCGCAACCCGGGACAGCGATGTGAATTGTTCGAGGAATCGGGCCGTATCGGCCGCAAAGCTCTCCTTCGGAAACACGCGATTGACGAGGCCGATACGATGCGCTTCCTGCGCATCGATGATGCCGCCGCCAAGCAGCAGTTCCATCACCTTGATCATCGGAATCTGGCGCGGCAGAAGGATCGCCGCTATCGGCGGGAACACGCCCAGTTTGATTTCCGGCTGGCCAAGCTTGGCGTTCTCGGACGCCACCACCATGTCGCAGGCGATGGCCAGTTCGCAACCGCCGCCCAGCGCGGCCCCGTTGACCGCCGCCACGGTGGGTATCGATACCTGCATCAGACGCTTGAGGATGCCGTGGAACACATCGATCATCTTGACCACCTTGTCCGGCGTGTGATCAACCACGTCAACGCCGGAAGAGAAGGTCTTGTCACCGTTGCCGGTAATGATCAGGACTTTGGCCGTGGTGTTTTCCATCGCCAGATCGAGCGCGGTATTCATCTCCTCCATGGTGGCGATGTCCAGCACGTTGTATGGCGGCCGGTTGATGGCGAGGCGCAGCGTTTCGCCGTTGTCCTCGTAGGAGATGAATTTGAAATCTGCCATGAATGTTCCCCTTGAGTTCCCGCTTGCTCCGGTTAGAAAAGATCGTCCATTTCATCCGCGCCCCCACGCCAGGCGGCCGTCGCCGCCGCAACCAACCTTTGCGGAGGTGACGGCACACAGGAAGGCAGGGCTGTCCGCCACGTCGGGCAAACTGTCGCCGGGTATGCCGAGCAGATCGCCGCTCTGCGCTCCGATACCGGGGAAGGTCGCATCAAAATCCAGGTCGCTCAATGCATCCACATTCGCAATGCGGGCATTATAGTTGAGGCTCACGTCGCGCTTTTCGACTTCCGCAAGCTCCTGATCGATCACGGCCAGCAGCACGCGGTAAGAGGGGATTTCGTAGCGGGCCATGCCCCGCGCAGCGCGGAAGCGATCGGCAGATCTTCCGCGCTATAGGCGCACATCGTCGCCACAACCTGACCACCGGTGCGGCCTTTCCAGGCTCGAGCGTAGTCGTGCCGATTCTCATACCCGTCCTTGAACCGGTCGAACAAACCATCAGCCATTGCTGCCTCCTCGTTGGCTATCCGCCGCACCGCAGTGCCCGTGACGCGCCTTTCTGTTAATCAGGCCGAAGACTATTATTCCAAGGATGAAACATAATGCACGTTCGGAGCCGAGTATGAGTTATTGGAAATTTTGCGTCAAGCGCATGATGCAATATTCTGCCTTTTCCGAATACACCTATATTTCATTGTATTTCATTGTGTTACGTGGCTGTTATGGCGCCCGAGCGATCAATATAATTGCACGATAGTTGACGCACATCAAAACACTGCACTATAGTTCCAACCCAACGGAGCAAGTACTCCAAAGACCGGACCCCGATGGGCGGGCACTATGAATGCGAGCACGAAATTCGAAACACCGGCGTCCTCCAGCCTCGTCGATCAAGCCGACGCCGAGTTCATCCTGGCACTTGGCGTACGCGTTCGCGAAGCACGGGCGCGTCGCGGCATGTCGCGCAAGGCACTGGCACTCAGTGCCGGCGTTTCCGAGCGCTACCTGGCGCAGGTCGAAAGCGGCGAAACCAATCCATCCATCATGGTCCTGCGCCATGTCGTCACTGCCCTCGGGATATCACTGATCGAACTGCTCGAGCCGCAACACGGTTCGCCGGGGTACCGGCTGATCGCCCGCTTCCTTGAGCAACTCGCCCCCGACCGGCTGGAGGAAGCCCTGTTGCGCCTGATGCGGGATTTCGGCAACGAGGACGCCTCGCGCCGCAAGCGCATTGCCCTGGTCGGCCTGCGCGGTGCAGGCAAGTCAACGCTCGGGCGCGCACTCGCCGGCGAACTCGCCATGCCCTTCGTCGAACTCAACAACGCGATCGAAGCCGAAGCCGGCATGAGTCTCAACGAAGTATTCATGCTCTATGGCCAGCCCGGTTTCCGCCGCCTCGAACGGCGCTGCCTGGAAAACTTCATCGCCGAGAATGAAAGCGCAGTCATCACGGTAGGCGGCGGCATCGTTTCCGAAGCGGAGACCTTCAACCTGTTGCTGATCAACTGCTACACCGTCTGGGTCAAGGCAAGCCCGGAGGAACACATGTCGCGCGTCGTCGCCCAGGGCGATTTGCGTCCGATGGAAGGCAACACCGAAGCCATGGAGGATATGCGCCGCATTCTCCTCGCCCGCGAGCCGCTCTATTCGAAAGCCGATTTCACGCTCGACACCACCGGCCGGCAAGCCGGAGATTGCCTGGCGCAATTGCGCCAGGCTGTTACAACCTGAAGCTGATCAACACGAGACGGAGCAGCGAATGACTTATCCCGAAGCCCCCCCGCAGACCATCACCTATGACACCCACCCCGCTGCCTACAAGCACTGGCGCCTGAGCTTCGACGGCCAGGTCGCGACGCTGCACCTGGACATCAGCGAGGACGGCGGCATCAAGCCCGGCTACAAGCTGAAGCTGAACTCCTACGACCTCGGCGTCGACATCGAACTCTACGATGCGCTGCAGCGCATCCGCTTCGAGCATCCCGAAGTGCGCAGCGTCGTCGTCACCTCCGGCCGCGATCGCATCTTCTGCTCCGGCGCCAATATCTTCATGCTGGGCCTATCGACCCACGCCTGGAAAGTGAATTTCTGCAAATTCACCAACGAAACGCGCAACGGCATCGAGGATTCCAGCCGCCATTCCGGACTCAAGTTCATCGCCGCCTGCAACGGCACCACCGCCGGCGGCGGCTACGAACTGGCGCTGGCCTGCGACGAAATCATCCTGGTCGATGATCGCTCCTCCGCGGTCAGCCTGCCGGAGGTTCCCCTGCTCGGCGTGCTGCCCGGCACCGGCGGCCTCACCCGCGTCACCGACAAGCGCCACGTCAGGCGCGACCATGCCGACATCTTCTGCACCCTGACCGAAGGCGTGCGCGCCCAGCGCGCCAAGGAATGGCGGCTGATCGACGACTATGCCAAGCCCCAGGCTTTCGCCGAGAAGGTCAAGCAGCGTGCCGAGCAACTCGCAGCGCAAAGCGACCGCCCGGCCGATGCCGCGGGCGTCGCCCTGCCCGCGCTCAAGCGTCGCATCGACGCGGCCGGCTATCACTACGAAACGGTCGACGTCCTCATCGACCGCAAGGCACGTCGCGCCACGCTGACCGTCGCCGCCCCGGCAAGCGCCGCGGCCGACAGCATCGACGGCATCGTCGCCGCCGGCGCCGCCTGGTGGCCGCTGCTGATGGCGCGCGAACTCGACGACGCCATCCTCATGCTGCGCACCAACGACCTCGAAATCGGCACCTGGGTGCTGAAGACCCGCGGCGACGCGGCGCACGTGCTTGCCGCCGATGCCGCGATGAACCGGCACAGGCAGCACTGGTTCGTGCGCGAAACCATAGGCATGCTGCGGCGGACCCTGGCCCGCCTCGACGTCACTTCGCGCACCATGATCGCCCTCGCCGAAGGCGACAGCTGCTTCGCCGGCACGCTGGCCGAACTGCTGCTCGCCGCCGACCGCAGCTACATGCTGTCACTGCCTGACGACGAAAAGTCCGAGGCCGGGATCACGCTATCGGAGATGAATTTCGGCAGCTACCCGATGGTCAATGGCCAATACCGCATCGCCGCGCGCTTCTATGGCGAGGAAAGTCCACTCGCTGCCGCCAGGTCGGCAATCGGCAAGCCGCAGGGCGCCGCCGCCGCACGCGAACTGGGGCTCGTTACCGCAACGCCCGACGAGCTCGACTGGGCCGACGAGATCCGCATCGTCCTCGAAGAGCGCGCCAGCCTTTCGCCCGACGCCCTCACCGCGATGGAAGCCAACCTGCGCTTCGGCCCCGGCGAGACCATGGAAACCCGCGTCTTCGGCCGCCTCTCGGCCTGGCAGAACTGGATTTTCATCCGTCCCAACGCCGTCGGCGAAACCGGCGCCCTGAAGGTTTTCGGCAGCGGCAACAAGGCCAAGTTCAACTGGGAACGCGTTTAACACCCCCTACCCCAGACCTTAACTACAGAGACACAGAGGCACAGAGAAAAGCAGGCAGAAGATTGTTGTTGAATTCCGCTGTGTCTCTGTGCCTCTGTGGTGAATGTTCTTATCGTCTCAAACTTCGGAGAATGCAATGAGCATCGATTACAGCCAGAAGATCCCCAACAACGTCAACCTCAACGACAACAAGACCCTGCAGCGCGCCCTTGAGCACTGGCAGCCGGAGTTCATCAACTGGTGGCGCGACATGGGCCCGGACGATTCTCAGGCCTTCGACGTTTATCTGCGCACCGCGGTCAGCGTCGATCCCGGCGGTTGGGCGCACTTCGATTACGTCAAGATGCCCGACTACCGCTGGGGCATCTTCCTCAACCCCGCAGAGGAAGGACGCAAAGTCAATTTCGGCGCGCACAAGGGCGAGGCCGCCTGGCAGGAAGTGCCGGGCGAGTACCGCAGCAACCTGCGCCGCCTGATCGTCACCCAGGGCGACACCGAACCCGCCTCGGTCGAGCAGCAGCGCCACCTCGGCCTCACCTGCCCCTCGCTCTATGACATGCGCAACCTGTTCCAGGTCAATGTCGAGGAAGGCCGCCACCTCTGGGCCATGGTCTACCTGCTGCATGCCTACTTCGGCCGCGACGGCCGCGAGGAAGCCGAGGCCCTGCTCGAGCGCCGCTCGGGCGACGCCGACAACCCGCGCATCCTCGGCGCCTTCAACGAGGCAACGCCGGACTGGCTGTCCTTCTTCATGTTCACCTACTTCACCGACCGCGACGGCAAGTACCAGCTCTGCTCGCTGGCCGAATCCGGCTTCGACCCGCTGGCGCGCACCTGCAAGTTCATGCTGACCGAGGAAGCGCACCACATGTTCGTCGGCGAGTCCGGCGTCGGCCGTGTCATCCAGCGCAGCTGCGAGGTCATGAACCAGTTGAAGACCGACGACGTGGCAAAAATCCGCGCCGCCGGCGCCATCGACCTGGCGACCATACAGCGCTATCTCAACTTCCATTTCAGCGTCACCATGGACCTCTTCGGCGCGGACGTTTCGTCAAATGCCGCGACCTTCTACAACACCGGACTCAAGGGCCGCTATGAGGAAACCAGGCAGGATGACGACCATCAACTCAACGATGCGTCCTATCCCGTGCTCGAAGTCGGCGATGGAAAACTCCTCACGGTGCAGGCGCCCTACCTCAATGCGCTGAACGAGCGGCTGCGCGACGACTATGTCCGCGACGCGATCGCCGGCATCGAGCGCTGGAACAGGATTCTGCAGAAACAGGGCATACCCTTCGTCCTCGCTGCCCCGCACAAGGCTTTCAACCGCAAGATCGGCCCCTTGTCCGCGGCAAAGATCTCGCCGGCGGGCAAGGTTTTGTCGGAAGCCGAATGGACGCACCACCACCTGCAGTGGCTGCCTTCGGTAGAGGATCGCGCCTTTGTCGCCTCGTTGATGGGGCGCGTCGTCGAGCCCGGCAAGTACGCCAACTGGATCGCGCCGCCGGCACGCGGCATCAACAACCAGGCGGTGGACTTCGAGTACGTCCGGTTCAACTGAAGAAATCTGAACCACAGAGACACAGAGTCACCGAGAAAAAGCAATCTTGCAGGAGATGCCAAGTCACACGCGGGCCTGTCTTGCATTTCTCTGTGCCTCTGTGTCTCTGTGGTGAAATGCCGGTTTTTGGCACCCCAACCGCAAGGACATTGCAATGACAGCGACCGCCATCCTGCGCCAGCACCTGATCGATCCCGAGATATGCATTCGCTGCAATACCTGCGAAGAAACCTGCCCGGTGGATGCGATCAGTCACGACTCGCGCAACTACGTGGTCGACGCGGCCAAATGCAAGTACTGCTACAACTGCATCTCGCCCTGCCCGACCGGAGCCATCGACAACTGGCGCCATGTCGCGGCAGAAAATAGCTATTCCCTTGCCGAGCAATTGTTATGGGATACGCTGCCGCAACAGGTCGCGTTCGATCAGGCGACACCGGCCGGCGCGAACAGTGCCGCGGCGCTGCCCGACGAGGTGGAGAAGATCGCCGCCGCATCGACTGCCGGCCAGGGCGGCGCAGCGCCGCCGCCGTGGTCGGCCGCGCATCCCTACGTCAATCTCTACTCGATCCAGAAACCCGCGGTGGCAACGGTCAGCGGCAACTTCCGCCTGACGGCGGAGGATGCTTCGAGCGATATCCGTCACATCGTGCTCGATTTCGGCAATGCCTCGTTTCCGGTGCTTGAAGGACAGACCATCGGCATCCTGGCGCCCGGGCTGGACACCGACGGCCGGCCGCATCACGTCAGGCTGTATTCCGTCGCCAGCCCTCGCGACGGCGAACGGCCGCGCTACAACAACCTCTCGCTCACGGTAAAGCGCGTCAGCGAGGATCACGAAGGCGTCGCGGTCCGCGGCGTTGCCTCGAATTTTCTCTGCGACCTCAAGAAGGGTGACAAGGTCAATGTCGTCGGCCCCTACGGCACCAGTTTCCTGATGCCGAATCATCCGGGCAGCAAACTGCTGATGATCTGCACCGGCACCGGTTCAGCGCCGATGCGTGCCATGACGGAACGCCGGCGGCGCAAGTCGCTGCCCGGCGAGGATGGCAAGCTGATGCTGTTCTTCGGCGCCCGCACAGCGACCGAACTGCCCTACTTCGGGCCGCTTACCCGGCTACCGAAGGAATTCATCGACATCAACTTTGCTTTTTCGAGAGCCCCCGGCCAGGCCCGGCAATACGTACAGGATCTCATCCGCAACCGGGCCGACGAGGTTGTACGCCTGCTGCGCGACCCCGATACCTATGTGTACCTGTGCGGCCTGAAGGGCATGGAGACCGGCGTCGACCAGGCCTTCAGCGATATCTGCAGCGGTGCTGCGCTGAACTGGAAGATACTCCAGGCCGAGCTTCTGCTGCAGGGGCGTTACCACGTCGAAACCTATTGACCGCCGGTTCCGCGCCCGCAGTCAGATACCACCAAGAAAAAACCCGCACGAAGCGGGTGTCTTCTTTGCGTACCCGCCCTCTCGGGCGCATACGGCATTTCAGGATGTTGACGAGCCTCAGTTGACCAGAGTCCAGTCTCCATTCTTGATTTCCAGCATGCGGAAAGCCGACTGATCCAGGCCCATGTGATCCGTTGCCGACATATTGACCTTGCCGCCGGTGCCGATGTAGCCCTTGGTGGCTTCGATCGCATCCCGCACCTTGGCTTTGTCCGTTGAACCGGCGCGCTTGAAGGCATCGACCGCGATCATCAGTCCATCGTAAGCATGGCCGCCGAAGGTCGACACATCCTCCTTGAAGCGCTCGCTGTAAGCCTTGCGGTATCCCGTGGCGACGGGCTTCTGCGGGTCGCCAGCCGCCAGTTTGTCCGCCACCAGCAAGGCTGCCGCAGGAAGACGGACACCTTCAGCCGCCGGCCCGGAGAGCTTGATGAACTCTTCCGAAGCGACGCCGTGCGCGTGGTAGAGCGGCAGGGTGATGCCGAGTTGCTTGTAGTTCTTGTTGACCACCGAGGGACCCTGCCCCAGACCGAAGACGAATACCGCCTGCACGCCCGCCGTGTTCTTGATCTTGGTCAGTTGCGGCGTCATGTCGGTGTCCTTGGGCCCGTAGGTCTCATTGGCCACCAGGGTAATCCCCATCTTGGTCGCCATGGCCTCGGTTTCCTTCTTGCCGGAGGCGCCGAAGCCGCTGGTTTCGGAGAACAGTGCAATCTTGGTGAGATTGCGCTTCTTCATGTCGTCGAACACCTTTTCCGCCGCCATGCGATCGGTATGCGGCGTCTTGAACACCCACTTCTTCACCGGCTCGACGATGACCACGGCGCCTGCCAGTGAAATGAACGGCAGTTCCGCCTTTTCGACCAGGGGAATCATCGACATGGTCGAACCCGTGACGGTGCCGCCGACGATGATGTCGACCTTGTCATCGTCGATAAGGCGCTTGGCAAAACCGTTGGCCTTGGCGGCGTCGCTGCCGTCGTCGTAATACACCAGCTGCAGCTGGCGGCCCAACACCCCGCCTTCCTTGTTGATCTTCTCGATGTACAGCTGCAGCGTTTTCAGTTCGGGATCGCCCAGGAAAGCGGCCGGGCCGGTGACCGAAAGCACGGACCCGATCTTGATCGGATCCGCCGCCAGCGCCGAAAAGCTGGCACCGACTGCAATCGCGGCGGCAGTGACGATCTTGAGCAAAGAGTGTTTGACCATGGTTGTTTCCTCCGTATATGTTTAGTGACAGCTATTGCCAGGGGGTGATTCTAATGAACATTTCAAGGCGTGCGAGGTGTTGCCTCCGATCAGATGCCAAGATAGGCGGATCTCACCTGCTCATTGTCGAGCAATTCACTGCCGGTACCGGATAGAACGGTTTCTCCGGTCTCGATCACATAGGCCCGGTCCGCGATGGACAGTGCCGCCTGGGCGTTCTGCTCGACCAGGAAAACGGTCTTGCCATGCTCGCGCAGGCTGATGATCGCATTGAAGATCTCCTGGATCAGCAGCGGCGCGAGGCCCATCGACGGTTCGTCCAGCAGGAGCAATTTCGGCCGTCCCATCAGGGCCCGCGCCATCGCCAACATCTGCTGCTGGCCGCCGGACAGGGTTCCCGCTGCCTGGCGGTACTTCTGCCTGAGGATCGGGAACATGCCGTACATCTGCTCCATGTCTTCCGCAACCGACACCTTGTCGCTGCGGGTATAGGCTCCCAGGCGCAGGTTGTCTTCCACCGTCAGGGGACCGAATACCTGGCGTCCCTCGGGCACCTGGCAGATACCCAGCCGGACACGCTGGTCGGGGCGCATGTGCGTAATGTCGTGCCCGGCAAAAACCACCTTGCCGCCGGATGCCTTCTGCACCCCGGAGATCGCCCGCAACAAGGTCGTCTTGCCGGCGCCATTGGCACCCACCAGAGCCACCAGCTGGCCCTGCCTGACTTCGATATTGACACCCCGCAGCGCCTGTATGCGCCCATAGGAACTGGTCAGGTTGGCCACCGACAGCAGCACCGGATGCGCTTCGACCACAGCATTCGCTGCGCCGACGAGACCGAAACCAATCGGTGCAGGCGCCTGGTTGACGATGCGCGACATCAGGGCACGGAACTCGATCAGGGCGCTTTCGCCGAACAACGGATCACGGCTGTCGGCAAACGCGCTATTGATTCCTTGCCAGTCTGCCTCGGTCAATACTCTGCGCGCCAGCGGAAACAGGTCGCTTTCCTCTTTCATGATGTGCTGCCGCATCATCGAAATGTAGTCTTCAAGTGTCTGCCGGAACTCGCGAGCCCCTTCCGGATAGGCGCCGACGACCGCCTTCAGCCGGGCACGCAGCCGCGCCACATCAGCCGGGGTATTGGCATGCTCGCGCTGGAACTCGGCGATCATTTCGTTGCCTTCACTGCTGCGGGCGAGCACGGCCTTGTACAGAAACGCCTCCTCTTTGGGTTCGTGCACCCGCTCGACATACTGCTCGATGTAGTCAAGGATCATGCCGAACAAGGCGGCATCCGGCTTTTCCTCGCCCTTGCCGAGATGCTTGCACAATTCTTCAAGAACCACCGTCAGCTGCCACATGCTGCGGTGCTCGTTGCTGATGATCTGCAGAGCCTCGGTCACGGAATTCTCCTGGGATCCGGTCTCATACGTTGCTGCCCAGATAGGCGGCTATCACGTCCGGGTTCTCCCGCACTTCCCTGGCCGTGCCCTCGGTCAGCTTCTTGCCGTAATCGAGCACCAGAATGCGATCGGAAATGTTCATCACCATTTTCATGTCGTGCTCGACCAGTACCACGGTGACGTTGTTGTCGGCGACCTTGCGCACCAGTTCATCGATCTCGGCGGTCTCCCTGGAATTCAGCCCGGCCGCCGGTTCGTCGAGGAAAAGAATCTGCGGCTTGGCGGCAAGCGCGCGGGCGATCTCGAGACGCTTCAGCGCGCCGTAGGGCATCGAGCTGGCGCCGAGATTCCAGTAGCTTTCGAGTCCGACAAAACGCATCAGTTCGCGTGCCTCGTCGCGCAGTTCGCGGTCGCGCCGGGCGAGACCGGGGAAGCGCAGCATGGCTTTGACCAGGTTGCGGTCAAGCTGCAAATGCGCACCGACCATGACGTTTTCCAGCGCGGTCATGTTCATGCAGACCTGCAGGTTCTGGAATGTCCTGGCCATGCCCTTCAAGGCCAGCGCATGCGGAGCGATGCCGGCGATGGACTGGCCCTCGAGCCGGATGTCCCCTTCGCTCGGCGTGTAAATGCCGGTGATCAGGTTGAACAGCGTGGTCTTGCCGGCCCCGTTGGGCCCGATGACCGAGTACACCAGGCCGCGCTCGACCGCAAAGCTGACATCCTGCACCGCCTTGACGCCGCCGAAAGCCTTCGAAAGATTGTCGACTTCGAGCAGTGCCATCAGGGGTCCTCCCGCCCGTTGCGGCCGAAGCGGGCCGCCAGGGTGGGCACCAGTCCCTTCGGCATGAAGATCATGCAGGTCATCAGAATCGAGCCGAAAACCACCGTTTCCCAACCCTCGAAAGTCGACAGCGCCTGCGGCAATGCGGTCAGCAGAACGGCGCCGATCAACGAGCCGTAAATGGACGCCATGCCACCGATCACGACCATGGTCACAAGTTCGATGGAATGGAAGAAATCGGCGATGTTGGGGGTGACGAAGCCGATGTAATGGGCGGTGACGCTGCCCATCAGGCTGGCGAAAAAGGCCGACAGAACGAAGATGGCGACCTTGTAGCGGACGATATCGACGCCCATCACCTGCGCCGCAACCTCGGAGCCGTGCAGCGCCCGCAGAGCCCGCCCGAACGGCGAATCGATGAGGTTCTTCGCCGCCCAGAAACTGAACAGCAGCGTCGCCGCGAGTACCCAGTACCACTGCTTTTCGCCCGCGATCTCGAAGCCCATCAGGCCGATCGGCGCCACCGGCATGCCGTCCGGACCGCCGGTATAGGCCGCCTCGTTCTTGATCACGATGGCGATGATGATGCCCATGCCGAGAGTGGCCATGGCCAGATACTGTCCCTTCAGGCGGAAGATCGGCCGCGCCAGTATCGCCGCGATGGAACTCGCGATAGCTGCGCCGGCGGCCATCGCCAACAGCGGGTGCCAACCGAAATGGGTCGGCAGGATGGCTGAAGCATAGGCGCCGATGCCGATGAAGCCGGCGTGTCCGAGACTGATCTGGCCGGCAAAGCCGATGAGAAGATTCAAGCCGAGCGCGATTATGGCGTTGATCGCCATCCGTATGACGATGTCGTAGTAGAAGTTGTTGGGCAGCACCAGCGGCAGCAGCAGCAGCACCGCGGCCAGAAGCATGAGGGAGTAATGCCGGCGCACGCCGCTCATACCCGCTCCGTGACCTGCGCGCCCAGAATGCCGCGCGGCATGAAGAAAAGAATGAACAGGATCAGGATGAAGGGCACGGCATCCTTGTACGCCGACGAAATGTAGCCCGCCGCCATGGCCTCGATGACGCCGACCAGCAACCCGCCGAGAACGGCGCCGAGGCCGCTGCCGAGACCGCCGACCACGGCCGCGACAAAACCCTTGAGTCCCAGCATGATCCCGACATCGTAGGAGGTCAGGGTAATCGGCGTCAGCAGCACGCCACCGATGGCTCCCAGCGCGGCCGAAAGCGCGAAGCTGACCAGCAGCACCCACTGCGTGTTGATGCCGACCAGTTCTGCGGCCAGACGGTTGCAGGAGGTGGCGAGAATTGCCTTGCCGGCCAGCGTACGGCTGAAGAAGTACCACAGGGCAACCACTACCAGTGCCGTAACGCCGAGTACCCAGAGGCTTTGCGGCAGCAAAGTAGCGCCGCCGATGTGTATCGGGTCGCTGCCCGAGAATCCGGGATAGCTGTGCGCTCCTTTGCCCAGCCATATCTGGATCAGACCGCGGATGACCAGAGAAGCGCCGATGGTGATGATGATGAGCGTCACCACCTCGGCGTCGCGCGCCGGCTCTATCGCCAGTTTCTCGAGCAACATGCCGACTACCGCCGGAATCGCGATTGCCAGCGCAACCGCCACAGGCAGCGGCAGGCCGGCCTGCATGAAGTAGAACACCAGCATGCCGCCGAGCATGATGAATTCGCCCTGGGCAAAATTGATCACGTTGCTGGCGTTGTAGATCAGCGTAAACCCGAGCGCCGCCAGGGCGTAGGTGGCGCCCACCGTGATGCCCGAAAACAGAAACTGCAGGAACTGCGGCAGCATGTCGTCGGCGGACCTACTTCGGCCGCCGGTCGATCACCCGCCGCGCTTTGCCCACCAGTGTTCGTTCGACCTTGTCGGTTTCGACGACGTGAACATCGGCGCTGACCCCCACCAGGGACTTGATCTGGTGCTGCACGGCGGCGCCGATTTCATGTCGCCTGGCTTCGCTCAGGCTGCCCGAGAGTTCGCTGCGAACTTCGACGTAGACATCCAGCTTGTCGAGGTGCCCGTCGCGGGAAACCTGCAGCTGGTACTGGGCGCACAAGCTGGAGTTCTTCAGCAGAATCTCTTCGATCTGGGTCGGGAAAACATTCACGCCGCGGATGATCAGCATGTCATCGCTGCGGCCGGTAATTTTTTCCATGCGCCTCATGCTGCGCGCCGTCCCCGGCAGCAGGCGGGTCAGGTCGCGGGTGCGATAGCGCAGAATCGGCAAGGCCTCCTTGGACAGGGAGGTAAAGACCAGTTCGCCGATTTCCCCGTCCGGCAGCACTGCGCCGGTTTCCGGATGGATGATCTCCGGGTAGAAATGATCTTCCCATATGTGCGGACCGTCCTTGGTTTCAACGCACTCGCAGGACACGCCGGGGCCCATGACCTCGGACAGGCCGTAGATATCAATGGCATCGATGCCCAGGCGCTCCTCGATCTCGCGCCGCATTTCGTTGGTCCACGGTTCGGCGCCGAACAAACCCACGCGCAAACTGCTGCCGTTCGCCTTCATGCCCTGCTTGATCATCTCGTCGGCGATCGTCAGCACGTAGGAAGGGGTGCACATGATCACGCTGGGCTTGAAGTCCTGAATCAGCTGCACCTGCTTTTCGGTCTGGCCGCCGGACATGGGAATGACCGTTGCGCCGAGGGCCTCGCCGCCGTAGTGCGCGCCGAGGCCGCCGGTAAACAGGCCGTAGCCGTAGGAATTTAGAATGATGTCGTCGGCCGAGCAGCCCGCGGCGCGCAGCGAGCGCGCCATGAGTCGAGCCCACATGGCAATGTCGTTGGCGGTATAGCCGACTACCGTCGGTTTTCCGGTGGTGCCGGACGAGGCGTGCACCCGCACCACATCGCGCATCGGCGTCGCGAACAGGCCGTAGGGGTAGGTATCGCGCAGATCGGACTTGGTGGTGAAGGGAAACTTGGCCAGGTCCGACAACTGCTTCAGGTCATCCGGATGCACCCCGGCGGCGTCGTACTTGGCGCGATAGTGCGGCACATTGTCGTAAGCGTGCTTGAGCGACCACTTCATGCGCTGAAGCTGCAGCGCCTGCAGTTCATCCCGGCTGGCCTTTTCTATCGGTTCCAGGCCGCTGCCCGGCACATTCTGCTTGCTCATGTTTCTCCTCCCGGCGCGCTCGCGCGATGAACCATCTGTTTGACGAAGGCGAGATTTTCCACCACCTTGGCCTGAATATGTGAAATCTGATCCGGACTCAGGTGACGGAAGCGGCCCATCGCCTTGAGATACTCGGTAACCGGCAGCGGCTGATCGACCGGCCGCGTGAAGCGCAGGCCGGCACCGGGGGTGTAATCCCACAACATGACAAAGTTGGTCTCGACCGCCTTGCGCGCCACTTCCATGTTCTGGTCGGTCGGAAAACGCCAGCCGGTGGTGCAGGGCGAATAGACGTGCAGGTAGGCAAAGCCCCGCTTGGAAGCCTCTATCGCCTTGTCGAGCTTGTCGTAGAGATCTTCCATATAGGCCGTTGACGCCGTGGCGACATACTCGCAGCGATGGTTGACCATGATCAGCGGCAGATTCTTGGCATCCTGAGTCTTGCCCTGTGACGGCATGCCGCCCGATCCCTTGCCGACCGGCGTGGTAGACGTCCATGCCCCGTAGGGCGTACAACTCGAGCGCTGCATGCCGGTGTTCATGTAGCCCTCGTTGTCGACCACCATGAAAAGTATTTGCTCATTGCGCTCGGCCGCGCCGGACAGTGACTGGAAGCCGACGTCGGAGGCACCGCCGTCGCCGGCGATGGCCAGCGCCAGCACCTCGCGCCCGACCCGCTTGTATTGCCGCTTGATGCCGGCCAGCATGGCGGCGGTATTGGTCAGCAGGGGATGGAACACCGGGATCTTGGTGCCGGTGGTGCCGTTGAAACCGACCGAACCCATGCCGGGCACGCAGCCCGGCGGCGTCGCCAGCACGGTGTCCGGTCCCACCCGGCGCAGCGTATGGCGCATCAGGAGTTCGGTATTGCAGCCCTGACAGCCGGCCAGGCCCGGTGCAAACAGGTCCTCCCAGTCGCCGACTTCGTTGTAAATGCGGGAGGTGGTGATGTAAGTCAGCGCCCCGTGGGGGCAGGCCGGTACGCATGCCGGAGAGCCCGCCGGGCTTTCGTAACACATGTCGCACTTCGCAACGTGACCGCTGCCGGCGTCAAGCGCGATGCCGGCGTAGGCGCAACCGACCGTGCACAGCAGGCAATCGACGCACTTCGCCGCGTTCCAGTCGATGACGCCGCTGGCGCCGTCCTTGGTCAGCGCCCCGGCCGGACACACCGTCACGCACTTTGGATCGCCGCACTGACGGCACAGCGCAAGTTCGAATCCCCCGCTTGCGTCGCCCACGATCTGAATCCGCGAACGCGTCTTGTCCTGCGTGCCGGTCTTGGCACCGGCACAGGCGGTCATGCAGTCGCCGCAGCCGTCGCACCTGGCGGCATCGAAGGCGATGGTGTTGTAGCCTCTTCCCATATTCGTCTCCTAGCGCCAGAGTTTCGACATCAGTTCGCGGCCCACCGCCAGCGGGTTTGCCAGGAAGCGCTGCTTGACCGCCGACAGATCGACCCGGCGCAGGATCAGCTGGCACATGACGCCGCCGTCAAAGAATTCGTTGACGCCGTAGATGCCGAGCAGCCGGTTATCCTTGAAGATCGCCTTGAGATAGCGGCCGCTGGCTTCGTCGAAGCGTGTCACCACCTCGGCGCCTTCCGTCAGTCTGCTGCTGCCCACCGAAATCGCATGGCGGCCGAAGAAATGATAAGTGTTGAGCGGCACGCCGCCCGGGTAGTGCTTCAGTCCGGGGTCTCCGGCCATGGCCATGCCGGCGATGCGTCCCTGCTCCGTCGCATCCGGCAGAATTGAATTCATCACCTTGTCGGCCGAGAAAAAGCTCTTGGCCTGCGCGCAATCGCCCGCCGCCCAGACGTTGGCGACGCTGGTCTGCATGCTGTCGCCGACCAGAATGCCCCGGTCATGAGCCACGCCGCTGTCGCCGAGAAAATCCATGTTCGGCTTGACTCCCGTGGCCACCAGCAGCAAGTCGGCCTCCAGCGTCTTGCCGTTTTCAAGCGTCAGCGTCGCACCGACGGCCGACGGCGCCAGCTTCACCACCCGGCTGCCGGTGAGGATGGTCGCGCCGTTGTCGACAAAAGCCTTTTCGATCATCTGCGCCGCCGTCGGGTCGAAATAGCCGTCGGTCAGTTGCTTCGCCATTTCGACGATGGTCACCGAGGCGCCGGCCTTGACCAGGTTCTCCGCCGCGTGCATGCCCACCAGCCCTGCACCCAGCACCACCGCGTGTTTCGACTGGCTGATCGCCGCGTGCAGTCTGGTGGCGTCGTCCAGTGTGCGCAGGACGTGATACTTGACCTGATCGAGGCCCGGAATCGGCGGGATGGCGGGTGCCGCACCGGTAGCCAGCAGAACTTTTTCGTAGATGATTTCGCTGCCGTCGGCCAGTTCGGCCGCATTGCGCCCGGTATGCAGGGCTTTCAGCGCAGCGCCGCGCCTGTAGTCGACCCGGTTCGCCGCAAAAAACTGCTCGTCGCGGAGGAACACGTCGCCCGGTGCCGAGCGGCCGGACACGACGTAGGGCAGAACGGTCGGCGAGTAAGGCAGATGCGTGTCGCGCGTGACCAGCGTCAGGCTGCCTTCGGCATCGTGCATGCGGATCGCCGTCACCGCTTCGAGCGCGGCGTGGCTGCTGCCGACGACGAGGTATTTGGTCTGTTCCATCGCTAGTCCCTCTCGTTGAGCCAGACCGGCTCGGTCGGCGCCGGGCCGGAAAGCAGCTTCTCCGTGGCCTCGATGACGCGATGAAAATGCCCCACCGTGATGTCGGCTCCGGCCAGGCCGCCGATAAAACTCATCGACGGCACATGCCGCCCCAGACGATACAGGGCTCCCATGGTCTCCTGGCACATCGGCCCGCAGTTCCAGCGGAAGCCGACCGAACGGTCGACCACGCCCAGAGCCTGTATCTTGGCCAGGGACTTCAACAAGGCCTCGACCGGAAAGGGGCTGAAGGTCTTGAGCTTGATCAACCCGACGCGCTTGCCGGCATCGCGCGCCTCATCGATCGCGTCCTTGGCCGCGCCGCTCATGCTGCCCAGGGTCATGATGGCGTAGTCGGCACCGTCGAGGCGGTATTCCTCGACCAGCGGCGCGAAGCGGCGGCCGAAACGCTGCGCCCACTCCTCGTGCACCTCCTCGATGACACGCAACGAGTTCTGCATGCCGCGGCACTGTCCCTTGCGGTAGCGGACGAAGGTCGCCGGCCCCTTGCCGCCCGAACCGCCGGTCAGGGGATCGACCGCCATCGGCCGCAAAGGGTCGAGCGCCACATGCCAGTTCACGTTCTTGACGCCGAGGAAGGCGTCCACCTCCGCCTGATCGGGCAACTCGACGCGCGAGGTGCCATAGGAAAGGTAGTTGCCATCGAGGCAGACATTCACCGGCAGCATGACATCGTGATGCTCGGCGATCTTGAACGCCATCACCGTCGTATCCAGAACCTCCTGCACCGTTTCACAATACAACTGCACCCAACCGACCTCGCGCACCGTCATCGCGTCCTGGTGTCCGCCCCACACCGATTGCGGCGTGATGCCGTCGCGGGTGACGATCGACATGACGATCGGCAAACGCATGCCGGAGGTGCGGAAATACGGTTCGAACATGAAGGCCAGGCCCGGGCCGCAGGTTGCGGTGTAGGTCCGCGCCCCGGCCAAGGCGCCGCCCTGCAGCACCGAGAGCACCGAATGTTCGCCTTCGGCATCGACGATATCGGCGTCCATGCGGCCGTCTGCGATCAGCTTGGCAACATGCTCGACCAGCGAGGACTGCGGCGTGATCGGATACACGGCCACCATGTCGGGGCGCGCCAGAGCCACGGCCAGAGCCGCGGCCTCGTTGCCTTCGCAGAGAATTACCTTCTGCTTCGCCGGCCCGGCTTGGTCGGGCACATCAAGCGCGGCGGTGTTCATGTCGCCTCCGGAATCATGGTGATCGCCCGTTGCGGGCACTCGTTGGCGCAGATGCCGCAACCCTTGCAGGTTTTCAGATTGAAATCAAACCAGGCCGGCCTTTCCTCGACGCACTGTACCGGACAATACAGCCAGCAAACCGCGCACTTGACGCACTTGTCGCGATCGACCACGGGCCGCATGCTGCGCCAGTCGCCGGGCAACATCGGGCTGACCTCGGTGGCGACCGGGCAAAGGTCGTCCGGCACATTCGCCTTGACCAGGTCGAACAACGGATAGCTGGTGTGCCGGCTCATGCCGCGACCCTCCGCTCTATGGTGTATACGGTCGTCTCGTTGTAGCCGCGCTCAAGGGCTGTAAGGTTCTGGGCGAGACCGGCATCGCGGAAATCGGAGTCGGCCAGAGAACGCTTCAAGGCTTCCAGCGAGACCACTCCGGTGGTCCGCGCGAAAGCGCCGAGCATCAGCGTATTGGTGATCGGACGCTTGAAAACCTCGAGCGCGATGCCGATTGCATCGCACAGGCCGACCACGCCCACCGCGTCGGCAAGGGCCACCTCCGCCAGCGGCTTGTGCGTGGCCTGCACCAGCGTGCCGCCGGGCTTGAGACCGCTGAAAATATCCACCGATCTTGCCAACGACGGATCGACGCAGATCAGACAGTCCGGGGTATAGATGTTGGTCAGCTGGCGGATCTCGCGATCGCTGCAGCGCAGGAAGGAAACCACCGGCGCACCGCGCCGCTCGAAACCGAAAGACGGAATCGACACCGCATACTTGCCTTCTTCAAGCAGTGCCGCCGCGAGCATCGCTGCCGCCGTAACCGCACCTTGGCCGCCGCGGCCATGAAAGCGCACTTCGTACATCCTGTCTCCTCTGGTTCGATGGGGCTCTTTGGCCCCACATCTTATTTGCTTCCCTGAAACTTAGTATTCTGCCTTGGCATCCGGCATGATCTTCCAGCCGGGCTTGGCCGCAGGACCGGCGGTTCCGCCGCCTCGCACCGGCACGTGCAACAGTGCGAGTCCCTGGGTAAATCCGGCGCGCAACACCAGGGCGTGCTTGAGGAACCAGCCGCTGGCAACCACCATGAATCCGGCCGACAACACCCACCCGTTCCGTCCCGGCATTTCCGCCAGCGCTGCCATGACGGCCAGTGCCGGCAGAACATGACCAAACAACATAAGTTTTGAATCCATCCCGCTCAGCACCTTCAGAACTGCAATGGGTGCGCCGTCGGCAGTCAGCCCGGCAAGATACGACTTCCAGAAGAATGCCCGGCCGGCAATCAGCGCTATCAAACCGGCCAGGACCCAGACGCCGGCAAGCGGCGACGACAGCGAGGCCACGCACGCCAGAAAGCCGGCTCCCTCGGCAAGACCCGTCGCCACCATCAGCGGCACACTGCGGGGATGGCGCCATGCCGGAATGCCCTTGTTGGCCGCCAGTATTCGCGCCTGGCTGTAGAGGAATGCCAGACCCGCAAGGCCCGTCAGAAAGACCAGCGGCGGCCAGACGGTGAGGAAGGCCAGGCCTCCTGCGGCAAATACCGCCACGGCTACAACCGCCTCGCGGGTCATCCATGACGTCGCGAAATGCCGATAGACATTCAAGGCGCGCCACGGCCGGCCGATCTCGAACCAGACGCAGGTCAGTCCGCAGCCGATCAACACCAGCCCCAACAGAATCGCTGTTCGCGTGGCTTCCGTGCCAAGTCCGGCAACAGCCGCCATCAGCAGCAATGCTCCGCCGGCGCCGCCGGCAATGAAATTCGCCGCCGCCCGCCCGTCCCAGTTGCGCTGCTGTCGCGGTAACGCAAGGTCGGATATTCTCTTGGCGCGATTCTTCATGACTTGTCCCAAATGTAGTACACGCCCGGCTCGGTGCCGAGTTCTTCGTGCATGCGGTAATGCTGCGTTTCGCCAAGCAGCCGGCTGACGTTGCTGCCGGGATCGTCGATGTCACCGAACTCCATGGCGCCCGATATGCATGAATTGACGCAGGCAGGCGTCACCTCCGGATGTATGCCCGGCGTCCGCCCGGTGATTCTTGCTTCGTCGATGCGATCCTTGCAGAAAGTACATTTCATCGACACCGCGACGCGCTCCGGATCGAAGCCCATGGCTTCGGACGGCAGCGGCTGGTTGCCATAGGAAAAATGCGACTTATGCACAATCGTGCGGGCATCGTAAGGACAGGCCATGACACAGTTGGCGCAACCGATGCAAAGATGGTAATTGATGTTCACCAGGCCGTCCGCACGTTGGGTGGTGGCCCCGGTCGGACACACTTCTTCACAGGGGGGATTGCCGCAATGCATGCAGGCGCCGGGCAGGAAGGTGCGGCGCACGTCGGGAAACTCGCCGGTTTCGATGTCAAGCACACGCCGCCATTGCACCCCGGGCGGAGTTGCATTGGCTCCCTTGCACGCCGCGGTACAGGTCTGGCAGCCGACGCAGCGGCGCAAATCGATGCTCATCACATAGCGGGTCATGCCGGCACCCCCTCGATCCTGGTCGGCGCGATCTTGCGCACCTGAACCTTGACGATATCCGCCCCGGAACCGGTGGCGTCGGTCAGTTCCAGCGACATCGGCGCAATCGTGTTCAGGCTCGGCAGGTCGAGATCCTTGGCAAAGGGCTGGGCCCAATGATCGAATTGCCCGAGGATGACCAGCGTGTCGGGGCGTATGCCCTGCGCCAGCACCGCCGCGCCGTAGGTTGCACCGATATGGGAGCGCACTTCAATGCGGTCACCGTCGGCGATGCCGTAGCGCGCAGCCGTCTTCGCGTTGATGATGACACCGCCATGACCGCGGACGTTCAACGAAATCTCGCGCATCAGTTCGATGCCGACGTTGCCGCCGGCGTGATACTGCATGCTCTTGCTCGCCAGCAGCCACAGCGGGAAGTCTTCGACCCGGGCCCCGGCATTGACCAGCGCCGCATCCCAGCGTCCCGGCACATCGTGCCATTCGGGTAGTGCGGAATATTCCGACAGTTGCTGGTCCCACCAGGCCATCTTGTTCTCGTGCAGACGATTGCCGAGTTCCCGCCCGACGCGCAGCAGGCGCTCCTGGTAGGGCAGTTCGTAACGCAGCCCCAACTTTTCCATGGTCGGCGTCAGATACCACTCGAGCCGCGACATCGGCACGGTATAAAAGCCATGTTCCTTGAACCACTCCAGATCGTGCGTTTCCTTGCCCTCGGACAAGGACGTCGTTGCCGCGCGGCATACCGCATCCCAGATCTCTTCCGGCTCATGTTCCACCTTCGGATCCAGTGAGAAGTCATAGTTCGCACCCTTCAAGGGTGAAACGCCGGCAGCACCGCGATTGATGGCATCGTTGTACTCCGCCAGCAGTCCCGTGCGCTTGGCCAGTTCGGTGGTAATCCAGGTGAAGTCGCGCGTATCGCCCTGCGCCGCCACTGCCGGCTGACGCAGCGCGACCCCCTTGCAGTCCCAGAACTGTTCCATGTACTTGGTGCCGCCGACACGAATCATCTGCACCGACTCGAGATCCGTGGCTTCCGGCAACAGCATGTCGGCCATGTAATTGGTCTCGTCTATGGTGTAGGCGAAGGCGACCGTGAACGGGAAGGTGGCGATGGTCTTGACCAGGGTCTGCGTTTCCCAGAAGGAAATCGCCGGATTGGTGCGATAGATGATCCAGACGTCCGGCAGTGTCGGTTGCGGCATGTCCGAACCGGCGGGCTGCTCGCGCTGAAACATCCAGGCCAGTTGGGTCGGGCCGAGGGCCTGGCTCCAGGCGGTATTGCCGACGATGGGCACCAGGGTCTTGTGCATGTTGCGACCGGTCGGCTTGACGGCCCAGTGCGCCTTGTCGGTGGCGTTGAACTTCTGCGCCATGAAACCGTCTTCACCGGGCATGATGCTCTTGTGCCGGTTGTCATGCGGACGATTCAGGCGCACCGTCGTGCCCAAGGTACCCCCGGGATTCTCCAGCGCGCCGACCAGCACCGCCAGCATGGTGCGCGCCCAACAGCATTCGTAGGCGCCCCAGCCATTGTTCACCGACTTGCCGAGGCTCACCGCAACCGGCCGGAAGGGCAAGGTCACACCGTCGATCACGGTGGTTTCGCCAATGCAGGCGCTGGCCAGGTACTCATTGGCAATGCGGCGGATGGTTGCCGCAGGAACATCGCAGATTCCCGCCGCCCACTCCGGCGAATACTTGCCGATGTGCTCGACAAGCCTGGTAAAAGCCGTCACGCCCTCGACGCTGCCCATCTCCTGCACCACGTCATCGGCGTCGACGCTGATGGCACCGCTGACCGGGAACTTGCCGACAAGCGCCGGAACCACGCCGACACTGTCGAACGGCACGGCCTTGCCCTGTGCCGTGTCCCAAACCAGCGGCTTCCTCGCCGCTGCATCACGCAGATACAAGCCGTCGGGTCCGACCAGGTAAGGCGAAGAAGTCCTGTCACGCAGGAAGGGCACGTCCAGTTCATCCAGCTGGTGCTCGATGAGAAGCACATGCATCAAGGCGAACATGAAGGCCGGATCGGTCTTCGGCCGGATCGGCACCCACTCTGCCGAACAGGCTCCCGTGACCGACAGGTGCGGTTCGACCTGGACCCGCTTGTAGCCTCGTACGCGTGCGTCGGCATGCCGCGTCACCGCGCAGGGTCCGCCTGATGACTCGACATTCGCTCCCAGCGAAATCACATAGCGCGCCGACGGCGTATCCGCGGCAACGGTAAACGCGCGGTGCCAGAACTCGCCATACAGGTGCTCGGAATGCACGCATTTGACGCCCTGCCCCGAGCCGAAACTGTAGTCGATCGGCCCCCAGGCCGAGAGAAAGGCCGGGAAAGTACCCATGTACATGGCGGGCGTGCCGCCATGGCCGAAGGACGCAGCGAGGCGCGGCACCCCGCTCTCGTCGATGACGCCCTTGGCGCGGGTCGTTTTGAGTTTCGCCGCCAGGGTATCCAGCGCCTCGTCCCAGGAGATGGCGACGAAGCCCGGATCCTCATCGCGGCCCTTCTTCGGATTGGTCCGCTTCATCGGCGACAGGATGCGGTGCGGGTTGTAGGTCTTCTGTATCAGGCCGTACGCCTTGACGCAGGGTTTGCCGTGCGCCGGATGCACTTCGGCCGCCGCGAAATTCGGCTCGACCTCGGTCGCGACGCCATCCACCACCTTGACGGTCATGAAATCAGGACCGGCCACGCAGTTGTAGCAGTAGGTCGGAACATGCTTGACGGTCTTCATACTCATATTCCTCTGATGTTCCCGCGACTAATGAACGCGCTCAGGATGCGAATAGACGCAGTGCCGCTCGCCCCGGACAAAACCGATCAGCGTGACACCCGAGTCGATCGCCACTCTGACCGCCATGCCGGTGGGTGCAGAAACCGCCGCCACGACGGCAATGCCCACCGCCGCCGCCTTTTGCACGATTTCATAACTGGCGCGACTGGTCATCAGCACAAAACCGCTGTTGAAGGCCCGGCGCTGCGCCGCCAGAGAACCGATCAACTTGTCGAGCGCGTTATGACGCCCGACATCCTCCCGCAGCAGATCGATTCCGCCATCGAAGTCGCACCAGGCCGCCGCATGCACCGCGCCGGTGAGATGGAACAGGTGCTGCATGTCCTGCAACGCGGCCAGGGCGTGCGGTAGCGCGCCCTGGTTGAGCACGGCGGAAGACTCTACGCTGGCCGCCCGCCTCGCCAGTTGATCGAGACTTTCCGTGCCGCAAAGACCGCAACCGGTGCGTCCGGCGAGCGTCCGCCGGTGCTGCTTGAGCGCATGCGCCCGTTCCGCCGAGGTTTGCATGTGCACTTCGATGCCGTTGCCGCGCTCGATGATCTCCAGATCGTGGATTTCCCCGGCACGACCGACAATGCACTCGCTCAGGCTGAAACCGAGGGCGAAGTCTTCCAGATCGTGGGGCGTTGCCAGCATTACGGCATAAGAGATGCCGTTATAGACCAGTGCCACGGGCACTTCCTCGGCCAGCGTCTCTTCAGCGCAAGTCATGACACCGCCCACCCAACGCCGCGCGTCGTAGCTCTTATGTGCCTCGATGCCCACATCCGCCCCGTATTGCATTGCCGCCTCGCCTGAAGGTGAAGGAGTTAGACTTGCCCCTACTTGCAATACGATACACTTTGACTAACGCGAAAGCAACACTCTTGTATCGCATTAGAGTTACCTTATGTTGCACGCCGAATACGGCGCCATCCAATACAATGACCGGCATCGCAATTGTTCCGCACCGGGCTGCAAGGCAATCAACCGGGTGGCACCGATCTCAATAATGGGAAACATGTGAAGAGCCGATACATCAGCCAGTGGATCAAGGACTTTCTGGATCAGCATCCGACCCGTGCCAACTCGCTGATCATCACCGTCTACGGCGACTTCATCGCCCCCCACGGCGGCACGGTATGGCTCGGCAGTTTCATCCGCCTGGTGCAGCCGCTCGGCCTCAACGAACGCATGGTGCGCACCAGCGTCTATCGCCTGTCCCAGGAAAAGTGGCTGGTATCCGAACAACTGGGGCGCAAGAGCTATTACAGCCTGACCACCTCCGGCCGGCGCCGCTTTGAACATGCCTACCGGCGGATCTATTTCGAGTCGCAAGGCAGCTGGACCGGCGAGTGGCAACTGGTCATGATCCCCGCCTCGCTGGCCGGCACGCAACGCGACGCCCTGCGCAAGGAACTGGCCTGGGCGGGATACGGAGCGCTGGCATCGGGCATACTTGCCCACCCCTCCGGCGACAGCGACGGGCTGCTCGACATCCTCCAGGAAACAGGGGCACATGACAAGGTAGTGGCCATGAAGGCCGTCAATATCAGCGCCCTGACCAGCAAACCGTTGCAGGAACTGGTGCATGAATGCTGGAATCTCGAGGCCCTGTCGGCCAAGTATGAGGCCTTCATCGAACTCTTCCGTCCGCTGCTGCGTTCCATGCGTGCCGCCGGCAGCCTCGATCCGGAGCAATGTTTTCTGGTGCAGACCCTGCTCATGCACGACTTCCGCCGGGCACTGCTGCACGACCCGCAACTGCCATCCCAGCTTCTTCCCGCCAACTGGAGCGGCGGCGTTGCGCGCCAGCTGTGCCGCGACCTGTACTGCCTGACCTACCCGCTGGCGCAGCAACATCTGCTCTCGGTGTGCGAGACCGCAAGCGGCCCGCTGCCCCCCGCGGCCAGCTATTTCTACGAACGCTTCGGCGGCCTGGAACTGCCGGCGACGCCAGCCGGGGTCTGAGCAATGCGGAATTGAAGGGATCCAAGCGATACATTGCAGACGAAAATGCTCAACTATTTTGTATCTGTTATAGTCGCACTCAAAAGAGCATTGCCTTGATCGCACGGCACCGGGGGAGTCGATACCATGCAGAATCCGTCACAACCCATGACCCATGACACTGCGCCTGACGCAGCAGCGACGGCCTTGTTCATGCAGGCCGCCGCCGCCGGGCGCGACACGCTGAACCAGACGGAACTGGGCACGCTGCTGGGCGGCCTCGGCGTGGAATTGCGGCCGGCAGCTTCGCCGCAAAGGATGCCACCCGCAGTAGAGTTGCGCATCAGTCTCAACAGAACCCGCGAATTCGGCATGGTCATCAGCGCCGGACTTGGCGGGCTGGATGCCGGTCTCGCCGAAAGCAATTTCCGAAAGGACCGCGCCTCAGTCTATGCGGCGACCGGACTGACTGATGCCGACGATTTCCTCGGCCTGTTCAAGCGCACGCTGTCCTATCAGAAGTTGGCCGCCATCGCCGGACGCGACGGTGTGCTCCTGGCAGACAAACAACTCAGAACATGTTTCGAACGACTGCTGGCGCTGGCCAACTGCCAGTCGCATGGCGACACGCAGGCGCAATTCGCGCTGCGCAGCCTGGAACTGAATCCTGCCTCCTTGGGCGAACGGCTAAGCGTCCAGGCCGCCCAATGTGAATTCGGAGCAGCGCCCGCGCAGCGCCTGCCCCGTCCGATTCACAAGATTGACAAGCTTATCCATCCAGCCTCGATCGGCATTATCGGCGTCTCCTCCAGCAACATGAATTTCGGCCGGATCATTCTGCGCAACCTGATGGGCAGCGGCTACAGCAAGGAACGACTGACCATCATCCGCCCCGGCGAAACGGAGATAGACGGCGTCAAGTGCGTCGAAAGCCTGAAGATGCTGGGGCGCAAACTGGATCTGCTGATTGTCGCCGTGGCCGCCAGCGCCGTCTACGATCTGGTCGATGAAATCATCGAGACCGACGCCGTCGAATCGGTGATGCTGATTCCCGGCAGCCTCGGCGAAACCAAAGCCAGCCGGGAGCCGGCCGCCGCGCTGGAAAGCCGCATCAACGCCGCCCACGCCAAACCCGGCGGTGGTCCGATTTTTCTTGGCGCAAACTGCCTTGGCGTGGTTTCCCATCCCGGCTCCTACGACTCCTGGTTCATCCCGCTCGAGCGCCTGCCGAAACCGCAGAAGAAACCGGAGAGAAACTCCGTCATGCTGAGCCAGAGCGGCGCCTTCATGATCACCCGCATCAGCCAGAACCCATGGCTGGATCCGCGCTACATGCTGGCGCTGGGCAACCAGACTGATCTGACGCACGGCGACATGCTCAACTACTTTGCTGAGCGAACGGATATCGAAACCATCGGCATCTACATCGAGGGCTTCAAGGACCTTGATGGACTCAGTTTTGCCAAGGCCGTGCGCAAGGCCGTGACCAACGGCAAGCAGGTGGTTGTTTACAAGTCGGGCAAGACGGCTTCCGGCATGGGCGGCGTGATGGGACACACGGCATCGATTGCCGGCGGCCCGGTGCTGTTCGACTCGGTGGTGCGTCAGGCCGGCGCCATCGTCGCCGAAGACTTCAACAGTTTCGACGACCTGTTCTACATCGCCGGCGCCCTGCACAAGAAGACAATAACCGGCGCACGCCTGGGCGCCATCAGCGGTGCCGGTTTCGAGGCGGTGGGCATGGCGGATTTCATCGAGTCGGACACCTTCAACATGGAAATGGGCAGCCTCGCGCCGGACACGGTAAAGCATCTGGAGGAGATTCTGCTCGCCAAGAAGCTCAATGCCCTCGTCGAAGTCCGCAATCCGCTGGACATCAACCCCGGAGCCGATGATGAGGCCCACCTGCAGATCGTCGAGGCTTTTCTGCGGGACCCGGACATCGACGCCGTGGTCGTCGGTCTCGATCCGACCGCCCCCGCGGTGCGGGCTCTGCAGGAGAGCAAGTTGCGGCCCGGCTTCGATATTTCCGACCCGAAGAGCACGGTCCATCTCATGCCGCCGCTGGTCGATCGCAACCGGAAGCCGGTCATCGGCATTGTCGACGGCGGGCAACTCTACGACGCCATGGCGGCCGGACTGATGGACCAGGGCGTCTGCATCTTCCGCAACTGTGCCCGCGGCACGCGGGCGCTGGTGCGCTACGTCGAAGCGCGCCTCTATGCCGACTGCATCAGAGGCCGCCACTGAATGGAACAGCAGCGGATTCGTTTGAAAGCGTCTTGCAACACCACACCCACCGAGGACAGACAATGAGCGAAACACTGAAAACCGGCCTCTCGGCCACGCGCCGCATTGACATCGATCGCGACCGCACCATCAGCTTCATGGGCGACGACTGCCGGGTTTATGCAACCCCGAAGCTGCTCTACGATATCGAAATGGCATGCCGCGATCTGCTGCTGGAACACATCGAAGCGGGAAAGGACTCGGTCGGCACCCGCGTCGAGCTTGACCACGTCGGCGCCACCCTGATGGGCATGTGGGTCGAGATCACCGTCACGCTGACCGCGGTCAATGGCGGCGCCGTCGTCTTTGACTTCACGGCACGCGATGCGGTTGAAGAAATTGCGCGGGGCAAGCACAACCGCTTCATTGTCGGCATCGAGAAGACGGCGCAAAGACTCAAGGCCAAACTCGCCAAGGCCACGTAAGCCGCTACGCAGCCACCCGTTGAAAGCGCTTACTCGGCCGCGGCTTGAGCGCCGAATAACTCGTCGATGAAGCCGAAACGCCTGAAGTCGCGCACCCGCATCGGGTACAGAAGCCCGTCCAGATGGTCGCACTCGTGCTGCACCACCCGCGCGTGGAAGCCATCCACGCTGCGCTCGAAACGCTGACCGGACTCATCGAAGCCGGCGTAGCGCAGGCGTGTCCAGCGCGGCACCCAGCCGCGCAAGCCGGGTACCGAGAGGCAACCTTCCCAACCATCTTCTTCCTCAGCGGAAAGCGGCTCGAGTTCGGGATTGATCAGCACCGTATCGGCTAGCGGCGGCGCATCCGGGTAGCGCGGATTCGACATGCCGCCGAAAATCACCACGCGCAGATCGACACCGATCTGCGGCGCGGCAAGGCCGACGCCGTCGAATTGCGCCATGGTGTCGCGCATGTCCTGCAGCAGGGCCGACAGTTGCGGCGTGGCGAACGCCGTCACCGGCTGCGCCACGCGCAGCAGACGCGGATCACCCATGCGCAGCACTTCCCGGATCATGCCCGTATCACTCGCCGCATACACCCTCGATGATGCGGCGGACGCGGGCCATGGCCGGATGCAGCACCGCTTCCAGGTCGTCGAAGCTGATGCCGTGGGCGGAGTCGGCGCGCCCGGCGGCCCAGTTGGCAACCAGGCAAAGCGCGGCATAAGGCAGCCCCAGTTCGCGCGCCAGCGCGGCCTCCGGCATGCCGGTCATGCCCACCAGGTCGGCGCCGTCGCGCTGCAAGCGGTCGATTTCGGCGGCAGTCTCAAGTCGCGGCCCCTGCGTGGCGGCATACACCGCGCCGTCTGTGACGTCTTCGCCGATGCGGCGGCAAGCATCGAGCAGCAGCGTGCGCACCGCCGCATCATAGGGTTCCGTGAAATCCACATGGACCACGGGGCCGTCGCCGCCCGACTGGAATGTCATCTCGCGCCCCCAGGTGTAGTCGATGATCTGATGCGGAACCACCAGTACCCCGGGACCGAGATCGCTGCGAATGCCGCCCACCGAGGCCACCGAAATGATCCGCGTCACGCCTGAGGATTCCAGTGCGTGAATGTTGGCGCGGTAATTGACCAGATGCGGCGGAATGGTATGTCCGTAGCCGTGGCGCGCGACGAAAACCACATCCTGAGCGCCTATGCGGCCGAAGCTTAGCGGACCCGAAGGCTCGCCATAAGGCGTACGCACCACTTCACGGTGCGCTACATCCAGGTTTGCCAACTGCGTCAAGCCGCTGCCGCCTATGATACCGAGCATGAAAATCCCCTGACAATTCAATCGGAACCGCAAGCGAGGCGTGATATAATTTCGGGTTCCCCTGCACTGCAACAACGCCAACCGCCCCTATGTCCCGCGCCCTCAGAAACATCGCCATTATCGCCCACGTTGACCACGGCAAGACCACCCTCGTCGACCAGTTGCTCCGCCAGTCCGGCACCTTCGCCGCCCATCAGGCTGTTACCGAGCGGGTGATGGACTCCAACGATCTCGAAAAAGAGCGCGGGATTACCATTCTTTCGAAGAACTGCGCCATCGACTACGAAGGCACACACATCAACATTGTAGACACCCCGGGCCACGCCGACTTCGGCGGTGAGGTGGAACGCGTACTGTCCATGGTGGATGGCGTGCTGCTGCTGGTAGACGCGGTCGAAGGCCCCATGCCGCAAACCCGCTTTGTCACGCGCAAGGCCCTCGCCTTGGGCCTCAAGCCGATCGTTGTGGTCAACAAGATCGACCGCCCAGGCGCCCGGCCCGACTGGGTGATCAGCCATACCTTCGATCTCTTCGACAAACTCGGGGCGACCGAAGAGCAACTCGATTTCCCGGTGGTATTCGCCTCGGCGCTGAACGGCTTCGCCATGCTCGACGCAACCAAGCCCGGTACCGACATGCGCCCGCTCTACGAGGCCATCATCAAACACACGCCACAGCCCGATGTGAACGTCGATCTGCCACTGCAACTGCAGATCTGTTCCATCGACTACAACAGCTATGTCGGCCGCATCGGCATCGGCCGCATCAAGCAGGGACGCATGAAGGCCGGTCAGGAAGTCGCCGTGATGTATGGCGACGAGGCCAAGGGCAAGTCGAAAATCGCCCAGATCATGATGTTCACCGGTCTCGAGCGCGAACAGGCGACCGAGGCCGAAGCCGGCGACATCGTGCTCGTCACCGGCATTGAACAGGTCGGCATCGGCGTCACCATCTGCGACCCGGCAGCTCCTGCCGGCATGCCGCCGCTGGTGGTGGACGAACCGACCCTGACCATGAACTTCCAGGTCAATACCTCGCCGCTGGCCGGCAAGGAAGGGAAATACGTCACCAGCCGGCAGATCCGCGAACGCCTGCAGAAGGAACTTCTGGCCAATGTGGCCTTGCGCGTCGAAGAGACCGAGGATGCCGACGTATTCCTGGTCTCCGGCCGCGGCGAACTGCACCTCACCATCCTGCTCGAAACCATGCGCCGCGAAGGTTACGAACTGGCGGTATCCCGCCCGCGGGTGCTGTTCAAGGAAATCAACGGCGAAAAGTGCGAGCCCTACGAACTGCTCACGGTCGACATCGAAAACGAGCACCAGGGCGGCGTCATGGAAGAACTCGGCCGCCGGCGCGGCGAACTGCTGAACATGGAGTCGGACAGCAAAGGACGGGTCCGGCTTGAGTACCGCATCCCGGCCCGCGGCCTGATCGGCTTTCAAGGCGAATTCCTGACCTCGACACGCGGTACCGGCATGGCCAGCCATATTTTTGATGACTACGGCCCCATGGCCGGCATCATGGCGGAGCGCCGCAACGGTGTGCTGATTTCGCAGGACAACGGCGCCGCCGTCGCCTATGCGCTATGGAAGCTGCAGGATCGCGGTCGCATGTTCGTCAGCCACGGCGACCCGCTCTATGAAGGCATCATCATCGGCATTCACAGCCGCGACAACGACCTGGTGGTGAACCCGATCAAGGGCAAGCAGCTCACCAACGTGCGCTCCTCGGGCACCGACGAAGCCGTGCGCCTGGTGCCGCCGATACTGATGACGCTCGAATCCGCCGTCGAATTCATCGCCGACGACGAACTGGTGGAAATCACGCCCAAGTCGATCCGTCTGCGCAAGCGCTTCCTCACGGAAATCGAACGCAAGCGCGCCAACAAGGCGTCGGCCTA
>SESD01000012.1_pt1 | contig 105469 bp, 95 predicted proteins | sample 3171411 | NCBI WGS metagenome assembly SESD01 (sample SAMN06051880, study PRJNA518727) | freshwater metagenome | biome: subpolar coniferous forest; feature: holomictic lake; material: water; isolation source: holomictic Lake 442, 16.5 m depth | place: Canada: near Kenora, Ontario | collected...
ACTGCTACATATACAAAAAATTCCGAAAAATAGTACACAGGCTTAGCGCCTCAGTCCATAAATATAAATATTTATATTCCTAGCCATAATCCTTGGTTTATGTTACTTGCACGAAACTTACATTGGTTATCGACTCCTTCCGCCCCCCGTGTTCCATTTGAGGATGCCGCATAATGAACGGGCTAAGAAGTACGGAATACAGGGGCAAGGTCAGAATTTGGTAATAGAGAGATACGGCGTGAGGCATTAACTGAAGAACAGCAGCGGGATTATCTTCAAGGCATCATCCAACGCATCACGGTTAAATGGCAACCGGAAACAGCCAGTCACGACGTGAAGGTGGAGTTTAGCTTTGAGGTAGGTGAAGCAGAGAACGCGGTGGGCTGAGGTGTGGTTCGTGGAGGTATTGATTAGGTTCGGGACTGGGCTGGGCTGGGCTGACAGTGAAAATATCAGCCCATATTTCTCAATGAGTTATCCGCCCCCGAACTAAATTTATTCCACCGTAACCGATTTAGCCAAATTTCTCGGCTTATCCACATCGGTCCCCTTTTGCAACGCGACGTAATAGGCCAGTAATTGCAACGGGATCGTGTGCAAAATCGGGCTCAAATAGCCTGCGTGTTCGGGCATTTGCATAATGTGCACGCCGTCTTCTTCACGGATGTGCGTGTCAGCATCGGCAAACACGTACAGCTCGCCGCCGCGGGCCCTGACTTCATGCAGATTGGATTTAAGTTTTTCCAGCAGCACATCGTTAGGCGCGACCGAGATGACCGGCATGTCCTTATCAACCAGCGCCAGCGGGCCGTGCTTGAGTTCACCGGCGGGATAGGCCTCGGCGTGAATATAGGAGATTTCTTTCAGTTTCAACGCACCTTCCAGTGCAATCGGGTAATGCAGCCCACGCCCTAAGAACAAAGCGTGATGCTTATTGGCAAACTGTTCAGCAAGCTTGGCAATTTTAGGTTCCAGATTGAGTACCTTTTGCGTCGCGGCCGGCAGATGGCGCAATGCATGCAAATGTTCCTGCTCAGCCTCCGGCGTCAGGCGATTGCGCTGCTTAGCCAATACCAGCGTCAGCAGGAATAGGGCCACCAGTTGCGTGATAAACGCTTTGGTCGATGCGACACCAATTTCAGGCCCCGCGCGAGTCAAGAAGCGCAGCTTGGCCAATCTAACCAGCGCGCTTTCCGGCACGTTACAAATGGCCAGCGTGTGTAGATGTCCCAGTGCGATCGCGTGATTCAAAGCCGCTTGCGTGTCTGCTGTCTCGCCCGATTGGGAGAGGACCACGACCAGTGTTTTTGGATTAGGGACGCTGGTGCGGTAACGATATTCGCTGGCGATTTCGACGGTACACTGAATACCGGCAATCTCCTCCAGCCAGTAACGCGCGACGAGCCCCGCGTGATAGCTGGTGCCACAGGCGAGAATCAAAATGCTGTCGATTTGGGCAAATGAAGCTGCGGCTTCCGCACCAAAGATGCCAGGCACAATAGACTGGCTGTTGCAGACGGACTCGAGCGTATCCGCGATGGCCTGCGGCTGTTCGTGAATTTCCTTCTGCATGTAGTGGCGATAGTTGCCCAGTGAGACACTTTCGTTGCTGATCTCGCTGATCTGTACAGGACGCTCGGTAAGCGCGCCAGCCGCGTTATATATCCGGTAGCTCAGCCGTTCAATTTCGACGACGTCACCTTCTTCAAGATAAATCACCTTGCTCGTCACCGGCAAGAGTGCTGAGACATCCGATGCGATGAAATTCTCGCCTATGCCTATCCCCATCAGCAGCGGGCTGCCGCGACGGGAGCAGATCAACTGGTCCGGATTATCAGCTGCCACCACGCCGATCGCATAGGCACCCACCAGTTCCGTCAGCGATGCGCGCACAGCTTCCAGCAGCGACAGGCCTGTCACATAGTGACTATGCACCAGATGCGCGATGACTTCTGTATCGGTATCCGAGGTAAATTCGTAACCTGCCGCCGTCAGACGGGTTCTCAGTGATTCGTAATTTTCGATGATACCGTTGTGAACCACGCCGATCAGACTCTTACTGACATGCGGATGCGCGTTACGCTCGCTCGGTACGCCATGCGTGGCCCAACGCGTATGTGCAATACCCAGCGTTCCCGTCGTATTGACACTGCGCTCGGTGAGTTCTGCGACACGACCTGTGCTGCGGACGCGTTCCAGCTCGCCATCCCGGACAACGACTAAGCCTGCGGAGTCGTACCCGCGATATTCAAGCCGTTGCAGTCCTTCGAGCAGGATGGGAACAACATTGCGTTGTGCTACTGCGCCTACGATTCCACACATAAATTTAACCCAGTTGTTAGTTGTTAGTTGTTAGTCGTAAGTTAAAAAGTCAGCAGCTTAGCGCTAGCTACTTACAACTTGCGTCTGTTTTATTTGTTCTTGACCGGACGCGTCCAGCCCGGGATGGTTAATTGTTTGCTGCGCGACAGGGTCAGTTCACCCGCCGGCGTATTTCTCGTGATGGTCGATCCGGCGCCAATCGTAGAGCCTTTTGCGATCGTGACCGGCGCGACTAATTGCGTATCCGAGCCAATGAACACATCGTCTTCGATAATCGTGCGGAATTTATTCGCGCCATCGTAATTACAGGTAATTGTGCCCGCGCCAATGTTTACTCTGCGACCTATGCTGGTGTCGCCGATATAGCTTAAATGATTCGCCTTGCTGCCCTTGTCGATTGCGCTGTTTTTAATCTCGACAAAATTGCCAACGTGAACATCCGCCTCAAGCGTCGAACCTGGGCGAATTCGCGCATAGGGACCGATACGGCAGTCTGCGCCAACCGTGCTTGAATCGATATGACTATAGGGGGCGACCTGTGTGCCGTCAGCGATCGTGGCATTTTTAATGATGCAATAGGCGCCAATGTGGACGTTGCTCCCCAAATTGACGGCACCTTCAAATATGCAGCCGACATCAATTTCGACGTCGCGCCCGCAGACCAGCGAACCACGCACATCAAGTCGAGCAGGGTCAGCCAGCGTAACCCCGAGGGCTAGCAAACGCTGTGCTTCAACCTGCTGCCAGGTACGCTCGAGAACAGCTAACTGCGACTTACTGTTGATGCCCTGAACTTCCCAGTCAAAGCCGGGTTGTGACGTGTGTACGGCAACGCCATCCGCAACGGCCATCCCCACGATATCGGTCAGATAGTATTCGCCCTGCGCATTATTCGTGCGAAGCGCAGCTAACCACCGGCGCAAATCTTGAGTGGGTGCCAGCAAGATGCCGGTATTTACTTCGCAGATCGAAAGCTGATCGTCTGTTGCATCCTTTTGTTCTACGATCGCGGTGACATCCCCCTGTTCGTTGCGAACAATGCGACCGTAACCTGTGGGGTTATCCATATTGACCGTCAACAAGGTCAATCCCGTTCCCGCCTGACGCATTTGATGCAAGGTTGAATGCTGAATTAACGGCACATCGCCATATAGCACCAGCGTTTGGCTATCATCCTGCAACGACGGCATCGCCTGTTGCACGGCGTGCCCTGTCCCCAACTGAGGCTCCTGAATCACGAAGCTTGCCCCCGCATCTTTTAGCGCAGCAGGTACCGCCTCACCGCCATGGCCATACACCACGATAATCTGCTGAGGCTTCAGCGTTTGTGCGCATTCGAGTACGCGACCAACGAGCGATTTACCGGCAAGCGCATGCAACACCTTAGGCTTGTCCGAATACATGCGGGTGCCTTTACCGGCTGCGAGAATGACGACATTGAGTAAATTCATAAGGGAGCCTTGATGGTTTTTCAGATTATACCAAACGGATGTCGTGATTCGAGCATAAGAATTTCGGAAGCCGCAACCAGAATTTTCTTATAAATTGCGGGCATAAAAAAAGCAGCCGAAGCTGCTTTTTCTAATGAGACTTGATGCTAATGTCCGACTTGCTTGCGAATTTGCTGAATCATCCGCAACTGAGCAATCGCTTGCGCCAGTTCAGATTCAGCTTGTGCGTAATCAAGATCCGAAGAGCGATTTCTCATCGATTCTTCAGCCGCCTGCTTCGCTTCCAATGCGCGCGCTTCATCCAGATCTTTGCCACGAATGGCGGTGTCTGAAAGTATGGTCACAACATCAGGTTGAACTTCAAGCATCCCACCGGACACGTAGATCAACTCTTCTTCAGCCTGGTCAGGGCGACGAATTCTTACAGAACCAGGCTTAATACGAGTCAACAGAGGGGTGTGGCGAGGATAAATCCCCAACTCACCCATTTCTCCGGGTACGATGACTATTTCAGCAAGCCCGGAGAAGATCAACTCCTCCGCGCTTACAACGTCGACGTGTACTGTCATTGCCATGGCTGTCACCTATATTTAGAGTGTCTTGGCTTTTTCGACTGCTTCTTCGATGCCGCCAACCATATAGAACGCTTGTTCAGGCAGGTGATCATACTCACCATCAACAATACCCTTGAAGCCCTTGATCGTTTCTTTCAGTGTCACATACTTGCCAGGGCTGCCGGTAAATACTTCGGCAACGTGGAAAGGTTGGGACAAGAAACGCTGGATCTTACGAGCGCGAGCCACAGCCAACTTATCTTCAGGCGCCAATTCATCCATACCCAAAATTGCGATAATGTCGCGCAATTCTTTGTAGCGTTGCAGATTTTGCTGAACACGACGAGCCACTGAATAATGCTCTTCACCCACAACCAATGGATCCAGTTGACGTGAAGAAGAATCCAGCGGATCAACAGCCGGGTAGATACCAAGGGAAGCGATGTCGCGAGACAGAACAACGGTTGAATCCAGATGCAAGAAGGTCGTCGCAGGAGCTGGATCGGTCAAGTCATCCGCTGGAACGTATACGGCTTGAACAGAAGTGATTGAACCCACTTTAGTTGAAGTAATACGTTCTTGCAAACGGCCCATTTCTTCAGCCAGTGTAGGTTGATAACCCACAGCAGAAGGCATACGACCCAACAGCGCTGATACTTCCGTACCGGCCAGTGTGTAGCGATAAATATTGTCAACGAAGAACAGAATGTCGCGGCCTTCATCACGGAACTTTTCAGCCATAGTCAAACCAGTCAGCGCTACGCGCAGACGGTTGCCAGGTGGTTCGTTCATCTGACCAAACACCATGGATACTTTGTCCAGAACGTTTGAATCTTTCATTTCGTGGTAGAAATCGTTACCTTCACGAGTACGCTCACCCACACCTGCAAACACTGACAAACCGCTATGCTGCTTAGCGATGTTGTTGATCAGTTCCATCATGTTTACGGTCTTACCAACACCCGCACCACCGAACAGACCAACCTTACCACCCTTAGCAAACGGGCAAACCAGATCGATAACCTTGATACCGGTTTCCAGCAGATCAATTGAAGGTGACAATTCGTCGAATTTCGGTGCTTTAGCATGAATAGGACGACGTTCTTCGCATGCAATAGGACCCGCGTCATCGATAGGACGACCCAGTACATCCATGATACGACCCAATGTGCCTGAGCCAACGGGCACGGAAATCGGCGCGTTGGTGTTAACAACAGGCATACCGCGCTGCAAACCATCAGACGAGCCCATAGCGATCGTACGAACGACGCCATCACCCAATTGTTGCTGAACTTCGAAAGTCAAACCGGCTTCTACGATAGAACCTGCAGCTGCTTGCAGCGTCAGCGCATCGTAAACTTTAGGCATTTGGTCGCGCGGAAATTCAATATCAACCACCGCACCAATACACTGAACAATCTTACCTTGAGTCATTTGGATTTCCCCATCTAAATTAATTTTGGTGTTATCGCTGTATAAAACTACAGTCCTACAATTAGCCTACTGCCGCCGCTCCGCTGCAAATCTCGGAAATCTCACGGGTAATTGCAGCCTGACGTGCCTTGTTGTAGACCAGTTTAAGGTCAGCGATGACGCTTTTAGCATTGTCAGATGCGGATTTCATTGCAACCATACGCGAACTCTGTTCAGAAGCCATGTTTTCCACGACGCCCTGATAAACCAGAGATTCGACGTAGCGCAACAACAACTCGTCGATTACGACTTTCGCGTCAGGTTCGTAAATATAATCCCAACTGCCTTGCGGTGCGCCCAACTGTTCGCCACTCAACGGCAACAACTGCTCGACGCAAGGTTCTTGCTTCATGGTATTGACGAAATGGTTGTAGCAAATGTGAATCGCATCGATCTCACCTGCAACATAGGCATCCAGCATCACTTTGACTGCACCGATCAGACTAGCCAGATGCGGTGCATCGCCCAAACCGATCAAGTTAGACTTGATTTCAGCGCCCATGCGATTCATGAAGCCCAGACCCTTATTGCCGATGGCGCAAACTGCAATTTTCTTGCCTTCTGAGTCCCAGGTCTTCATTTGACCGACCACGAGACGCAGCAAATTGCTGTTCAAACCGCCGCACAATCCCTTGTCCGAGGTAATCAGAATCACGCCAACCTTTTTGATGCTTTCACGTTTTACCAGGAAGGCATGCTTGTATTCAGGATTGGCGCGGGACAAGTGAGCCGCCACTGCGCGGATCTTTTCTGCATAAGGACGAGCAGCGCGCATGCGCTCCTGTGCCTTGCGCATCTTGGCAGCGGCAACCATTTCCATGGCGCGTGTAATCTTTCGTGTATTTTCTACACTCTTGATTTTCGTGCGGATTTCTTTACTGCCAGCCATTTCTCACTCCACCTTGTAACCTGCCTGCCGGCAACTGATTACAGTTGCAGGAGGGCACGGCTAGTTGTTTTATCAGTAAACTGCAGTTGCTTTGAATTCCTCAATCGCAGCAGCCAACAGCTTTTCATTGTCCGCACTCAGGTCTTTTTTGGATTCAATCGTATCCATCAATTCCTTGTTTTTGGACTTCAGATAAGCATGTACAGCTGATTCGAATGCGAGCGCTTTAGGCACAGCAACGTCATCAAAGTATCCCTTGTTCACACAGAACAAAGTAACCGACATTTCAGCAACCGACAGCGGGCAGTATTGCAACTGCTTCATCAGTTCAGTTACCAGCTTACCGCGTTCGAGTTGCTTGCGTGTCGCTTCATCCAGATCAGAGGCGAATTGCGCAAAAGCAGCCAATTCACGGTACTGAGCCAGTGCCAGACGCACACCGCCACCCAGCTTCTTGATGACTTTGGTTTGAGCTGCACCACCGACGCGAGACACCGAGATACCGGCGTTAATCGCAGGACGGATACCAGCGTTGAACAAGTCTGTTTCCAGGAAGATCTGACCGTCGGTAATCGAAATTACGTTGGTTGGAACGAAAGCTGATACGTCACCCGCCTGAGTTTCAATGATAGGCAATGCGGTCAATGAACCTGTTTTACCGGTCACTGCACCCTTGGTGAACTTTTCAACGTATTCAACGTTGACACGCGCTGCGCGTTCCAGCAAACGGGAATGCAGGTAGAAAACGTCGCCAGGGTAAGCTTCGCGACCTGGTGGACGGCGCAGCAACAGCGAGATTTGACGGTATGCCCAAGCTTGCTTGGTCAAGTCATCGTAAACGATCAGTGCATCTTCACCGCGATCGCGGAAGTATTCGCCCATGGTACAACCGGCGTACGGTGCCAGGAACTGCATCGCAGCAGAATCAGACGCTGTCGCTGCAACCACAATCGTGTAACCCAGCGCGCCATGCTCTTCGAGCTTGCGAACCACGTTCACAACGGTCGATGCTTTTTGACCGATCGCAACGTAGATACAGGTAATGCCCTGACCCTTTTGGTTGATGATCGCATCAATCGCTACCGCAGTCTTACCGGTTTGACGATCGCCGATGATCAATTCGCGTTGTCCGCGACCGACTGGCACCATCGCATCGATAGACTTCAAACCGGTTTGTACTGGCTGATCAACAGATTGACGTTCGATAACGCCAGGCGCTACCTTTTCAATCTTGTCGGTCATCTTTGCGTTGATAGGACCCTTGCCGTCGATAGGTTGACCGAGCGCGTTAACAACGCGACCGCACAACTCAGGACCAACCGGGACTTCAAGAATACGTCCGGTGCACTTAACAGTGTCGCCTTCGGTGATGTGTTCGTATTCGCCGAGAATAACAGCACCGACGGAATCACGCTCCAGGTTCAGCGCGAGGCCGAAAGTATTGCCCGGGAACTCCAACATTTCGCCTTGCATAACATCAGACAAACCGTATACGCGAACGATACCGTCAGTCACACTGACAACCGTACCTTCGGTGCGAGCCTGAGTCAGCGCTTCGAAATTTTCAATGCGGCTGCGAATCAAATTACTTATTTCAGAAGGGTCAAGCTTCATCTGGATTTCCTTATCTTGATAAATCTATTATCAGGCCAGGGCGGTTGCCATTTCGACCAGCCGTGTGCGCACAGAACCATCTATGACGCTGTCGCCGGTACGAATTACCACACCACCTAGCAAATCTTTATTGATACTACAGACCAACTTTATGTCACGTCCGAGGCGCTTCTTCATCGAGGCGCTGATCGTGTCCTGTTGCTTAGCCGTCAAGTCAAATGCCGATTCCACAACAACGTGAGCCGTCTTTTCTGCCTCTGCACGCAGCGCTTCAAAAATTTCCGAAATTTCCGGCAATTCACGCACACGGCGCTTTTCGACCAGAATACGAATAAAGTTGATTTGCTGCGGCTTCGCTTTATCACCCAGCAAAGCGAGTACTAAACTCTCGACTTTTGCTTTGGCGACTCTTGGACTGGCGATGACGGCTTGCACATCCGGATGGCTGATAGATCCCGCCAAAGACGAAATTACATCGGACCATCCCTTTAAATCCGACAGGCTCTGCGCGACATCAAAGGCGGCTTGAGCGTAGGGTCGTGCTGTTGTTATGGCTTCAGACATGATGATTACATTTCCGCAACAAGTTTATCGAGCAAATCGTTGTGAGCCTTAGAATCAACTTCACGACCCAGAATCTTAGCGGCTCCCGCAAGGGCAATCGTTGATACCTGTGAACGCAATTGTTCTTTAGCACGAAACGCTTCTTGTTCGATTTCAGCCGTAGCACCAGCGATGATGCGATCAGCTTCAACTTTAGCCTGAAGCTTTGCAGCTTCAATGATTTCAGTCGCACGCTTATCTCCGCTTGCGAGGATGTCAGCCGCTTTTTCTTTAGCTTCACGCAACAACTCAGCAGAACGCTTAGCAGCCAGATCAAGATCATGCTTCCCACGCTCTGCAGCAGCCAGACCGTCAGCTATCGTTTTTTGCCGGCTTTCAATCGCCGACATCAATGGCGGCCAGATGAACTTGGCTGTAAACCATATCAGAATGGCAAACGTCAAAGCCTGCGCAATCAGTGTAAAAGTAATATCCATTTCAGCTCCTAACAATGGCCTGAACAGCGCAGGCCAGGCCCAAACTAGTGAATGACGCTTAACAGTGGGTTAGCAAATGCGAACATCATTGCCAGACCAACACCGATAATGAAAGATGCGTCGATCAGACCGAGCAACAGGAATACCTTACCTTGCAAAACTGGAATCATTTCTGGTTGACGAGCTGCACCATCCAGGAAACTGCTACACATAATACCAATACCGATACAAGCACCCAATGCGCCCAAACCGATGATCAGACCGATACCAACGCCTGTGTATGCTTGAATCAGTGCCAAAAATTGCATGTTGTCCATAGTGTTTCCTTTCGATTTACTAAGTTATAAAAATACTACTTACTACTACTTTTGCGACTACTAGTGACTCTCATGTGCCATTGCAAGATACACAACAGTCAGCATCATGAAAATAAAGGCTTGCAATACAACGATCAAGATATGGAACACCGCCCATCCTGCACCCAACAGCGCGCCGAATATCGTGCCCACCAAACCCGTGGCAGCCCACATTCCCAACAACAGGAAGATGATTTCGCCGGCGTACATGTTACCGAACAGTCGCAGTGCATGCGAGAGTGGCTTGGAGACATATTCAATCAGGTTAAACAGGAAGTTTGCAGGCCAGATCAGCGGGTTAGAACCGAAAGGTGAGCAGAACAATTCATGTATCCAACCACCCAGCCCCTTAACCTTGATGCTGAAGAAAATCATCAGGAACCAAACTGACAGCGCGAGTGCGAAGGTCGTGTTGATGTCTGAAGTTGGAACCGCGCGCCAGTGTTCCTGGCCAAATACGTGCTCGTAGATCCATGCCATCACGTCGATAGGCAAGAAGTCCATCGCGTTCATCATTAACACCCAAACGAATACCGTCAACGCCAGTGGCGCGATGAATTTATTGCGGTCGCCGTGGAAGATGCCTTTTACTTGATCGTCGATAAATTCGACCAGTAATTCAATCGCCGCTTGACGCTTGTTCGGTACGCCCGCGGTTACGCCGCGAACGACCCAGTACAAAAAGCCAAAGGTCAGCAGGCCCAGCAAACCGGATACGATCAGCGTATCCATGTGCAATGACCAGAATCCGCCTGCGCCTATCGGCTGGGAATTGAAGGTTAAGTGGTGAGTGATGTAGCTAGATGGTGTTAGCGCGTGTTCGGTTGACATTCATCGATCCAGTTATTTTTTATTATTCCCTACGGCTCCCAGTCCTGCACCAGACACCAGTACAGAGGCTGCCAGCCCACCTATTAGAGCCAATGGTACCAGCCCGTTATAAAGCTTGAAAATCACCAGCAACAGCACGGAGATCACCATTATTTTGGTAGCCTCAGCTTTGAGCAATGCGACTAAGACACCGCCAGCCGATTGATCGACTTTTCTTCGCGTCATCAAAACACCAGCGTAACCGCCTGCCAGTGCCGCAGCGCCCCCCAAAAATGAAGAAATGGCCGCATTAACACTGCTAATCAGCAGATAGACGACGCAAAAGCTAAGCGTTACGATTATTTGCCAGCGAGCTGCCTTTTTGAAGGCTAGATTTATTGTTGTTTTTGTTTCATCCATACCGGAGATTTTAGCTACCTTTTCAATCTCTAGTTTTTCTGAATAGGCTGCATTGTCATTGATTCTCTCAGTCAAAGTCAAGCCCCTTTATTACAATTTTGCAAATAAGTAATCAGACTTTCCAGTTGCTCGTGATTGACGTAGTCAATTACCAATTGTCCGGTCCCTTTGCTTTTTTCCCTGATTGTCACGTTTGTACCGATGCGCTCTGACAAGGACTCCTGCAAACTCAGTACATCTCGACTAATTACACGAGCCGGTTTAGGCGCTACCGGATGCTGCCAGGCATTAATCAGCTTTTCTGTTTCGCGAACAGATAGATTATCCTGGCAAATTTTATTAGCCGCTGCGATTTGCTGCGCCCCGTCTAAAGCAAGGAGCGCCCGCGCATGCCCCATGTCCAGACGGTTGTCCATTAGCATCGCTTGTACCGGCGCAGCCAACTTTAACAACCTTAGCAAATTGCTCGCAGCACTACGCGAACGCCCGACAGCATCGGCTGCCGCCTGATGGGTCATGTCGAATTCATCAATCAGCCGCTGAATTCCAACCGCTTCTTCGAGCGGATTTAAATTTTCGCGCTGAATATTTTCAATCAGCGCCATCGCAAGTGCCGCTTTGTCCGGCACACTGCGCACCAGTACCGGCACGTGGCTCAATCCTGCAATTTGTGCGGCACGCCAGCGGCGCTCCCCTGCAATGATTTCATAACTCTCATCCGGCAATTGGCGCGCTAAGATGGGCTGTATGATGCCCTGCGCCTTGATCGAGGCCGCCAACTCCTGCAACGACACCTCGCCCATATTGCTGCGCGGCTGATATTTTCCTGGTTTGAGCAGCGTCACACTCAAGTCACGCAGCACATCATCTTTTTCGCTCTTACTACCTGACAGCAGCGCGTCTAGTCCGCGCCCCAAGCCTTTTTGTGTTTTTGTCATCATGGTTGTTCTATGCCGCCTTTGCTGAATTTGCTGCGATACTCAATAATTCACTGGCTAGTGCTAAATACGCCTGCGTTCCCTTGGATGCCTTGTCGTGATACAGCACCGGCACACCGTAACTCGGGGCTTCCGCCAGCCGGACATTGCGCGGAATGACCGTGCTGTAGACTTTTTTTCCGAAGTGCTCCAGCAACTGATCAGAGACCTGTTGCGCGAGCGTGTTGCGCGGATCAAACATCGTGCGCAGCAGCCCTTCAATTTCCAAAACCGGATTCAAACTCGCGCGCACACGGCGGATGGTGTTGACCAGATCGCTCAAGCCTTCCAGCGCATAGTATTCGCACTGCATCGGGATCATTACCGACCTAGCCGCACATAAACCGTTTAAAGTCAAAAGGTTAAGCGCAGGAGGACAGTCTATCAGCACATAATCATAATCATGTTCAACCGTTGAAATCGCATCGCGCAAGCGCGTTTCACGATTCAAAAAATCGATCAGTTCAATTTCGGCACCCGCTAAATCGCGGTTAGCGGGTAACACATCGTATTTCCCCGCGACGGAAGTTTTCCTCGACTCGGCAATGCTTTTTTTGCCCAGTAGCACGTGGTACACAGTCATTTCAAGATCGCGCTTTTCGATGCCGCTCCCCATGGTGGCATTGCCCTGCGGATCCAGATCAATCAGCAACACACGCTGACCGATAGCGGCAAGACTGGCAGCCAGATTCACGGTCGTGGTGGTTTTCCCCACGCCGCCCTTTTGATTTGCAATCGCCATAATTTTAGTCATGCCGCTCTCCCTGTTTTGCAATGACCAAACAACGTGCGGCATCGAGCCCCGGCACTTTCAATGGGATAATCGTAAGTACAGTACAGTCTTGCGGCACCCCCGGCAACTCCTTATCTGGCAAGCCTTTCATGGCCACCCAGCGCCCGTCATCCGCCATTAAATGGCGGGTCACACGCAAAAAATCGCCCAGTTCTGTGAAGGCACGGGAAATAATGCCGTTGTATTTCCGGCTGGCATCGACGTCCTCCACTCTGGCGCAAAGCACCTGCGCGTTGTGCAGCCCCAGTTCTATGATGGCTTGCTGTACAAATCCCGTTTTCTTGCTGTTACTGTCGAGCAGGGTAACAGACCAGTCCGGCTGGCAGATCGCCAGCACCAACCCGGGCAGTCCGGCACCGCATCCTACATCCAGCCAGCGGCCCGCGTGCAAATGGGGCAATACAGCGAGACTATCGAGCAGGTGATGGCTGACCATCTGTTGCGGGTCGCGGATTGCCGTCAGGTTATAGACCTTGTTCCACTTCACCAGCAACAACAGATAATTGATCAATTTCTGCTCTGTGTCGCCGTCCACACAAAGGCCCAGCTCTTCGATGCCGCGATGTAATGCCACGTGCAAAGCCGTTTGATTATTATTTGGCATCTTTGAATCCGCGCTTTAAATGCACCAGCAACAAAGAGATGGCCGCCGGCGTAATGCCGGAGATACGTGCCGCCTGCCCGACCGTCTCAGGTTTGTGCGTATTAAGCTTTTGCTGCACCTCGATCGATAAACCGCGCACTTCCCGGTAATCCAGATCGGAGGGCAGTCGCTGCACCTCGTTGCGCTCGGAGCTCTTAATCTCGGCATGCTGCCGGTCTATATAGCCCTGATATTTAGCCTGTATCTCCACCTGTTCAGACACCGAGGGATCAAGGGTCGCATCCCCCGCACCGGGCAGCGTCATCAAACTGGCGTAATTCACATCGGGTCGCAACAGCAGCTCATGCAGCGAATACTCGTGGTCGATATTTTTTCCCAGCACCCGCAGCGCATCATCGACAGGCAAATTACGCGGACTCATCCAGGTGCCGCGCAAGCGCTGCTGCTCAAGCGCGATAGCCTCGCGTTTAATTTCAAATGCCTGCCAGCGCGCATCATCGACGATGCCAAACTTCCGGCCAATCTCTGTCAGTCGCAAGTCCGCATTGTCCTCACGCAGTTGCAAGCGATATTCGGCACGGCTGGTAAACATACGGTACGGTTCAGTCACCCCCTGCGTGATCAAATCGTCGACCATCACGCCCAGATAGGCTTCATCGCGACGCGGACACCAGGCATCCATTTCACGCACCTGTAAAGACGCATTCAAGCCCGCAAGCAACCCTTGGGCTGCGGCTTCTTCATAGCCTGTCGTGCCGTTAATTTGTCCGGCGAAGAACAATCCCTTAATCGCCTTGGTTTCCAGCGAGCTTTTCAGACCGCAAGGATTAAAGTAATCATATTCAATCGCATAGCCGGGACGCAAAATGTGCGCGTTTTCCATGCCCTTAATTGAGCGTACCAGTGCCAGCTGCACATCGAAGGGCAAGCTGGTCGAAATCCCGTTCGGATAGATTTCGTGCGTCGTCAGGCCTTCGGGCTCTAGAAAAATCTGATGCGAGGTTTTGCCGGAGAATCGGGTAATTTTATCCTCGATGGACGGGCAATAGCGCGGCCCTACGCCTTCGATCGCGCCGGTAAACAGGGGCGAGCGGTCCAGTCCACCCCGTATGATGTCATGGGTCCGCTCAGATGTTTCAGTAATCCAGCATGGCATCTGACGCGGATGCATCGCCTTGTTTCCCATGAAGGAAAACACCGGCACCGGATCGTCTCCGGGCTGCTCCTGTAATACGGAATAATCGATGCTACGGCCGTCGATACGCGGCGGTGTGCCGGTTTTTAAGCGCCCCACCGGCAAGCTCAATTCACGCAATCGATGCGACAAACTCAAGGATGGCGGATCGCCCGCACGGCCCGCCTGATAGTTGGCCTGCCCCACGTGGATCAGTCCGCCCAGAAAGGTACCCGCCGTGAGTACCACGGTTTTCGCGCTAAAACGCAGCCCCAGTTGAGTGACGACACCGGTGACTTTATCCTGCTCCACCAGCAAATCGTCAACCGCCTGCTGAAACAGCCACAGATTCGGCTGATTTTCCAGCAGGGTACGGATGGCCTGCTTGTACAGCATGCGATCGGCCTGTGCGCGGGTTGCGCGCACCGCGTACCCTTTGCTCGAATTTAAGATGCGAAACTGGATGCCGCCGATATCCGTCGCCAGCGCCATCGCGCCGCCCAGCGCATCTACCTCTTTCACGAGATGACCTTTGCCTATTCCGCCAATAGAGGGGTTGCACGACATTTGTCCCAGCGTCTCGATATTGTGACTCAGCAGCAACGTTTTACAGCCCGAGCGCGCGCTGACGAGCGCAGCCTCAGTTCCGGCATGTCCGCCACCCACCACAATCACATCGAATACATCAGGAAATTTCATGTCGCTACAGATTTTAAAAAGTGCCGCATCATACACTGGCCTTAATATGAAATGAACTGTTCCACGTGGAACCGTTATTTACCGATACAGAAGCGGCTGAAAATTTCGCCCAGCAAGTCATCCGCAGAAAATTTACCGGTAATGCTGCTCAGCGCCTGTTGCGTCAGGCGTAATTCTTCGGCGAACAGTTCGGGATGATCTAACAGTCCATCAGCCTGTTCAAGATGGCTGTGTGCCAGATTCAATGCGATCAGATGGCGTTCACGCGCGATAAATGTGCCGCCTTCCTGATTGTGCCAGCCGATCAGTTTGAGTATCTGCTCGCGCAACGTGTCTATCCCCAGTCCTGACTTGGCTGAGATGTAAATCCCCGCGTCACTTGAGATAGCGCCCTGCAGCAGGTCGGCCTTGTTATAAACTAGCAGCCGAGGGATTTCAGCGGGAAAACCGGCGATGATGGCCGAATCTTCCTCACTACAGCCCTGCGCCGCATCGAGCAGCATCAAAATCAGATCCGCACGACCGACCGTCTGGTGTGTGCGCGCCATCCCCATATTTTCAACTTCGTCTCCCGATTCACGCAGTCCTGCCGTATCCATGATGTGCAGAGGAACGCCGCGGATCTGAATCGCCTGACGGATGACATCGCGGGTCGTTCCCGGTACATCGCTGACCAGCGCCACCTCTTCTCCAGCGAGCCGGTTGAGCAGACTAGACTTTCCTACATTGGGGCGACCGACGAGAGCGACATGCGCGCCTTCGCGCAGCAAACTCCCTTGCTTGGCCGTCGCCAGAGTCTGCGCTAATTTGGTTTTAATTGCTTCCAGCAGGCGATCGCGGTGACTGGTATCAACGACCTCGAGATCTTCTTCAGGAAAATCCAGCATCGCTTCGACCAGCATACGCAGCAGCGTCAGCTGTTCTACCAGTCCGTTGATTGCCGCAGAAAAATCCCCATGCAAGGAGCGCATGGCACTGCGCGCCGCCTCTGTAGTGGTCGCTTCGATGAGATCGGCCACACTCTCGGCCTGCGCCAGATCGATCTTGTCATTCAGAAAAGCACGACGGGTAAATTCACCGGCTTCAGCCAGACGAACCCCCAGCCCCAGACAGCGTTGCAGCAACAGGTGCAGGACGGCAGAACCGCCGTGTCCTTGCAATTCGAGGACGTCTTCACCGGTGTAGGAATGCGGAGCAGGGAAATACAGGGCAATCCCCTGATCAATGACTTCTCCTGCTTCATCCCTGAAGTCGGTGTAAGTGGCGTGGCGCGCGACAGGCAATCTGCCCAGTATCGCCTCGGCAATAGAGCCGAGTCCGCTGCCTGAAATACGTACCACCCCCACCCCACCGCGACCCTGCGCAGTGGCAATCGCGGCGATCGTATCAGTGCTTGGCAGCACCCGCTACCTCAATGCCGCGAGTGATATACCATTGCTGGGCGATGGACAAGGCGTTGTTGACGATCGAATACAACACCAATCCTGCCGGAAACCAGAAGAACACCACGCTGAACGCAATCGGCATAATCTTCATGATTTGAGCCTGCATCGGATCCGGCGGAACCGGATTCAATTTGGACTGCAGGAACATGCTGGCGCCCATCAGTACGGGCAGCACGAAAAATGGATCGGCTGCTGACAGATCGGTAATCCAGCCGAAGAACGGTGCATTACGCATCTCAACGCTGGCCAGAATCGACCAATACAGCGCGATAAAGACCGGAATCTGAATGATGACAGGCAGACATCCGCCCAACGGGTTAATTTTTTCTGTCTTATACAGATCCATCATCGCGCGATTGAGTTTTTCACGGTCATCAGCATGCTGCAATTTGATTTTTTCCAGCTTAGGCGCAACCAGACGCATTTTTGCCATTGAACGGTAACTTGCTGCAGACAAAGGGAAAAACAACAGCTTTATCAACACGGTGAGCAGGATGATTGCCACGCCCCAATTTTGCACGATGCCCTGAATAAAAGTCAGCGTCCAGAAAATTGGCGTTGCAACGATGGTCAACCAGCCGTAATCCACCGTCAATCCTAAGCCCGGTGCAATGCTGTCGAGTGTCGATTGTGCAGGCCCTGCATAGAGCGGCACCGATACGACTGACTTTTGTCCCGGCGCGATTGCAGCGACCGGCACGATTACCCCTGCGGAATACGCATCACCTTCCAGTTTACGGGTAAAAAATTCGCGATTGGTCTTATCTTGAGGCAACCAGGCTGCAACGAAATAGTGCTGTAACATGCCTATCCAGCCGTTATCGCCTTCTTTGGGATAATTGATTTTTCCCTTTTCAACATCTGAAAAAGCCACTTTCTGGAATTTTTCTTTGTCCGTGTACACAGCCATACCGGTAAAAGTCGGCACCATCTTGGAGCCGCCCGCCGGGTCAATGCTGTCACGGATAAACTGGAAGTAGGCCGAAGGCGTTATCGGTGCAGCGGTGGTATTTTCAATTTCATACGCCACATCAACCACATAGCTGCTCTTATGAAAGGTCAGCAATTTAACAACTTTAATACCGTTTTCAGCGACGGCTGATAACTTCACTTCCAGCTTATCACCCGTCAGTTCGTAGTTATCCTGTTCGGTGCTAAATACCGTCGTGTGATTGGGCATACCTGCACCCAACAGACCCGACTGCGCGACGTAATTGTGTGTGCCAGCACCCTTTTCAAACAAAACGAATTGCTTGGTTTTGTCCTGACCGTCCAGATGTTTGATGAAATCCAGACGCTGAATATCGCCACCGACACTGCTGATATCCGCTTCCAGAAAGTCCGTTTTGACCTTAATAATTTTTCCGGCATCAATTTTTGTCGCCTGCTGAATGCTCGCTGCTTGTGCTGCCAGATCAGCTGGTTTTGTCGTGGCTGCAGGTAAATCAGACTTAGTCGTTGCGGCTTGCTGTACGACGGGTGGATTCTGATAGCGCTGCCAGCCATCCCAGACCATCATCAGCGAGAAGGAGAAAATTAAAAACAGGAAAAGTCTCTGAAAGTCCATGATGGTATTTTTAAATTAATTTAGGGTGCTGGGTCGTAACCACCTGGATTCCAGGGATTACAGCGTGCGATACGCTTGATGCTCAACCAGGAGCCTGCAATCAGGCCATGTCGTGCCAAAGCATCACAGGCGTAATGAGAGCAGCTTGGGATAAAACGGCAAGTAGGCGGACGCATCGGACTGATCAGATACTGGTAGCCATGAATAACTTTAATCAGGATTCTGCGCATCTTATTGCCACCCGATTGAAAAGTTGATTCAAACCATCGCTGCCTGTCAGCCTGTCCGGGCGTTCACCATTCCGGGCCATCACAACCAGATCAATGCCGCATCTCTTGATTTGATGAACTCTGAATAATTCCCGAATTTCACGCTTCACCTTGTTTCGATTGACCGAATTCGGAATATACCTTTTCGCGACAACGATACCCAGGCGCGCTTTTTTTGAGTTATTAGGCAGAAAAAAAAGCTTGTAATACTTGTCTGAAAGCACATGTGATTTCAGACATTGTCCATAGCCTTCACTGCGCGGAATCCGTTGCGCAGCTGCAAAGCTATTGGGATGCTTACACAGCGAGTCTTGCACGGCCCTTAGCGCGACGAGCACGGATAACTGCGCGACCACCACGTGTTTTCATGCGAACTAAAAAGCCGTGAGTGCGTTTTCTTTTGGTAACTGATGGTTGGTATGTGCGTTTCATTCTGAATTATCCTTGGGAAGTCATAAAACGCAATATTACAATGTGTTAAGCGCTTCATGTCAAGACAAATTTACTTTTCCGCCTGTGAATTAACTGTTGATTGCCTGTGGATAAGTTTTGTCCGTATCTGTAGAATAGCGCTCTCCTGTTGCTAATTTACACGTCCATTTAAGTATCTATGCAAGAAAAAGCCTTTTGGGATGCTTGTCTCACCTCTTTTGAAAAGAGCCTGCCGCCCCAGCAATTCAATTCGTGGATTAAGCCGCTTAAGCTGACCTGCGAGCGCGACTGTCTGATTTTGACAGCGCCCAGCACGTTTGCCCTTAAAATTTTGCAGGATCGGTTTTTCCTCGATATCACGCGCCAGGCGAAGTTAACCTATCCCGTTGTTCCGCAATTTGAATTTCGCGTCGTCGAATCGACCTCAACAAATTCAGCGCCGGTCGCGCCGCCGCCTGAAAGAAAAATACCAGCGGTTGAACTCAAGCCAAAAATTGAAACCTCGTTTCGGGGCTATGGCAAACTCAATCAAAGTCTCACTTTTGATAATTTTGTTATCGGTAAAGCCAACCAGTTGGCCTTCGCTGCTGCGACGCAAGTGGCTGAATTACCCGGTGTTTCCTATAATCCGCTGTTTATCTATGGCGGTGTGGGTCTGGGTAAAACCCATTTGACTCAAGCCATCGGCAATCAAATTCTCCTCAATCGCCCTCAGGCCAAGGTGTGCTACATGCATGCCGAGCGCTACGTCGCCGACGTGGTTCGCGCCTATCAAGCGAATAAGTTTGAAGAATTCAAACAGTATTACCATTCACTTGATGTGCTGCTCATTGATGACATTCAATTTTTCGCAGGTAAAAACAAGACTCAGGAGGAGTTTTTTTATGCCTTCAACGCACTGGTTGACTCGCACAAGCAGGTTATCTTAACCAGCGATACCTTCCCCAAAGAGCTCACGGGTCTTGAGAGCCGTCTTGTATCCCGCTTCGGTTGGGGTTTAACGATTGCGATCGAACCGCCTGAACTGGAAATGCGGGTTGCCATTTTGCTTAAAAAAGCAGCGATTAGCGGTTACACCCTGGATGACGCGGTTGCTTTTTTTATTGCCAAGCACGTCAATTCCAACGTGCGTGAACTCGAAGGCGCACTTAAGCGTGTTGAGGCTTATACCAAATTTCACAAGCGTATTATTTCTGTCGAGACCGCAAAAGAAGCACTCAAGGATATTCTGGTCGCACAAAGCCGTCAGATATCGATCGATAACATCCAAAAGACCGTTGCAGATTATTTCCGCATCAAGATTATCGATATGTTATCTAAAAAACGTACCCGTAACTTAACACGCCCCAGACAGATCGCCATGAGTCTTGCGCGTGAGCTGACAACCATGAGTCTGCCGGAAATTGGCAATGCTTTCGGTGGAAAAGACCATTCGACCGTGATTCACGCCTGCCAGACCATTGCATCGCTGAGAGCCGGCGACACGACGATCGATGCGGATTATAAAATTTTGCTCCAGACACTCACAGGATAATAAAGCTGTGCCTTTGCTGTGGATAACATGTGGATTTTTTGCTTGCCACAAGACAATGCTAAACTTATCCACATTGAACCGTGGTTGAATACACAATTAGGCGACATCCTTTATGTGAGCGTAATATGTTGTTTTTAAATATTGATTTAGTCTTATACACAGAAGTTTTCGTCTTTATTATGATTATTATGTTTATATATTACATTCTTAACATAAACAACTAATGCCATGAGTAGCAATTTTGCGAGTTTCAGTGTGAAATATCCAAGTTGAATAATTTTTGGCCCACAGGTAGTTTTTTTAACCGTTACAAAATTTTGTTGTTAAATTTTTGTGTTTTAACAACTCTGTGGCTTTGGTGTAGATAAAATGTGTATATCTCTGAGTTAACTTATTTCTCCAAAGTTATCCACAAATTTTACACATCGCATAAACAGTTATATAACAGCTATTTATTGAATATAAGTCATTGTATATTTGAATATATTTGACTTATCCACTAGAATTGAAGCGCTTTATTATTCTTATTAGGTATATATATTATGTTTATTGAAAAGATAGAAAAGGAAACCCTACTCAAACCTTTACAGGTTGTAATCGGCATCGTTGAACGTAAGCAGACGATGCCTATATTATCTAACGTACTGATTGAAAAAGAATTAGGTAAGATTCGTTTCACAGCAACTGATTTGGAAATCCAAATTACCACGACGATTGATACGGATTCTGACGATCAATCCGATGCGGCAATCACCGTGGGCGGTAAAAAGTTGCAGGAAATTTTGCGTATCCTTCCTGATCAAAGCAAAGTTTCAATTGAAGTAAAAGAAAACAAAGCGCAGATCAAATCCAATAAAAGTAAATTTAACCTGCAGTCTTTACCTGCGCAGGATTTTCCTACTTTGAGCAATCAACTGGCTGATTCTATTAGAATTAACTTAACACAAAGCGCATTGAAATCCTTGTTCAGTTCTGTTCAATTCGCAATGGCTCAGCAGGATGTGCGTTATTATTTGAATGGTGTGTTGTTCGTCATTCAAGACAATATATTCCGGGCAGTGGCAACCGATGGTCATCGACTGGCTTATAACGCCATGCCCATTGATTGCAATGCAGATAAGATGGAAATCATCATTCCCCGCAAAGCCATTGTTGAGCTTGCCAAATTATTGAGTGATGATGACCAGTTGATTGAGCTTGAATTTTCAACTCAGCAATTGAAGGCGACGTTTTCAGGTATCGAACTCACCACGAAGCTGATTGAAGGTAAATTTCCTGATTATCAAAGAGTTATACCAAATTACACCAATCACCTGAGCATCAACAGGACGCTGGTACAACAGGCTCTACAAAGGGCTGCCATTCTTTCTAACGAAAAATTTCGCGGTGTGCGATTTGTTCTGACAGAGAAAAATCTTTGCATCATCAGCAGCAATAGTGAGCAGGAAGAAGCTCAAGTTGAAATCGAAACTGATTATCATGGTGAGGCGATCGATATTGGTTTCAATGTCAATTATCTGATGGATGGCTTGAGCAGCATACACAGCGAAATGGCTATTTTTTCTTTCGGAAATCCGAACAGCAGTATTTTGATTACATCGCCTGATAATTTAGAGTTCAGATACGTTGTGATGCCGATGCGAATTTAGTTGTAAAATGAACAGCATCTGAAGATTTTGTAATGTTTCACGTGAAACAACCTAACAGCAGGAAAGAAACCCATGAGTGAATACGATTCAACCAGTATCAAGGTGCTTAAAGGCCTGGAGGCCGTCCGTAAACGTCCCGGTATGTATATCGGCGATACGAATGATGGTACTGGTTTACACCATATGGTTTTTGAAGCGGTCGATAATGCGGTTGACGAAGCGCTGGCTGGGCATTGCAACGAGATCAATGTGATTATTCACGCTGATAATTCAATCAGCGTCAGCGACAATGGTCGTGGAATTCCCACTGATATACACAAGGAAGAAGGTCGTTCCGCTGCGGAAGTCATCATGACCATCCTGCATGCAGGTGGTAAATTCGACAGTAACTCCTACAAGGTTTCCGGCGGTTTGCACGGCGTGGGTGTCTCTGTGGTCAACGCCTTGTCTGAATGGTTAAAACTAACCATCTATCGCGAAGGTAAAGAGCATTTCATGGAGTTTCGCCACGGTGATCCGGTAGCACCGCTTCGCGTGGTGGGGGATTCAACCAAAAAAGGCACATTGGTGCATTTTTTGGCTGCAACGGAAACGTTTGGTTTGATTGAATTCCATTTCGACATACTGGCCAAGCGTCTGCGCGAATTATCTTTCCTGAACAACGGCGTCAAAATTGCCTTGATTGATCATCGCAACGGCAAGGAAGAGAACTTTTCTTTCACCGGCGGTATCAAGGGGTTCGTTGATTACATGAACCGCAACAAGACCGCTTTGCATCCAACTGTGTTTCACGCAATCGGTGAAAAAGATGGCATGACGGCTGAAATTGCGATGCAATGGAATGATTCTTATCAGGAAAATGTGCAGTGTTTCACCAATAATATTCCGCAACGCGACGGGGGAACTCATTTGACGGCGATGCGCGCTGCGATGACTCGTACGTTGAACAACTACATCGAAACTGAACAACTGGCGAAAAAAGCCAAAGTTGAACCGACCGGCGACGACATGAGAGAAGGCCTGACGGCAGTATTGTCAGTGAAATTGCCGGATCCTAAGTTCTCCTCACAGACTAAAGACAAGCTGGTTTCGTCTGAAGTACGTCCGGTGATTGAAGAATTGATCGGCCAGCAGATGAGCGCATTTTTGCTGGAAAGACCGAATGATGCAAAAATTATAGTTAATAAAATTATTGAAGCCGCGCGAGCGCGTGAAGCGGCGCGTAAGGCTCGCGACCTGACACGTCGTAAAGGCGTTCTGGACGGAATGGGTTTGCCGGGTAAACTGGCCGATTGTCAGGAAAAAGATCCGGCTTTATCTGAACTGTATCTGGTCGAGGGTGATTCTGCGGGCGGTTCAGCCAAGCAAGGTCGCGATCGTAAGTTTCAGGCTATTTTGCCGCTCAAAGGTAAAATTCTGAATGTGGAAAAGGCGCGCTTCGAAAAGCTGATTAGTTCTCAGGAAATCGCGACGCTGATTACTGTGCTCGGTACGGGTATCGGCAAAGATGAATACAACCCCGACAAGCTGCGTTATCACCGCATCATCATCATGACCGATGCGGACGTGGACGGTTCACACATCCGCACCCTGCTGCTGACGTTCTTCTATCGTCAGATGCCGGAACTGGTTGAGCGCGGTCACATTTACATCGCACAACCGCCGTTGTACAAAATCAAGCAAGGTCGCGAAGAGCGTTATCTCAAGGATGATCTTGAGATGAAGAGCTATCTGCTGGGAAATGCGCTCAAAGATGCGTCTATTTTTCCGGCGCTGGATTCCGAGCCTATTCAGGGTGAAACTCTGGAGTTGATTGCCAAGCAATATTTCCTCGCCGAAGCCGTGATTGACCGTTTGTCGCATTACATTGCACCGGAAGCATCTCACGCTTTGCTGAGTTTGCCGACTTTGTCTCTGGATGATGACGAACAGGCTCAGAACAGCGCGAAATTGCTGGAAGCTGCCAGTGGCGGTGTGATTAAGGTGACGGTGGATCAGGATGCCGAGGGTGGTCCTCGCTTGCGTCTGGAAAAACTGTACTACGGAAACTATTCGCTCAGTTATCTGAACAAAGAATTTTTAAAAGGCGGCGATTATCGCCAAATCCGCCAAACAGCGGATTCCCTAAGCGGTTTGATTACGCCAACCGCGTATGTCATGCGTGGCGAGCAAAAACGCGGCGTTGCCAGTTTTAAGCAGGCGATCGAATGGTTGCTCGAAGAAGCTAAGCGCGGTCTGAGTATTCAACGTTACAAAGGTCTGGGTGAGATGAATCCGGAACAGTTGTGGGAAACCACCATGTTTGTGAAAAACCGTATTCTGCTCAAAGTGCGTATCGAAGACACGATTGCTGCAGATGAAGTATTCACTACCTTGATGGGTGATCTGGTTGAACCGCGCCGCGCATTTATTGAGAAAAACGCGCTGGGTGCTAAAAATCTAGATGTATAAGTCCGTTGTGATGACATTTTCCTAAAACTTGTTGCAATGTGGGTTATGTCTGACTGTTAGGAGTGTTTAAACGGCCTTAGAACCGATTGCAATGCGTTTTTGATGGGGTGGTTGCAAAGATTTGTTGCTGGAGGGGAATTGGCGGGTTTGAATCTTTATTGACGGCCTGCACACCATCGGTGTGTAGGCCGTTTGTCTAACTGAAAAACGCGTTTACTGCATTATCCGGAATTATCACACCTGTGACGCGGGCTTTTTGCAGCACTTCCCAAAAGTAACGGTAAGTCGCTCTGTCGTGCAGTTCGCCGTCATATTGAATCGGGCCCCATTCTGCCGCTTGCGCCGCCAGCAAAATGTTGGCTGAAATCGTCACTTCATCGTAATTTGGCTTCATGGCATCAACAATGGCCTGTATCTGGGTCGGATAAATACTCCACATACGCATGAATCCGAATTCGTTGCGGGCACGACTCGCATCGCTAAAGGTGGTTTCGGTGTTTTTAAGATCCAGCGTCACGTTGTGTGCTGGGACAACACCGTGCGCTAATGCGGCCGCGACGACTTCCGCCTTGGCGCGAGCCAGTAATCTGTGCTCGAACTGTCCGGGACTGCGCATGGCGGATGCCGGAATTGCACCGTAATGGCCGCTGACAAAGTCCATCAGGCCGAAATCCAGTACCTGCAGCCAGGGCAGACTGGCTAATTCATACGCATCGTGCAGTGCGCCGTGGGTCTCGATCAGAATATGGATGGGAATTTCACGTTCGATGCCGCAAGCGCTCGCAACAGACTGAATATAGGCTATCATTTCAGCGGCTTGTGACGCCTTAGTACATTTTGGAATGGTGATGTACGTCAGCAGTTGGCCTGCGCCGCCTACCAGAATATCCACATCCTGACGCCAGGCGGCATGGGTGTAATCGTGTATACGTGCGCCCGCCATCTTGTGTTTGTTAGCGTCCGAGTTCAGCACGCGCACGATCATCTCGGCGTGTGGGCGTTCCTGACCTGCTGCGGCGCCATCTTCGCAATCGCAGGTGATGTCGAAGATAGGCCCTAAGCTATCTTGTAGCGACATCGCTTTGAGGATCAGCTTTTCGCTGCCGGCAAAATGCTCGCAGCTTGGAATGACCGGGAAGGATTTTTCGCCGTTAAACAGCGCATCGTTTGGGTGTGTGACGAGTGACATAGTGATATTCCTTATCTGCGTGGCATTAAGACGGTGTAGTCGAGATCGAGCACGACATTCGGGTGATAGACCTGTCGGCCGTTGTGTTCTGTATGTGTGTTCGGCAATTCGCATGCCGGCATATTTTTGAGTCCCACCATGCGTAGACGCAGCGCACCTAAATCCTGTCTGCCAGGCAGTTCCCAACAATCGAGTACTTCAGTCCAGGTATAGACGGTGTCGCCGCCGAAACAGGGATTGGAATGGGTGCCCGCATTGATAGCCGCGATGCCGATAGCATTTTCCAGTCCGTCGTAAGACAGCGCCCTGCACAGTGAAATCACGTGCCCGCCGTACATCAGACGGCGTCCGAACTGGGTATCTTTCATCATCAGGGCATCAAAATGCAGTCGTGCGTTGTTTTGATACAGGCGCGTGGCCATGGTGTGATCGCTGTCATCCACCGTCATACCGGCCGGGTGATTGATCCGCTCACCGCGCTGATAATCATTCCATAGTTTTTCGCTGCCGGTTACCCTGGTTTCAAACTGGTTGAAATCTGCGAAATCGGGGACGGTCAGGTACTCCGGCGCTACAAAAGCATCCAGTTCTGGAATCACGGTCGCTGGCGCGGGCAGGCTAACATTCTGTTTGTGCACCATGACCCAGCGCACCCATTCGAGTACCGGTTGGCGGTTCTGGTTATGCGAGACGGAATGCACATAGACCACGCCATTTGCACCGTTGGAGTTTTGCTTGAGTCCAATCACGGTGGACGTTGTGCTCAACGTATCGCCCGGATACACAGGACGCATAAACTTTACGTTCGCATAGCCTAAATTGGCCACCGCGTTGACGGAGATGTCCGGCACCGTTTTGCCAAACGCGATGTGAAAAGCGAGTAAATCATCCACCGTGCGATCGCGATAGCCCAGCGCATGAGCGACGGGTTGGGCGCAGTGTATGGGCTGCCGGCTGCCGGTGAGTGCGATATAAAGTGCACAGTCGCCGTCTGTGATGGTGCGCGGCGTCGCGTGATGCATAACCTGACCGAAATGGAAGTCTTCAAAAAAATTACCGCGTCCGGGTTCTGTTTTAGCCGCAGTCTTATGCATGATGCTCCTCCAGCTTTGCAATCATTTCACTCAATTCGAGCAGCCTTTCAGCCGCCTCAATATTATGGCGCTCAACCAGTCTGTCATTAACCACCACGGTGCCGCGTCCTGCTGCGTTGGCTTCCGAGAGTGCGCTGATAATTTCGCGGGCGGTTTTAACTTCTGAGGGTTTGGGTGTAAAGGCATCGTTGGCATAGGTTAACTGCAGCGGATGGACCATCGATTTTCCATCAAAGCCCATATCGCGTCCAAGCCGGCAGGCATACTCAAAGGACTCGATGTCTTTAAAATGGCTGTTGATGCCATCGACCACTGCGCGGTTATAGGCGCGGGCGGCCAATATGACCATAGACAGACTGGTCAGTAGTGGAATGCGATCACGGGTAGTGTGCGCGTGTAACTGAGACGTTAAATCGGAAGTAGCCATCACCATGCAGGCGATGCGATCAGATGCGCTGGCGATTTCTTCTGCGCGGAGTACGGCCAGCGGGCTCTCTATCATCACCATCACCGGCATATTCTGCCCCCCGGCTTGATCTAATGCTTCCAGCGCGCACAGTAGACCTGCCCGGCTCTCAATATGGGAAAAAAGGATGGCATCGGCACCGATATTGGCGACAGCCTTGATGTCGTCATGCCCCCACGGCGAATCAAGGTCATTGACGCGTATCACCACTTCGCTTGCGCGATAGCCGCCTAGCTTGACCGCATCCACGACGTTTTGACGGGAGGTTTCCTTGGCGGATATCAGGATAGGATCGCCTAGATCAAGGATGACCGAATCTGCGGGCAAGCTGCGCGCTTTTTCCAGATAGCGGGTATTGCAACCCGGAACATAGAGCATAGAGCGGCGAGGTCGAAAATAGTTGTTCATGATGCTCCCTGTTTGAAGTGCCATGGTGCGCTAGGCGTTTAAGGTGACACGCAGCCGGATTCTATCGGGGTAAAAATTCAGTGTCAATAATATTCTTATGTCTTATATAAGATATAAAACACTAGACTTAAAAATAACGGCATGATTTAATCGCTTTAACGTAATTTTGGAGCACGAAAAATGAATCACTCGCTAGTTCATCCCAGTTTTCAGCCGCTGTACCGGCAGATTAAGGCGCTGCTGACGCAAAGTCTGATCACTGGAGAATGGTTGCCGGGCGCCGCTATCCCAAGCGAAAAAGATCTGGCGTTGCGCTTTGGTGTGAGTCAAGGCACGGTGCGCAAAGCGATTGATGAGTTGGCGGCCGAAAATATCGTGGTGAGACGGCAGGGTAAAGGCACATTTGTTGCAACGCACACCGAGGAATTCGTCAAGCTGCGTTTTTTGCGTCTGGTTGCCGCTGATGGCAGCAAAGAGTTGCTGGATAACAGGCTGTTGTCCTGCGAAAAGTCAAAGGCGACTGCTGCAATCGCAAGAGCGCTCAACATCAAGACAGGTAGTTCTGTCATTGAAATCAGGCGCTTATTGCTATTTTCGGGCAAACCGCTGATATTGGATCGCATCATCATCCCGGCCGCGCCATTCAAGGGCGTGACCACCGAGCGCATCGAAGCGTTTAACGGTTCGATGTACCGTTTATATGAAACGCAGCTAGGGATACGCATGGTGCGGGCCGAAGAAAAACTCACCGCGCTAGGGGCGGACGGTGACGTTGCAACTGCACTCGGCTTGCCGCAAGGCACGCCCTTGCTGAGCATAGAGCGGGTCTCCTATACCTATGGCGATAAACCGATGGAGTGGCGTCTGGGTCTTTGTTTGACGGACGATCACCATTATCTGAATCAGTTTGAATAAATCAGTGTGAAAGTCAGATTTTCGATTGAGTAATGTGACAACAAGCCGGGGGAAATATGAAAACGACAGGTAATCAAGGTGGCGCCGAAGAGGCAGGGGCTAACATGCTGGGGGGGTATTGGCCTGGTATTCAGTTGTATTATCCGCCGGTAAAATACTCCCCCGCCCTAGGCATTTATGAAGATCTGGAGGCGGCAGGACAGCGCATGAAAAAGTATGCGCACCAGACCCATGCGCATACGCTGATTTTCGATCTGGAAGACGGCTGTCGACAAAAGGAAATGAGCCGTACGCTGCTAAGACTGGAGTTGCCGCAGTTTAAACGCCGCAATGAAGTGGCCATCGCGATCCGCGTCAATCCATTCCGCACCGAAGAATATGAACACGACATGGCGCTGGTTCGCGATCTGGCAGAACACATCGATGTCGTGATGCTCGCTAAAGCTGGCGAAGCCTATGGCGCGGCGGAAGTGCGCGACCTATCCAGTTTTCTGGTCGGGCTCAATCATCCGATATCGATACAGCCCATAATCGAGCATCCTAAATCGCTCAAAATTGCCCCTGATTTGATGCAGTACAACACCGTCAAGCACGTGGTATTCGGTATTCACGATTTCTCCAAGGCGATGGGTATTCAAATAACCCCGGAAAACTGGACGGAAGAGCTCAAATATTTCCTCAATCAAATCATGTTCGAAGCGCGTATTGCCGGTAAGGGCGTGATCGGCGGCGTGGAAACCTTGATTGGTTCGAGCAGCATGCCGGAGAAATACATCGAGCCGCACGATGTGCGGCGCTGGCTTGATCTGCACGGCGAGAATGAATCGCGCATCGTCTATAAGCATGCCTGTCAGGAAGCCGCGATGGGGCTGACCGGTAAGCAGGTCATCCATCCGGGGCATATTCATCTGTGTAAGGTCGCTTATACCCCTTCGCCCACCGACATTGCACAAAAGGTTCGCATCTTGAAAGCGGCCATTGAAGCTGATGCGCTGCTGGGCGGTGCGATCCGTATCGATGGCGAAATGCTCGATCCGCCGATGTTCGGTAAGGCGCTGCAAACCCTGCTCAGGGCGCATTCGCTGCGCGCGCTCAACTCAAAAGACAGTGATTTCGCCATGACCGTGCTGCACCTGATGCCCACGCAGGTGGTTCGCGAAAACTGGCCGTACGGCGTCATTCTTTAGGAGGCACTATGTCAAACTTTGCACCGTTTAAACCCTGGGTCTGGCAAGTGCCGGAACATTTCAACATAGGCGTTGCCTGTACCGATGCGCATCTGGGTACGCCTGCGGCCGGCAACATCGCGATGATCGTCGAAGACGACAGCCTGGGCACCTCGCAAATCACCTTTGCGGAACTGGCCGAACGCACCAGCCGCTTCGCACAGTTACTGCGCAATCTCGATGTGGGTGACGGTGAGCGCATCTTGATCCGGCTGCCGAATTGCCTGGATTATCCGACCGCATTTTTGGGAGCGATGAAACGCGGTGCGATTGCCGTACCGACCTCAACGCTGCTCACCTCAGAGGAAGTCGCTTATCTGGCGCAGGATTCAGGGGCTTCTGTGCTGGTCACCGACAAGGCTGCATGGGCGACATTGAAAGACAGTCTGCACAGCGCGCCTAATTTGCGTCATGTGTTGCTGTCAGGTCCGGGGGCGGTGCTGGAAGTGGCAGGCCTTGATATTCTGGATCTTGATTCGGCGTTATCTGCGATCAACTCGTTTGAGGCACCCTACCCGTCTAAAGCGACCGATCCTGCCTATCTGGTGTACACCTCGGGCACGACCGGCTATCCCAAGGGGGTGCTGCATTCTCACCGTTCCATGATAGGTCGTACGCCGGCATCGACTTACTGGTTTGATTTTTCAGGTGAAAATGATCGCATCATGCATTCCGGAAAATTCAACTGGACCTATGTGCTGGGCTCCGGTCTGATGGACCCCTTGTATTTGGGCAAGACGGTGATCGTGCATGAAGGGCGCAATGACGCCAATACCTGGCCCCGCTTGATCAAGAAGCACAGCGCGACGATCTTCGTCGGCGTACCGACCATTTATCGCCAGATTGTGCAAAAAAGCGACTTTACCAAGACGGATGTCCCAAGCCTGCGATATTGCATGAGCGCAGGTGAGCACTTGTCAGATGAGGTGCTCTCGCAGTGGCGCGAGCGATTCGGGGTGGATATTTACGAGGCGGTCGGCATGTCCGAGTTCTCCTATTATCTGTGCCAGACCAAGTCGCGGCCTATCCGCCCGGGGTCGGCAGGTTTTGCGCAACCCGGTCACAATATACAGCTGCTCGATCCGGAAACGCTGCTGCCAGTGGCAGCCGGTGAAGAAGGTATGATCTGCGTACCCGATAATGACCCGGGGTTATTTCTGAGATACTGGAACATGGTTGAGGAAACGACTAAGCATGTGCATGACGGCTGGTTTTTTACAGGCGACTATGCGCGCTATGATGCGGACGGTTACATCTGGTTTCTCGGGCGCAAGGACGACATCATCAAGAGTTTCGGTTATCGCGTCTCGCCCTATGAAATTGAGCGGGTGCTGAAATCGCATCCGGCAGTTGCCGATTGCGCTTCGGTCGGTGAGGAGATCGAAAAGGATAAGGTGCTGGTGGTGGCCTATCTGATTTTGCATCCGGGTAGCACGACCACGGCCGATGAGTTGCTGGCATTCGGGCGGGAACATCTTGCCGCGTACAAGGCGCCTAAAACGATTTATATCGCAACCGATTTTCCGCGCACAAAAAATGGCAAAATTTTGCGACGTGAGGTCAATCCTTCCATCGCGATTGCCAGATCCGTCAGTCGCTAATATTTCAAGCCGGAAAAAATTAACAGCACCCCTACGGTGCTGTTTTTTTCGTCCTGTATAGTGCCAAATTATAAATTCTTAGGCCTCCTGCCCTGCAGCCCAATGAATACGTGGCCTACAGAGGTGGCTTCTCAAAAATCGCTACAAGCGCCTCCTGTTGAGCAGGCAAGGGGTAAGCCTGGGGCGTGGCGAGTAAATCGATTATACGGCGCCCGAAAAAATTACATTATGTAACTATCTGATAATAAACGTCTTTATAAAATAAAGACGAATCATGCTCAAGTTTGCTCGACCGGCGGCAGTATCAGTCTTGCGCGTATGTTCGCTTCAGTCAGTTTCGGCGAGCACAGTTCGATGAAGCGATAGGCGAAGCTGCGTAGATAGTGACCGCGCCGTAACGCGATGTAAGTCGTGTTGGCGCCGAACAGATGTTCGCATTTCAATAAGTGCAGGTCGGTGTCCTTGGCCGGATTAAATGCCATCGAAGCAATAATGCCGATACCCATGTCGAGTTCAACATAGGTCTTGATCACGTCAGCATCCAGCGCCGACATCACGATGTCAGGTGTGATACCCAGCTTGGCGAACGATTTGTCGATCTTGGTGCGACCCGTCAGTCCTTCGTGATAGGTAACAATCGGATAGTCGGCCAGCGCTTGCAAGGTCAGCGGCTCGACCTTTTCGAGCGGATGCCCTGCCGGCACGATCACCGCGTGATGCCATGAGTAATACGGGAATGAATCCAGTCGGGTCACGTCAGCCAGCGCCTCGGTTGCGACACCGATATCGGCTTCGCCGTTGAGCAGCATCGTAACGATTTCGTTGGGGCTCGCCTGATGCAGCTTCAGATGAACCTTGGGGAAGGCCTTTTTGAACCTGGTGATGACTTTCGGCAGAGAATAGCGTGCCTGCGTGTGGGTGGCGACAACGGTAAGCTGTCCCTCATCGCGCTTGCTGTATTGCTCAACCAGATTCTTGATGTTGTTGGCATCGAGCAAAATGCGCTCAACGATTTCCAGCAATTCCTGACCGGGTTCGGTGAGTCCTAACAAGCGCTTACCCTTGCGGATGAATAATTCCACGCCCAACTCATCTTCAAGATCCTTGATGTGCTTGGATACGCCTGACTGCGACGTGAACAGCGCATTGCCGACTTCGGTGAGATTGAAGTTGCAGCGCACGGCCTCGCGGATAATTTTAAGCTGCTGAAAGTTCATGTTGATCCCCTGTTTCGAACACGCGGAACTGGCGCGGACGGATGAATACCCGATCGCCGGCTGTCAGCGGTGCGCCTTCAAAGCGTTCACGGCTCAGCTCAATTTCGATGAATTCGCTGCTGTCTTCAGCAGAAACCTCAACCCGCACGATGGAACCGATGGCGCGCACCAGTTTAACCTGAACCGGTAGTGCCGTGTCATCTTGTGGCGTCACGCTGATGTCGATGTCGTGCGGACGAACGTAGGCGACCGCATCGCCGTGCTGCTGTGTCCACGGTGCATGCTCCCGGCTGTGGAACAGATTGACGTTGCCGATGAACTGATACACGAAGGGCGTCGCGGGGCTTGCATACACTTCGTCAGGGGTGCCGACCTGTTCGATCTTGCCCTTGTTCATCACGACAACGCGATCGGCGACTTCCAGCGCTTCTTCCTGATCGTGCGTGACGAAGATGCTGGTGATATGCAGTTCGTCGTGCAGACGTCTGAGCCAGCGACGCAATTCCTTGCGCACTTGCGCATCGAGCGCACCGAACGGTTCATCCAGCAGCAGGATTTTAGGCTCGACAGCGAGCGCACGTGCTAATGCGATGCGCTGCCGCTGACCGCCTGAGAGTTGCGAAGGATAGCGATCGGCCAGCCAGTCCAGTTGCACTAGATTGAGCAATTCATGCACCCGACGCTGGATTTCAGCTTCGTTGTGGCGCTCCTTTTTCGGCTTTACGCGCAGACCGAAGGCGACGTTCTCGAATACGGTCATGTGGCGGAACAGCGCATAGTGCTGGAATACGAAACCGACATTGCGCTCTCTTGCATCGCGCGCTTCGACATCCTCGCCGTGAAACAGCAACTTGCCCGAATCAGCCAGTTCCAGTCCGCCGATGATGCGCAGCAACGAGGTCTTGCCGCAACCGGAAGGCCCGAGCAGCGCGATCAGCTCCCCGCTGTTCACTTCGAGATTGATGTGGTCGAGCGCCTTGTATGCGCCGAAATTCTTGTTGATGTTCTCTATGGTTATGCTCATTTTTACGCTCCGTGATGCAAAGGTTCGCCGCTCTTGTTCGCCTGCCATTCGACCAGCGATTTGAGCATCAGTGTGACCACCGCCAGCAGTGCCAGCAGCGAGGCGACCGTGAAGGCCGCGACAAAGTTGTATTCGTTGTACAGTATCTCGACATGCAGCGGCATGGTGTTGGTCATGCCGCGGATGTGACCCGACACCACCGAAACGGCACCGAATTCCCCCATCGCCCGCGCATTACACAGAATCACGCCGTACAGCAGTCCCCATTTAATGTTGGGTAAGGTGACGCGGCTGAAGGTCTGCCAGCCCGATGCGCCTAGCGATACGGCAGCCTCTTCTTCTTCTTTTCCCTGTGACTGCATCAGAGGAATCAGTTCGCGGGCAATGAACGGGAATGTCACGAAGATGGTCGCCAGCACGATGCCCGGCACGGCGAAAATTAGCTTGACGTCATGCGCCTGCAACCACGGGCCGAACCAGCCCTGTGCGCCGAACAGCAGTACATACACCAGACCCGATACCACGGGGCTCACCGCAAACGGTAAATCGATCAGCGTGATCAGCAGGCTCTTGCCTTTGAATTCAAACTTGGCGATCGCCCAGGAGGCGGCGATGCCGAATACCAGATTGCACGGCACGGCGATTCCGGCTGCGATGAACGTCAGCTTAATGGCCGACCAGGCATCCGGTTCCTGCAACGCCGCCCAGTACAACTCCCAGCCTTTGCTCAGCGCGCCGTAGAATACGGCGAACAGCGGCAAGCCCAGAAACAGCAGCAGATAGCTCAGTGCCACCCCGATGAACAGTAGCGTCACTGTTTTGGATTCGTGGGTTGCGATGCGCGTATTAGGTTTGGTCATTATCGTGCTCCTCGTTGGCTGGTCCACCATTGCAGCGCGTTAATCCCCAGCAGCAGGACGAACGAGATTAGCAGCATGATCACCGCGATGGCGGTCGCGCCTGCATAATCGTATTGCTCCAGTTTTGCGACGATCAGCAAGGGTGCAATTTCGGATATGTAAGGCATGTTGCCCGCGATGAAGATCACCGAGCCGTATTCGCCGATGGCGCGGGCAAAGGCCAGCGAGAAGCCTGTCAGCAGGGCCGGATAGATGGCCGGAAAAATGACGCGGCGGAATACGTCCCATCGTCCGGCGCCCAGACTGGCGGCGGCTTCTTCAACGCCTGCCTCCACATCTTCGAGCACCGGTTGCACGGTGCGTACCACGAATGGCAGGCCGATGAAGGTGAGTGCGACGACGATCCCGAGCGGCGTGTAGGCGACTTTGATGTCATGGGCTGCGAAATACTGTCCTATCCAACCGTGGGGTGCATACAGCGTTGCCAGGGTAATGCCGGCGACGGCGGTCGGCAGTGCGAACGGCAAGTCCACCAGCGCATCGACGATACGTTTGCCGGGGAAGCGGTAGCGTACCAGCACCCAGGCGACCAGCAGGCCGAAAATGGCATTGATGACGGCGGCGGCCAGCGAAGTGAGAAAGGTCACTTTCAATGCGGCGAGCACACGGTCTCCTGTCACCACGTCGTAAAATCTGCCCCATCCCAGCGTCGCTGTCTTGAAGAATAACGCGGACAACGGGACTAAAACGATCAGCGACAGATACAGTAGCGTGAAACCCAGTGCTAAATTAAAGCCCGGCAGTACGCTGTGGGCTCGAAAATTCGCCATTATTCACTCCTAAATTCAGTTCAGGCGCGCAGTCTATAGCCACCAGAGGCGCGTGAAAAATCATAATTTCTGCTTTCCTTAGCAGAAAATTGAATAAGGGTTCGCAGCCTCGCCGGGGGGTTCCAAATTGTTTCACGTGAAACATTGGCGGCGGGCGATCCTGCCTGTAAATCAGTCAGCTCGATTAGCTTATGAAAAAATGCCTGCACGGCATCACCCCGCCGGTGCTAAAGTACGCCGCTTCAATCGGATAAAGGAATGACATGAAGCTGCTTGGTACTCACACCAGTCCCTATGTGCGCAAAGCGCGACTGGTTCTGTTGGAAAAGAACATCCCTCATGAATACGTGATCGACCCGCCAAGCGAACCGGGCAGCCTGGTGTTGCAGGTCAATCCACTGGGACGCATACCTGCACTGATACTCGATGATGGTTTCTGTGTATTCGATTCGTCCGTGATTGTTGACTATGTCGATACGCTGAATGATGCGCCCGTGCTGATCCCGCGCGCCGACCCTCTCGCCCGTCTGCGCGTAAAACGCTGGGAGGCGCTGGCCGATGGCATCATGGATTCGGCGATCGTAGCGCGCAATGAAAGCCTGCGAGCTGAGGACAAACAAAATCAGGCCGTCCTCGATATGCACAATCTGGCGGTCACGCATGCGCTGGACTATGCGGCCGGTTTGCTGGGAGATCGCGAGTGGTGCGAGGGTGAGGCCGTTACGCTGGCGGATCTTGCGCTGGTTAGCGCCCTGCTCTATCTGGATTTGCGTCAGGCCGGTCGCGATTGGCGCAGTGCACATGCCAATCTGGCGGCCTGGTTTTTACGCATCAGCGCGCGCCCCAGTGTGCTCGCATCGACGCAAGGCTAATATCGCAACGAAGAAAGGCCAGAATGCGTGAGCATCCCGGCCTCGGTATTAAAAATGATGCCGTTAGAAGCGCTGATTAATCCCGATCGTTGCGCCAAGATTGCTGGTCAGCTGCAGGCCGGTGACGTTCTGGTAAACCGGTACTTGCAGCAGCGCATAGATACGCGTGTCAGGCGTGACAGAAAAGCTGACCCCGGGGCTGAGCGCCAGCGTCTTCCCTCCCGTATTGGCAGGCACCCCCGCCTGGCCGCTTTCACTTCCACTGATATGCAAATTGGCCTGTGCGGTCAGCGCGACCTGGTGGCTTACCGGATAAGCAATACCCGTTGCCAGGGCGATGCTGTTACCGGGTTTATAGCTGCCTGTGCCGCTGCCATTGTCGCCGCTGGTATTTAAAGGCTCCTGCCATGTGCCGCTGGCAAACCAGCGCAGTGAGCCATCGGCAGGCGCACTGTTGTAGCTGATGCCCAGTATCCCGTCGGTGGTGCCGGTACCGGGCTGGAACATGCGTTCGGCGAAAGTTGCGCCATCGGTTGCCAGTTGACTGGTCTTGCCGGTAGGCAGCTTGAGGCCGAAACGGATGCTGAATCCATTGAGCGATTCGTTGCGATAACTTGCCATCAGTTTAACGTCGCCCAGCGTCGTAAAATCCCAGGTGCTGGGTAAGCCTGCTGTGCCTGAGCCGTGTTGATGATAGCGGGACAGCATCGGGACTTCGATGTCAGCCTGCCAGTTCGAATTAAAGGTGTAACCCGCATTCATCACGTAATTCTGGTTGGTCGTGGTGATTTCATCACCGGGAAGAGCGGTCGCAGCAGTGACATTGGCTGCCTTGGCCGTGCCGCTGCGCAGTTGGTTGCTCTTGATGTATTCGTAGCGCAATCCTAAGGATAAGCCTTCGCGAACATTGCTGCCTTGCGCATCCCAGCCGGTATCAGCCAGGCAAAAACCAGCGCCGCACGCAATTGCATCTGATGTAACTAGTATGGAAAAGAGCGCCAGCGCCACGCCTGTATAGTTTGTTTTCATTATTTTTATTCCCTGAAATTCGAGGGCATAACTATAGCCCAAGGCAATATCCCTCAGGTGCGACATATTGTCGCACCTCGGGGATCAACGGGGCGCACATGTTTATCTGAATTGGCGGAGATTAGGCAAAATCAGCGTAAAAGTTGACGGCGTTCGGGCCACGATCTTTTGCATGGTACATCGCGACATCCGCCATCTGAAGTATTTCGTCGGCCGTATGTAGCTTGCCATGGAACAGTGTCACGCCAATACATGCGGAGCAATGATGTTCGATGGTTTTGAGCGTACCATCGCTGTGCTTGACCGTGATTAAATACGGCTCTGCCAAAGCGTGGCGTATTTTCTCAGCGATAACCGTTGCAAGTTGAGTTGATTCAGCTTCGTCGGCATCCAGTTCCCCTAGCAAAACGACGAACTCATCACCGCCAAAGCGTGCTGCGGTATCCATAGCGCGAACTGAATTTTTAATGCGCCGTGCCACCTCTTCGAGCAGCGCATCGCCAACATGATGTCCGTGCATATCGTTGAGTGGTTTGAAATGATCCAAATCCAGAAACAGCAGCGCACCATAGCGTTGACTGCGTAAACCAGATTCCATGGCTTGCTCCAGGCGTTCATGCAGCAAGCGCCGGTTGGGTAACTTGGTTAAATTGTCATATAACGCCATGCCGAGCAATTTTTCTTCAGCAAGTTTGCGCTCGGTGATATCGGTTCGCATGGAGATATATTCTCTGGGCTTGCCGGCTTTATCCTGAAAAGGAACGATGGTCGTTTTTACCCAATACAGTTCGCCATTTTTGCGGCGGTTGCAAATCTCACCATGCCAGACGCGATTTTTGGTGATACAGCTATACAAATCTTTAAAAAACTCAGGAGAGTGTTTGCCCGAGTTAAGTATGCGGTGATTCTGCCCGATCAACTCTTCACGCGAATAGCCGCTGACCTGACAAAATATATCATTGGCGTAGGTGATGGTTCCTGTTACATCGGTAATGCCGACGATGGAGTGCTGGTCCATCGCAAAGTGCAAGTTTTGCACTTCATCAAGGGAGGCCTGCAACTGCGTGGATTTAACACTTAACGCCCGCTCGGCGTCGTGTCTTGCGCGATTGTCTTCTGCGGCGAGTCGCATCAACATAAAGTGCATCCAAAGGTAGGCAAACAGTTTGCCGCTATGCGCCATCATTGTGAATTTTTCATGCGGGGACGTCGAATACAGCATAAATAAGTCAGAGGTGATCAGCAGTGCACCCATGCCAATCAACCCTTCGAATAAGGGGTGCTCGTGGCGAATCTTCCAGCATTGCCAGATTACTAGCAGCCACAGAAAAAGCAGGGGCGCCTGAGTCGGTCGCTGTATGCCTAAAATACCCGTATCGAAATACTTTGGCAGCAGGTATGCCACGGTATAAGACAGGGTTGTCGCGACGATCAGTCCGGAGACGAACCAGCGGACGGGCAATTCGGATTGACGCTGTTTCAGCCAAAAAGCCCAGGCCAGCGCAAAAGGCAGCGCATAAGTGGAAGGGGGCCAGGTTGCGGGGCGCAATGTTTTCGAAGAGGTTTCGATCCAGGATAAAGAGCCTGTCCATTCAACCCCGACCAGGGCATGCAGAATCTCCGTAAACGAGGCGATCGAAAAACCAATTACCAAAAATATCCGCACATGCTTGGTAATGCTGTGCTGCTCGGCCATGAAGAAAAATGCCAGCAACAGCGACAGCAAACCGTTGCTGGTATCGAGCAGCAAGTGCAGGCTTTCAAACTTCGCGTCTCCCTGCCCGAGAAATACCCAGACCAGCAGTGTGTACGTCAGCACTATCCAGCCGAATACGGAACGATTCTGATTCTGTAAACGATTAATCATGGTCAGGCGCTGAATTACTGAACTTCAGGCAACGTGCTTGCAGCGATTCTGGATCGGGCTTTTAGCAGAGCGATTTCATCGCTGAGGATATGTGCCGCCTCGTTGAGCAATATGTCTTTGGCCTTCTTTCTGTTGTTTTCAAGTGCAATGTCCGCTTCAAGATTGCGTTCGTTGGCTTGCAGTCCGTCGTCCTGAAATCCTGTGCCTGCAGGTTCTGATTTATCGCCCCGGAATTTATCACGCAGTTTACTACGCGCTTCCTGCACTTCGCGCTCGTGACGTCGCTCGGCCTCATTGAGTGAAATCCGGTTTTCGCGGCGGCGGGTGTTGAACTCATTGATATCCTCTTGCAGGTACTTGAATTCCTGGTCAGTGGCGACACGCTGATCGTGTTTGCGGATCAATTGCGGGACGAAAGGTGTCAGATCGCCGGCTCTCGTGAATTCAGCCGCCTTGATTTGTGACCACGGCAGCGCATTGTCATAGCTGGACTCGCCAAACTCCTCTTCATCAATCATGCTGGGCAGCGTAATGTCGGGTATCACGCCGCGCAACTGTGTGGTGCCGCCATTGATGCGAAAGAACTGGGCGATGGTCATCTTGAGTTCGCCAAATTTAGGCTGCGGACTTTTAACCAGGCTGTCCAGATCGACGACTGATTGAACAGTGCCTTTGCCGAAGCTGGTTTCTCCGATCACGATCCCCCGGCCGTAATCCTGGATGGCTGCGGCAAAAATCTCCGAGGCGGATGCCGAGCCGCGATTGATCAGCACGCCCAGCGGACCCTGCCATGCCATGCCTGCATTCAGATCGCTGGACACGCTGATCTTGCCTTTGGAATCCCGCTGTTGCACCACAGGCCCCTTGTCGATGAACAGGCCGGTCAGTTCGATCGCTTCGTCCAGCGAGCCGCCGCCATTGTTGCGCAAGTCGATCAGCACGCTGTCGACCTTATCCTTTTTGAATTCCTTTAACAGCTGGGAGACATCGCGGGATGCGCTTTTAAAATTTTTGTCACCCCGCTGTCGCGCGGCGAAATCGAGATAAAAGCCCGGCAGGGTGATCACGCCGATGTGGCGGGTTGCGCCCGCTTCCGTGACCTCTAGGATAGATTTTTTAGCAGCTTGTTTATCCAGCGTGATTTTTTTACGAATCAGCGAGATGAGTTTGTGTTTTCCGTCAGGCGTTGCTTCCGCAGGCAGGATGTCCAGCCGTACGGTGGTATCTTCTGTGCCGCGTATCAGTGCAACGGTGTCATCGAGCCTTTGCCCCTGTACCTCGGTAATCGGGCTGTTGCCCTGCCCGACGCCCACGATACGGTCGCCCACCTTGAGTTTGCCGGATAAGGCCGCAGGCCCCCCGGCTACCAATTCACGGATGGTGGTGAAATCGTCTTTGTCCTGTAGGACTGCGCCGATACCGACCAGTGAGAGTCGCATCGAGATATCGAAGTCTTCTGATGCCCGTGCGCCTAAATAGTCTGTATGCGGATCTATTGTCATGGCATAGGCGCTCATGAAGCGCTGGAACACATCGTCGCTCTTGACCTTGGCCAGGCCGTTCAATGTTGTGTCATAGCGTTTGTTTAATGTCTCGCTGATGCTCTTGTCATCCTTACCAGTGAGCTTGAGACGCAGCCAGTCGTTCTTGATGCGGCGACGCCATAACTCGTTGAGCTCCTCTTCCGATTTTGGCCATGCCGCGTGCTTACGCAGATATTGGTAGCTATCCCGGCTTTCGAAATCGAAACCCCGGCCAAGCAGTGAACGTGCATAGACTATCCGTTCGGTGACGCGCTGCTGATAGAGATTGTAAATGGCAAAGGGCGTACTCAGGTTTTCTTTGAGTACAGCATCAACGAGCCGGGGACGCGCAGCTTCAAAGCGGTCTATGTCGGTTTGCAGGAAAAAAAACTTTTCACTGTCGAGACTTTTGAGATAGTTATCGAATACCTTCGCCGAAGTGGCTTCATCCAGTGGTACGGGTTTGTAGTGATAGCGGTTCAATACCTGGGCAGATAAAAGTGCTGTTTGCGGCTGTAACGGCAGCGGGGCCAATTCAGCGGCGGCCAGCGTGGTATTGAGCAGCGCCAGCGTGATCCAAAGTAATTTGATTTTCATTTGTTTATCCGGAAATCTTTGCAAAATTATACTGGGAATGCGGGACCTTGCGTGTGACACGCCGTTGGATCGTTTTTAAAGGAAATGTTCCGGGGGCGTGTATTCCAGATCAAAGGCACAGGCGACCGCAGGGTAGGTGATTTGGCCATCGATGATGTTAAGGCCCTGCCGCAGCGCGGTACTGTCGCGCAGTGCCTGCTGCCAGCCCTTGTTGGCCAGTTGCAGCACATAGGGGAACGTCGCATTGGTGAGCGCCAGCGTGGAGGTGCGCGGCACGCCCCCCGGCATATTGGCGACCGCATAATGAATTATGCCATCGACGAGATAGACCGGGTTTTCATGGGTGGTCGGGTGAGTGGTTTCAAAACAGCCGCCCTGATCAACTGCCACATCGACGATGACGGCACCCGGCTGCATCCGTTTTAAATCTTCAGCGCGTAGCAATTTGGGTGCGGCAGCGCCCGGGATCAGCACCCCGCCTATGACTAAATCCGCGCTGGCGAGTTGTTCGAGCAGATTGTGCCGGTTGGAGTACAGGGTCTGCACGTTGGCCGGCAGTGTCAGGGACAGTTGGCGCAGACGATCCAGCGACACATCCAGCAGCGTGACGCGAGCATCCAGTCCTGCGGCCATACGAGCGGCATTGCTGCCCACCACCCCGCCGCCCAGCACGACCACATGGGCCGGTGTGACGCCCGGTACGCCGCCCAGCAGCACACCGCGTCCGCCATACAGTTTTTCCAGATACTTGGCGCCTTCCTGGACCGCCATGCGCCCGGCCACCTCCGACATGGGCGTGAGCAGCGGCAATTCGCCCGATGGCTGCGCCACGGTCTCATAGGCGATGCAAATGGCGCCTGAGGCCAGATGCGCGTCGGTTAGTTCACGGCTGGCGGCAAAGTGAAAGTAGGTGAACAGGATTTGCCCCGGGCGTATCCGCGGCCATTCGGACTGTATCGGTTCCTTGACCTTGACGATCAGTTCAGCTTGCAACCAGAGTGTATCGGCATCAGGCGCGATTTCTGCACCGGCATCAAGGTAGAGCTGGTCGGGAAACCCGCTGCCCTCCCCAGCGCCTTGCTCGACCCACACCTGATGGCCTGCTGCAACGAGTGCGGCAGCCCCCGATGGCGCGAGCGCGATGCGGTTCTCATTGGTTTTGATTTCTTTAGGTACGCCGATTTTCATTGCCCATACTCCCGTGGGTTTAATTCACGCCGCGTCCAGAAAAGCGCCGGAGCGGAAAGTCAGCACCAGCGTGTCGCGGTATCCGCCGTCTGCGGTCGGCTGAATCGGGGTCGATTCGTGGATGACGCGCTGGTCGTCGAGTAAGAGCAGCGTCCAAGGTTCGCTCAGCGTAAAGCGCTGCCCGTTGGGGCCATCCGCTTCGAAAATCCGGCTCTCGCCGCCGCTGACGTTGTGGCGATTGACCAGCAAGATCGCCACAAAATCAACGCCATCCCGGTGTGCACCTTCAGGGGTGGGACGTCCGATGCCGTTGCTGGTGTCAATGCGAAACTGATGCGCTTCGATATACCAGGGGCGTGGGCCTTTAACCGTAGAACAGATGCCGGCCGCAGCGAGCAGCAGCGCGGGCCACAGCGGGCGTTGCAGGAGCTGAGTTGCCATCGGCTCGAACAGGCGATGCATGCCGCCATGCAGCGCGTTGTACGCCAGCGGCTGGTAGTGCGCCCTGTGCGGGGCTTGCAGCAGCGTATCGCCGCTTGCGATAAAGCAGGAATGTCGACGTCTGCGATAACGCCCGCCGTCTTTGAGGAAATTATCCGGCGGCAGATCGTTCCAGTCAGCCTGAATCTCATTCAGGTCGGATAAGGGGATGCCGGTCAGGCGGGATAATCCCTCCGCATTGAGAACGCCGTAGCCTTGTCGCTTCACGGCGTCAGCGAGCTGCTGTGGCGGGGTGAATGCGGGCGTGAGCATGGTGATGGTCATAGCAATTGTCTCGTGTATCGTTTGACGAGACATTCTACGCCTATGCACCGGATAACACTGGCGGCTGGAGGCATCAGGTGTTGATTATTTGGCCGGAGAGACGAAGACTATCTGTGTGTGGTCAATGAAAATTTTGTGCTGAATCGATAATTCCGTTCAAATCGCCCTTGTCCAGTAGCTTGAGGAATGCCTTCACCACCACGGGGTCAAATTGTGTTCCGGCACCTTCACGGATTAGCGTAGCGGCTTTTTCAACCGGCCAGGCATCCTTGTAGGGGCGACAGCATACCAGGGCGTCAAATACGTCCAGCACTGAAACGATCCGCGTTGCTAAAGGTAATTTGCTGGCTAAAATACCTTCTGGATATCCGCTGCCATCCCATCGTTCGTGGTGATGTAGTGCGATGTTGCAGGCGAGCGACAGATGTTTATCCTGACTTAATATTGTGCCGCCGATACGGGCGTGCGTCTTAATCACCTGATATTCCTCATCGGTCAGTTTGCCCGGCTTTTGCAGGATGTTGTCAGGAATGCCAACTTTGCCGATGTCATGCAGCCGGCTGGCTTTGCCGTACAGTTCCGCTTCGTCCTGTGACATGCCCATTTCGAGCGCAATGAGCCGGGTGTATGCATCCAAACGACGTACATGACCACCGGTCGTCTTATCCTTAAATTCGGCGACCTGTGCCAGCATCTCGATGGAGTTGTCGTATGCATCGGCTAGATTGCGGTGCAGGCGAAGATTTTCCAGCGCGCTCGCGCACTGATTCGCGGCAACCTGGATCAGGTGATGATCAGAGGCGGACATTTCCCGGGTGGGTTCGATGTAGATAAATCCAACGGGTTTTTCAGGCACGATGAGCGGGACGATAAAGGTGTCTTTGCGCAATATATCCGGGGCGTTGCCGTTGATCAGCATGTTGATGCAGCCATCGTGGATGACCTGCATACGTGCGGAATCGAGGTTCTCTCCGGTAGATGCCTGCACTACAATGTCGTTTCCCTCAACCGTTGCGATCATGCCCGGAATCGTTGAGATAAAGCTGCCTTCGCTGAGATTGCACAGGCCTATCACCTGAGTCAGCACCCCTTCAAAAAACTTTTGCAGAGATATATTGCCGATGTGGTAAATCTCGGGTGCAGCCTCCAGCACGCGCTCCAGCCCTAAGCGATTGAGGTCGATCGCTTTCAGATCCCGGTAGGCTTTGAGGGTTGAGCGCACCGTGGTGAATAGTCGGGTCGCTGTCATCTCGGTTTTGTCGCGGTAATCGTCGATGTCGTAGTTTTCAATCACAAAGCGTTCCGGCGCCAGGCCGGGTTGCCCCGTGCGGATCACCAGACGGATCATCGGGTTGTTCAATTCCTCGCGTATAAATTCGACCAGCTTTAGTCCTGCATCATCGGTTTCCATCACGACATCAATCAAGGCGACCGCGATATTTTTTTCCCTGCGTAAAATCTCTTTGGCTTCATAAGCCGAGGCGGCCTCAATAATTTCCAGATCGCGTTCATCAAAGCGGAAGCTGCGCAGATTCAGTCGCGTGACTTCCAGCACATCCGGTTCGTCATCGACAACCAGCAATTTCCAGGTGTGGCGCGGCCCTTCATTGGCGTTGTCAAGTTTGTGCGGTTCATTGCGGGTGCGGATGAGTTTCACGATTCGACCTTTAGTTGAACGGGGAAGTTAATGTTGAAACAGCAGCCTTCGGATGGCTCGCTGCTGATGGAAATCGCCCCGCCCAACTGGTTGGCGACGATGTTGTAACAAACATACAAACCCAGCCCTGAGCCGCCCTTGCCGCGTGCGGTCGTAAAAAACGGCTCAAACGCATTATTTTTGACTTCATTCGGCATCCCGACGCCATCATCGCAGTAGCATATGGCGATTTTATTATCGGGCTGTTGTTGGATCGTTATAGTGATAGCGCCCGCCCGCTGCCCTTGAGTAAATCCGTGTTGCAGGCTGTTCATCAGTAAATTGGTGAATAATTGTTCAAGCAGGCCGGGAATTCCGTAAATAACGATGTCTTTAGGGCAATTGAGTTCGATTTTAATCCGGGTGCGCTTGAACTGGCTGTGCAGCGTGGCGAGCACATCGTCTAGCAGTTCGCGCATATTGAACTTTCTGGCTTGGTCAGACGATTGGTCGATCGACGTGCGCTTAAAACTGCGCACTAAATCAGCGGCACGGCGCAGGTTTGATATGGCCAGTTTGTCTGCCTGACTCAACGTATCAAGGTGATGCTCAATATCCTCTTCTCTGACTTCATCCATTTTTAGCATGAGGTGTAACTGCGCGATGGTTTCGTCATTTTGCGAGATGGCGCTCAATGCGATGCCGACCGGCGTATTGATCTCATGGGCAAAGCCGGCCACCATGCGACCTAATGAGGCGTGTTTTTCGCTTTGCACGAGGTAGTCGCGGGTTTCTTCCAGCTCAGATACTTTCAATGCCAGTACATCAGCCGCTTGTCTGCGCTGATCGCGTGCCTGTTCGAGCGACAAAATCTGACGTCTGTTTTGCCATAAACTAAAAATTGAAATCAGCGAGAGCAAAACAAAGGCTGTAAAATGGATCAGTGAAATTGAAAGTTTTTGCGAATCTATGATATCGGTAATGTAGCTGGCGGGCTGCGAAACGCTTAAACCCCCGCGTACTTGTCCTAGCTTGTAGCCTTGTTTGGCATGACATTTTAGGCAAGACTGTTCGATAAATAAGGGCGCCATGTAACGGAAGACTGCCTGCTTTCCCTCGCCTTGCAATATCAGCTGTTCTTTTGCGCCGCCCTCAAAACTTTGCAGTGATTTATTTTCCCATGCATCGGCTGCATTGGCAGGGTTGATCGGCTTGAGGCTGGTGAGGTGGATTTTCAGATCGGTTTGCCGGCCCATCAGTTCATTGATTTGTCGGGTCATATAGGCAGGATTGATCAATGAAAGCGCTTTTCCTTTATCCGTTTGCGCAAATTTGTCAGGATGTTCTAGGTAGGGATTTGCAGGGCTCTCGGGTGTAATGGCGGCATAAACTCCGCCGTGAGTGGCATTCCAGGAACGGGTGATCTGTACCATAGAAAAAACCAGACGTCCGCGTAGCGTTGCCATTTCGATTGCATCCGCTTCGAGTCGAGAATATTGCCACCCATAGGAAAGGCTGGCGAGAATACCCCAGAACACGACGATGATTACCCACCCGCCCGGGCGGTAGGCAAGTTTTGTGAATATGTCCAGAAGGCGATGGTTCACTTTAGCGGCTCGTCAGCGCTGCTATGAATGCGAATGCAATTTCGTTCTGATTTCTTTGCCTGATACATGGCCTCATCCGCTCTTTGGTGTATTCGTCTGCGTTGACAAGAAAATTTCACGATTCAAACCTTATCGATCTCTGTGTTTAAAATAGCACGTCACCTGAATCCGTTTGCTTCAAGTCTGTTGAGTCTTCGAGGGTCGTATAGGTTGGGGGTACAGCGAACTTTTCAACGAGCCTGTTCAGCGCCACCGCAGCCCCGGCAACTTTTTCAATTTCGGAGGAAGTATTCTTAGAGCTGAATGCCGTCTGGTCCGCGACATGGCGGATATTGACGATCGTGTCGTTGATCTTCGTTGCAATCAGGCTCTGATTTTCCACTGAATCGGCAATTCGTAGATTAACTTCGCGAATTTTGGCGATGGAAAGAATGATTTCTTCCAGCGACAAATTGGTTTTGTTGATTTGACCCACGCTGTCATTTGCCCGGTTTGTTCCTGACTTCATGACGGAGGTGGCTGACTCGACACCAGCGAGCAGTGTTTCGATTTTCTTCTCGATTTCACGCGTGGCATCCTGGGTGCGCTGAGCAAGCTTGCGCACCTCATCGGCTACAACGGCAAATCCGCGCCCTTGCTCACCTGCACGTGCAGCTTCAATGGCGGCGTTGAGCGCCAGCAGATTGGTCTGGTTGGCAATATCGTTGATGATGTTCGTCACCCCGCGAATGTCGTCGCTCTCCTTATGCAGCGCCTGTATCACCTCGGTGGCCGCTTTGACCTCTTCGGCCAGCGTGTGTATGGTAACGATCGCATCCGATACGATGACTTTTGCCGCACCGGCTTGCCCAGCGATGGTCTCGGCAACAGAAACCGCATTTCTGGAACCGGTTACGGACTCGTTCAGCGAGTGGGCAATCTGCGTGACAGATTCGCTGGCGTGACTCGTCTCATCCTTTTGCGATTTAATGCCCTCGCTGGTCATATTTGAAACCATGGCGACGCGTTGCGCCGTGTCGGATAAATGATTTGCTGCCAGCTTGATGTTGCCGATGAGTTTTCCCAGTTCATCGTTCAGCAGGCGTGAAGACTTTGCAATGGCGGAAATTTCATCGTTGTTGGAGATGAGAATTTGGCCGGTAAAATCACCCGTACTCATTTTTTCCAGATGGAGTTGAATTTGTTGCGCCGGACGCAGTGTGCGGCGGATCAGCCAGCCTATGCCCAGATATAGAAAGAGCTGCACGATGAGTTGCATGCCCCACAAGATGTAATTGGCGCGGCGCATCAGCACCAGATCGTCGTTCAAATCGATCGTCATGCTCGCCGCGCCGTTGACTGTGCCGGCAGGGACGTTGTGGCAGGACAGGCACTTTGTGCCGCGAAACTCGTTTTGGGCAATAAAGGGAATTACAACACGCAGCGCGTGTTTGCCTTCGAATTCGAGCAAATTGCTTTGCAGTTTGCCGTCACGTAAAACGCGCTGGTCCATCTCGTCAACAGGTTGCTCCGACGGCAAGCCCGGACCAAACTGATTCTGGACCGGCTGGCCGCGAATAACGCGCAATTCCAGCACGCCTGCAGCGGCCCCCATTTTTTGTACGTACAGGGCGCGCTGCCCGGCGTCATGTATCGCGCCGTTGATCATCATCATGTTCAGGCCAACCAGTAATCCGTCTGCCGACAGCACAGCCTGATCCTTTGTGGCGTCCAGGATGGTTTTTTCGTAGGTGTCGAGCGCCATGCGCTGGGCTAACAGCATCACCACCAGCAAACAGAGCTGTATGGGGAGTTGTAGCTTGCTGGAAATGGAAAGTTTACCCCACCAGATGTTCATTTTTTTGCGTACCTGATTCATGAGGAACTAAAGCCGGTTGGCCGCTACGCCTAGGGGAAACCCTAAAAGACGCACAGTATATACATTTTTGAGGCAGCGCTACAAGGTAGATGGCACCATCACAGAAGCCTCTCGGTAATATAGGCGGATGGAGAGTCCGGCTATTGAGGATAGGCTTGAATCCCTTGCCTTGAGTGGCGGCACGGCGAGGTGGTAACAGGCGTTAAGCAGCTTCGCGCAGGGGTGCAGACCACGTTGCCGCCGCAGCGGGACTGCCGAGTAAGTAACCTTGAATCAAATGAATCCCCGAAAATCGCGCCAATTCAAGCTGTTCGCCGGTCTCGACGCCTTCTATGATGACTTGTGCGCCCAGATCGCGAATGATCTCTACCAGTTTGGGCAGGATGCGCTGCAAACGGGAATTTACCACCGCCTGCTGGATGATGCCGCCGTCCAGCTTGACGTATTCAGGCGATAGCGTCCAGAGTCGTTCCAGATTGGAGTGCTCTTTGCCGAAATCATCGATGGCAATCTTGTATCCACGATCCCGATAGTTGGCAATGGCCGTAGCAAGCAGCTTTTCTTCGCTGACCGCGCTCTCGTGAATCTCGATCACGACGTCATGGGTTGGCACCTGATGCTGATGCAACACATGTTCGAATACTTTTCCGTGTGCATTAACTGCAACCAGTAATTCCGGATGGACATTGAGAAACAGCAGTCCATTGCCGGTACCCATGTTGAGAAAATTGAGCGTGTGCAGGGTGCGGCACAGCCGGTCGAATTTAACGAGCCGCTCGGCTGATTCCGCCTGAAGAAAGGCTGCCGGCGGCGCAATGGCATTCCCCTTGTGATCGCGGGCGCGCAGCAGCGCTTCATAGCCTAAAGGGATGTTCTTTTGTAAATCGAAAATGGGCTGAAACACGCTGGCAAGCTGCAAGCCGATGAAATTGGCACGTATTTCTTCGCCACTGACTTCCAGTCGGTAGTCGTCAGTCAGGTTCAGCGAATCTCGCAACTCTTTTTGCAAGGCATTCAGGCGATGAAGCGTCGTCATCGCAATTACTTTCGGGTGTAGAGTTGGTCGAATACACCGCCGTCCTTGAAGTGTTCGGCTTGAGCCTGCTTTAAACTGCCGAAGATTTCAGCAACGGTAAACAATTTCAGAGGAGGCAACGTGCTGGCGTATTTTTTGGCAATTTTTTCGTCGCGAGGACGTAACTCGAATTGCGCGGCGATTTCCTGTGCTTGCGGTGTATACAGTTGTTGCAGATACGCTTCGGCGACTTTGCGGGTGCCGCGTTTATCCACGACCTTGTCGACAATGCTCACCGGCAGATCAGCCACGATGCTCACAGGCGGATAAATAAGGTCGAATTTGTCTGCGCCGTATTCCTGTTTGATCAGCCCCACTTCGTTTTCGAACGTCACCAGCACATCTCCGATTTCACGCTGCACGAAAGTCGTGGTCGCGCCCCGCCCGCCTGTTTCCAGCACCGGCACGTTGGCGAAAATTTTGCCGACCAGTTCGCGCGCCTGCGCGGGTTTTCCGCCTTGCTTGATGACAGACCCCCAGGCAGCCAAATAAGCATAGCGACCATTGCCCGAGGTTTTCGGATTGGCGATGATGGCCGATACGCCCGTTTTTGCAAGATCAGCCCAAGTCTTGATGCCCTTGGGATTGCCCTTGCGCACCAGAAACACGGAGGTTGAACTGAATGGTGCGCTGCCATTGGGCAGGCGTTCAGCCCAGTTGGCGGGGATTAATTGTTTCTCGGCCAGAAGGTCCACGTCGATGGACTGATTCATCGTGACGACATCGGCATCGAGCCCCTCCACTACGGCGCGGGCCTGTTTGCTTGAACCACCGTGTGACTGATTGACCGTCAGATTATCGCCGGATTTTTGTTTCCAGTATTTGACGAATACCGGGTTATAGCTCTTATAGAACTCGCGCGAGACATCGTATGACGCGTTCAAAATCGTTACGTCGGCGGCCAATGCCGTGCTTGAGAATGCAGCGATCAGACTTAGCAGCGCGATAGTTTTTTTCGGGAAGCTCATTGGGTTATTCCTTTTGCTGGATAGATGCAACGGACTCAATGTCTGTTGCTGATGTCCGGCATACTAGCGGTACGCACCGCAATCCCTTCGCGATTGAGAGCCTCACCGACTTCCGTAGTCTGGTAACCGGCCAGCACGAACGACAGCACGCTGGTTTTGTCCGGCGCAGTACCGATCAGGCGCAACCCTGGTATGGTTTTGAGCTCACCCATCGCATACACCAGCAACTCATGTTCATAGCGGTTGATGTTGTCGATGCCGAGCTTCTGCACATAGTCGATCGCCGCACCCAAGCCTACTGCATCCGCAATATTGCCCGTACCCGCTTCAAACTTGTTGGGTGCACAGGCACATTGCCGAACAGCTTGGCGACAAACGCTTGCGCTTTAGCCTGATCGTTGCCGTTTTGCTTTAAGCCGTACCCTAAGGCGGCCAGATAGTTCCAGCGTGCGCCGCCGGAAGTCTTTGGATTCGGCGTAATCACTGCAACGCCCGGTTTGACCAGATCGCTCCAGTCTTTGATATTTTTAGGGTTGCCTTTACGCACCAGCAATACAATGGTTGAGGTATAAGGCGAGCTGTTGAGTTTTAAGCGTTTTTGCCAGTCGGCTGGTACCAGATCCGCTTTGTCATGCAGCGCATCGATGTCGGCGGCCAGGGCGAGTGTTGCCACATCGGCTTCCAGTCCGTCGATGATGGAGCGCGCCTGTTTGCCTGAACCGCCGTGTGAGGCTTTAACAGTGACATTGTCGCCGGTCTTGCCCTTCCAGTATTTGGCAAAAGCGGTGTTGTACTCCTGATACAACTCGCGGGTCGGATCGTAGGATACGTTGAGCAGGCTAATGTCAGCGGCCAGTGCGTTTGCCGACAATGCCAGTGCGAATGAACCTGCAAACAGCGCAGTAGTGATTTTTGATAATTTCATGTTAGCTCCTGTTATTAAATTAAAAATTTTGTGTAGGTGAAAAACGGTAGCCGCGGGCGGGTGCTGTCTGTATCCAACGATCCATACCGAAGGGTTGCAACGACATTCGCAAACGGCGGATATGAACATCGATGGTGCGTTCACTGCTGCCGACCTCCTTGCCGCGTACTTTTTCCAGCAATTGGGCGCGGGTCTGAACCCGGCCTGACTGGTGCATCAGTTGTCCTAGCAAACGAAACTCGGCAGGACGCAGTAAAACGGGAATACCTGCTGCTGTTACCCGATACGTTTCATCCGACCAGTGCAAATCGCCTGCGATGAGGTTGTATGGTTCTGTTCCAGCGGTCTTGCGTAGTGCAGTCATTGTTTGAGTTCCTTGCATCGTGCAGATGGAGTGCATCCTAACGAGTTGGCCCTGTTGCGCGAACCAATTAAAATTTGATTGCTTAGCTGATTTTTGAATATGCGGCAGGCAGCGGGGCAATTTGCTGCACAAGGCGCTGTCCGGCTGTTCAGTCAGTTTGCCTGATGGTGTATGATGTTTTCTCGTTGGTTTTTACCAATATATGCTGGCGTGCAAAGCGTGCCGGATTCGCAGCGATTACCTACCGGAGCGTTTGAATTGGCGACTGTTAACAATGTTTCAGACAAGTGGGTACTGGTCATCGATGATATGGAAGGGATGCGTTCGCAGTTGCGCATGTCCCTGTCGAGTTCAGGTTTTGCCAAGCTGCATGTGGTGGGCAGCATCAAGGAGGCGCTGGAGCGTCTGGCCGCTAATCACTACGACGTGATCCTGTGCGATTATTCGCTGGGCGACAGTACCGATGGTCAGCAGTTTCTTGAATACCTGCGTACGAATGATCTGATCGGACGCAATACCATTTTCGTCATGATTACCGCCGAGCAGTCTTACGCGAAGGTGGTCGCCGCATCCGAATGCGCACCGGATGATTATCTGCTCAAGCCGTTTACGTCGGCGCAATTCACTACCCGTCTTGAGAAACTTCTGGAGCGTCAGGAGTATTTCCGCGCGATTGATCAGGCAGCCGACAAGAAAAACTGGTCGAAAATGATCGCAGAATGCGACAAGCTGTTAGCCGGTCGCGACAAGCATTACTTTGATTTGTGCAAGATCAAAGGGGTGGCGCTGGTGCGCAACGAGCAGGTACAGCAGGCAGCGGATCTGTACCGTGAAATTATTGCCCTGCGTCCCTTGGGCTGGGCGCGGCTGGGGCTGGCGCGTGCGCTGGCCAGATTAGGCAAGCAGGGAGAGGCGATCGACTTGCTGCGCGAAATTCTGGTTGAGACGCCGCAATTTATGGCGGCCTATGATTTTTTAGGCAAACTGATGGCCGAATCCGGCGACAAAAAGGGTGCACTGGACGTGTTGCAACAGGCAAGAAGCATTTCGCCCGGCACCATGAGCCGCATACGCGAGTTGAGTACGCTGGCGGTGAGCACCGGACAGCCCGAGATTGCCGAGCAAATCATGCGCGAGACGCTGATCAAGCATAAATATTCTCCGGTGCGTCAGGCCAATGATTATGTGGTGCTGTCGCGCGCGTTGACCGATCAGGGCAAGACGGCGGATGCGCTGAGCGTGGTGCAGGATGCCCGTAAAAGTTTTACGGACAGTCATAGCAATGTGGTGCTCTCTGTCACGGAAAGCTCGGTGCACCGCGCTGCCGGCAACGAGGAGCTCGCGCATGCCGCACTGGAGCAGGCGATGAACAGCGGCGAGCTGGGCAGTTTTTCTGCGGATGCTTTGGTTGCGCTGGCGGATGCCTGTTTCTCGCTGGGAAAATCTGAAGATGCCACCCGGTTGCTGCATCATGCGGTGCAAAATCATCACGAGAACGATGAAATCAAGGGCAAGGTGCACGCCGTGCTGGTGGCCGCCGGGAAAGACGCGTCGGAAGCCTCTGCGCTGATTGAAGCGAGCGCGGGTGAGGTGATTGCACTGAATAACGAGGGGGTGCGGCACGCACAGGCAGGCAAACTGGATGAGGCGATCTCCCTGCTCAGCGAAGCGGCTAACCGGCTGCCGAACAATTTGCAGATTCTGGGCAATGCGGCGCTGGTGATTGCACTCGATCTGGTTCGCAACGGGCGTGACCCTGCAAAACTGGCTATCTGTCTGGGTTATCGAGAAGCGCTGACTAAGAAGTCCCCCAATCATGCCAAGCTCGAGCAAATCGACGGTATGCTCAAACAACTGAAGTCCTGACGGAGTAAAAGATGAACGATCTGGCTGCGGCTGTAATGCATGACGTGAAAAATCAGCTGGCTGAGCTGGCGTTGCGTTTAAAAAAACGCGGCGATGCGCGTGCCGAGATGGACATTGCGATGAATGCCTCGCGTCGCCTGACCGAGATGCTACTGCTGGGGCGCGAACAGAGCAATCAATTGTGGGTGAATGCAGATACCGTCAATCCGGCCGATTTTCTGGAGGTGTTGGCGGCAGAGTATGTCGAGCTGTTTCCGGATATCGAAATTCAGGTCGACGTGGCGCGTGCGCCGGAGTGCGTGTTCTTTGACGATGCGCTGGTGCGTATGGCGCTGGGCAATGCGCTGCATAACGCCTGTCGCTATGCACGGACTAAGGTCACACTCGCAGCCTACCAGCAGGACGATCTGTTTTTGTTAGAGGTGCGCGATGACGGTGCGGGGTTTCCCGACAGCGTGCTAAGTTCTGGCGGCCAGTTGCCCGCTTCCGTTACGGGTTCCGGTACCGGCTTAGGACTGTATCTGGCGCAAAAAATTGCCGCCCTGCATAAACTGGGCGACCGGCACGGTTATATTGAGCTTTGCAACGGCGCACAGGGCGGAATCTTTCGCATCGTATTGCCGTAGCGGAAGTATTCGCTACGGCGTCGGCAGATCAGACTTTCTTTGCGGCAGCTTTAGGTTTTGCCGCAACTTTTGTGGCCGTTTTTGGCTTGGCCGCAGCTTTGGGAGCCGCTTTAGGTTTTGCTGCGGCTTTTGGTTTCGCCGCTGCTTTAGGCTTGGCTTCAGCTTTGGGTTTAGCTGCTGCTTTAGGCTTGGCTGCCGCTTTAGGTTTTGCCGCCGATTTTCTGGAAGGTTTGGTGTCACCCTTAGCCGCTTTCGCCGCAATCAATTCGAGCGCCTGCTCCAGCGTGATTTCATCCGGTGACACATCTTTGGGCAAGGTCGCATTGATTTTGCCGTGACGCGCGTAAGGACCATAGCGCCCGCTACAAATCTCAACCGTCGTCTTGTCGACCGGATGATCGCCCAGCGTGCGCAACACGGTATTGCCATCCTTGGCTTGCGCGAGCAACTCGACTGCACGGTCTAGGGTCACATCGAAGATGCTGTCGGTGCGTGGAATGGATTTGAACTTGCCGTCGTGGCCGATATAAGGCCCGAAACGGCCGATATTGACGATAACTTTTTTGTTCGTTTCAGGATGCAGCCCCAAGTCTTTCGGCAGCGAGAGCAGTTTCAGGGCGCTTTCCAGATCCGCCTGGTCGACCGCCATTTCCTTGGGCCATGAAACGCGCTTAGGTTTGGCTTTTTCGCCTTCGATGACTTCGCCTAACTGCACATAATGGCCGTAAGGGCCGCGCAACAGCAGCACGGCTTGCGCCGTCTCCGGATGTGCACCCAGTTCGACGCGGACCTCTTCCTGAGTCTCGCCGCCTACGCTGCGTTTGTATTTGCACTCAGGATAGTTGGTGCAGCTGATGAAGCTGCCGTAGCGGCTCAATTTTTTCGCCAGCGGCTTGCCGCACTCGGGGCAGGCCTCATCGAGCAATTCCTGCGGACGCTCGATGTTGGTTTTTTCTTTGATCAGCGCTGAAAAGCCCTTCCAGAACTCGTCCATCACGCCGACCCAGTCGCGTTTGCCATCTGAGACTTCATCGAGCTCATCTTCGAGCGAGGCGGTGAAGTTGTAATCGACGTAACGGGTGAAGTGATCGGTCAAAAAGCGCGTGACGACGCGACCCACATCGGTGGGCATGAAGCGCTTTTTGTCGAGAATGGCGTATTCGCGGGTTTGTAGCGTGGAGATAATGGTGGCATAGGTCGACGGACGACCGATGCCGTATTCTTCCAGCGATTTGACCAGACTCGCTTCGGTAAAGCGCGGCGGCGGCTGAGTGAAATGCTGTTCGCCGAACAATTTGTCCACCGATAAGACGTCGCCTTCAGCGAGCGGCGGCAGGCGACTGCCCTGTTCTTCTTCTGCATCGTCCACGTCTTCCATGTAGACGCTGATAAATCCAGGAAAAACAAGTACTTGTCCGTTAGCGCGGAACAGCGTGTCATCGCCGCCTAAGCGAATGTCGGCGCTCACGGTGTCATAGCGCGCCGGTGCCATTTGGCAGGCCAGAGTACGTTTCCAGATCATCTCGTACAATCTGGCCTGATCGACCGTCAGCCGGTCGCGCAGACTATCCGGGGTGCGGGTGATCGACGTCGGGCGTATCGCCTCGTGCGACTCCTGTGCATTTTTGGTCTTGCTCTTGTACGTCGGCGGCGTGCCGGGCAGATAGTCGCTGGAGAAATGCTCCTGAACATAGTCGCGGATTTCTTGTACCGCTTCTTTGGCCAGCGTCACCGAATCGGTACGCATATAGGAAATCAAACCGACCGTCTGGCCGCCGATATCCACGCCTTCATACAGCGACTGCGCGGTGCGCATGGTGCGTTCGGCTGACATACCCAGTTTGCGCACGGCTTCCTGTTGCAAGGTCGAGGTGGTGAAGGGCGCGGCGGCATAGCGCTGCTTGGCCTTCTTTTCAACTTTGACGACCTTAGGCGGCAGCTTGGCATCGTTCAGTTTGGCGTAAATCGCCTCGTATTCCGACTGGCTGGCGATCGACAGTTGTTCGAGCTTTTTGCCCTGATATTGAATCAGACGGGCGGAAAAGGGCTGGTGATCTTTGTGCGTGTCCAGATGCACCGACCAGTATTCTTGTGTTTTGAAAGCTTCGATTTGCAGTTCGCGCTCGACGATCAGGCGCAGCGCGGGACTTTGCACGCGTCCTGCCGACAAGCCGGGGCGGATTTTGCGCCACAACAGCGGCGACAGATTAAAGCCCACCAGATAATCGAGTGCGCGCCGCGCCTGCTGTGCATTGACCAGCGGCATGGCAATTTCACGAGGATGGGCCACCGCCGCCTGAACGGCCGATTGCGTGATTTCATAGAACACCACGCGCTTCATGTTCTTGCCCTTAAATCCCCTCTTGGCTTTGAGCAGTTCGGCGATATGCCAGGCAATCGCCTCCCCTTCGCGGTCGGGATCGGGTGCGAGCAGGATGTTCTCAGCGCTCGCTGCCGCCTTGGCAATCGCATCCATGTGTTTGCTGTTGCGCGCGATGACCTCGTAGTTCATCGCAAAGCCGTTTTCGGTATCGACGGCACCGGTCTTGGGAACCAGATCCCGGACGTGGCCGTAGGAGGCGAGCACTTCGTAATCATTGCCCAGATATTTCTTGAGCGTTTTGGCCTTGGCCGGAGATTCGACGATGAGAAGATTGATTGCCATGCGTGGTGTTTATTAGTGTAATTGAGTGGAAGTGATCGGGACGAGCAACTCTTCGACCAGCAGCGGGCTTAAATCATGATGACGATCCCACAGCACGATCAGCATGATCAGTTTGAGCTTGTCCAGCCCTAAGTCTTTTTGTTGCAGCGCCAGCGCGCGGTCTATGATGATCTCGCGTTCGATGGCCGTAATCATTTTTTGTTGTTCGGCAAACAACAGGAACTGGCGTGCCTGAGCGCTGATCAGCGCAAATTCAAGTTCGGCAAAAAACCGCATTCCGCTATGCGCCAGAACGGCAGGATAACTGTCTGAATTTTGCAGGCGGAGTGCGGACAGCCAGTTCAGCGCCTCATCGATGTCCTCGCCCTCGAAACCGGCGGCAGAAAGTTTGCGCGACAGTTTATCCGGCGCCGGGTAGCTGCCCGCGTCGATATAGCTTTCAAACAGGTACATCAGGATTTCGAACATAATTTTTAAGTCTTTAATGTATGCGTTGGAACAAACCGCCGGGAAGCGTTGCGATGCAACCTTCCAGTTCAAGCGTTAACAGCATGGCGGATAGCTGGCTAACCGTCAAGCCGCTGCGCAAACAAAGCCCGTCGATGCTGACCGGATCAAAGCCCATTTGTTCCAGCAAACCGGTGTGCGAGCCGGCAGCAGGTTTGGCTGCCTGAATCTGCGTGGGGGTGAACAAACCGGTTAATTCTTCCAGGATGTCCTGCGCTGTTTCAACTAACTTTGCACCCTGTTTGATCAGTTTGTGGCAGCCCCGGCTTTGCGGCGAATGGATAGAACCCGGGATCGCAAAGACATCCCGCCCCTGCTCCATCGCCTGACGCGCCGTGATCAGCGAGCCGCTCTGCAACGAGGCTTCAACAACCAGACAGCCAATACTCATGCCGCTGATCAGGCGGTTGCGTCTGGGGAAGTTGCCCGCCAGTGGCGGCGTGCCGAGCGGAAATTCTGAAATCAGCGCGCCGGCTTTGGCAAGACTATGCGCCAGCTCCCGGTTGGCCGCCGGATACACCTTGTCGAGTCCTGTGCCCACCACGGCGATGCTGCTGCCTTTTCCGCGCAGCGCACCTCTGTGGGCTGCGGCATCGATGCCGTGCGCCATGCCGCTGATGATGCACAGCCCTGCATCGCTCAACGAATTGGCGAATTGCTCGGCATTGTCGATGCCCTGAGGTGTGGCGTGGCGGCTGCCGACGATAGCGAGTGACTTTGCGTTTAATAAATCCCGTCGCCCTTTGACGTAGAGCAGCAGCGGCGGATCGTTGATGTTAAAGAGGGCTTGGGGATAGTCGCTATCCGCTAAGGTCACCAGGTGGTTTTGCGCTTCACTTAGCCAGACGAGTGCGGCGTTTAGCGCGACCTCATCCACCCCGTTGCGCACCGCTTGCGCGACGTTTGGTTTGACCACGGTTTTGAGACGGTCGAGCGGGGCTGATAAGACGGCTTCAGGAGAGCCAAATTCGCTCAGCAGATGACGCGCCCCCTCGCCACCCAGTCCTCGAATCAGGCCCAGTGTCAGCCAAGCCTTGATCGAGGTGTCGTCGGGCATGGCTATGGGGTTTGTGCGCTGTCCAGCAGTTGTACCGGTAGGCGTGTCTGCATGACCAGTGCATAGGAGACTTTTTCGAATACGCGGAAGACGAACAGCAGGCCAAAGCGCTCATCCGGCAGCGTCAGCGATTTACCTTCTCGTTGTACTGTGCGACCTTTGCTGCTCACTGCCAGTACATGGCCGCTTTGCACGCCGTCTCGCTCGCCCTTGTTGAGAGTGATGACGGTGTTCTGTCCCGCTTGCGTGACGCCGCCGTAGATGGAAATGACGCGGGCGTTGATCTGAGTCTCAGGCGCGCGGGGCAGGTAGGTATTGGCAATGGCCGCAGTGGCTGGAACCAGACGGTCGCCCAGATTGATTTCCTGTTTGGCCGCGGTGACAACAGCGATGCTGGTTGTGCCAAACTCTTTGACCTCGAGATTGCCCAGATGGATGGCTTCATGGCCCAGCACTTCACGCGTGTCAGGATCGATAAACGTTTTCCCCGGGCGGTAGATCTGCCAGCTTTTTGCATCATCCGCGCTCAAGCCTTTTACGTAGACCACATCCCCCGGACCTGCAATGACGCGCTCTTCAGGCAAGCCGATCAGCGTCGGCGCATCGTTCAGCAGTTTGTCGGAAACGACCAGTGGCTGACTTAAAAACGGTTCAATCACGCGGGATGGAATGCTGGGGATGGCATTTTGTGTGCTGTCCTCGGCGCGCATTTGCGGGGAGAGTTTCACTGTATCTCCGCTACCTGTGATGGCGGCCGATTTTTGCGTCAGGCTCAAGGTACCGTTGGTGCGATCAAGATAGAGCATCGCGCCCGGATAAATCCAGTGTGGATCCTTGATCGCATCTTTGTTCATCCCCCAGATAAAAGGCCATTTCCAGGGATCTTTGAAGAACTTGCCCGAGATCCCCCACAGGGTGTCTCCTTTGACTATCATGTACTGATCGGGCGCATCGCTGCGTATCTGTGGAGAGGCATCGGGTTGGCCGGCAAATGCCAAAACAGGCATTAAAAAGCAAATCAGCGATATAATCTTGCGCATGGGTAACCCCGAAAGAATCAGTGACAAAGGCGCACGGAGCACCGTGGCGCGTCAAATTCTGCATCCAGTCAATTAAATTAGCAAGCATTATGGCAATCTTACAAATATTGCAGTACCCCGATGAACGCCTGCACACAATCGCCAAAAAGGTTGCGCAGGTGACTGATGTCACCCGTAAGCTGGTGCAAGATATGGCCGAAACCATGTATGCTGCACCGGGCGTAGGTCTTGCCGCAACCCAGGTCAATGTGCACGAACAGATCATCGTTGTGGATGTGTCCGAGACGCACGACGAGTTGCTGGTGTTGATCAATCCGGAAATTTTGCATCGTTCAGGCGAGCAGGAAGGTGAGGAAGGCTGTCTGTCGGTGCCGGGTATTTATGAAAACGTGCGACGCGCCGATAAGATTTCGGTGCGGGCGCTCAACCAGCAGGGCGAGCCATTTACGCTGGATGTCGAGGGTTTTTTGGCGGTGTGCATCCAGCATGAAGTCGATCACCTGCAAGGTCGCGTATTCGTCGAATATCTGTCGCAACTCAAACAAAGCCGCTTGCGCGCTAAACTGAAAAAGCGCCGCCGCGAGGCGATGTAGGAATTTTAAGTGAAAATAATTTTTGCCGGTACGCCGCATTTTGCGGCAAGCGCACTCGAGGCGTTGCTCAAAGAACATCAGGTCGCAGCCGTGCTGACGCAGCCGGACAGACCTTCGGGGCGCGGCATGCAGTTGACCGCAAGTCCGGTAAAATTGCTCGCATTAGCGCACGGGATCCCCGTTTTACAGCCGGAATCATTAAAGAACGAACAGGCGCAGTCTGACATTAAAGCGCTGGACGCCGACGTGATGGTGGTCGCAGCCTACGGGCTGATCCTGCCCAAAGCGGTGCTGGAACTCCCGCGGCTGGGCTGCCTGAATATACACGCGTCCCTGTTGCCGCGCTGGCGCGGTGCGGCACCCATACAGCGGGCCATCCTCGCGGGGGATGCTGATACCGGCATTACCATCATGCAGATGGATGTGGGACTCGATACAGGCGACATGCTGCTCACCCGCCGCTGCCCGATTGAGGCACACGATAATGCTCAGACCCTGCACGATAAGCTCGCAGCGTTGGGCTCGGCCAGCATAGTCGAGGCGCTGAATTTGCTGAGTAATAATGCTTTGACGCCGGTGGTGCAAGACAATGAGGCGGCCTGCTATGCGGCCAAACTGCTCAAAGGCGAGGCTTTAATCGACTGGACGCAGGACGCGGTGCAGATTGAACGGGCCGTGCGGGCGTACAATCCGTTTCCGGTGTGCCAGGCCAAATTCAACGAGGTGGTGTTGAAGCTGTGGCAGGCCGAAGTTTGCGACACCATGTCCGGCAAGCCCGGCGAAGTTCTGGCTGTTGATAAGTCGGGAATTACCGTTGCCTGTGGACGGGGGGCGCTAAAGTTGCAGATGTTGCAACGTCCGGGCGGTAAGTCGCAACCCGCTGTGCAATTTTTGCAGGCGATGCCGGTTCATACCGGCGATAATTTTCAGGTTCACTAAATGCATAATATTCAACTCGCAGCTACTCAGATCGTCCAGCAAGTCATGGAGGACGGTCGCAACCTGAATCAGGTGCTCGATGAGTCACTGCGCAGAAAATCGGTATGGACGCCGGCTCAGCGCGCCGCCTTGCAGGATTTAAGTTACGGCACGCTGCGTTTTTACGGTCAGCTCAACGCGATACTCGAACTGCTCTTGCATAAGCACATGACCGATCATCGCATCTCGTATTTGCTGCTGGTGGCGTTGTATCAGCTGCAATACAGTCGTGCTGCTCAGCATGCGGTGGTGGATCATGCGGTGCGTTCGGCAGATATCCTGAATCCTAAAATTCGCGGGCTGGTTAACGCGATCTTGCGCAATTTTCTGCGCAATCAGGCGGATTTGCTCACGCAATCCGCGCTCAAAGACGAAGGCCGCTACAGTCATCCGCAATGGTGGATAGACGAGCTGCGCTCCCAGTACGGGGCGGCAGCTGAGGCGATCTTAATCGCGGGCAACGGGCATCCACCGATGACGCTGCGAGTGAATGCGCGGCGCGGCAGTACCTCGGAGTATCTGGCGCAACTGGCAGCACAAGACATCCCCGCCCGCTTGATCGGTAATGAGGCGTTGCAGCTGGAGAAACCTGTGTCGGTCGATAAATTGCCCGGCTTTTTTGACGGGCTGGTGTCGGTGCAGGATGCCGGTGCGCAGTATGCGGCACGCCTGCTGGATGCGACAGCGGGGATGCGCGTGCTCGATGCCTGTGCCGCGCCTGGCGGCAAGACCGCGCATATTCTGGAGCGCGCGGACGTTGAGTTGCTCGCGCTGGACAAGGATGCCGCGCGATTGTCGCGGGTCAGCGAAAATTTGCAGCGACTGACGCTGAATGCGGCGCTGTTGACAGGGGATGCCGCCAACCCCTCCGACTGGTGGGATGGCCGGCCGTTCGATCGTATTTTAGCCGACGTGCCCTGCTCCGCCACGGGCGTGGTGCGCCGCCATCCGGACATCAAATGGCTGCGCCGGAAAAAGGACATTGCCTCGTTTGCCGAACAACAGTTTGAAATACTGACTGCCTTGTGGCCGCTGCTGGCGCCGGATGGTTTGATGCTCTATGCGACCTGCTCGGTGTTCAAACAGGAAAATCAGCAGGTGGTGGACAAATTCCTGACGCACACACCGGCGGCACAACAGCGCGAGACCGGATTACCGGGCGGGATGTTGCTGCCAGATGATGAGCACGACGGGTTTTTCTATGCCTTGTTGCACAAAACTGCTTAAAGTCCTGCTGCTGCTGCTGACTTTGCCGGTGTGGCTATACGCTGCAGCGGTGAGGGCGGACGGCATCGAAGTGAACAAGGCGGAAATTCACGCCTCTGAAGACGGTTATCAGCTGTCAGCCGATTTCAATGTCAACCTCAATAATGTGGTGCAGCAGGCCCTGTCGCTCGGCGTGCCGCTGTATTTTGTCGGTGAATTTACCCTCACGCGTTCACGCTGGTATTGGCTCGATGAGCAGGTTTATCAAAACGAGCATTCGGTCAAATTGTCCTACAACGTATTGACCCGCCAGTATCGTATTTCCCGCGGTTCCCTGTTCCAGAATTTTGCCAGTCTGGAAGACATGATGAGAATACTTGCGCGGCAAAACTCGGGCTATATTCCAATCGACGTGATGAAAAAGGACGGCAACTACATCGCCTCGGTACGGTTGCGTCTGGATACCAAGCAATTGCCGAAATTGATGCAGGTCAATGTGCTGACGAGCCGCGACTGGGATTTTGATTCGGGCTGGTATCGCTGGCTGATTCGTCCTCAGGATGCCGCGCTGCGCGGAAAGACGGAGTCGCAGTGAAATACCTGATCATACTGAGTGTTGTGGCAGGTGCCGGCTTGTTGTATCTGCTCTCAAGCAGCAGCGTGAACACGGACGTGTTTTCGATCAACTATTATGGTTTGCTCGGATTGATGGGGTTGCTGGCCGCCGGATTGTTGGGGCTGGTGGTCTATCAGGTCTGGCGCTTGCGCGTGAAGCTGAAGAACAAGATTTTCGGCGCGAAACTCACCTTGCGGCTGGTGTTGTTTTTTACCCTGATTGCGGTGCTGCCGGGTGTGCTGGTGTATGCCGTTTCGGTAAATTTTTTATCCAAAAGTATCGAGTCCTGGTTCGACGTGCGCGTGGAAAAAGCGCTGGAGGGCGGCTTGAATTTGGGGCGCAGCGGGCTCGATAACAGTCTGAAGGAGTTGACCCAGAAAACGCAGTTTATCGCCTTGCTGCTGACTGAAAAAAATCCCGCTCAGTTTAAAAATACGCTCGATCAGTTGATCGATGAGGGCGTGGCTCAAGAGGCGGCCTTGTTCGGTGCGGAAGATAAAATGATCGCATTTTCTGCCAGCGACAGTGCCTTGTTGCCGGATATTCCCAGCGAGAAGTTGATGCGGCAGGTGCGGGACAAAGGCCTGTATTCGGCGATTGAGGCGACGCCTAACCGGGCGTTGAGTCTGAGGGTGCTGGCGTTGATCAGCGTCAATCGCTATTCGAAGGCCAGCTACGTGCTGCAATTTAACCAGGCTGTGCCCGCGCAAATCGCCGCCGATGCGGAAACGGTACAGGCGGTCTATCGCGACTATCAGGAGTTGACGCTGTCGCGGCTGGGGTTGAAACGGCTGTATGGCATCACGCTGACGCTGGCTTTGCTGGTGGTGTTGCTAACCGCGATTTCTGCGGCTTTTTTCATCAGCGAGCGTATCGGTTCCTCCCTTGAAGCGCTGGCCGTGGGGACGCGCGCGGTCGCGCAGGGAGACTTTACCGGTCAGCATCCGATACAAAGTAGCGACGAATTGGGTGCGTTAACGGGACTGTTCAATCAGATGACGCGACAACTGGCCGATGCGAGGCGAGCGAGCGAGCAGCAGCAACGCGAGGTTGAAAGTGCTAAAGGCTATCTGGAAAGCGTGCTGACCCATTTGTCCTCCGGTGTCCTGGCGCTCGACGACGAATTTCGGCTACGTTCGGTGAATACCAGCGCGGCACAGATTTTAGGTGCGCCCTTGCAGGAGTTGCAGCGCATGCCTTTGCAGCAGATCGCGGAAAAACACAATTTGTTGACTTCGTTTTGTCAGGCGATCACTGATGGTTTCGCGAAAAATGGCGAGTGGCAGTGTCAGATTGAGCGCTTGAGCCGTAATGGCACGCAAATTTTGTTGATGCGCGGTACCAGTTTGCCGCAGGGCTCGGATGCGGGTTACGTGGTGGTATTTGACGACATCAGTCATCTATTGCAAACGGAGCGTCAGGCAGCATGGGGCGAGGTGGCGCGGCGACTGGCCCATGAGATTAAGAATCCGCTCACGCCGATTCAGTTGTCGGCGGAGCGCTTGCAATACAAATTAAGCAGCAAGCTGGACGAGGCGGATGCGAAATTGTTGCAGCGCGCGACCCAAACCATCGTCAGTCAGGTGGGCGCGATGAAAAACATGGTGACTGATTTTGCAGATTACGCGCGTGGCCCGGTGCTGAAATTATCTCTTTTGGATGTGCACAAACTGATTAAAGAGGTGCTGGGATTGTATGAGGCGAATGCGGTGCCGATTTCGCTGGATTTGAGCGAGGCGCGTGCTGAGGTCAGTGGTGACGCCACGCGTTTGCGTCAGGTATTGCACAACCTGTTGCAAAACGCGCAAGATGCGCTGAGCGGCGTCGAGCAGCCGACTATCATCTTGAGCAGTCAGGTCATGCAGGGTGAAATTCACTTGCGCGTGCTGGACAACGGCACGGGTTTTTCTGAGAACGCGCTCTCGCGGGTGTTTGAGCCTTATATGACGACCAAAACCAAGGGAACCGGGCTTGGTTTGGCGATCGTCAAAAAAATCATTGAAGAGCACGGCGGCAGGATACGCGTCGAAAACAATGCAACCGGCGGCGCGTGCGTGAGTATCAGTCTGCCGCTGACACAGGAGGTACTAGTATGAGCAAACAGATTCTGGTTGTAGACGATGAGGTCGGCATCCGTGAATTGCTGGCGGAAATTCTATTTGACGAGGGGTATCAGATCCATCTGGCCGAAAATGCAGAGCAGGCGCGGGCATATCGTTATGAGCACGAACCTGATCTGGTGTTGCTGGACATTTGGATGCCGGACATGGATGGCGTGACGCTCTTAAAAGAGTGGGTCGAGCAGGATTTGCTGACGATGCCGGTTGTGATGATGTCGGGTCACGGTACGATAGAGACCGCTGTTGATGCGACGCGCATAGGTGCTGTGGATTTTCTTGAAAAGCCGATTTCGATGCAAAAATTGCTGAACACGGTGGCAAAGGCGATCAAGGAGGGCGCGCCTAAGCCGCCTGTTGCGATGGCGGTAACTGAGGCGCCGCAAAAGTTTACGGTAGGCATCGGTGGCACTAGCAAACAGTTCGCCTTGCCGCTTGATTTACCGCTGCGCGAAGCGCGCGAGCATTTCGACGCGATCTATTTTGACTATCATCTGCAAATGGAAGCGGGTAACGTGTCGCGCGTTGCTGAGAAAATCGGCGTGGAGCGTACGCATTTGCATCGCAAACTGAAACAGTTGGGTATAAAAGTCAGCAAAAAGAGCGGTGAAAGTGAATCGTAGGTGAGTTTTTTACGCGTTTGAGCGGTTTATCTGCAGAAGTAGGTGTATTAAGTTGGCAAGTTGGTTGATGTATTGCGGGGTGTGCGGCATAATTCCGACATTAAAAAAATTCATTCTCATTATAAATATTAGGCGTTAAACATAAACCCATCCCTTTGGGATGTTTCGGAGGAGTTAGTACATGACAGCAGATCGCAGCATTACCCCACCAAAATATAATGATATTACCGGCGCAATTCGTATGTTGGCCGTTGATGCAGTTCAAAAAGCAAATTCCGGTCATCCGGGTGCACCAATGGGCATGGCAGAAATCGCTGATGTGCTGTGGAATCACCATTTGCGTCACAATCCGGCCAATCCTAAGTGGCCAGGTCGCGATCGTTTCATGATGTCCAATGGTCATGGTTCGATGCTGGTTTACGCATTATTGCATCTGTCAGGTTACGACTTGCCGATTGATGAACTCAAACGCTTCCGTCAAATGCATTCCAAGACCCCGGGTCATCCTGAATACGGTTATACCGCTGGCGTGGAAACGACAGGCGGCCCGTTAGGTCAAGGTATCACCAACGCTGTCGGTATGGCGATGGCTGAAAAATTGCTGGCGGCAGAATTCAATAAGCCTGGCCATGAAATCGTTGATCACCGCACCTATGTATTCATGGGCGATGGTTGCATGATGGAAGGTATCTCACATGAAGCGTGCGCACTGGCCGGTACTTGGGGTCTGGGCAAGCTGACTGCATTCTGGGATGACAACGAAATCTCCATCGACGGCCATACTAACGGCTGGTTCACTGATGACACCGCAAAACGCTTTGAAGCATACGGCTGGCATGTCGTTGCGAATGTTGAGGGACACGTTCCTGAAGCGATTAACGCAGCGATCGAAGCAGCGAAAGCCGTTACCGACAAGCCTACCCTGATTTGCTGCAAGACCGTCATCGGTGCAGGCTCTCCTAACAAGGAAGGCACGCATGACGTTCACGGCGCAGCACTGGGCGATGCAGAAGTGGCCGCTACCCGCGCGCACATCAACTGGCCTTATGCACCGTTTGAAATCCCGCAGCACGTGTATGAAGCATGGGATGCGCGTACCAAGGGTGCAGGTCTGGAACAGTTGTGGAACAACAACTTTGCTGAATATGCAGCTAAGTTCCCTGCTGAAGCTGCAGAATTTACGCGTCGTACCAAGAGCGAATTGCCATCAGGTTGGGCCGCACATGCAGCAGCAGCAATCGCCGCGACCGATGCAAAAGCTGAAACCATTGCAACTCGCAAAGCGTCACAAAATGCGATCAATGCCTTGGCACCGGCATTGCCTGAGTTCCTGGGCGGTTCAGCCGATTTGACAGGGTCTAACCTGACCAACTGGGCCGGCTGCAAGCATGTACACGGCAAGTCAACTGGTAACTACATCAGCTACGGCGTGCGTGAATTCGGTATGTCGCACATCATGAACGGTATGGCATTGCATGGCGGTTTGCTGCCATTCGGCGGTACCTTCCTGATGTTCTCGGAATATGCACGTAATGCCTTGCGCATGGCTGCATTGATGAAGCAACGTGTGATTTTTGTTTACACCCATGACTCAATCGGTCTGGGCGAAGACGGTCCGACTCACCAGCCTGTTGAACAAACTGCCACGCTGCGTCATATTCCTAACATGGAAACATGGCGTCCTTGTGACACGGTTGAATCGATCGTGTGTTGGGTTGCTGCAGTAGAACGCAACGACGGTCCATCCAGTTTGATTTTCAGTCGTCAAAACTTGCAATTCCAAAAGCGTGATGCAGCACAGATCGCAAACATCCGTAAGGGTGCTTACATTCTGTCTGAAGCCGCAGGTGGCAAGCCGGTTGCTGTGATCATCGCGACAGGTTCTGAAGTTGATTTGGCGATCAAGGCACAAGCGGCTTTGGCTGCTGACGGCATCAATGTCCGCGTTGTATCCATGCCGTCAACCAATGTGTTTGATAAGCAAGATCAAGCTTACAAAGACAGCGTGTTGCCACGTGGCGTGAATCGCGTTGCTGTTGAAGCGGGCGTTACCGGCGGTTGGTACAAATATGTTGGTCTGGAAGGCGCAGTAGTCGGTATGGATTGCTTCGGCGAATCCGCTCCTGCACCTGAATTGTTTAAGCACTTCGGCTTTACTGTTGAAAACGTAGTATCGACAGTTAAAAAAGTTTTAGCATAAACAGAGCGAAACTGCGTTTCTGTGAGGCATTGCGCTAAGCAATGCCGAAACTAAAACGTCGTTAAGACCGTTAAGGGCGTTCTATAACTTAACGATGTTTCTGTGAGGCGCTGCGAGAGCAGCGTCGAAACTAAAGACTGTAAAAGGCGTACTGAGAGCCTGAAGCGGCGACAAAATTTTATAACTAAAACGGGAGATAAAAACATGGCAATTAAAGTTGGCATTAATGGGTTCGGTCGTATTGGTCGTATGGTATTTCGCGCAGCAACCAAAGATTTTCCTGAAATCGAAGTTGTCGCAATTAACGATTTGCTGGAGCCTGACTACCTGGCATACATGTTGAAGTATGACTCTGTGCATGGCCGTTTCAATGGCGATGTAGCAGTGAGCGGTAGCAATCTGGTTGTGAATGGCAAAGAAATTCGTCTGACAGCTGAACGTGATCCTGCAAACTTGAAGTGGAATGAAGCAGGCGTGGACATCGTTATCGAATGTACCGGCTTCTTCCTCGACCAGGAAACCTGCCAGAAGCATATTCAAGCTGGCGCGAAAAAAGTGGTTATGTCGGCTCCTTGCAAAGACACCTCACCGATGTTTGTTTATGGCGTAAACCACGACAAGTACAACGGTGAAGCGATTGTATCAGCAGCTTCTTGCACAACCAACGCATTGGCACCGGTTGCTAAAGTACTGAACGACACGTTCGGTATCAAGCGTGGTCTGATGACAACGGTGCATGCGGCTACGGCTACTCAAAAGACAGTTGACGGTCCGTCTAACAAAGACTGGCGCGGCGGTCGCGGTATTCTGGAAAACATCATTCCTTCATCAACAGGCGCTGCCAAGGCGGTGGGCGTTGTATTGCCTGAGCTGAAGGGCAAGTTGACGGGTATGGCTTTCCGCGTACCAACTTCTGACGTGTCTGTTGTTGACTTGACGGTTGAACTGAACAATCCAGCTACTTACGCTGAGATCGTTGCTGCGATGAAGGCTGCATCTGAAAGCGGTCCATTGAAGGGCGTGTTGGGTTTCACCACAGAAAAAGTGGTTTCCACTGATTTCCGTGGCTATACCTGCCCGTCCGTGTTCGATGCTGAAGCCGGTATTGCACTGGATCCTACCTTCGTTAAGGTGGTTGCCTGGTACGACAATGAGTATGGTTACACTTGCAACTTGATGCGTATGGTTCGTCACATCGCTTAAGTAATACGTTTGACAAAGGGCTGGCCGGGTGCTGGCCCTTTTGCCTTTATAGTTCTATTCAAAGGGAAAAAAATGTCCGTAATTAAAATGACTGATCTGGATCTTAAGGGCAAACGCGTCCTGATCCGCTCCGATCTCAATGTGCCTGTCAAAGACGGCAAAGTAACATCCGACGCACGCATTAGTGCTTCCATGTCGACCATCAATGCCGCTATTAAAGCGGGCGCGCGCGTGATGGTTACTTCCCATCTGGGACGTCCAACTGAGGGCGAATATTCAGAAGAAAATTCTCTTAAGCCTGTTGCTGATTGTATTGCTGACAAGCTGGGTAAGCCAGTACGATTGATCCGCGACTGGACCAACGGTGGTTTTGACGTGGCTGAAGGCGAACTAGTCTTGCTGGAAAACTGCCGCTTCAACAAGGGCGAGAAGAAAAGCACCGATGAATTGGCACAGAAATATGCTGCATTGTGCGATGTGTTCGTGATGGATGCATTCGGTACGGCTCACCGCGCTGAAGCGTCGACGCACGGCGTTGCGAAGTTTGCACCCGTTGCCGCTGCCGGAATTTTGCTGACTGAAGAACTGGAAGCCTTGACCAAAGCATTGCTCTCCCCTGCACGTCCGATGGTGGCGATCGTTGGCGGTTCTAAAGTTTCGACCAAGCTGACAGTGCTGGAATCCTTGTCTGAAAAATGCGAACAATTGGTGGTTGGCGGTGGGATTGCCAACACCTTCTTGAAAGCAACCGGCCATCCAGTAGGTAAGTCCTTGTGCGAGAACGATCTGGTTCCAACAGCACAAGCACTGATCGAAAAAATGAAACAAAGAGGCGCTATCATCCCTATCGCGACGGACGTTGTGGTCGGAACAGCTGCACCTTTCCTGCCTGGCAATGAAAATACCCCGGCTATTCTGAAGTCAGCAAACGATGTGGCTGATGACGAAATGATTTTTGATATCGGCCCTAAATCGGCACAAGAAATCTGCGACATCATCATGAACGCTGGTACGGTTGTTTGGAACGGCCCTGTTGGCGTGTTCGAATACGATCAGTTTGGAGAAGGCACTAAGGCAATTGCAATGGCGATAGCAAACACCAAGGCATTTACCCTGGCTGGTGGTGGCGACACGATTGCAGCCATTCAGAAGTACGACATTTTTGATAAAGTGTCTTACATCTCAACAGCAGGCGGTGCATTCCTTGAATTCCTCGAAGGCAAAACATTGCCTGCGGTCGCAATTCTTGAAGAACGTGCCAAAAAATAATAAATTAGGACTCACATGCTGCGTAGAACCAAAATAGTTGCAACACTGGGGCCCGCCTCCAGTAGTCAAAAAGTCCTTGAGGACATGATCCGTGCCGGAGTTGATCTGGTTCGGATGAATTTCTCGCACGGTTCAGCTGCGGATCATGTCAAGCGTGCAGAAGTTGTGCGCGCTGCGGCAACCGCCGTTGGCCGTACCGTGGGTATTCTGGCTGATCTACAAGGCCCGAAAATTCGTGTCGGTAAATTTGAAAATGACAAAATCGTGCTGGAAAAAGGCGATAAGTTTATTCTCGATGCCGAACTCGAGGGGCTGGGTAATCAGCAGTGCGTCGGTCTCGACTACAAGGAATTACCGGATGACGTCAGTCCAGGTTCAGTCTTGTTGCTCAATGACGGCATGCTGGAATTTGATGTGGTTGAAGTTCAGGGCTCCAAGGTCATCTGCAAGGTTGTGCGCGGTGGTGTGTTGTCGAATAACAAAGGTATCAACCGCAAGGGCGGGGGCTTAACGGCACCTGCACTCACCGAGAAGGATATGGAAGATATCAAGACAGCAGCGCTGATCAAAGCTGACTATCTGGCGATCTCCTTCCCTCGCAGTGGTGAAGATATGCGTTTTGCACGCAAGTTGATGCATGAGGCGGGCGGACAAAGTCTGTTGATGGCCAAGATCGAACGTGCGGAAGCGATTCCGGCACTGGCTGATATCATCGAAGCATCCGATGCCATCATGGTCGCACGCGGCGATTTGAGCGTGGAAGTGGGCGATGCAGCCGTACCGGGTTTGCAAAAGCGCATGATCAAAATGGCTCGCGCGAAGAATCGCCTGGTCATTACGGCCACGCAGATGATGGAATCAATGATCACCAACCCGATCCCGACTCGTGCCGAAGTATCAGATGTGGCGAATGCGGTATTGGATGGCACCGATGCGGTGATGTTGTCTGCTGAAACGGCTGTGGGTGATTATCCAGTTGAAACCATCGAAGCGATGTCGCGGATTTGTTTGAATGCAGAGCAGCAAGTTGATGACCATTCAATTGATCAACGTGCCGTCGCGCATAAATTTACCCGCATCGACCAATCGATTGCGATGTCGGCGCTGTTTGCCGCGTCTCACTTCAAGGTAAAAGCCATTGTTGCGCTGACGCAATCGGGTTCAACCGCATTGTGGATGTCGCGTGTCAATGCCGGCGTGCCTATCTTTGCATTGACACCTGTTCAAGCTACGTTGACTAAGGTTACCTTGTTCAGCGGGGTGCATCCGGTCTTGTTCCCTAGTCGTGATGTCAAAAATACGGCTCAGGAACTGATTGATGCAGAGCAAAAGCTCGTTGAGATGGGTTGCGTACAGGATGGTGATCTGATCGTGGTGACACTCGGTGAAGCGGTCGGCCAATCAGGCCACACCAATACACTGAAGATTGTGCGCATTGGCGATCATCGCAAAAATAGTCTTTAAATAAGTAATCTTTCACAGATTCAAGTTTGTAATCTAAATAATCAGGAGATAAAAATGGCATTAGTATCATTGCGTCAACTTCTCGATCACGCAGCAGAACACAGCTACGGTTTGCCAGCTTTCAACGTCAACAACCTGGAACAGGTTAAGGCAATCATGGAAGCGGCTGATGCAACCAACAGCCCGGTCATCATGCAGGGTTCTGCCGGTGCACGTAAGTATGCAGGCGAACCGTTCCTGCGTCACTTGATCGAAGCGGCTGTAGAAATGTATCCGCATATCCCTGTCGTTATGCATCAGGATCACGGCGCTTCAGAAGGCGTTTGTATCAATGCGATTCGTTCCGGTTTCTCCAGCGTCATGATGGACGGTTCTTTGCTGGCTGACGGCAAGACACCTTCTTCATTCGAATACAACGTAAATATCTCCCGTCGCGTGGCTGAAATGTCACACGCAGTGGGCGTTTCAGTTGAGGGCGAGTTGGGTTGCCTAGGTTCTTTGGAATCTGGCGAAGGCGAAAAAGAAGATGGTCACGGCGCTGAAGGCGTTTTGAGCCACGACCAATTGCTGACAGATCCAGAAGAAGCGGCTGAATTCGTACGTCAAACTGGCGTGGATGCACTGGCTATCGCCATCGGCACTTCACACGGCGCGTACAAGTTCACCCGCCCTCCTACCGGCGCTGTTTTGCGTATCGACCGCATCAAGGAAATCCACGCACGTCTGCCTAACACCCATCTGGTTATGCACGGTTCGTCTTCCGTGCCTCAAGAATGGTTGAAGATCATCAACGAATTCGGCGGCACGATGGGCGAAACCTATGGCGTTCCAGTTGAAGAAATCGTTGAAGGTATCAAGAACGGCGTTCGTAAAGTTAATATCGATACCGATCTGCGTATGGCATCAACTGGTGCTACCCGTCGCTATCTGGCGCAAAACACCAAAGACTTCGATCCTCGCAAGTTCCTGGCTGCAACCACCGTCGCAATGAGAGACATCTGCAAGCTGCGTTACGAAGCTTTCGGTTGCGCAGGCATGGCTGGCAAGATCAAGCCCATCTCACTCGAAGCCATGGCTACCCGCTATGCTAAGGGCGAATTGAACGCGATCATCAAGTAATTGTTGAGCTTCTGAGCATAAAAATGCGACCCTCAGGGGTCGCTTTTTTATTGAAGGTCAAAAATTACTCATACTTCAGTTAACAGAAATTCCTTAAAAGCTAACGCAGCGCTGGTTAAACGTTTATTGCTGCGATGAGCGATAAACCAGTGACGCAGCAGTGGAAAGTGCTCTACATCAAGTACCACTAGCCGGTGTGTCTCAAGTTCAAGTTCTATGCTGTGCAATGATAAAATACCCAGTCCCATGCCGGCCTGCACGGCCTGCTTGATGGCTTCATTGGTCTCCATTTCCATGCTAATGCGCGGCTGCACGCCGTGTTTTGCGAAAACACGTTCCATCGCACTGCGGGTACCGGAGCCTTTTTCACGAGATAGGAATGTCTCCTTCGCGAGTTGAGAAAATTTGATGCGACTTGAGGTTGATAGCGGGTGGGATGGACTGGCAATAACCACAAGTGGGTTGTCCATAAACAGTTCTGCGGTGATATCAAGGCCTTCAGGTGGCTGGCCCATGATGGCAAGATCCGTGCTGTTGTCGGACAGTTGTTTTAGCACTGCATCGCGATTTGCGACCTGAAGGATCATGTTGATGGTCGGGTGCCGCTGGCAGAATTTTGCCAGCAATTGCGGAGTGAAATAGTTGGCCGTATTGACGACAGACAAAGTGAGTTTGCCGCGACCCATGCCTTTCATTTCGTCGAAAACAAGTTCCATTTCGGTCAGTTGCTGAGCGATATTCCTTGCGTAATGGAACAATTCATTGCCGGCTGCCGTGAGATAAACTTTCTTGCCCATTTGTTCAAATAGCGGCAGACCGATATGTCCCTCAAGTTGTTTAATTTGCATGGACACCGCAGGTTGAGAGAGGTATAGTTCTTCGGCCGCACGCGAGTAGTTTAAATGGCTAGCCACTTTCTCAAATACTTGTAACTGACGTAGTGTGAAGTGGAGCATAGCGGTGAGTTTAGCGGTATCGGGATTGCTCGATTATACATAACCATAAGCATGTCTTATGGTTTCAATAAAAATAATTGACTATCGCTTATGGAGCTGCCGCTCTATAGTAGCGACCTGTTACACGTTGTTGTTCGTTTGGTAGTTAGTGAATTTATCGTTAACACATAGGAGAGGTAAACAATGGATCAATCAAATCGTTATGCAGACCTGACTTTGAATGAAGCAGATCTGATCAAGGGTGACAAACATATTCTGGTCGCCTATCACATGCAACCTATGTCAGGTTACGGCTATCTGGAAGTTGCTGCGCACATTGCTGCAGAATCTTCAACCGGCACCAACGTAGAAGTTAGTACTACCGATGATTTCACCAAGGGCGTAGACGCGCTGGTTTACTTCATCGACGAAGCAAAAGGCATCATGAAGGTGGCTTACCCGAATGATCTGTTCGATCGCAACGTGATCGACGGTCGTGCGATGATCGTTTCCTTCTTGACTTTGGTGGTAGGTAACAACCAAGGTATGGGCGACGTTAAACAATTGCAAATGCAAGATTTCTACGTGCCATGGTCTATGCTGCGTCTGTTTGACGGTCCGGCAAAAGACATCACCGATATGTGGGATATCCTGGGTCGTCCACGCGTTAACGGTGGTTACATCTCCGGTACGATCATCAAGCCTAAGCTGGGTCTGCGTCCTGAGCCATTTGCTAAAGCAGCTTACCAGTTCTGGTTGGGCGGCGATTTCATCAAGAACGACGAGCCACAAGGTAATCAAGTTTTCTGTCCTTTGAAGAAAGTATTGCCACTGGTTTATGATTCAATGAAGCGCGCGATGGATGAAACAGGCGATGCTAAGTTGTTCTCATTGAACATCACTGCTGACGATCACTACGAAATGCTGGCTCGTGCTGATTTCGCGCTGGAAACGTTTGGCCCGGATGCAAACAAAGTTGCCTTCCTGGTTGACGGTTATGTTGGCGGTCCAGGGATGATCACGACTGCACGTCGTCAATACCCAGGCCAATACCTGCATTACCACCGCGCAGGTCACGGTGCGATCACTTCGCCTTCATCAGTTCGCGGTTACACAGCGTTCGTGCTGGCTAAGATGTCTCGTCTGCAAGGTGCTTCTGGTATCCACGTAGGTACGATGGGCTTCGGTAAAATGGAAGGCGGCGCAGACGATCGCGGTATCGCTTACATGATCGAACGTGATTCAGCGACGGGTCCTTACTACCATCAAGAATGGCACGGCATGAAGCCTACGACTCCGATCATCTCCGGCGGTATGAACGCGTTGCGTCTGCCAGGTTTCTTCGAAAATCTGGGTCACGGTAACGTGATCAATACGTCTGGTGGCGGATCTTACGGTCACATCGACTCTCCTGCAGCTGGCGCGATTTCCTTGCGTCAATCGTACGAGTGCTGGAAATCGGGTGCAGACCCAATCGAATTCGCGAAAGAGCACAAAGAATTTGCTCGCGCATTCGAATCTTTCCCGAAAGATGCCGACAAGATTTTCCCAGGATGGCGCGACAGGTTGGGCGTACACAAGTAAGTATTGCTTGTGTTCAAGTTGTGAAAACGCGCCCCCACTCGATGGGGGCGTTTTTTTCCAAAATCAAAAACCATTTAGACCACGCGGATGCGGGGTAAGTATTGGGGAACGATATGACAAATATAGATCAATACAAGGTTCACGAAGAGCCGTTTTATCAAGCACAAGGCGACGAAGTCGAATTGTACGAAGCAGCTTATGCAGCACGCTTGCCGGTAATGGTCAAAGGCCCAACCGGTTGCGGAAAATCTCGCTTTATCGAATACATGGCTTGGAAACTCAACAAGCCGCTCATTACCGTTGCCTGCAACGAAGATATGACCGCCAGCGATCTGGTCGGCCGATATCTGTTGGATGCGAATGGCACACGCTGGCTGGATGGCCCGCTGACGACAGCGGCGCGCATCGGCGCGATTTGCTACCTCGATGAAATCGTCGAAGCGCGTCAGGATACAACGGTGGTCATACACCCGTTGACCGACCATCGCCGCACCTTGCCGCTGGACAAAAAAGGTGAGCTCATTCAGGCACATCCAGATTTTCAGCTGGTCATTTCGTATAATCCTGGCTACCAAAGTCTGCTGAAGGATTTGAAGCAATCGACCAAACAGCGCTTTACGGCTTTTGAATTTGACTATCCTGCGGCATCCGTTGAGACCGACATTCTTGCCAAAGAAACTGGCATGAACAAAGAAATCGCGGCCAAACTGGTGAAAATCGGTACGACAGCCCGTAATCTGAAGGGACATGGTCTGGATGAAGGTATTTCAACCCGTTTGCTGGTGTATGCCGCCACCTTGATCAAGGGTGGCGTCGATCCAAAAGCCGCTTGTCGTATGGCGTTAGTGCGTCCCATTACGGACGATGCCGATATCCGCGATACGCTGGATCACGCGATCGACGCGGTATTTGCATAATGGGAATTTGTAGGAGCGCGCCCATTGGTGGCTCCTGCATCGGCGTTTTGGTTCTAACGAATTATCTCAGTTGAATGATCATGAAAACCATACCAGAGGAATTGGAAGTTTATTGGCAGCAACTCGACTGCGGCTTTCCACGCGTGGCAGAGGTGTTTCCTGATTGCATGCTTGAGGCGTTAAAGATACTTTCCAGAGAAGGCGTCGAAGCGTACGTTGCATACGCCCGTTTCCTTGGCAAAATGGGCCGTGGCGCAGAACCTATTCTTATTTTTCTGGAAGAATGGCCGAGTATCACCAAGTCACTAGGCGAGGCGGCGTTGCCAGCGATTGTCGAATGCATCCGCCGCATGTACAAGTCGCCTAACGGCAAAGCGATTACGCCGTTCCTGCAATCTTTGCCGTCGGCCGCACGTCGACTGCATTCACCCGAACAGATAGCCGACTATCTGCATTTGGTGCTGGACTTTATGGAGCGCACGACAGGCTCTATTCACGGCATTCATCAGACGTTCCCAAGTCCGGGGTTACCTGATTTTTTCAAGCAAATTCCGGTGTTACTCAATCAGCTTTCCTTGTCGGGACTGAAAAACTGGGTTGATTACGGGGTGCGATTCTATAATGACCATCCTGAACGCCAGTGTGATTATTTCAGTTTGCAATCGGCGGACAGTCTCGCTGTTTTGCAGCGTGAGCGGCATGGTACGTTGCTGGTAGATAATGAGCGTCGCCTGGATCTGTACTTGCGCGGCTTGTGGCAGGATGAAGACCTGCTGATTCCTTATTCCAATATGTTCGATGAAATGCGTCAGCCGATTCCGTACTACGACAAGTTAGGGATACGCCTGCCTGATGTCTATAACGATGAGCGTGGCGTTTCGGGAATTGACCGGTATCGCGCCGTTTTATCGCACATCGTGGCTCACCGGCGCTGGAGTACGGCCATTTTCGCGGATAACCTAAGTCCGTTTCAGCGCATGGCTGTCGAGTTTCTGGAAGATAGTCGGGTTGAATATCTGGCGATGAAGCAATATCCAGGCTTGCGACGCCTCTATTTGGCGTTGCATCCCGCGCCGCTGGAAGATGCCATTGATCTTGAAAAAGAATCAGGCGTGCGTCATCGCTTGGCCATGTTATCGCGTGCCTTGCTTGACCCGGAGCACGCCTACAAAAACGTGCAGATCATTGAATTTGCTAATAAATTCCACGATCTGATGCGGCAGGGCGATGCGAGTACACAAGAGATGGCTGATCTGGCGATTTCCTTTGTGGCAAAAACTCGCCGCCAGACGGATCAGTTGCCTAAGACGCATTTCAAAGATACTGAAGTTGATTATCGTGATGACAATCGTCACTTGTGGCTCTTTTACGAGCAGAGCGACGACGAAGAAATGTTCGACGAGCATCGCCAAAAACCGGCGGGTGAAGAAGTCAAAAACCTGCCGCCACGGCATTACCCGGAGTGGGATTACAATAGTCAAAGCTATCGTCCGGACTGGGTCAGCCTGTATGAAAGTCTGCATCCGAAAGGTAATCCGGGCGATATTGATCGTCTGCTGGAAAAACATGCCGCACTCGCTAAGCAATTGAAGAAGATGCTTGATCTGTTGAAGCCGCAGGACAAGGTGCGCATCCGTTATCAGGAAGAGGGCAGCGAGCTGGATCTGGATGTGGCGTTGCGCTCGTTAATCGATTACAAGGGAGGCTCATCGCCCGATCTACGCATTAACATGAGTCATAAGACGAGCGGGCGTAATATCGCGGTGACCGTGTTGCTGGATTTGTCCGAATCGCTTAACGAAAAGGCGGCGGGCAGTAACCAGACGATACTGGAGCTGAGTCAGGAGGCGGTGTCTTTGCTGGCCTGGGCGATCGAAAAGCTCGGAGATCCGTTCTCCATCTCGGGATTTCATTCCAATACGCGTCACGATGTGCGCTTCATGCACATTAAGGGTTTTAGCGAAAAATGGGATGATGAAGTCAAGGGGCGTCTGGCGGCAATGGAGGCGAGCTATTCAACGCGGATGGGCGCGGCGATGCGACACGCCTCTCACTATTTGGAGCAGCAGCAGGCCGACAAAAAGCTGATGCTGATACTGACAGACGGAGAGCCTGCCGATATCGACAGCAAGGACGGTCGCATCCTGATCGAAGATGCGCGCAAGGCAGTGGCCGAACTGGATCAAAAAGGCATTTATGCCTATTGCATCAATCTTGATCCTAAAGCAGATGAGTATGTGAAGGACATTTTCGGTAAGCAGTACACAATTATCGATAAGGTGGCCGATCTGCCGGCGAAATTACCAAAATTGTTTATATCGCTGACAAAATAAGCCTTAATTTATCAAGGTTAGCGAGCAGAACAGTGTAGAAAAGCGGTAGAATCATGAGTCTAAAATTTTACAACAGTTACACTTTAATAACCTGAGGAGAAAACATGAGTAAGAGTCTGATTCAGTTCATCATTGAAGAACAACGCCACATCCCTAACGCCAGCGGCGATTTTACCGGTTTGCTGAGCGATATTATTTCAGCCTGCAAACAAATTGCTCATGACGTGAACAAGGGTGCGCTGATTGGCGTGCTGGGCAGCGCGGGTAGCGAAAATATTCAGGGCGAAACACAAAAGAAGCTCGACATTATCACCAATGAAGTTTTCATCAAGGCTAATGAATGGAGCGGCCATCTGGCTGCAATGGCATCCGAAGAAATGGATGACATCTATGAAATTCCTAAGCAATATCCTCGTGGTAAGTATCTGATTACATTCGATCCTTTGGATGGTTCATCCAATATTGACGTGAATATCTCTGTTGGTACGATTTTCTCCATCCTGCGTTGCCCTGAAGGCGTGACGAACCCGACTGCAGCGGACTTCATGCAGCCAGGCACGAAACAAGTTTGCGCAGGTTATGCACTGTACGGCCCGAACACCATGATGGTTATCACAACCGGCAACGGCGTAAACGGCTTTACACTGGATCGCGATGTAGGCGACTTCTTCCTGACCAATCCTGATATGCAGATTCCTGTTGATACGCAAGAATTTGCCATCAACATGTCCAACCGTCGTTACTGGGAAGAGCCAGTTCAGCGTTACATCGAAGAGTGTGTTAAGGGCAAAGACGGCGGTCGTGAGAAGAACTTCAACATGCGTTGGGTCGCTTCCATGGTTGCAGAAATTCACCGTATCCTGACTCGCGGCGGTATCTTCTTGTATCCGTTCGATAACAAGGAAGTCGGCAAAGCAGGCAAGCTGCGTTTGATGTATGAAGCCAATCCGATGTCGTTCATCGTCGAGCAAGCTGGTGGTGTATGTTCCACAGGCCGTGAACGCATCATGGAATTGCAACCTACCGGTCTGCATCAGCGTGTGCCGGTCATCATGGGTTCTAAGAATGAAGTTGAGCGTGTAGTGGGTTACCACAAGGGCGCGTAATACCTTTGAATGCCCCCGCAGTCGGGGGCATTTTCACGTCTAATATTTGGAGTAGTCATGTCTAAACCGCTTGTTTCCATTATCATGGGCAGTAGCAACGACTGGGAAATCATGAGTCAGGCTGCGCAACAACTGAAGGATTTTGGCGTTGAATATGATGCCCGTGTTATCTCGGCGCATCGGTCGCCTGATTTGTTGTTCGATTACATCAAGGAGGTAAGTGCGCAAGGCGTACAATGTTTCATCGCGGGAGCCGGTGGAGCCGCTCATCTGGCGGGTGTCATTGCCGGAAAGACGACGCTGCCGGTGCTAGGTGTGCCGATTCCATCCAAGTATCTCAAAGGGATGGACTCATTGTTATCCATCGTGCAGATGCCCAAAGGTATTCCGGTCGCCACCTTTGCCATCGGAGAAGCCGGGGCTGCCAATGCAGGTTTGTTCGCCATTTCCATGCTGGCGCTGAATGATACGCAGATGGCGGGGCGATTGACCGAATACCGCAACACACAAGCTGTTAAAATCGCTGAAACCGTTTTGCCAGAGTTACCATAATTGACACGTATCGATCGTCAATTGTTACCTATTTGTTAAGGAAGTCCCATGTCTGCACTGCACGAATCCAATCTAACCAGTCTGCCTCTGCTGCATCGCGGAAAGGTACGCGATCTTTACGAAGTCGATGCCAGTCATCTGCTGATCGTGCAGACCGATCGTCTGTCCGCTTTCGATGTCATTCTGGATGATCCGATTCCGGGCAAAGGCGAGGTGCTGACCACTTTGTCGAATTTCTGGTTTGAAAAATTGGGTCACATTATTCCGAATCATCTCTCCGGCATTGCGCCGGAATCGGTGGTTAAGGGCGACGCTGATCAGGCGCAAGTGCGTGGACGTTCCTTTGTGACTAAGAAGCTCAAGCCATTGCCAATTGAGGCGATCGTGCGCGGTTATCTGGTCGGTTCAGGCTGGAAGGATTATCAAAAGACCGGCACAATCTGCGGACTGGCCTTGCCTGCCGGGTTGCGTGAAGCCGAGAAATTGCCTGAGCCATTGTTTACGCCTTCCACTAAAGCCGCTGTCGGTGACCATGACGAAAATATTTCGTATGCGCAGGCCGTTGAATTGCTGGGCGAGGCGCGTGCCGCCCAGGTACGTGATGCAACAGTGGCTCTATATGTGGAAGCTGCGAATTTTGCCGCCGGCAAAGGCATTATCATCGCCGATACCAAGTTCGAATTCGGCGTGGATGAGGCAGGGACGTTGTATCTGATTGATGAGGCGTTGACGCCGGATTCATCGCGTTTCTGGCCGGCTGAGGCATATCAGGTCGGTAGCAACCCGCCCAGCTTTGACAAGCAGTTTGTGCGTGACTGGCTGGAGTCATCCGGCTGGGACAAGCAGGCGCCTGCGCCTCGTGTCCCGCAAGAAGTGCTGCAAAAAACAGCGGACAAATATAGCGAAGCATTGCAACGCTTGACGGCTGCATGAGTGAAGTTTTGAAAACAGGTGCTGAGCTGCCAGCGCAATGCGCAGGGCTGGCAGTTGGCGCAGAGCACAAATGGCCGCAACCGCTAATCGAAGGTTTTTTACGCTTTCGAGATAATCATTTTCCCAGCGATGATATTGAGTATCTGCGCCTGTTTGCAGAAGGTCAGAAGCCGAAGTTTTTGATCGTGGGTTGCTGCGATTCAAGGGTCGATCCCGCGCTTATTTTCAACTGCGCACCGGGAGAGCTGTTCGTGGTGCGCAATGTGGCCAATATCGTGCCGCCCAATGAGGCGCGTATCGGTCATCATGGTACGACAGCGGCGATTGAGTATGGCGTCTGTAATCTCGGGGTGGAACACATCGTGGTGTTGGGCCATGAGCACTGCGGCGGGATACAGAATTTGCTGCAAACGCGCGGTGCGACGAATCCGGATTCCTTTATCGATGACTGGATGAGGCTGGTTGAATCGGCCCGCGTGAGCGTGGAGCGAGAATTTGCCGACGCAACAGAAGAGGTGCGCCGTCGTGAGTGCGAGCAGCGTGCAATTTTAGTCTCGTTGAAAAATTTGCTGACCTTTCCCTGGATTGCTCAGCGAGTAGCGGAGAGAACCCTGCGCATACACGGCTGGTATTTCGATATCAAGCAGGGTCAGTTGCTCGGATACAACGAAACAACCGGGGCATTCGAGCCGCTGTAGTTATTTCCCGGTCAGCTCACGGTACCTAGCTTTATCGGCATCGTAACGCGTATTGACGGCGGTTTTTTCAGTCAGATATTTTTCCAGCTCGTGTTGCAAGCGGCGATCACGCTCCTGTGCGGACTTGATGTCCTCTTGTAGTGAAACAGGGACTTTTCCGTTTGATTTGCTTCTGTTATCCGCGTCCTTTTGCAAGCTGGCGAGGCTATTCCCATTCATTTTGATTTGAGAATTGAGGCTGTTGATTCGCGCATCGACCTGCTGCAGGCTGCGGGTGCGCGACAGTTCAATTTCCTGAATGCTGCTGTAGGTGTCGGTGAGTGACTTGTCATGCAGTTTTTGATCACGGGCGGCCGTTTCTTCAGCGCTCGTTTTTTGCTGTTCAGCTTCCCTAGCACGCCGCTCTTCGGGGGTGAGCACATCTTTCGTGCTGACGGTGCGCCCGGACTTGTTAAGCTCCGCGCGATCCTTGTTGGCATATTCGGCTGGAATAGTGTCTCCCATGTGGGTAACGCCCTTGTCATCAACCCACTTGTAGGTTTTTGCCATAACCTGCTGCGAGCAGCAGGCAAGCAGCGCTAATAGAATGATTTTTTTAGTCATTTTCGACTCCAAAAAGATCACGGTAAGCGCGTACCGCAGCCAAATTGGCAATCATTTCCGGCTCGTTTTGCAAGAAACCGAGCAGGTCGTTAAGCGTAGCAATCGCAATCACCGGAATGCCGTAGTTCTCACGCACTTCCTGCACGGCTGATAAATCGCCTAAGCCCCGCTCCATGCGATCGAGCGCAATGACAACGGCGCAAGGCTCGGCACCGGCTGCCCGTATCAGTTCGATGGATTCTCTGACCGAGGTGCCGGCAGAAATGACATCGTCGATAATCAGCACGCGCCCCTGTAGCGTCGCGCCGACGGTTGTGCCGCCTTCGCCGTGGTCTTTGGCTTCCTTGCGGTTATAGCTGTACGGCACATTGCGGCCTTGTTCAGATAAGGCGATTGCCGCGCCGGTCGCCAGCGGAATGCCTTTATAGGCCGGGCCGAAAATCATGTCGAAAGGAATGTCGGATGCGATGATGGCCTGCGCGTAAAACTGCGACAGATTGCGCATCGAATCACCATCGTTGAACAGTCCGGCATTGAAAAAATACGGGGACAGGCGTCCGGCCTTGGTTTGAAATTCGCCGAAGCGCAGCACTTGCTTTTGGACGGCGAAACGGATGAAATCTTGTCTGAAATTGAACATGGCGTAGGCACGGGTTGGGAGATCACAGAGATAAACATTATAATCAAACGCCCTCACACATTGGATATTTCATGCGCATTATCTCTGTCAATTTAAATGGCATACGTTCTGCCACCAGCAAAGGTTTCTTTGAATGGCTCGCGCTGCAGGATGCTGATGTGATCTGTCTTCAGGAACTCAAAGCGCAGGCCGCTGACATGACTGAGCAGATGCTGATGCCGCACGGCTACCACGGCTATTTCCATTACGCGGAAAAAAAAGGCTACAGCGGCGTCGGCATCTATTGCCGTGAATTACCGAAAGAAGTGATCGTCGGGCTGGGTATTGAGCAGTTTGATGCTGAGGGGCGTTACCTTTGCGCGGACTTTGCAGATTACAGTGTGGTGTCGTTGTACTTGCCGTCAGGGTCCAGTGGCGAGGAAAGGCAACAAGTCAAGTTTGATTTTATGAGTGCATTCTTGCCGCATTTGCGCGAGCTTCGCGCAAGCGGCCGCGAAGTCATTGTCTGCGGCGACTGGAATATCGCGCATAAAGAGATTGATCTGAAAAACTGGCGTGGCAATAAGAAAAATTCAGGATTTTTGCCTGAAGAGCGTGCGTGGTTGACCCAACTATTCGATGAGGTTGGTTTTGTTGACGTATTTCGCGTGGTGCATCCTGAGTTGGAAGCCTATACCTGGTGGTCAAATCGCGGTCAGGCCTGGGCTAAAAACGTTGGCTGGCGCATCGACTATCAGATTGCCACGCCTGCGATTGCCGGCCGTGCAACATCCGCGTCCATCTACAAGGAGCAGCGCTTTTCCGATCACGCCCCACTGATCATAGGCTATAGCTGATGATTTGATCTGAAGAAATCAGGGGGCAGGCGTAATGTCCGGTTCGACGCGTACCACGCCTTTTTTCTGCACGATACGCACGCGCTCGCCAACCCAGAATGCGTCCGGTTTGCCGGGCTGCATCACGTAGGTGCTCTGCTCAGCATTGTCCAGCTTTACCCACAATTCCAGCCCCTTCTTGCTGTCGATGCCGGCACTGTGTCCGAGCGTGCCGCCGAGCACGGAGCCTAACACTGAACCGACTACGGCGCCTCGCCCGGCACCGGTGTTTGCACCGCCGACCTGACCGAAGATGCCGCCTGCCATGGAGCCTGCGTTGGAGCTGGCGTCCATCTCAATGGGTGCCACGCTCTCGAGGACGCCGTATTTGACGGTATCTTTAGCCGTGACACCCTTGCCGCTGGCACAACCGGCCAGCAGCAGGACGCAGAGAAAAAACAGTCTGCTCATGATTTACAGCGTGATGGCAAAGCCGAAGTGCTGTTCGAATTGCGCTTCAATTTCACCGCGCGTCAGTACATGGTTCTGGCCGCCGCGACTGGCGATCTTGATCGAACCCATCAGGGATGCCAAACGACCTGTGGTTTCCCACGCCCAGCCGCGCTGAATGCCGTACATCAGTCCGGCTCGATAGGCGTCCCCACAGCCGGTCGGGTCAACAATCGCGGCAGGTTTAGGTGTCGGGATGGCGATTTCACGCCCCTCCGTGTAGATCATTGAACCGTCGCCGCCCAGCGTCACGATCAGCGCAGTGACGGATTTGGCGATTTCGGCCAGTGTCTTGCCGGTTTTGTCTTGCAGCAGTTTGGCTTCGTAATCGTTCACGGTCACGTAGGTGGCCTGATCGATGAAGCGCAACAGATCGTCCTTGCCGAACATCGGCATGCCCTGACCCGGATCGAACACGAAAGGGGTGCCGGCTGCGACAAACTGCTCGGAGTGTTCGATCATGCCGTCACGTCCGTCAGGCGATACGATACCCAGTGTCACGCCCGTTGCCTCTGCAACCTTGTTCTGTTCGGAAAAGCCCATCGCGCCCGGATGGAAGGCGGTGATCTGATTGTCGTCCAGATCGGTCGTGATGAAGGCCTGACCTGTGAAACTGTCCGGTACATGGCGGATGTGTTTCTGTGAGATGGACAGCTTTTCCAGGCGTTTGGCATAAGGGCCGAAGTCGTCGCCAACCGTCGCCATGATCAGCGGGTTGCCGCCCAAAAGCTGCAGGTTGTAGGCGATGTTGCCTGCACAGCCACCGTATTCGCGTCGCATTTCCGGTACCAGAAACGCGACGTTCAGAATGTGGATCTGTTCGGGCAGGATGTGTTTTTTAAATTGGTCTTTGAACACCATGATGGTGTCGTAAGCCATAGAGCCGCAGATAAGTGTGTTCATGGATTAACCCAGTAGTTAGTGGAATAAAAAACTTTTTCCACGAAAATCACGAAAGTCACGAAAATAGCAGAAGCTTGATAGGTTTCTATTAAACGTGGTTGTTGTTTTAATGTGTTCGTGTTTTTAGTGTATTTCATGGACGGCTTTGGTTTTATTGCAGTACTGCAAGAGCGGCGTCGTAATCAGGTTCGTGCGTAATGTCGCTCACCAGTTCAGCATGCAGCACGCGGTCTTTTTCATCCAGTACCAGTACCGCGCGGGCAGTGAGTCCGGCCAGTGCGGTATCGGCGATCTTCACGCCGTAATTGCGCATGAAATCACGGCCGCGCATCAGCGACAAGGGAATCACGTTGTTCAGGCCTTCGGCCACGCAAAAACGGCTCATCGCGAAAGGCAAGTCGGCAGAAATCACCAGCACAACGGTATTTTCCAACTGACTCGCGGCTTCATTGAAGCGACGTGTCGAGGTGGCGCACACGGCCGTGTCCAGACTCGGCACGATATTGAGCACCTTGCGTTTACCCGAAAAACTTTGCAGCGTCACATCCTGCAGGTCTTTATCGACCAAGGTGAACGCCGGTGCAGTTTGATTCACGGCAGGAAATGTCCCGAATAGTGTGACCGGGTTGCCATCGAGTGTGACGGCAACTTTATTGGATGCTTCTTTTTTACGGGTCATGGTGTGTGTCCTGTTTAAGGCTGTCATCCCCGCGAAGGCGGGGACCCAGCGTTTCAATTAAATATAACTTTCCATCGGCGGGCAGGCGCAAACCAAATTTTTGTCGCCGTACACATTATCTATTTTCGCGACAGAAGGCCAGAATTTATTCTCGCGTACCCAGGGAAGCGGATAGGCTGCCTGCTCGCGGCTGTACGGACGGTCCCAGTTGCTCGACACCACGGCTTTCGCGGTATGTGGCGCGTGTTTGATCACGTTGTTCTTTTTGTCGGCACGACCAGCAATAATTTCGTCGATCTCGCCGCGTATTGCAATCATCGCCTCGCAAAAACGATCAAGTTCGTCTTTTGACTCGCTTTCGGTCGGCTCTACCATCAGCGTGTCTACCACCGGAAATGAGGTGGTCGGTGCATGGAAACCGAAATCCATCAGGCGCTTGGCGATGTCGGCGACTTCGATGCCGGCTTCCCTTTTAAAGTCGATGCACTGCAAGATCATTTCATGTGCGCAGCGGCCGTTTGTGCCCTGATAAAGCGTTGAATAGTGATTTTTCAGCGATTCCTTGATGTAATTGGCGTTCAGTATCGCCATGCGGGTCGCTTGCGTGAGGCCTGCGCCACCCATCATCTTGATGTAGCCGTAGGAAATCATCAGGATCAGTGCGCTGCCGAAGGGTGCAGCAGATACTGCGTGTATGCCTTGTTCGCCGCCGGTTTTAACCAGCGGATGAGAGGGCAGGAACGGAGTCAGATGTTCAGCCACGCCGATTGGGCCAACGCCCGGGCCGCCACCGCCGTGGGGGATCGCAAATGTCTTGTGCAGGTTCAGATGGCACACATCCGCCCCGATGTTGCCGGGGCTGGTGAGGCCAACCTGTGCATTCATGTTCGCGCCGTCCATGTAAACCTGGCCGCCGTTGGCATGGATGATGCCGGTGATCTCAATGATGGACTCCTCATACACGCCGTGCGTGCTGGGATAGGTCACCATCAGGCAGGACAAATCCGCTTTGTGCAGTTCGGCTTTTTCGCGCAGATCGGCGACATCGATATTGCCGTTCTGGTCGCATTTGACTACCACGATGGAAAGTCCGCACATCGCCGCGCTGGCAGGATTGGTGCCGTGTGCCGAGGAGGGAATCAGCGCTACGTTGCGCTGGCCTTCGCCGCGCGAGCGGTGATATGCCTGAATCACCAGCAGACCTGCATATTCGCCGGAGGCGCCGCTGTTGGGTTGAAAACTCATCTGCGCAAAGCCGGTGATCTCGCATAGCGCGGCATCGAGGCCCGCGATGAGTTCCTGATAGCCGGTGGCTTGTTCGACTGGCACGAAGGGGTGCAGGCTGGCAAATTCGGGCCAGGTCAGCGCAAGCAATTCGGATGCAGCGTTCAGTTTCATGGTGCAGGAACCTAACGCGATCATCGAGTGCGTCAGCGACAGATCCTTGTTTTCCAGTCGCTTGATGTAACGCATCATCAGCGTTTCCGAGTGGTAGGAATTGAACACCGCGTGATTCAAAATGGCCGATTTTCTGACCGTCAGATGCATCGCAGACGCGGTCACTTGCGATTCGCTCAATCTCGGCGCGGTTTTTCCTGCCGCCTGCGCGAACACGGCGAGAATCGCATTCAAATCGTTGATGCTGGTTGTCTGATCAAGCGCAATCCCCAGACCTTCGCTGCTGTAACGGAAGTTGATTTCTGCGGCTTCGGCTAAGGCATGAATCTTCACGTTGTCCATGTGGATCAGTTTCAGCGTGTCGAAAAAGGTGTCGTGCGCGATCTGGTAGCCCAGTTTTTTCAGCTCATTTGCCAGTGCGACGGCGGACAGGTGAACACGGCGTGCGATGCCACGCAATCCTTGCGGGCCGTGATAGACGGCATACATGCTGGCCATGATGGCAAGCAGCGCCTGAGCTGTGCAGATGTTGGAGGTGGCCTTTTCGCGGCGGATATGTTGCTCGCGGGTTTGCAGCGCCATGCGCAGGGCCGGGTTGCCATCGGCATCCACCGACACGCCGATGATGCGTCCGGGCATCGAACGCTTATAGGCATCACGACACGCAAAGAAAGCTGCGTGAGGGCCGCCGTAGCCCATTGGCACGCCGAAGCGCTGGGTAGAACCCAGTACGATGTCAGCGCCCCATTCGCCAGGCGGCGTCAGCAGCACCAGACTCAAGATATCGGCGGCAACCGCGATGGTCATGCCGTGTTCTTTCGCGCGTCCGACAAACTCGCTGTAGTCGTGTACCACGCCGTTGGCTGCCGGATATTGCAGCAATGCGCCGTATAGTTTGTCGTTCAGTGTGACGGTCTTGAAGTCGCCAATCACCAGTTCAATCCCTAACGGTTTCGCGCGGGTTTTGAGCAACTCGATGGTCTGCGGGAAACATTCGTGCGACACGAAAAAGCTGTTCTTGCCGGCAGCGTCCCGACTGCGCAGGCCGTGCATCATGGTCATCGCCTCGGCGGCTGCAGTGGCTTCATCAAGCAAGGATGCGTTGGCGATTTCCATGCCGGTCAGATCCACAATCATGGTCTGGAAATTGAGCAGCGCTTCTAAGCGACCTTGCGCGATTTCAGCCTGATAGGGAGTGTAGGCGGTATACCAGCCCGGATTTTCCAGCACATTGCGCTGAATCACCGGCGGCAGGATGGTGTCGTAATAGCCCAGACCGATGTAGGATTTATACAGTTTGTTTTTCACCGCAATGCCGCGCAGGTGTTGCAGATAGGCGTGCTCGGACAGTCCTTCGGGCAGGTTCAGCGGCGATTTTAAACGGATCGCAGCCGGGATCGTCTGGTCAATCAGCGCATCCAGAGACGATGCATCGATGGCTTTGAGCATATCCTGAACATCTTTGTCGGACGGGCCGTTGTGGCGGTTTACAAATTGGTCTGTATTCATAGGAATGAGGAATGAGGAATTAGGAGTGAGGATTGAAACGTCAGGATTGAGGATTGAAAAGCTGGTTTTACTCAATCCTCAATCCTGATTTTTAGTGTGCTTCGCTGTCGATGACGGCCTGATAAGCTGCGGCATCAAGCAGCGCGTCTACATCGGCGGCATTATCGGGTTTGAGCTTGAACATCCAGGCGCCATAAGGATCGTTATTGATGTCCTCCGGACTGCTGTCTAGCGCCGCATTGATTTCGGTCACTGCTCCAGAAACAGGCGCGTAAACGTCAGCCGCTGCTTTGACGGATTCAACGACTGCGCATTCTTCTTTTGCTTTGAGGTGGCGGCCGACAGCCGGCGCTTCGACAAATACCATGTCGCCCAGCAATCCCTGTGCATGCTGCGTGATGCCGATGCTGACCGTGCCGTCGGCTTCTGTTTTGACCCATTCGTGGGAGGCGGTGTATTTCAGGTTGGACGGGTTGCTCATAAGTTCTCCAAAATCAGTCGTAAGTTATTAGACGTTAGTCATTGGTTGGGGTTGTCGCTACGCGGTGTTTCAATTTGTTGTTAGTCGTAAGTCGTAGCGGGGTTTTGCTAATAACTTACGTCTTACGTCTGCTTTATAAACAGCTTTTGCCGTTGCGCGCAAACGGGTATTTTACGACTTGCGCGTTCAGCATCTTATCGCGAATTGCAACCTGTACGGTATCGCCGATTGCAACATCGACTGGCACGCGCGCCAAGGCGATCGATTTTTCCAGTGTTGGCGAGAAACTGCCGCTGGTGATTTCACCGATGCCGTGCGGGGTATGCACTTTTTGATGGCCGCGCAAGACGCCGCGATCGAGCAGCAGCAGACCTGCCAGCTTCTGGGTTGGCGGATTGGCCAGCAGCGCCGCTTTGCCGATAAAGTCGCGTTCACTCTTCAAGTCCACCGTCCAGGCAAGGCCTGATTCCAGCGGTCCTACGGTTTCGTCCATGTCCTGACCATACAGGTTCATGCCGGCTTCAAGACGCAGGGTATCGCGCGCGCCAAGCCCGATCGGTGCGACGCCGGCTTTGTTCAAGTCGTACCAGAACGCTTCGACTTTTTCTTTCGGCAGCATGACTTCGAAACCGTCTTCGCCGGTGTAGCCCGTGCGAGCGATAAAATATTCACCGCAATCGGCAGCCTGGAAGTTTTGCAGGCCTTCTGTTGCGGTCTGTGTCTGCGGCAAGACCTGCCATACCTTAGCGCGCGCGTTCGGGCCTTGTACGGCGACCATCGCCAGATCATCGCGCGAGGTGATGATAAGCATAGGCGCATGTACCGCTGCCTGTTCCTTCATCCAGGCGATGTCTTTGTCGGCCGTGCCGGCATTCACCACGATGCGGAACCATTCCTCGGTCATGAAATAGATAATCAGATCGTCAATTACGCCGCCATCGGGGCGCAGCATCGCTGAATACAGTGCTTTGCCCGGCAGCGTGATCTTGTTGGCGTTGTTGGCCAGCAGGTAGCACAAGAAGTTTCTGACGTTAGCGCCTTTGACATCCACCACGCGCATGTGGCACACATCGAACATACCGACGTCATTACGTACCTGATGGTGCTCATCGATTTGCGAGCCGTAGTTCACCGGCATATCCCAGCCGCCAAAATCCACCATTTTTGCGCCCATCGCGCGGTGTGCTGCATTGAGTGGCGTAGTCTTAAGAGTCATATTCGCTTTCAGAAAATAAAAAAGGCGCAGCACGAAATCGCGCTGCGCCCCATCTGTCCTTGGTACCTGAGAGATTACAATAACGCCAATACCCCTGCGGGTTTGTATCGGCATTTAATCGTGTGCCCCTTCGGTGGCGGGTTTAGTCCGCGCTCTCCAGATTTGCCTGTGCCAATAGTTCTTTGTGCCTGAGCGGTTACGGGTGTTACGCCTTCGGCGGTGGTTAAAACCACGCTCTCCCATTGGTCTTGACGGCAGTGTGGATTATGAAGGATGTCCTAAAAACTGACAACGGCTATTTGCAATCAAAATCCTTGAAACAGAAAATCCATCGCGCCGGTTATCTCGGTTTGTTCACTGGTCAATGAACACACCGTTTGTTTAAGCAAGCGGTGTGGCACTGCGGCAAGCTTAGGCGTTTCCAGTATGCAGGGAATACCTTCAATATTGAAAACCGGCATCAATCGCTGCGGAATCCGGCTAACGGGAAACCGGTCGCAACGACGAAGCGGAATGACTACTCGCGTATCCAGACCACTCAGCAAATCGCTTTGTACATCTAACAAATACGGAACGTCATCAGCATGCGAGCCACTATTGCAAAACACATCGAAGCGTGCCACCTCAGAAGCTCCGCCATGCATCTAGTGGCAGGCCGTCTCGTGCCACACCCTCGTTGTATGCCGCGATGAATTCTGCATTTTCAGCCTGCCAGCGTCGCGCCTGCTCAAGCTTTATCACATCACGCAAGAACTGGTCACAGGCTTGAGAAATATTGATGCCCAAAGCCTTTGCATCGCTCAATACATCGGCGGACAGGGTGATGTTGGTGGCTTTTTTTGGTGTCGCTACACTGATATTCATGGCGGTCTTCAATGTTGGCTGTGGATGCGCATGCTATCACAACATTGTGCAATCAGAAATCGAACGGAAACTCTGGCATCCGGTGTTGCTTGATAGGGGTTAATTAGTGGCAGACTCGATTAAATTACCCGGGCAGTTATTTCGTAAGTACTTCGTTTCGAGTTTAAGATTAAATCGAGTCTGACATTAATTATTTACCTAATGCGATTTCAGGTCTTAAGAAAACTGCGGAATAGGTTTCCAATTTCACCTTGCATGAGTTCACAAAGCTGCCTTGTTTCTTCAATGGGGATACGGAAAGATTGATCGCAAATTTCATTCATTGGCAGCACTTCGCTGGTGCTAAAACCCATGAACCACGATGGCATGAGTCTCTCATAGCTATCCTTCTCGAAATTGATCTGCACGTTGGTGTGGCGAGGATCCTTTGAAATTGCGGCGAAAAGTTCTTTGACGTTTTTCTCGCTCCCCTCCAGTAACTGAATGAAAGCGCCATGATGGAATATCAGAATTCCCGAGATTTCCAGTTTGCTATTATTGTCCTGGGCTCGGATTTGCATATCCAGCAGTACTCTACCTGTGACCTCAGGAGTAGCCTGGCTGGTATAGATCAATTGATGAACAGACAATTCGCCTCCAAAATGCATCGTCAAATTTGATGGGTTAAATTAATTGGGGTCACATAAATTAATTGGGGTCAGACTCGATTAAATTACCCGGGGAGTTATTTCGTAAGTACTTCGTTTCGTGCTTAAGATTAAATCGAGTCTGACCCTAATTTCAACCCTAATTTCAGTCTGACCCTAATTTCCCCTAATTTCTTTAAATCAACGCCTATTTTGCAGCGTCGGCAGAGGTCGGAATACGCCGGGCTAGCGTGAAATGCTTTGCCCAGTAGTTGTCGTTCAGGCTGGAGACCATCACGCTGCCGGTTTGAGTGCTCGAGGCGTGGATGAATTGATCGTTGCCAAGGTAGATGCCTACATGAGAAATGCTGTTCTTGAAACTGAAAAACACAAGATCACCCGGGTGCAGATCATGTCTGCGTATGTACTCGCCGAGCTTACTAATTGCAACTGAACTGTGAGGAATTATTACATCCTCGGCCCGGCTGAAAACATAACGCACGAATCCGCTGCAATCAAAGCCGCTGACCGGACTGTTGCCACCACGCTTGTACAATATTCCTTCAAAGTTACGCGCGTAATTCAGCAGATTCTTCACCGATGACGACAAAGTCATTGGCTGTTCCGAGGGCGGGATTTCCTGGTCAGCAGCGAGCGACATGCCGCAGAGCAGCAGGGTGCAGACGAAGAGCAGTGTCCGTAACATCATCGATTAGCCTGCCAGTTTCTTTAGTAGGACTTCATTGAGCTGAGCCGGATTGGCCTTGCCCTTGCTGGCTTTCATGGCTAAACCCACGAAGAAGCCGAACAGTTTGTGAGCTGCGAGTGCTGCAAATATTGGAATGTTAGACCTGACTCTGTGAGCTGCTGGTATAAGATCAACACAGTTAAGGCGATAAGTGCTTATTTAGTTTAATGTAATCAAGTGATTATATAAACCGTGGGCTGTCCTCTATTGCAACGAATGGTAATTTGAACGCGAACGCACAATTATGTCAATTGAGTGTGGCTAGCAAGTCTTTCCAGTATGCTGGTTGTACAGCAGACATTTGTCATGTAAGGCCTGAATACAAGCCTCATGGCTGACATCATCTATAGATTCAACTTGCCACTCTTCATTAATGTTTTTCTTTAAAGTAGCCTGTTGCACACCCGTGTAACCACCAAATGTATTTTTTGCATTAACAGATAGGCAAGAGTAACTTCCATGATCACCGTATTTAGTGAACTCGCCAAACTGTGCTGAGCTTGGATCTTTCAATGCTGCAAGTGTTGCTTTTTCTGCGTTTGATTGAGAGCTATTCGTGCCACATGCAGTGAGCAGGGTACACAACGCAACGCCAAATATACCGAATCTATTTCCCAATTTCATTCTCCTCTTTTCATATGTGTAAACAGTAGCGTGCCGTGTAACAAAGATTACCGTCTCTTCTCTACACTGATATCGAAATCATCCCTTTCCATACGAAGACCTTTAAACCAACCCAAACTACCGATTTTATACATAGAATTCAAAATTCTATAACCGCGATCTGAGTTCGGTGACAATATGTCGAACAACAAAAACAAAACAAGCCCAAGAGCAAAGAAAATTAGGCCTATTGTAAAAGACCATACTAGTCTTATCGCAACTGACAACAAATACATAGACGGCCTTTCTAATTCAGCAAACGGTTAATTTGGGGCAGACTTGATCAGTTTACCCCGCCAACTTTTTCAGCAGTACTTCATTCAGTTGCGCAGGATTGGCCTTGCCTTTGCTGGCCTTCATTGCCAGTCCCACGAAGAAGCCGAAAAGCTTGTCTTTGCCAGAACGGTATTCAGCAACCTTGTCGGCATTCGCTGCGATGATTTCGTCCACCAGCGCTTCGATTGCGCCGGAGTCGGAAACCTGTTTCAAGCCGCGAGCTTCGATAATGGCATCCGCATCTCCGCCATCGCTCCACAGGGTACGGAAAACTTCCTTCGCGCCGGCGTTTGAGATGGTGTTATCCGCGATGCGTACCAGCATGCCGCTCATTTGCTGCGGCGAGACCGGGCATTGCGCCATGTCTAGACCGTCGCGGTTGAGTTGGGCGGACAGCTCACCGATCAGCCAGTTAGCGCACAGTTTTGCATTACCCACGGAGGTGACGCAGGTGTCAAAAAAGTCCGCCATTTCGCGCGATGACGTCAGGCTGGCCGCGTCATAAGCCGATAAGCCAAGCTCAGTCACATAACGGGCGCGGCGCGCTACCGGCAGTTCCGGCAAGGTTGCGCGCATCGCTTCCAGCATTTCGGGCGTGATGTCTAGCGGCAGCAGATCAGGGTCAGGGAAGTAGCGGTAGTCGTGCGCGTCTTCTTTGCTGCGCATTGCCCGCGTCTCGCCGGTATCCGGATTGAACAGGATGGTCGCCTGATGGATCTTGCCGCCGTTCTCGATGGTGTCGATCTGCCATTGCACTTCATAATCAATGGCTTGTTGCATGTACTTGAATGAATTCAAGTTTTTGATTTCGCGGCGCGTGCCGAGTTCCTCGCCGGGTTTACGTACCGAGACGTTCACGTCGCAGCGGAACGAACCTTCCTGCATATTTCCGTCGGAAATGCCGATCCAGCGCACCAGATTATGCAAGGTTTTTGCATAAGCGACTGCCTCGGCGGCAGAGCACATATCGGGTTCTGAGACGATTTCCAGCAAGGGTGTGCCCGCGCGGTTCAGATCCACGCCGGTCATGCCCTGCGTCGCACCGTGTACCGATTTGCCTGCATCTTCTTCCAAGTGGGCGCGGGTGATGCGCACCACTTTTTCATAGGGCTTGGCGTTGCCCGACAGCGGTTCGACCTGTATGGTCAATGCGCCCATGCCGACCACCGGCAGGTCGAACTGGCTGATCTGGTAGCCTTTAGGCAAATCGGGATAAAAATAATTTTTGCGCGCAAAAACTGAGCGCGGCGCGATATGCGCACCGACGGCCAGACCGAATTTCACGGCGCGTTCGACGGCACCTTTATTCAGCACGGGCAGCACGCCGGGTAGTGCGATACTCACGGCATCCGCCTGCGTGTTTGGTTCTGCGCCATAGGTCGTCGAGGCGCCCGAAAAAATTTTGGTGCGGGTGGACAGTTGCGTGTGCACTTCCAGCCCGATGACAATTTCCCAAGTCATAGTATTTCCTTAAAAGCCTTTTGGTGCGCGACTGTGCCAGTCGGTCGCCAGTTGATATTGGTGTGCGATGTTGAGCATGCGCGCCTCGTCGAAATAGTTACCGATGATCTGCAAGCCAACGGGCATGGCGTTATCGCCGAAGCCGCAGGGGATCGACATGCCGGGCAGTCCCGCCAGATTCACTGCAATGGTGTAGATATCGGACAGATACATCTGCACAGGATCGTCGCCTTTTTCACCTAGGTTAAAGGCTGTGGATGGCGAGGTCGGTCCCATGATCACATCGCACTGTTTGAACGCATCGGTGAAATCCTGCGCGATCAGGCGGCGGATCTTCTGTGCCTGTAAATAATAAGCGTCGTAATACCCGTGCGAGAGCACATAGGTGCCGATCATGATGCGGCGTTTGACTTCCTCGCCGAATCCCTGCGAGCGGCTCTTTTCGTACATATCCGCTAAATCCGTATATTCCGGTGCGCGATAACCGTAGCGCACGCCGTCATAGCGCGACAGATTGCTGGATGCTTCAGCGGGGGCCAGCACGTAATACACCGGCACGGCCAGACGCGTGTTGGGCAGGCTGATGCCGACGATCACAGCACCCAGTTTGCGGTATTCGGCAATAGCTTCCTGGACTCTGGCGCCCACGTCAGCCGACAGGCCTTCGGCAAAAAATTCTTTCGGCAGGCCGATGCGTAATCCCGCCAGCGGTTTGTTCAAATCGCGGCTGTAGTCTTCCTTTTTGCGCTGCAAGGAGGTCGAATCCCGTTCGTCGAATCCTGTCATCACGTTGAGCATCAGCGCGCAATCTTCTGCGCTTCGGGCCATCGGGCCTGCCTGATCCAAGCTTGATGCGAAGGCGATCATGCCGTAGCGCGAGACGGTGCCGTAGGTCGGCTTGATGCCGGTGATGCCGCAAAGTGCGGCTGGTTGACGTATCGAGCCGCCCGTGTCTGTACCTGTCGCGGCCGCACAAAGACGTGCCGCAACCGCTGATGCCGCGCCACCTGAACTACCACCGGGCACGGCTTTTTGGTTCCACGGATTTCTGACCGGTCCAAAATATGAGGTTTCGTTGGAAGAGCCCATGGCGAATTCGTCCATGTTGGTCTTGCCAAGATTGACGGCGCCGGCACGGTTGAACTGCTCGATCACGTGCGCATCGTACGGCGCGATAAAGTCGGCCAGCATTTTCGAGCCGCAGGTCGTGCGCCAGCCCTTGGCGCAGAAAATATCTTTTTGTGCGATCGGAATGCCGGTCAGCGCCTGGGCGGCGCCTGATGCCAGAAGCTGATCTGCTGCTGCCGCTTGTGCCAGGCTGGTTTTGCCATCGATGGTAAGGTAGGCGTTATAGACCGGATTGTGTGTCGCGATGCGGTTGAGATAGGACTGCGTCAATTCGACGCTGGAAATCTTTTTGGCGCGCAGTGCAGCGCCCAGTTGTGTGAGACTGGAATTGAACATGGTATTTACTCGATGACTTGCGGGACAAGGTAGAGGCCGGCTTCGACTTGCGGTGCGATGCTCTGGAACAGTTCGCGCTGATTGTCTTCGGTGACGCGATCTTCGCGCAGCCGTTGCGATAAATCTTGCGCGTGCGACATGGGTGCAATGCCCGTGGTATCGACCGCTTGCATTTCGGCGATCAGTTCAAAAATTCCGGATAACTGCGTTCTGGCAGCTTCAATTTCGGTGTCGTTCATGGCAAGGCGAGCAAGGCGCGCCACTTTCTGAACGTCGGCTGTACTTAATGACATAGTAAAAGCTTTATATAAATGAGGCTGATAGGGTATCATATCGTGATTATTCAGCACACCATTTTAGACTTTTCGGGAATCAACATGTTTGGACTTTTTAACGGCTATTTTTCTAACGACCTGGCAATTGATCTGGGTACAGCGAACACGCTGATCTGGGTGCGCGGGCAAGGTATCGTACTGAACGAACCTTCGGTAGTGGCTATTCGCCAGGAAGGCGGACCAAACGGCAAAAAAATCATTCAGCAGGTCGGATTAGGCGCCAAGCAAATGCTGGGCCGTACCCCTGCCAATATCACAGCGATTCGTCCGATGAAGGATGGCGTGATCGCCGACTTTACCGTGACCGAGCAGATGTTGAAGCAATTCATACGCAAGGTGTACAAAGCCAGCATCTTCAGTCCTAGCCCGCGCATCGTGATTTGCGTGCCGTGCGGCTCGACTCAGGTTGAGCGTCGTGCGATTCGCGAATCCGCAGTCGGTGCCGGTGCGCGCCGCGTGGAACTGATCGAAGAGCCGATGGCGGCAGCGATCGGTGCCGGCTTGCCGGTTGAAGAGGCAACGGGTTCCATGGTGGTGGATATCGGCGGCGGCACAACTGAAGTGGGCGTGATTTCGCTGGGCGGCACCGTGTATTCGGGTTCCGTGCGCGTGGGCGGCGACAAGTTCGACGAGGCCATCATCAATTACATTCGTCGCAATTACGGCATGTTGATCGGTGAAACCACAGCCGAAGAAATCAAAAAGACGATCGGTTCTGCATTCCCGGGTTCTGAAGTGCGCGAAATGGAAGTTAAGGGGCGCAATCTGGCAGAAGGCGTGCCGCGCAGCTTCACGATTTCCAGCAATGAAATTCTCGAAGCGCTGACTGATCCTCTGAACAACATCGTCAGTGCGGTGAAAATTGCACTCGAGCAAACCCCGCCTGAACTGGGTGCGGATATCGCCAACAAGGGCATGGTGTTGACCGGCGGCGGCGCATTGCTGCGCGACATCGATCGTCTGCTGATGGAAGAAACGGGTTTGCCGGTGCTGATCGCCGATGATCCGCTGACCTGTGTGGTGCGCGGTTCCGGCATGGCACTGGAGAGCATGGACAAATCGACCGGTATCTTTACCACTGAATAAACCTTGATGGGGGAGTAGTTAGTGGATCGGCACTTTGTGCCTCAGTGGGGAGTGAATTTACTTCCCACTTTCCATTTTTCACTTACGACTTACCACTCACCACTTCCTAGTTAAAATGGACAGCACGCAAACATTTCAGGTTTTTAATCGGGGACCTAGCCCAGCGGCTAGGCTCGTGTTTTTTGCCGTGTTGTCATTGCTGCTGATGTTTGTCGATGCGCGTTTCCGCTATCTTGAATCGACCCGCAGCGCCTTGTCAGTGCTCGTCTCGCCGTTACAGCGGTTGGCCACGATGCCGATGCTGCTGATGCAGCAGGCGGGTGATTTCTTTGTCACGCAAAACAGCCTGCTCCTCGATAAGAAGGCGCTGCAGCGCCAGCATGGAATAGACAGTGTGCAACTGGTTCAACAGCAGGCTTTGTTGCAGGAAAATATGCAACTGCGCAACTTGATTGCACTGCAAAAACGCAATCAGTACACAGGTCAGTTCGCCGAGATCGTCTATACAGAACGCGATGTGTTCAGACGCAAAGTGTTGATCAATAAAGGTAGTGTCGCCAGCGTGTTACCGGGACAGGTGGTGATGGACGACAAGGGGATCGTCGGCCAAATCACCCGCGTGTTCCCTTGGTTATCGGAAGTCACCTTGATTACCGAAAAAGATCACGCTGTGCCGGTGCAGGTGTTGCGCAACGGTTTGCGCAGTGTGACGTTTGGCGCGGGAGACACCAGCCAATTGTCGCTGCGCTATATGCCGGTCAGTACCGATATTCAAAACGGCGATATTCTGGTGACATCCGGTATCGACGGCATTTATCCGCCGGGTATCCCTGTCGCAAAAGTTGAAAAAATTGAGCGCGATGCGGCTTATCCTTTTGCGCGCATCTCCTGTTTGCCGATAGGCGGCGTGGATAAATACCGCCAGTTACTGGTGTTGTCTGCCGCCCCTAAATTACCCGAACGCCCTGAGCCGGAACCAGTCGCGGTCAGGGGTAAACTTAAGAAATCGGGAGGCCATTGATGCCGTTTCTCAATCATACGCAGCCGGAAATATTGCGCCCTGTCAGCACGATGTTTATCGTGACCAGTATCGTCGTTGCTCTGTTGCTCAACGGCTTGCCGTGGGGCGGGCTGTGGCTGGCTTTGCGTCCCGATTTTGTGGCCGTGGTACTGCTTTATTGGTGTACCCATAAACCGCTGCGTATCGGCGTCGGACTGTCTTGGGCGATCGGCATTTTGGCTGATGTAGGTGACGCCAGTTTGTTCGGGCAGCACGCGCTGGCCTATACTCTGCTGGCCTTTGGCGGTGTGGTGCTGAGCCGTCGTATCCGGATGTTCGATCTGCGCGAGCAAACTACCCAGGTGTTGTTGATTTTGTTTTCAACCTATGCAATTTACGCGCTGGTGCACTGGCAGGTGAACGGTCAGATCGTCTGGCCCTATTTCTTAGGTTGCCTGACCTCGACGTTGTTGTGGGTTCCGATGAGCAGTCTGTTTCAGTCGATGCGGCAGATGCGCGTGGACAGGGAATGAGCCGACAGGTCGAACTTAAAAATCACCAGCAAGAGATCTTCAATTTTCGCTTGCGGTTATTTATCGGCATCGGCTTTGCGCTGCTGTTGTTGGGTATTTTGCTGGCGCGCTTCGTTTACCTGCAAGCGATGCGCCATGACTACTATCAGACGCTGGCCGAAAAAAACCGTATTTCGGTCATGCCCATCGTGCCGAATCGCGGCCTGATCGTCGATCGAAATGGTGTGGTGCTGGCGCATAACTTTTCCGGTTATACGCTGGAAATCACCCCGAGTCGGGTTAAAAATCTGCAAGCGACCATTGATGATCTGGCCACCTTAGTTGATATTCAACCCAGAGACCGCAAGCGTTTCAAGAAGCTGCAAACCGAGAGTCACGATTTTGAAACCCTGATGATACGCAGTCGCCTCTCGGACGAAGAAGTGGCGCGCTTTGCCGCTCAGCAGTATCGTTTCCCCGGTGTTGAAATCAAGGCGCGCCTATTCCGTGAATATCCGTATTCTGAAAAAACTGCCCATCTTTTGGGCTATATCGGCCGTATCAACCAGGCTGACGAAGACAGGCTCGAAGCAAACGAGATGGAGGCCAATTATCGCGGCACCGATTACATCGGTAAAACGGGTCTTGAGCAGTACTATGAAAATGAGCTGCACGGCACCACCGGCATTGAGCAGGTCGAAGTGGATTCGGCAGGGCGTGCGGTGCGCATCCTGTCGCGCACCCCGCCGGTATCGGGCAATACGCTGATTCTGAGCATCGATGCGAAATTACAGGATATCGCCGAACAGGCTTTTGGCGATTATCGCGGCGCGCTGGTTGCGATCGATCCCGCTAACGGCGAGGTGCTGGCCTTTGTTAGCCGGCCGGGTTATGACCCAAGCCTGTTTGTCGACGGGATTGATGCGGACAGCTGGAAGACGCTCAATGAATCGCCGGATCATCCGCTCAATAACCGTGCGCTGCGCGGACAATATCCGTCGGGTTCGACGATTAAACCCTTCATGGCGCTGGCGGGGCTATTTTACAATATTCGTTCACCGAGTCATACAATAGGGGATCCGGGTTATTACACACTGTCCGGCAGTAGCCATCAGTACCGCGACTGGAAAAAGGGCGGGCACGGCACGGTCGATCTATTCAAGTCTATCGTGATTTCCTGCGACACCTACTATTACGGTCTCGCGGTTGAGATGGGGATCGACAATATTTTCAATTTTCTGTCGCGCTTTGGCTTCGGCAAGAAGACTGGCATTGATCTGGAAGGCGAAACATCGGGTCTGTTGCCTTCGCAGGAATGGAAGATGAAGCGCTTTAAGCAGAAATGGTTTACCGGCGATACCGTCTCGGTCGGTATCGGTCAGGGCTATAGTCTGGTGACACCGCTGCAACTGGCGGCGGCAACGGCGACGCTGGCCAATGACGGCATAGGCTACCGGCCGCATTTAGTGCGTGAGGTGAAAAATTCGGTGAGCGGTGAAATTCGCAAGCTGGAAGATAAACCGGCATTCGATATTAAGCTCGACGCCGCCCATATCGATCTGGTCAAACGCGCCATGACCGCAGTAACACAACCGGGCGGTACGGCAGCACAAGCCTCAGCGGGCGCCGGTTATACGCTGGCCGGGAAAACCGGTACGGCACAGGTGGTTGGCATGAAGCAGGGCGAGAAATACGATGCGAGCAAAATCGATGAGCGTCATCGCGACCATGCGTGGTTCATCTCATTTGCGCCTGTGGATAAACCCAGAATTGCGGTGGTGGTGCTGGCTGAGAACGGCGGGCACGGCGGCGGTACGGCAGCACCCATCGCGCGTAAAGTGATGGATTACTATTTGCTCGGCAAAGTGCCGACGCCTGTGATTGTGAAACCGGTGATCAATACTAACCCGGCGGCATCGGGTGTTCCGGAAGTTGAGGCTGACTGATGACCAGACAAAGAATATGGCAGGCCATTATCCGGCATCTTGATCTGCCTTTACTGGCCGGGATGGGATTGTTGATGGTCGCCAGCCTGCTGACGCTGTACAGCGCAAGCGATCATAATTTCGACAGGGTGCTGGCGCAGGGCGCTAACATTCTGGTGGCCTTCTGTTGTCTGTGGGTGGTGGCTAATCTGCCGCTGCATTATCTGATGCGCACGGCTGTACCGATTTATGTGCTGGGTATGCTGCTGCTCATCGGGGTGGCGCTGTTCGGCGAAATCAGTCATGGTGCCCGGCGCTGGCTGAACATTGGGGTAGCGACCATACAGCCGTCTGAACTGATGAAAATCGGTGTGCCGCTGATGATGGCCTGGTACTTCGAGAAATATGAAACCGGCCTGACGCTTAAAAACTATGTGGTGGCCGCCCTATTGCTGCTCTTGCCGGTCGGTCTGATCGCGCGCCAGCCGGATTTGGGAACTGCGCTGCTGATTTCAGCGAGCGGTTTTTACGTGCTGTTTCTGGCAGGTCTCTCCTGGCGCGTGATGGGCGGATTGTTTGTGGCCGGTTTAGCCAGTGCACCGCTGCTCTGGTCGATGATGCACGATTATCAGCGGCATCGCATCGAGATGCTGTTCGATCCCTCACAGGATGCGCTGGGCAAGGGCTATCACACCATTCAGGGCATGATTGCGGTAGGTTCTGGCGGCATTCTGGGCAAAGGGTATCTGAACGGCACGCAAACCCATCTGGATTTTCTGCCAGAGCGCACCACCGACTTTATCTTCGCGGTATATTCGGAGGAGTTTGGACTGGTCGGTAATCTGATTTTGCTGGGAATGTACTGTTTCGTGATCGCGCGCGGTTTTGTTATCACGGCGAATGCCTCAACTTATTTCACGCGTCTGATGGCAGGTTCCATCACGCTGACCTTTGCCACCTATGCCTTCGTCAACATGGGGATGGTTAGCGGCATCCTGCCGATCGTGGGCGTGCCGCTGCCGCTGGTCAGCTATGGCGGGACTTCCATGCTGACGCTGTTGTTGGGCTTTGGTATGCTGATGAGCATACAGACACACAAGAAGCTCGTTAAGAGCTAAAGCAAAATATTCTCACGCGGAGACGCGGAGAAAATCTGCTGGATTTTAATGAATTAAATAAATAATTGGTTGTAAATAAACTGACAGACACACAAAAGACTGGTTAAAAGCTAAAGCAAAATGTTCTCACGCGGAGACGCAGAGAAAAACTACTGGGTTTTAAAGAATTAAACAGATCATTGGTTGTGAATAAATTTGTTGTAAATTTTAGCCATTTGTTTTTTAGTACGGTCTGGTTGTAAGCTTTCTCCGCGCCTCCGCGTGAGAAATACGGCTGATAAATCACTAGGCGTTAACCAATAACAGCCTAAATGAAGGAGCAACAATGAGTAAAAATATTTTTGTCGTGGCGTTGTCGGTGCTGGTTCTTACCGCTTGCGGCACGACGCCGCAACGTCAGACAGAGTCGCGTGCGACCCCCGCACCCATTGAAGATCGCTCAACTGGTCAAGATGACAAACCGGTTGCAGGCGGTTATCTAGCAGGCGATGGCCCTGGCGCAAATCCGCCGGCGAACATCGACGCGATTCCGGATGCTGTTCCGGTGAGTGAACCGCTGCATCGCTATGCCAACCGGCCTTATTCGGCGCTGGACAAGAGCTATACGCCATTGACTCAGGCAGGCAACTTCAAACAGCGCGGTATCGCATCTTGGTATGGTAAAAAATTCCACGGTCAGCGCACCTCCAGCGGTGAGAAATACGACATGTATTTGATGACTGCTGCGCATCCGACGCTGCCCATTCCGAGCTATGCGCGTGTAACACATGTTGCCAGTGGTAAAGCCGTCGTGGTGCGCGTCAACGATCGCGGCCCGTTCCTGCATGACCGTGTCATTGATTTGTCTTATACCGCGGCACATAAGCTGGGGATCACTGGCAGTGGCAGTTCTGAGGTTGAAATCGAAAGCGTGACCGCAGATAGCCGACCGATCGCTAAAAATGAGGCGGTGCAGAGCGTACCGCTTGAAGCCACTACCAGTGCGGCATCTGGCAGCAACGTGTTTTTACAGCTGGGCGCCTTCAGCAGCAAAGAGGCTGCAGAAAAATTTCTGTCGGAGATGCGCGGCAAATTGGGTGACGCCGGCAAACAACTGACTTTGTTTAGTCAGGACAACAAGACGCGGGTACATATTGGGCCCTATGCCAGTCAGATGGAAGCGCGCAACAGTCGTGAAGGACTGCGTGCTAAATTGGGTTTTTTGCCGATGGTTAATCTGCACTAAAAGCGGCAAGTGGTGAGTATGTCAATCGTGATGGGCTGTGTTTTGGGTTTTTAGTTGTTCTCCGCGTCTCCGCGTGAGACGGCTTTTTTAGTATGAGCGGCACGACCGCCAGTCTGCGTATCGATCATCGGCAGGAATCTCGGCTGAATCATTTTTCAGAAACCCGCCCTTGAATTTGTAAGAGAATCAAAACGGTAAGAGTCAAAGAATTGAACTTTTCCGACTAAACTTGTCGGATAGCACGTCCCTTTCAATACGCCCCATGCATGACCCCCACCCACATCGGCAATTACTCCATTGTTGAGCAAATCGGCGCAGGCGCGACGTCGAATGTCTATCACGCACAGCACGTCAAAACACTGGCCTCGGTTGCCATCAAGCAGCTGCGCCGCGGGCGTCAGGCGGACGTCTATCTGGATATGTTTACAACCGAAGTGGAACTCGGGCGAAAAATGTCGCATAAAAATATCGTGAGGGTACTGGACGCCGATCTGCATGAGGCGGATGGGGCCTATCTGGTGATGGAATACATCAACGGTAGCGCGCTCGACCGTTCTGAGCGCGTCAATACCCTGCCGCCGATCCTGACCGTGTTGTCGGTCGTCGAACAGGTCGCAAGTGCGCTGCGCTATGCAGCTGCGCTCGATATCGTGCATCGCGACGTCAAGCCCGGCAACATTATTTTGATGAACAACGGGCTGGCCAAACTCACCGACTTCGGCTGCGCGGTGCCGAGCAGCGAAATGGGTGCGGTGGTAGCAGGCAGCCTGGCTTATATGTCGCCGGAACAACTGGACGGGGACGCGCTCGATCAGCGTGCCGATATCTATGCGCTGGGCGCGGTGACCTACCGCTTGTTGACGGGCCGCCATACCTTTGAGGCCGACAACGCATTCGATGCGCGCATCGCGATACACAACTATCCTATTACACCCATCGAAACCTATCGCAAGAAACTGCCTAAAAAACTGATTGCCGTGATCGGGCGCGCGATGGATAAAGACCGCGACTGCAGGTATGCTGACTGGGACGAATTCATTGCAGCGTTTGGCGACGCTGCGCATGAAATCCGCATGTCGGATTACGATCTGGACTTGTATCGCGGTTTTAGTATGTCCACGCAGTCGGTGCTATCGAGCTATATGTCGGCCGATCGCGCGTTCTCGCGCAGTGGCTTTTCCCGCAGCACGCTGCCGGAATCGTACGGGATCTAAATCTAAAGGCTCTGTTGTAGTTAAGTGTTGATATTATCTTCGATTCCCGTCAACCTATTGAAAGCTAAAGCGTTATATCTATACAACATCAAAATGATTGTATATGAAAACCCCGACCGTCAAAACGATTATTTCCTGCCTTCAAAATCTGTCTTTCCATGATTTATTGTTACTGAAATCGGAAGTGAACAAACAGGAAAAGAATCAAGCCATCGGCGCTTTGTGGCATTCCCAAGTTGAAGCTCTAAAATCCTGTCCGCATTGCGAATCAGAACATTTTGTGAAGAACGGTTCTAAAGATGGACGGCAACGGTTTCACTGTAAAGCCTGTTTCAAAACCTTTAATGCCTTGACCAATACGCCC